>JAABUQ010002949.1_pt1 | contig 32329 bp, 20 predicted proteins | sample 5560001 | NCBI WGS metagenome assembly JAABUQ01 (sample SAMN10711888, study PRJNA513371) | rock metagenome | isolation source: Antarctica rocks | place: Antarctica: Victoria Land, Finger Mt nord | collected 2015-12-18 | reverse complement strand
TGTCCACCGACCAGCTCGTCAAAGGGGCCGTTTTGAGATGGTGCCCGGTGCCTCCTCCCTGGAATGCCGCTATCTCCTGTCGTGGTGACACTTTACCAGACCCATCGCTCCACCTTCAAAGCCCTGGGTCGAGGACCCCACCTGAAGCACCCCGCCCTCGATCCGGCCTCGTTCGTCGAGGTTGGCGAGCCGGGCGTTCGTGGCGACGAAGAAGACCCTCCGATCGTCGCTTTCCAGGGGGGAGGCGCGGCAGATTTTAGAAGATCCAGGCCCCTCCGAGGTAGAGCCTCGCGTCCGGGCGGTCGCCCGACCTGCAACCCCGGCGATTACGCCGTCGGCCCGGTCGCCATCCCCGACCGAGCAGGAGGCGCGGGTCGTTGAGGCCCTGTCGGAAGCCACTGGCCGTTCACCAAGCCGGCCTATCCCGAGCCTTCCCTCGTACCTCGCCCGGGCCTCCGGCCCGACGGCCGACCCGAGTCCAACCGGGAGAGCCCGGCCCACTCCACTCGAGGCGTCGCTAACCTCAGACGGCCGGAGACTCCCGATGACACCACCCAGGGGGCGAAACGCACCCAAACTTCGACATCTTCTGGTTCGGATCACCCTGGATTCCAGGGGAAACCGGGGAGGGGGGGGCCAAATCGTATTTAATCACGATTCTGGCCGCTCACCATCTTATCGACCAAATCCGATTCAAATTTAAACCATCCATAATTTGTGTTCTTGCGATTTTTCTCCGCGTTCAACACAAGAATTTTTGCAAAATCCAGACCACCTTCCTTACCCGAGAAAACAAGCACGGTATCCCCGTTGCGTGTAAATTCCAACGCGGCAACCGGCACCGGATCGAAATACGAAAATTGACCATCTACAGATGACGATGTGAATTCTTTGTAAAGTTTAACACCAAATTCGTTTGATAGTCTAATGCTCTTCTCTGTCGAAATCCTCGATAGAATGTCTTTTGGTGCGGATTGATCCAATTCGATTCTTTCGCCACTGACTGATAATACGCGAAGCCGAACTTCTTGCGGTTCCTTCACGACAAGAATGCCCAATTCTCCGAGTGTCACGTTCATGAATCGATCAAAAATTCTTTCAGATTTTTCCAATTTTACTTCGTTTTCTAGATTCATGATTGTCCTCCGATATGATGAACGCTGCACGAACAACGCCAAGCCCAAAGCGATCACCACGATTAGAGCGGATGTCTCCCTAATCTTCAGGCTGTACGTCGGACGGAGCATGGCTTAGCGTTTCGGGAGCAACGGAGAGATTGGCACCTGAAGCCCTCCCCCATTCTCAATATAGATGCCAATCGGTGCGTTCGCATCATCGCTGGACGGCCCGGTCGAGAAACTGCCTTTGGACCCCCAAATAAAGGTGTCTCCAGGCAATTCGTTTTGCAAATACTTGAAAAACGGCATGGAATCGTTCGCGCCAGTGCCGTTCGCATATGAGTAGGTGGAGCATCCCGTGATATACAAATTATAAGGCCACAAATCGTTCAGAATGTTCGCAAACTCCTTGAGATTTTTCAGGCTGTCCGGGTCTTGGGTGGAAACGCCCACTCTCGTTGGATCGTATTGCACCGCGACGGCTCCCGGCTTGCCGTGGTTCCACGCGACCACATCAAACCTACCCTTTTTCAGTTGCGGACACTGGGAAAGCCGCTTCTTCAAATCGGTCATATTCATATAATTAATGATGTTCGCGGCAGGAACGCCTTTTTGTTTGAAGTATGGGCCGACATACTGGTGCGGATCGTTCGTCGCCCCCTTGTGGGGCGGCCCGATCAGCACTAACGTCTGCTGGGGGTTGGAGAGCGTGAAACCTACCGGGTTAGGATATTTGGTCGTGTCGATCAAACTGCCTTGCAGCCCGGTCGGATCAGTTTCATCGGTCGGATCATTGCCGACATATCGATACAGGTTCGCATCACCTGCGGCAAACCCAAGCGGGTCGGCTCCGCCTAGCGTCCCGGCACCGAGCGACGAGTCATCCCAGCCCCGAACCCGCAACGTGATAGCGTCTCGCCCCATCGTTCGTGTGCTGACCATGATCGTTGTCTCCCCAAGAGTTCACACCGAAGCCGTGTAGACGACGTTCTGGAGCGGGATTTCCTTCGGCTGGACCCTCGCCATCGGGCGGGCTACCCGGTACTGCGTGTCCAGCCAATCCACCAGGCTTTGCGGCGATCCCAACTCGCCCGGCTCGAACAGCCGAACGCTCCGATCGACCGCCACCCCCATCGCGTCAATATACAGCTTGCGGTTCGACGGAAACAGGTGCCGGGCCAAGAGGTAGTCTCGCTCCGCCTCAGCCCATCGGCCCGTGTCTCGCATGTGCCGACCACGGAAGCCGACGAAGATGCCCAGCATCTCGCGGGGATTCACCGCCCGCAGGTCCGAGCCGCTGCTGATCGCTTTCGGCGGCAACTCGTAATGTTCGATCAGGTAGGCATCCGGGTCCGACTTGAACCCGCCGTAGCCCGCCTGCGTCGCCTCGATGTTGTGCGTCACCGTCCCGTCGTCGTACCGGCAGATGTAGTGCGACCGCACGCACGCCAGCGACACCGGCCAGCCCAGACGCCGACCAATAGCGACGTGCAACGCCGCCATGTTGCCGCAGGTGCCACGCCGCGTGTCCATCACCCCGTTGAGGAACAGGTCCGACGGGTCGGTGTAGTAGACCGCCTTGGCGGTCCTTTGGTCCTCGTTGTAGGCGATCCCCGCCTCATGCTCCAGATAGCCACACAGCACGCCCAAGCGGAAGAAATTCACATCGTTCTTCCAATCCTGCGGCGTCCGCCGGAACACCCGCTCCGCCGACGGCAACCGCCGCCGGACATCCTCGGCCCATCGGTCGGCTAGCTCCTGATAGCGGGGAATGTCGAGGTCGGCCACAGGATGGGAATGCTCTTGGCCACCAGCAGGTTCATCATCGACGGTTCGACCCGGGCCAAATCGGTGTCGGAGCATTCGAGAATCTGGCGGTAATCGGTCACGATCACCCTCATGCACGGAATCGGGCCGCCCAGGGATGGACGAGGCGGACAAGCATAGGTTTCCCGGCATCGTCCGTCATCAGACGACGACTTGCAAGGGGCAACTCGGTATCATGACCATTTTACAGAAATAAAGCAGGCGTGCATGCAGTCGGCCACGTCGGGGAAAATCGATGTCAGTTCATCTTTTCCGCCTGGCCGTCGCGATCGGGCCCGGTATGGTCCCGCATCAGGCCATCGCCTGAGGGCGGTCCCCCGCTCGTTCCGGCACGTCCCTGTTCAGGGGCAACCCCAGGTGCCCGGCGAGCTCGGCCTCGCCGAAGCGGGGCGCCCGATCGATCCCGATCCGCCCCCGCCTGGCGATCATCTCGCGGCAGGCCAGCCAGTCGCGGAAGTCGCCGGGGCCGAGCGGCCGGGCCCGGCAGGCCCGCCAGGCGACCATCAGCGAAGCGACCGGGACCAGGACGAATCCCCCCGCGATCGTGCCGGACCCCGGCGCGACGGCGAGCATCCTCGGATCGGTACCGAGATCGGCACCGCTTCATCGGCCGGCATTGGCCACAAGTCACAAGGATTGGCTCGCGAGAGATGGCCATGTTTGTTCGGCACTCAAAAAATCGGGCCGCTTGATCGGGGCTTCATCTTCGATTAAATTCGGACTCCGCCCGGCCTAGGTCGCCTCCTTGGACGATTCGTTGAATGGCCGGGGGTTGGATCCTGGAGCGATACCTTTATGGCGCAAGCCCCGCCCTCGCCGACGACGGCGACCATGAGCGAGGACGACGTCCTGGCGATCGATCACCTTCGGCAGGCTTATGACCGCCTCAAGGCGGAACTGGCCCGGGTGATCGTCGGCCAGTCGGACGTGATCGAGCGGCTGGCGATCTGCCTGTTCGCCCGGGGGCATGGACTCCTGATGGGCGTGCCGGGGCTGGCCAAGACGCTCCTGGTCGCCAAGCTCGCCGAGACGATGTCGCTCCACTTCAGCCGGATCCAGTTCACGCCCGACCTGATGCCGATGGACATCACCGGCACCGACATCTTGCAGGATTCGCCCGAAGGCCGGCGGATGTTCCACTTCGTCCACGGGCCGATCTTCGCCAACATCGTCCTCGCCGACGAGATCAACCGCGCCCCGCCCAAGACCCAGGCCGCGCTGCTGGAGGCGATGCAGGAGGCCAACGTCACCGTGCTGGGCAAGGGGTTCAAGCTCGAGCCGCCGTTCCTCGTGCTGGCCACGCAGAACCCCGTCGAGCAGGAGGGGACCTACCCCCTGCCCGAGGCGCAGCTCGACCGGTTCATGTTCCTCATCGAGCTGGATTACCCCTCGGAGCCCGAGGAGATCCTGATCGCCAGGACCACCACCGGCGAGGCCCTGCCGTCGCTGAACCACCTGCTCTCGCCCGAGGACGTGATCCGGTTCCAAAGCCTGGTCCGCCGCCTGCCGGTGCCCGACCACATCTACGCCTACGCGGCCCGGCTGGTCCGCAAGACCCGGCCGAGCGACCCGACGGCGCCGCCTTGGCTCAAGCCGCTGGTGTCGTGGGGCGCGGGCCCCCGGGCCGTGCAGTACCTGATCCTCGGCGCCAAGGCCCGCGCGGCGCTCAAGGGCAGCTACATGGTCCGGCTCGAAGACGTCCTGGAGGTCGCGGCGCCGGTGCTCACCCACCGGGTCCTGACCACGTTCGCCGCGCAGGCGGAGGGGATCGACGCCCGGTCGATCGTCGCCCGCTTGATCTCCGAGACCGAATCCTGATCCAATCAAGGTCGACTCGGGGGGGACGCTCGCCGCCCCCCCCGGCCCGCCTCCCGCCCCCTTCGGCCCGACCCGCCCCCGAGTAGGGAGTTCCCCGCCCGATGTTCCCCGACCGACGGACCCGGAGCTTCCTGGACACGTCCGCCCTGTCGAGGCTGGCGGCCGTCTCCCTGTTCGCCCGGCGGGCGATGCAGGGGAGCGTCTCGGGCCGCCACCCCAGCCCGCACCGGGGGTCGAGCGTCGAGTTCGCCGAGTACCGCCGCTACGTCCCCGGCGACGACCTCCGCCGGCTCGACTGGCGGGCCTACGGCCGGACCGACCGGTATTTCGTCAAGGAGTTCGAGGCGGATACGAACCTCCGGTGCTGCCTGGTCGTGGACACCAGCGGGTCGATGGACTACGGCTCCGGCGGCACGACCAAGATCGAATACGCCCGGCGGATCGCCGCGGCCCTCGGCCACCTCTCGCTCAGCCAGGGGGACGCCGTCGGGCTCTCGCTGGTCGCCGACGGCCTGGTCCGGAACATCCCCCCCCGGCGGAACCCCGCGCACCTGTCGGGGATCTTCGACGCGCTGGAGGCGGCCAGGCCGGAGGGGAAGACCAGGCTCGGCCCGATCCTCCACGAGCTGGCCGAGACGGTCCGGCAGCGGGCCTTGGTCGTGATCCTGTCGGACTTCTTCGTCGAGCCGGACATCCTCCGGGAGTGCTTCCAGCACCTCCGGTTCCGCAAGCACGACGTCGCCGCCTTCCACCTGCTCGACCCGCAGGAGATCGGCTTCGACTTCCGGAGGCCGACGCGGTTCCTCGACATGGAAGGGGGCCCGGCGATCTTCGCCGAGCCGAGCGAGATCGCCGACCGCTACCGGAGGGCGATGATCGGCTACCTCGACGACCTCCGGGCCGTCGTCCTGGAGTCGGCCGTGGACTACCGCCGGGTCGGGCTCGACGAGGACTACGAGAAGGTCCTGATGGGGTTCCTCGCCGACCGCTCGCGCGGCAAGGGGGGGCGTTGAACTTCCTCCAGCCCTGGGTCCTGGCCGCCCTCCCCCTGGCCGGCCTGCCGATCCTGATCCACCTGATCAACCAGCGGCGCTACCAGACGACGAAGTGGGCCGCGATGATGTTCCTCATCGCCGCCAACCGGATGTCGCGCGGCTATGCCAGGCTCCGCCAGTGGCTGATCCTGGCGGCCCGGGTGCTCGCCTGTCTCGGCCTGATCTTCGTCGTCAGCCGCCCCCTGACCGGCGGCCTCCTGGCCAGGGCCGCGGGGGGCAGGCCCGACACCACGATCCTCGTGATGGACCGCTCGCCGAGCATGGACCAGCGCGGCCCGGGCGGCGAGGGGTCGAAGGGGGAGACCGGCCGCCGCCGGCTGGTCCGGACCCTCAAGACGATCGGCTCGGACCGCTGGGTCCTGATCGACGGCGCCACATACAAGCCGATCACGCTGGAACAGGTCGACGACCTCCTGACCGCCCCCGCCGCCGAGCCCACCAGCGCCCCGAGCGACCTGCCCGCCCTGGTCCAGGCGGCCCACGACTACATCCGCGACAACAAGCCGGGCCGGACCGAGGTCTGGATCTGCTCCGACGTCCGCGAGAACGACTGGAACGCCGACGGCGGCCGGTGGCAGCGGCTCCGCGACGCCTTCGCCGGCTTCCCCCAGGCGATCCGGTTCCACCTGCTGGCCTACCCCGAGGCCGACCCCGGCAACCTCGCCGTCCGCGTGACCGAGGCCCGGTTCCGCGACACCGGCGGCGAGCCCGAGCTGCTCGTCACCCTCAAGTTGACCCGCGAAGGCAAGGCCGACGCCCGCCAGGCCGTCCCCGTCCAGTTCGAGATCGGCGGGGCCCGCTCGGTCGCCACCGTCGAGATGGCCGGCCCCCTGGGCGAGCTGAAGGACCACCGGATCTCCCTGGGCCGAGGGCGGGAGAAGGGCTGGGGCAAGGTCTCGATCCCGGCCGACGCCAACCCCGCCGACAACGACTTCTGGTTCGTCTACGACCGCCCCGCCCCGCGCCGGACGGTCATCGTCGCCGAGGACGCGCAAGGCCCTCGGGCGATCCAGCTCGCCGCGTCGATCGCCCCCGACCCGATGGCCAAGTGCTCGGCCGAGGTGATCGGGGTCGAAGGGGTGCCCGCGCTCGACTGGTCCGACGTCGCCCTGCTCGCCTGGCAGGCCCCGCTGCCCGAGGGGAACCTCGCGGCCCGGGTCAAGGGCTACATCGATCGGGGCGGCCAGGCGCTCTTCCTCCCCCCACGGGCGCCGGGCGGTCCGGCCTTCCTCGGGGCGAGCTGGACGGCCTGGGCCGACGGGCCCGGCGAGAACGCGGTCGCGAGCTGGCGAGGCGACCAGGACCTCCTCGCCGCGACCCAGGCCGGCGTCGCCCTGACGGTGGGGAAGATCGCCGTCAAGCGGGCCTGCGGCCTGGCCGGCGAGTTCACCAACCTGGCGACCCTCAAGGGAGGGGCCCCGATGCTGGCCAGGGTGGCGACCGACGCCGGCGGGGCCTACTTCCTGGCGACCTCGACCGGGCCGGCCGACTCGTCGCTGGCCTCCGAGGGGGTCGTGCTCTACGTCATGCTCCAGCGCGCGATGGCCAACGGGGCGTCGGTCCTGGGGGGGACCCGGCAGGTCTCGGCCGGGGCCAGGCCGCTGGACGACCCGACGCGGTGGAAGCGGCTCTCGGGCGGCTCGGAAGCGATCTCGACCGACTTCGCCAGCCACCGGGGGGCGTACCAGTCGGGCGATCGGCTCCTGGCGATCAACCGGCCGCCGGCCGAGGACGCCGCCCCGATCCTGGCCGACGACCGCGTGGCCGGCCTGTTCCGGGGGCTCGACTTCTCGCGGGTCGACGACCGGGCCGGCGGCGAGGGGTCGCTGATCCAGGAGGTCTGGCGGTTCTTCCTGACCGCGATGATGGCTCTGATGGTCTTCGAGGCCGCGCTCTGCCTGCCGCGCAAGCCGGTCCGGTCGGCCGCCGACGAGCGGCCTTGGCCGGGCCGCGAGGCCGCGAACGAACCGGGCCGGCAGGCCGTGGGGGTGGCGGGATGAGCGGCGTGTCGCGGACGTTGACGTTCCTCTGGACCCCGACCAGCCTGGCCTTCTCGGCCCTCGCGATCCTGGCGACCGCCGCGCTCGGCTTCGTCGCCTGGCGGCGGTCGGGCTATCGGCCCTGGCCGGGCGTGCTCGAAGGGCTCCGCGTGGTGCTCGTCGCCCTCGCGGCGGTCCTGCTCAACCAGCCCGAGTGGGTCGAGGAATACCGGGCCGAGGAGAAGCCGACGGTCGTCGTCCTGGTCGACGACTCGACGAGCATGGAGACCCGCGACGTCACCCGGCCGGGCGAGGCCGCCTCGCTCGCCAGGACCCGGCGCGAGTCGGTGGCCAGGCTCGCCCTGCCCGAGTCGTGGAACGGCCTCCGCGACCGGATGAACGTGGTCGTCGAGCGGTTCTCGACCACCAAGGGGGGGCGGGGGACCGACATCCAGGCCGCGCTGGCCCGGGCGAGCGAGTCGACCCCGAACCTCCGCGGCGTCGTCCTCGCCTCCGACGGCGACTGGACCGAGGGCAAGCCGCCGGTCGAGGCGGCGGCCAAGCTCCGGGGCCGCGGGGTCCCGGTGATCGCGATCGCCGCGGGGAGCCCGTCGAAGCTGCCCGACGTCGAGCTGATCGGCCTGGACGCCCCGACCTTCGGCGTCGCCGGCAAGGCGGTCCGGGTCCCGTTCACGATCGATAGCTCCCTGCCCCGCGAGTACGTGACCACCGTCACGCTCCGGGTCACCGACGGCGAGGAGATCGCCAAGGAGGTCCGGGTCGCCCCGATGGGCCGGACCACCGAGTTCGTCACCTGGAAGCCGAAGGCGACCGGCGACTACACGATGTCCCTGGAAGTCCCCCGCCACCCCGACGAGTTCGCCGCCGACAACAACCGCATGACCGCGCCGATCGCGATCCGCGAGGAAAAGCTCCGGGTGCTGGTGGTCGAGTCGGTCCCCCGCTGGGAGTACCGCTACCTCCGCAACGCCCTGTCGCGCGACCCGGGGGTCGAGGTCTCCTGCCTCCTGTTCCACCCCGGCCTGGGCAAGGTCGGGGGCGGGAACAAGGACTACATCAAGCAGTTCCCCTCCGGCCTCGACGAGCTGTCCAAGTTCGACGTCGTGTTCCTCGGCGACGTCGGGGTCGAGGAAGGCCAGCTCACCCCGGCGAACTGCCGGCTCCTCAAGGGGCTGGTCGAGCGGCAGGCCAGCGGCCTGGTCTTCCTGCCGGGGATCGAGGGGCGGCAGTTCTCGCTCCTGGCGACCGAATTGGGCGACCTCTGCCCCGTGGCGATGGACCCGACCCAGCCGGGCGGCTGGGGCTCGCGGACCCCGGGCCACTTCGAGCTGACCGAGACCGGCCGCAAGAGCCTCTTGACCAAGCTGGCCGATACCCAGGACGACAACGCCGAGGTCTGGGAGGGCCTGCCCGGGTTCCAGTGGTACGCCCCGGTCCTCCGGGCCAAGCCGGGCTCCGAGGTGCTTTGCGTCCACAAGGACGCCGGCAACGAGTCGGGCCGGCTCCCGCTGCTGGTCACCCGGACCTTCGGCGCCGGCAAGGTCCTCTTCATGGGGACCGACGGGGCCTGGCGGTGGCGGAAAGGGGTCGAGGACAAATATCATTATCGGTTCTGGGGCCAGGTGGTCCGGTGGATGGCCTACCAGCGGAACATGGCCAAGGGCGAGACCATGCGGCTGTACTACGCCCCCGACCAGCCCAAGATGAACCAGACCCTGACCCTCAACGCCAACGTGATGGACCGCTCGGGCGAGCCCCTGCCCCAGGGGGACGTCACGGCCCGGATCGTCCCCCCCTCGGGCCAGGCGAGCGTCGTCCGCCTGGCCTCGGCCGGCGACGAGTGGGGCGTCTTCACCGGCCGTTACACCGCCGAGGAGCCCGGGACCCACACCGTCACCCTGACCTGCAAGCAGACCGGGGCGACCCTGGAGGCGAGCTTCTTCGTCCAGGGGGTCTCCTCCGAGCGCGCCGGCCGCCCGGCCCGACCCGACGTGATGGAGGAGCTGGCCCGGGTCTCGCGCGGCAAGCTCGTCGCGGCCGACCAGATCGACGAGGTCGTCCGCTCGCTGGCCGAGATCCCCGAGCCCCCCCCCTCGGTCCGCCGGGTCCCGCTCTGGAGCCACCCCGCCACCGCCGGCTCGCTCCTGGCCCTGATGGGCGCCTTCTGGGTCGGCCGCAAGCTGATCGGCCTGATTTGATGTGACCACGTTTCCAGCCTCGAAGCTGGCCGTCGCCCTTCGCGACCGGGCCAGGTGACCTTCCGGACCGGAGGTGCGAGATGAGCCTGGCAGAAGCGCACGGTCGGTTGCAGATCCCCGAATCCTTGCAGGCCCAGCTCGGCAAGTTCCGCGGGCGGGTCCGCTCGATCAAGATGGCCGAGGCGGCGCTGGCCGCCTCGCTCGTCGCGGCCCTGGTCTTCCTGGCGATGTTCGCCGCCGACCGGCTGGTCGACGCCCCCCGACCCGCGCGGTTCGGCCTGCTCGCCGCCGCCCTGCTCGGCCTGGCGATCGTCCCGCTGGCGGCGTACCGCTGGGTCTGGGGGAGCCGGACGCTGGAGCAACTGGCCCGAATCCTGGCGCGGACCCAGCCCAAGGTCGGCGACCACCTGCTCGGCGTGATCGAGCTGTCCAAGAGCGACTCGGAGCAGAAGCGGTCGCTCCGGCTCTGCCAGGCGGCCATCGAGCAGGTCGCCGAGGAGGCCCAGAGGCGCGACTTCACCCGGGCCGTCCCCAGGCCGAAGGCCCGGGCCTGGGCCCTGGCCGCCGCCGGCCCCCTGGCCGTCGTGATCGGCCTGTTCGCCCTGGCCCCTTCGGCCTCGTCGAACACCCTGGCGCGGCTCGTCGCCCCCTGGAAGGCGATCCCCCGGTACACCTTCGCCGCCGTCGAGCCGCTCCCGAGCCGCCTGGTCGTCCCGCACGGCGAGCCGTTCACGATCGAGGCCCGGCTCACCCCGACCACCGCCTGGAAGCCCGAGGCGGCTTCGAGCCGGCTCGAAGGCCAGTCGCCCGTCGGGGCCAAGTTGGCCGACGGCCGCTACGCCTTCGCCTTCCCGGCTCAGATCAGCCCGGGCTGGGTCGACGTCCGCGTCGGCGACTTCCGCCACCGGGTGCTCGTCGAGCCGACCCACCGGCCCGAGCTTGCCGCGGCCACCGCCAGGGTCGCCTGGCCCGACTACCTCGGCCGGGCCGAGGGGGCGACCAAGGACGTCCGCTCCGGCTCGATCAGCCTGGTCAAGGGGGCCAGGGCCCGGTTCGAGGCCACCGCCAGCCGAGAGCTGGCCACCGCGACTGTTGACGGCAAGCCCCGGGTCCCCTCGGGCGCCTCGGTCCTCAGCCCGGAGACCACGATCGAAGGCCCGAGGACGATGGCCTTCGCCTGGCGCGACGTCCTCGGCCTGGCCGGCAAGTCGCCCTTCCCCCTGGCCATCGCCGCGACGGTCGACGAGCCGCCGGTCCTGACCGTCGAGGACCTGCCCCGCCAGAAGGTCGTGCTCGACTCCGAGCAGCTCCCCTTCAAGGTCCGCGCCCAGGACGACTTCGGCGTCCGTCGGGTCGGCATCGAGTGGAAGGGCGTTGATGATCCGACGGTCAAGACCCCGGCCCAGGGCGAGAAGATCCTGGCCGCCGGCGGCAACGACAAGGAGGTCCTCGACCTCCGCGGCACCTTCGCCGCCAAGCCCCTCGGGATCGAGCCGCAGGCGATCACCCTCCGGGTCTTCGCCGAGGACTACCTGCCGGGCCGCGCCAGGGTCTACTCGGCCACGTACACCCTGTACGTGCTCGACCCCTCGGAGCACGCCATCTGGCTGACCGAGCAGCTGAGCAAGTGGCACCGGCAGTCCTTGGAGGTCCGCGACCGCGAGATGGGCCTGTACGAGACCAACCGCCAGATCCGGGCCCTCAGCGACGAGGACCTCGACCGGCCCGAGACCCGCCGCCGGGTCGAGAACCAGGCCGCCGCCGAGCGGGCCAACGGCCGGAGGTTGAACGGCCTGGTCAACTCGGGCGAGGACCTGGTCAAGCAGGCCGCTCGGAACCCCGAGTTCGGCGTCGGCCACCTGGAGAAGTGGGCCGAGATGCTCCAGGTGCTCAAGGACATCTCCAGCAACCGGATGCCCTCGGTCGCCGACCTGCTCAAGCAGGCCGCGCAGGCGCCCATCGCCGTCGCGAGCACGCCCAAGGCCCCCGCCGGCCCGATGGCCGGCCAGGTCAAGGGGGCCGGCGGCGCCGGCAAGCCGGCCGAGGTCCGCCCCGACACCAAGCCCGGCGGGCCGGTGCCGACGGTGGTCGACCGCGAGTCGCAGCAGCAGCCGCCCGAGAAGGACGAGGGGGGGCCCGGCGGCAAGAAGAACCCGTCGAACACCAAGCTCAAGCTGCCCACGACCACCCTGGCCGGCAAGCCCGGCCCGGCCAAGCCGCCGGTCGACGCCCCCGAGGTCGTCGACAAGGCGATCGAGGAGCAGCGCGACCTCCTGGCCGAGTTCGAGAAGGTGGCCGACGAGCTGAACCGGGTCCTGGCCAACCTCGAAGGCAGCACCCTGGTCAAGCGGCTCAAGGCGGCCTCGCGGTCGCAGTACAAGATCGCCGACCGGATCGACGACGGCCTGGGCGACACCTTCGGCGTCGCGCAGAACCGGATCAAGCCCGAGCGGGCCAAGGTCCTCGCCGAGATGGGCCAGGAGGAGGCCAAGGGGAGCGTCGACGTCTCGAACATCATGGACGACCTCGACTCGTACTTCGAGCGGCGGAAGTTCGCCAAGTTCAAGTCGGTGCTCGACGACATGCGCCGGCTCGACGTCATCGGCGCCCTCCGGCTGCTCGGCGACGACCTCCGCAAGGAGAACGGCCTGTCGATCACCCAGTGCGAGTTCTGGTCCGACACCCTCGACCGCTGGGCCGAGGACCTCGTCGACCCGGCCAACTCCGGCTCCTGCCCCGGCGGCAAGTCGCCCGGCAGCCTCCCCCCCTCGATCGTCCTGGAGGTGCTCCAGGTCCTCGAAGCCGAGATCAACCTCCGCGAGGAGACCCGGGTCACGGAGCAGGCCAGGGCCGCCCTCGCCGCCGGCGAGCACCCCAAGCAGGCGACCCGGCTCTCGGTCGTCCAGGAGGCCCTCCGCGAGCGGATCATCAAGGTGACCGAGCGGATCCTCCAGCTCAAGGACGCCGAGACGGTCTTCGCTTATGAGTTGAAGCTGATGGGCGAGGTCGAGTCGGCCATGCACGACACCGTCGCGATCCTCGCCCGGCCCGAGACCGGCAAGCCCGCCATCGCCGCCGAGACCGAGGTGATCGAGCTGATCCTCAAGTCGAAGCGGATCAACCCCGGCGGCGGCGGCGGGGGCGGCTCGACCCCCGGCGGCGGCGGCGGGGGGATCACCCACGACTCGGCCCTGGCCTTGCTCGGCAAGGGGGCCAACGAGAAGGAATTGCGCGAGGACCGCGGCACGGCGCAGGCCACCGGCGAGACCGGATCGACCCTGCCCGAGGAATTCCGCTCCGGCCTCGACGAGTATTTCAACCGCCTCGAAGGCCGGCCCGCCCAGCAGCGCTGAGCGACCCGCCCTTCGGACCGATCGAGAGGAGGCACCCGGACCATGAACAGGCTCGCCCGATCGCTGGCCACCCTCGCCGTCGCCGCCGCCATCCCCCTGGCGGCGTCGACCCTCGCCGCCCGCGAAGGCCAGGCGCAACAGACGACCACCACCACGACGAAGGTCGAGGTGACGACCACGGAGAAGACCGTCGAGGTCCAGCAAGCCGACGCCAAGGCCGAGGTCGGCAAGGCCGAGGTGAAGGATCGAGCCCAGGTCGAGAAGGTCGAGGGCAAGGCCATCACGGTCGAGGTCGTCGACAAGGCCCAGGTCGGCAAGGCCGAGGGCAAGACGACCACGACCACGGTCGAGAAGAAGGCCGAGGCCCCGGCCAAGAAGGAGGAGGCCAAGGTCGAGAAGAAGGTCGTCGTCGCCAAGCGGGCGGCGGTGGCCGCGCCGGTGCAGAACCTCGACCCCTGGATCCAGCAGATGACGCCGCAACTCCGGCCGATGGTCCGGGCCCAGCTCCACCTGATCGCCACGGCCTGCTCGCCGACGCCCGAGCAGCGCAAGGGGTTCGCCGCCGAGGGGGAGCGGGTCCTCAAGGACGTCGCCCGCCAGTGCGCCGAGATGCAGATGGGCCAGGCGGGCAATCGGAAGATGTCCGACCCCGGCCAGATGATCGCCGAGGCCCTGGGCGTCGCGCTCAAGGACCGGCTCACGGCCGAGCAGCGGGCCCGATACGAGGCCGAGACCAGGGCCAGGGCGGAGGCCCGCAGGCGGCTGGTGGTCAACAACCTGGTGGCCAGCCTCGACGACGAACTGGTGCTCACGCCCGACCAGCGGGCCGCCATCGTCGCCGCGATGGTCAAGAACTACGACGAGTCGTGGTGCTCCACCCTCCAGGTCCTGATGTACGGCACCCAGTTCTTCCCCACCGTGCCCGACAACCTGATCACGCCCACCCTGTCCCCCAACCAGCTCAACGCCTGGAAGAAGCGGAACCGGAACGGCTCGATGGCCTGGTGGAACTTCGGCCACAACGGCAACGCCATCCTGCTCGACGACGACATCGACCCGGCCCCGGCCCCGGCGCCCGCCGCTGGTGACGCCGCCGCCGTCAAGAAGACCCAGTGATCCGCCCCCTCGGGAGATGCCCGACGATGACCCCGCCCGACCGATCCCGACCCCGGACCGCCCCGCTGTTGCTGGCCCTCATCCTCGGCCCGGCCGGCCTCGCGCTCGGGCAGGACCTCGACGAGGAGGAGACGGCCAAGCCGGGGGCGATGGTCCAGCAGAATTTCGCCTTCGACGACTCGAACTTCGACGCCTGGGTCTTCAACGGCCGGAGCGGCCACGGCGGCGGCCGGGCCTGGTTCGAGGCCCACCTGGCCCTCAAGCTCGACGAGCTCGACCGGGTCTGCAAGCTCTCCGACGCCCAGAAGCTCAAGCTCCGCCTGGCCGGCTGGGGCGACGCCAAGCGGTTCCTCGACCTTTACGACGAGAAGTTCCGCAAGTTCCAGGCGGTCAAGCACGACCAGAACAAGATCAACGAGATCTTCCAGGAGATCCAGCCGCTCCAGCAGATGCTCAACAACGGGGCGTTCGGCCGGGGGTCGATGTTCGGCAAGACCCTGGCCTCGACCCTCACCGGCGAGCAGGTCAACCAGTACGAGGAGTGCGACCGCGAGCGCCGGGGGGCCCGCTACCGGGCCCGGATCGAGCTGTTCGTCGGCACCCTCGACGAGAGCGTCGGCCTGACCGCCGAGCAGCGGCGGCGGCTGATCGACATCCTCTCGGCGGAGATCCGCCTGCCCAACCGCTCGGGCCAGTACGAATATTACCTGGTCATGTACAAGGCGTCGCAGGTCCCCGAGGAGAAGCTCAAGGGGGTCTTCGACGCCGCCCAGTGGAGGGTGATCTCCCCGACGCTGAACCAGGCCAAGGGGTATTCCTCGTTCCTCAAGCAGTACGGCCTGCTCACCGACGCGGACGAGGCCAAACCTCAGGGAGACCCGAACTGATGCCCCCCCCTCGCCGCAACCGGGATCGCCGGGCGTTGCCCCCCCTCGTCGCCCTCGCCGCCCTCGTCGGCCTGGCCTCCGCCGAGCCGGCCCGGGCGCAGAGCCCGCCGGGGTCGAAGGCGGGCGAGGTCGTGCCGCGCGACGTCCGCGAGATGTACGACAAGGGGCTCCACTACCTGGCCACCACCCAGAACGACCAGGGGGGATGGCAGAGCGCCTACGGCGCCGGGCCGGGCGGGACCGGCCTGGGGCTGATGGCCTTCCTCGCCTCGGGCGAGGACCCCAACTTCGGCCTCTACAGCAACCACGTCCGCAAGGCGATCCGGGGGATCATCACCGCCCAGGACGCCGACACCGGCATCCTCGGCCAGGGGATGTACCACCACGGCTTCGGGATGCTCGCGCTGGCCGAGGCCTACGGCGTCGTCGACGAGCGCAACCTCTGGCCCGAAGGCGCCGCCAAGGGCAACAAGAAGACCCGCTCGATCGGCCAGGCCCTGGAGCTGGCCGTCCGCGCGGCGATCACCTCGCAGAAGAAGAACTCGAACGGGGCCTGGCGGTACACGCCCGACTCCAACGACGCCGACACCTCGGTCTCGGGCGCCGTGCTGATGGGCCTGCTCGCCGCCCGGAACGCCGGGATCGAGGTGCCCGACGAGTCGATCGACCGCGCCATCGCCTACTTCAAGTCGATGACCTCCCCCTCCGGCCAGGTCGGCTACTCCGGCGGCTTCGGCGGGTTCGACGAGTCGCTGGCGCGGATCTCGATCGCCACCCTGGTCCACGCGATCGCCCGCCGCAAGGACCTGCCCGAGTTCAAGGCCACCCTCGGCTACCTCGCCAACAAGCTCGAACAGCCGGCGAATATGTACCAGGAATACACCCGTTATTACGAGGCCCAGGCCCTCTTCCAGGGCGACGTCGTCGCCTGGGAGAAGTGGAACAAGCTCCTGATCCGCCAGCTCAAGCAGGCCCAGGGGGTCGACGGCAGCATCAGCGGCCAGTTCGGCCCCGACCTCGGGACCTCGATGTCGCTGCTGGCCCTGGCCCTGAACTACCGCTTCCTGCCGATCTACGAACGCTGACCGACCCGACCGACCCGGAGGGCAAGGCCCATGCTCCGCCACCGCCGACCCGCCGCCTTCGCCCTCGCCGGGATCGCCGCCCTGTTCGCCTGGCCGGTCCCCTCCCGGGCCCAAGATAGGATGGTCATCGAAGTCGCCGCGCCGGCCCCCGCCCCGGCGACCGCGGCCCCGACGCCGGCCCCCGCCGCCCCCGGCCCGACGACCGGCCCGATCTTGACGCTGCCCAACGGCGGGTTCGCCGCCGGCGAGCTGCTCGACTCGCCCGACCCGAAGGTGATCCGCTGGCGGTCGCCCGCCTTCGTCGCCCCGGTCGAGTTCCGCGGCCCGGCCCTCGCCTCGATCCGCTGGCCGAGCCCGAGCAAGCGGGCCGAGCCCTCGGGCGAGTTCCGCTTCGAGCTGGCCGGCGGCGACGTCGTCTTCGGCCGGCTGGTCGCCCTCGACGACGCGACGGCCGAGCTCGACCTGCCGGCCCTGGGGCGGTACCACGTCGACCGCAAGGCCATCCAGCGGGTCCAGCCGCGCCGCGACGGGGCCGACCTGATCTACTCCGGCCCCAACGGCCTGGCCGACTGGCAGGCGCCCAAGGCCCCGGACGCCTGGCGCGAGGAGTCCGGCCAGCCCCTCACCGACCAGCCGGGGGCCACGCTCCGGGGCGACCTCGGCCTGCCCGACCGCGCGGCGATCGAGTTCGAGCTGTCCTGGAAGGCCAAGCAGCCCGACTTCGTCCTGGCCCTGGGCATCAGCGACGAGAAGGACAGCCTCAAGCAGGCCTTCCGCTTCGAGGTCTGGGACGGCAACCTCGTCGTCGACCGCGAGGCGGGCGACCGGGCCGACCTCGCGCCGCTGGGCCTCGTCGCCGACCTCAAGAACCGCGTCCACCTGATCGCCTACCTCGACCAGTCGGCCGGGCGGCTCCTCGTCGTCGGGCCCAACGGCAAGCCCCTGGCCGACCTGACCGTGCCCACCGCCCGCGACCGGCTCCAGGTCGACGGGGTCAAAGGCCGGCCGATCGTCGACGTCAAGGTCCCCCCGCTGCTCAAGCCCGGGGTGGCCCTGGTCAACGTCAAGGGGGACGTCCGGCTCGAACGGTTGCGGATCGGGCGATGGGACGGCTCGTCGCCCAAGCCCTTCGACGCCGACCGGTCGCGGATCCACCTGGTCGACGGGTCGGTCACCTATGGCCAGGTGTCCGGCTACGACCCCGAAGGCCGGGCCTTCCTGGTCAAGGACGACGGGGCCGAGTCGAAGGTGGCGGTCGACCGGATCGCCGACGTCTTCCTCTCCAAGCCGGACGAGGAGGCCCCGAGGGCGACCAAGGCCTCCCTGGCCGACGGCAGCCGGCTCGGCGGCGACCTCCGGAAGATCGAAGGGGGCCGGGCGGAGCTGACCGTCCCCGGGTTCCGCGAGCCCGTCCCGCTGCCGATCGCCGGCCTCCAACTGCTCGCCTGGCCCCAGCCCGAGCCGACCCCGGGGGGCGCGGCGGGCGGTCGCATCGGCGTCCTGGAGGTCGAAGGGACCCGCCTGCCCGGCTCCCTCGCCGACGGCCGGGTCGAGGGCGACACCGCCGGCCTGGCCTGGCAGCCCGGCGGGGGGTCGGCCGGCGCGCTCCGCCCCGGCCTCTCGGGGCAGATCACCTACGCCGAGCCGAAGAAGCCGGCGCCGGCCGCGACCGCCCCGCCGCCGGCCCGGCCCCAGAACGCCATGATCGTCCTGAACAATGTCGTCGGCCAGTTGACCAACACCGCGGCCAAGCAGAAGGCCGAGTCCAGGCGGGCGCTCCACCTCCGGACCGGCGACGTGATCCCCTGCGAGATCACCGCGATCGACGAGGAAGGGGTCCGCTTCACCTCCCCCCTGGCCCCCGGCACCTTCGTGCCCCACGCCAAGATCAAGGCGATCGAGCTCGCCCCGCTCGACCCCGTCGGCATCAAGGTCGGCAAGGCCAAGCGCGAGCGGCTGCTCACCCTCCCCCGGATGCAGAAGGGGAGCCCGCCCACCCAGCTCATCCGCTCGACCAACGGCGACTACCTCCGCGGCCGCATCCTGGCGATGGACGGGTCCAAGCTCGAAGTCGAGATCCACCTCGACCCCAAGGCGATCCCCCGCGACCGGATCGCCCGGATCATCTGGTTCCATGCCGACGAGCTCGACCCGACCAAGGCCCCCGCCGCCGCCGAGGAGAAGAAGGAGGCCCGCGTCCAGGCCGTCCGGAGCGACGGCGTCCGGGTCACCTTCCGGCCCGAAGGGTTCGCCAAGGGGGTCCTCTCGGGCACCAGCGACGTCCTGGGGTCGATCACCGTCAAGCCCGAGGACGTCGACCAGATCCTCCTGGGCTCGAAGATCGAGCAGACCGCGTCGCAGGTCGCTTACGGGCGCTGGACCCTGCACAACGCCGAGGAGCCGAAGTTCGTCAAGGGGACCGACGGCGGCGGCGAGACCCCGTCGGGGACCGACTCGCCGATGGTCGGCAAGGCCGCGCCCGACTTCACGCTCGACCTGCTCGACGGCAAGAAGTTCCACCTCGCCGAGCACAAGGGTAAGGTCGTGATCCTCGACTTCTGGGCGACCTGGTGCGGCCCCTGCCTCCAGGCGATGCCCCAGGTCGAGCGCGTGGCCAGGGAGTTCGCCGACAAGGGGGTCGAGCTGTTCGCCGTGAACCTCCAGGAAGCCCCGCGCGACATCAAGGCGATGCTCGAACGGCACAAATTCGAGGTCACCGTCGCCCTCGACCGCGACGGCGTGGTCGCCGAGAAGTACGCCGCCACCGCGATCCCCCAGACCGTCATCATCGACCGCGAAGGCAAGGTCGCCCGCCTCTACGTCGGCAGCAGCGCCGACCTCGAGGCCAAGCTCCGCGACAGCCTCAACGCCCTCCAGGACCCGGCCCCCAAGTAAGGCCGATCCCCCCCGAGGGCCCGAAGGGGACGACGAGATCCCGGGCGAGCGGACCGGGTGGCAGGGGTAAGCTTGCTTACCCCGGTCCTCCACCACCCGGCGCAACGGATCTGCCGGTGATTTTGGGGGTCGGAGCGAGGCCGGGTCGCCCTCCCCGTCCCCATCGGTCCCGGGGGCGATCCGATCCGGGCGCGGGATCGCCCGGATCGGGCGGAGCCCCCGCGCGTCGGGCCGGCCGGCCTTGTAGAATGGTACCCTTGGCTCATCGAGGCGGGGATGGGCCCGATCGACAGGGGGGGACCAGGCATGGCGATGGCGGACCTGCACGCGAACACCGAGGGCGAGGGCACCAACGAGCCGGCACCGGCCCCCGAGGTGGCCTCCGACCTTGCCCCCGGGCCGGCCGCCGACGATCGGCCCGAGGCCGAGGCCGAGACCGGGGGCGAGCCGACCCTGGGCTGGCACGAGTCGGTCGCGACCCGGCCGATCGGCCTGGGCCCGGGCGCCGAGGTGGTCGTCCTCGACCGGGGGGTCCGGGGTGCTCCCGCCATGCTCCTGGTCGTCGCCGGCGGCGGCCGGTCGGCCCGGGTGTACCGCCCGGGCGAGGAGGGCGAGCCGGCCTTCCCCCGCGTCTTCGACGCCGGGACCGCCGTCGAGGGGCTCGACGGCCTCCGCTGCCTCTGCCCGCTGCCCGACCCCGGGTCCGGCCGGGTCGACCTCGTCGGCCTGGGGCCCGAGGGGCTGGTCCTGGTCCGCGGCGAGGGGGCGTCGGCCTCGCCCGGCTACGGCCCTCGCGAGCCGCTCGGCCTGCTCGCCGACCTCGGGCTGGGCTCGGCCCGGGTCGCGCAGATGGCGGCGGTCGACTGGGACGGCGACGGCCGGGTCGACCTCCTCGTCGGGCTCGACGACCTGGACGGGTACTGGCCCGATTCGCCCGCCCTGCCGGTCGACCAGCAGGTCGGCTTCAACCAGCAGGGGGGGCACCCGGGGTACGACCGCGGGGGGCGCTGGCGAGGGCGAGCCCCCGAGGGGCGGATCGGCTGGCTCAAGAACGTCGGCGAGCCGGGCCGGCCCCGGTTCGACCCCCTGGCCGAGATCCGCTCCGAGGCCGGCCGGCTCGAACTGGCCGAGCACCCCGCCCCCCTGGCCGTCTCGTGGTACGGCGGCGACAACCTCGAGCTCATGCTCGGCGACTCCCGAGGCGGGGTCCAGGTCTTCCGGAACTTCGGCGGCCAGCGCCCGGCGGTCCTGATGGAGCCCCGGACGCTCAAAGGGGGGGGCCACCCCTTGCTCCTGCCCGAGGACCGGACCGCCCTGGTCGCCGCCGACCTCGACGGCGACGGCCGGACCGAGCTGCTCTCGGGCCTGGCCGACGGCCGGGTCGTCGCCTACCGGGCCACCTCGCGCGACGGGGCGTCGGGCCCTCATGTGCTGATGCAGGAGCCCGGCCCGCTCTGGCTGGGCGGCGACGCCGTGGTCTCGGCGGCCGACCTCGACGGCGACGGCGGTCTCGACCTCGTCTTCGGCGACGGCCCGGGCCACCTCTACTGGATGCGCGACCTCGGCCGAGGTCCCGAGCACCGCTACGCCCCGCCGGCCCGGATCGAGGCCGGCGGCGGCCCGTTCCGGCTCGACCCCGGGCCCGACGGCCGGCTCGGCGGGCCGATCGCCCCCAGGCTCGGCCACGCCTGCCCCGCCCTGGTCGACTGGACCGGCAACGGCCGGCCCGACCTGCTCGTCGGCGGCTCGGGCGGGGAGGTGGTCCTGCTCCGCAACGACGGGTCGAGCTCCGACCCCCGGTTCGCCGCCCCGGTCGGCCTCCGCTGCGAGGCGACCCCGCTGATCCTCCCCCCCAGGGTCCGCCCGGCCCTGGCCGACTGGCGGGGGACCGGCGGGCTCGACCTCCTGGCGCTCGACTTGCAAGGCTTCCTCTGCCTCTATCCCAAGGCCGACGATAAGGGGGTCGACGCCCCGATCCCGCTGGTCGACCGCCTGGGCCGGGTGATCCGTCTCGACGGCGGCTTCGGCCTCGGCGGCCACTGCTCGCTCTGGGCCGGACCCTGGACCGACCCAGGCCGGGTCGACCTGCTCGTCGGCCTGCCGGCGGCCTCGGCCCGGTTCGTCCTGCCCGCCCTGACCGGCCGACCCCTGGCCGACCCGGCCTCGGCCTCGACCGTGATCCTGCTGGAGAACCAGGGCCGGCTCGGCCTGGTCGCCCGGCCGATCTTCCGGGCCGACGGCTCGCCCCTGGTCGTCGGCCGGTTCGGGTGCAGCCCCTCCGGGTTCGGCCCGGCCGGCGCCGGCCTCGACCTGCTGGTCGGCTCCGACGACGGCCACGTCCACCTGTTCCGCCGGGCCGACCTCCGCTGGTGAGCGAGCCGGCCCCATCTCTCGATCCGACGAACATCCCAGAGACCGCCCCAGGAGCCACCATGCCCGAGCCGAGACGACCCGACGATGCCGAGCCGATCGCCGACGCCGCCTCGGTCTTCGACTCCGGCGAGGTCCGGACCTTCAACGCCCCGGCCGCCTCGCCCGAGCCCAAGGCCGAGCCCAAGCCCAGGCCCGCCGCCGAGGCCGACCCCGGCGACGGCTACGACCTGGAGGTCGACCCCTACGCGGCCCCCAAGGGCCCGGCCTCGGCCCCAGCCCCGATCCCCTTCGACCCCGATCCCCTGCCCACGACCGGCCAGCGTCCCGGCCGACGACCCGAGGGGACCGCCGACCCCGACCCCGAGCCCGAGCCGCCCCCGCCGCCCCGCGCCGAGGTCCGGACCAGGCCCAAGGCCAAGCCAATACCCGTGCCCGTCGAGGACTTCGACGAGGACGACGCGCGGCCCTCGACGGGCGGCGTAGGCGAGGAGTACGAGGGGGAAGCGGCCGAGGTCGACCCGGTCTGGTCGCGGAGCCTGGAGTGGGGCCCCGACCTGACCCGGGTGGGGATGGCGGCCGGGGCGACGCTGTTCCTGCTCTGGCTGACCGCCTGGTCGTTCGCGGGGATGTCGCTGGCGTTCCTGGTCGGCGGCGGGGCGACGGTTTTGCTCCTCTACCCGATCCTGATCACCCTGGAGCGGCCGGTCCGGATCACGCCCCAGCACGCGGTCGCCGACTTCTTCGCCGCCGCCTCGCACCACTTCCCGCACTACCGGCGGATGTGGCTGTTGCTCAGCACGGCGGGCCGGGCCTCGGGCCACTTCCGCACCTTCGACCAGTTCCGGAGCCACTGGCGGGGCCGGATCGAGTCGTGGAAGCAGGGCCGGGCCGGCAAGTACAAGCCGCTCCACTTCGAGGTCGTCGACTTCCGTGCCGAGAAGGCGACCGGCGGCACGACCACGAGCGTGACCTACACTGTCCACATCCACGTCCGGGGCGAGGACGACTCGCCCCCCCTGGCCTCCTACAAGATGGCACACGGCCTGGTCAAAGGCGACGACCGGATGTGGTATTTGAACCGGGGGACCCTCCCCAGCGGCCGCGGTTAATCCGGAGGGGGCGACCCGTCGATGAAGGTGGCGTTCCATCTCCGCAGGAGGCCCGAGGCCGGCCCCTGCCCCGAACCGGCGACCGCGACCGCCGCGTGGCTCGAAGGCGACGACGTCACCGCGCTGCTCGGCCTGGTCGCGTCCGCCTCGGCCGACCGCCCGCCCCGGCTCTATCGGGCCGCCGGCGGCTTCCTGGCCAGGCTCGACGGGCCCGCCGCCGCCCCATCCGGCTCGATCCGGCTCCGGAGCCTGGCCCACCACCTCTACCTGCCGGTCGACGCCGACCTCATCCCCGCGCTCCTGGACGACGAGGCCGAGGCCCTGACCCGCGACCGAGGCTTGATCTTCCTCCCGGGCGGCCGGATCTTGGGGTTCGACCCGGCCTCGCCGCTGCCGACCTCGGCCCTGGTCGAGGTCGTGGTCGACCGGTCCGGGCCGTCGGGCTGGCATCCGTTCCCGAGGCGGCCCGATCGCCCCGACCGGATCGCCGAGATCGTCGTCGAGTCGGGGTTCGGCGAGGCCGGCGGCGACCCGTTCGGTCCGGAGGGGGAGGCAGGCCCGGGCTCGGCCGGGATCGGGTCCGAGGGGAGCCCGAGGCCGGGGGAGGCCGGGGCCGCGTCGACCCTGGCCGGCCGGGCGATCCTGGGGGCGGGCCGGGGGCTGCTCGGCCTGGGCTCCGCGCTGGGGATCGAGGGCCTGGCCAGGCTCGGGGCCGGCTGGATCGAGCGGGCCGTCCGCCGGGCCCCGAGGCTGACCGAGTCGATCCTGGGCAGGCAGGACTCGTCGCTCCGCGAGCTGCTCCGCCAGTTCCGCGAGGGGGACATCGAGCGGGCGCTCCGCCATGCCCTGCCCCTGGGCGGGCCGGGCGGCCGGGGGGACGCACCCGCCTCCGACTCCAGGCTCCCCGAGGTCGACCCGACCTACTCGATCGGCTCGCTGCTCGGCTCGGGCGGGGGCGGGGGCGGGATCTGGTTCTCGGCGATGGACGTGCAGGCGGAGCTGGCCCGGGAGTACCGCAAGGCCGCCCACGAGGCCGAGCGCGCCGGCGACTTCCGCCGGGCCGCCTACATCCGCGGGCGGCTGCTCAACGAGTTCCCCGCCGCCGCCGCCCTCCTGGGCCGGGCCGGCCTGCACCGGGACGCGGCGATGATCTACCTCGACCGGCTCGGCGACGCCGCCTCGGCCGCCCGGTCGTTCGAGGCGGCGGGCGACACCGACCGGGCCCTCCGGCTCTACCGCGAGCGGCGGATGCACGCCGAGGCCGGCGACCTGCTCCGCCGCCTCGGCGAGGACGAGGCCGCCGTCGAGGCGTACATCCGGGCCGCCGAGGCCCTGGCCGGCGACCCCCGGCGCGGGGCCCTGGCCGCCGGCGACCTCCTCCGCGACCGTGCGGGCCGGCTCGACCTGGCCCTGGCCTACTACGCCCGGGGGTGGGAGGCCCGGCCCGCCGCCAACTCGGTCGAGTGCGGCCTCCGCCTGGCCTCGACCTGGGCCGCCAATGGGGAGTCGGCCCCCTTGCTCGCCCTGGTGGACGAGGCCGACGCCCTGTTCGAGGCGGAGCGGCCGGCCGGCTCGGTCCCGGACTTCTACAACACCCTGGCCCGCCTGGCCGACCTCGGGGCGATGGCCCCCGGCCGCGCCGACCTCCGCGACCGGGCCCTGCTCGGCCTGGCGGCCGACCTCAGGCGCTCGATCGCCCGGGGACGGCCCGGCCAGCTCGCCTCCGGCCACCTCGGCCGCTCCGGCGAGTGGCCGCCCGACCTCGTGGCCGACGCCGCCTTCGCCCTCGACGCCGCCCGCCAGCGGCTCGCGGCCCGGCCCGTGCTCGCGCCCGCCCTCCCGCCGCCCCCCCCGGTCCGGCGGATCGCCGTCGCCCGAGGGGTCGTCACCGCGGCCTGCCACGCGGCCTCCCGGGGCGAGGTGAACCTCGGCACGCAGGGGGTCGAGGTGTATCGGGTCGACATCGCCCGGGGTGCGGTCGAGCGGCTCGGCGGGAGCGACCCGGAAGGCGCGATCTCGGGCCTGGCGGTCGACCCCGAGGGCCAGTCCCTGGCCATCCTGGTGAACGCATGGTATTCGCTCCTGGGCACGATGACCCTGCTGTGCCGGGATCGGTCCTCGACCGCGAACTCCCTGGGCCAGGTTTGCTGGACCGAGGAAGCGGCCCGGGCCTCGCTCGTCGGGGTGGTCGGCGCCGGGCCGGACCGGGCCGTCGGCCTCTGGGACGGCGAGGCGTTCCGCCTGCTCCTCGGCCCGGGCATGGCGGTCGGCCCGTCCGTGCGACTGCCCTCCCTCAAGGGGACGACCCCCTCGGCGATCCTCCTGCCGCCCGAGCCGGCCGAAAGCGGGTCGGAGTTCTCGCTCCTGATCCACGACGGCCTGGACATCTGCCACGTGGCGATGTCGGGCCAGATGCTCGGTCCGCTCTACCTCGGCTGGCGGCCAACTCTACCCGAGGGGAGCACCCTGGCCTCGCCCCCGCTCGCCTGGCTCCAGGCCGACCGCCGCCGGTTCGAGCTGGCCGGGCTCGACGGCGACGGCGTGGCCCACCACACGGCCTTGAAGCTGACCCAGGCCGAGCTGATCCGGACGGCGAACGCCTCCTGGGCGGGCGACCCGCCGACCCGGGCGATCGCCCTGGTCCGCCCCGGCCTGATGGCCTGCGTCCACGCCCGGGGAGTCTCCTGGGTCCGGGCCGGCGTCCGAGGCTGCACCGTCGCCGCGACGACCCCGGCGGCCCTCGCCGACCCCCTGGCCTGCTTCGCCGACCACCGCTCCGGCGAGCTCGTCGTCGTCTGCGGCGACGGGACCCTGGCCTGCCTGCCGATCCTCGCGTGAGGCCGGGCCCCATCTGATTGATATACGAGCGCTGATGGTTTGACTCGATCCGATCGACGAAATGTATACGTTTTGATCCTTCAATCGGGCGAACCGATCGGCCCCGAAGTGGCTTCGTTTTGTCGCCCAAGGCCGGCGGCCGGCCCGGGATCGTTGGGGGTCGGTCGAGCGCGGAGGTTCCGAGGATTTCGAGGCGGCAATAACGGCCGTTTGGGAGCCCTCGATGCGTCTTCGGGGCACAAATGCCGCCGGTTTCGGGCCCCGGACCGCCCCGGTGACAGGTCGGCGCGTGGGGGGGCCGGGGCCTTCGGGGGATGATTCAGTGGGGACGGGAGATGCTCAGGACCGACGGCGGTCGCGCTTGCGTCGGCGGTCGGCCTGGCGGGCTTTTTCGAGGGCGGCCCGGGGGTCGGGTCGGGAAGTCGCGGCGACGGGCAATTCGGGGGCGCCGGCGTCGGCCTCGGCCTTGGCCTCGGCCCAGCCCATCATGGACTTGAACCGGGCCACGGGGTCGACGCCGAGGGCGTCGGCGGGCTGGGGGGCCGGCTCGGGCCGGGGTGGGGGCGGCGGCGGGAGTGGGGCGGGGGCCGGGCTCGGGGCCTTGGCGAGCTGGGCGACGCACCAGCGGAGGCGGCGGTGGAGGTCGGACTCGTGGCGGCGGAGTTTGCGGAGGTCGGGGTCGTCGCCGACGTCGGGGTCGGCCCGCGCGGCGGAGCGGTCGAGCGCGTCGGCGGGGGCGACCTCGGCCTTGCGGCGGCGGAGGGCGGCGACCTCGCGGCGGGCGAGCGCGGCGAGGTCGGCGGCTCCGGCGGGGGCCGGGCGGCCTTCGGGGTCGAGCGGCTCGCCGGGCGACCCGTCGCGAAATTCCGGCGGCGTGCCGAGCAGGGCGAAGGCGAGGGCTCGCTGCTCGGCCGTCCAGCACCCTTCGCGGTCGGCGGCGCGGGCCAGGAGCGCCCAGCGCCCGATCATCCAGTCGCAGCCGTGGGGCGACATTCGGAGCAACCCGGCCACGGCGGCGGGGTCTCGCGCGAGGCCGGAGCCGAGGAATTCGACTTCGAGCCGGCGGTCGTCGTCCCATTGAAATTCGGCCCGATGGGCGACCCGGGCGCGATGCCGGCGGTCGAGCCGGTCGCAGCGGCGGAGCCGGCTCGCGATCACGGCCACCTGCTCGGCCAGCCAGCCGGGCCAGTCGTCGACCGGGTCCGCCGAGGCTCGATCGGGCCCGGCCCCGGGCGGCGCGGCCGGCTCGTCCTCGGGCAGGCGGACGACGGCGGCCGAGAGGCCGTGCGACAGGGCGTTCCGCCTCGACTGGTCCTTGCCCGGCTCGGTCCTCGGGCCGGTGGAGAGCCGGGCGTTGCGTCGATTGGCCTCGCGGCGGGCATCGCTGACGATCATGGGCGGATCTCCCGGAGAGACGCGGACTCCATCGGACACTATCGTTGTCCGCGAGGCCGGTTAGCACACTTTCCGCGAAAGGCCGCCGAGACCCCTTCGACTCTTCAAATCGTGCAATCTTCCACATGTAGGGTGGCGTCGAGCGGAGCGAGGCTCACCATGCCTTTCTGCCGATCGGCGTGGTGGGGCTCGCTCCGCTCGACGCCACCCTACATTTTTGCTTGCATGCACTCACGCCGACCCGAGGGCGAGACAAGGCCGGGCCCGGGCGTGTAAGATGGGTGCCTTCGGGATCGGGGGCGGCGGCGGTTTCGGGCCGCCGGGCTCGCCATCCCCGGATCGAGTCCCCGGTTGAGGTCGCGGCGGCATCATGAAAGCTGGCATCGTCGGTCTGCCCAACGTGGGCAAGAGCACCCTGTTCAACGCCCTGACCAGCTCGAAGGCGGCGCAGAGCGCCAACTACCCGTTCTGCACGATCGAGCCGAACGAGGGGATCGTCCCGGTCCCCGACGATCGCCTGGCCCGGATCAGCCGGTACATCGTGCCCAAGAAGCTCGTGCCCGCCGCGCTGAAGCTGGTCGACATCGCCGGGATCGTCAAGGGGGCCAGCGAGGGGCAAGGCTTGGGGAACAAGTTCCTCAGCCACATCCGCGAGGTCGACGCGATCTTGCAGGTCGTCCGCTGCTTCGAGGACCCCGACGTCGTCCATGTCGCCGGCACCGTCGACCCGGCCTCGGACATCGAGACGATCGAGATCGAGCTGATGCTGGCCGACATCCAGACCCTGGACAACGCCCTGCCCAAGGCCGAGCGCGCCGCCAAGAGCAACGACAAGGAGGCCAAGCTCCGGGCCGAGGCGATCAAGCTCTGCCTCGACCACCTGGCCACCGACCAGCCGCTCCGCAAGCTCACCCTGGACGAGACCCACGTCGAGGCGATCAACTCGTTCGGCCTGATGACCGCCAAGCCGGTCCTCTACGTCGCCAACGTGGACGAGACCGACCTCGAAGGCAAAGGGCCGCTGGTCGAGCAGGTCCGCGCCATCGCCGCGCGGGTCGGGGCGTCGGTCGTGCCGGTCTGCGCCAAGCTCGAGGCCGAGATCGCCGAGCTCGACCCCGCCGACCGGGCCGAGATGCTCGCCTCCTCCGGCCTGGCCGAGCCGGCCCTGACCGTGCTGGCGCGCGAGGCCTACCGCGTCCTCGGCCTGCACAGCTACTTCACCGCCGGCGAGATGGAGGTCCGAGCCTGGACCATCCCCATCGGCGCCTCCGCTCCCCAGGCCGCCGGGGTGATCCACTCCGACTTCGAGAAGGGCTTCATCCGGGCCGAGGTCTACCGCCTCGACGACCTGGAAACCTACAAGACCGAGAAGGACATCCGGGGCGCCGGCAAGCTCCGGGTCGAGGGGAAATCCTACATCATGCAGGACGGCGACATCTGCCACTTCCTCTTCAACTGAAGTCCGGACCAGGCACAAGGGACCGAACATGACCGCCCGAGCGGCCGGCCTGGGGTTGTTGGCGGCGTGCCTGGTCTCGGCCTCGGCCCGGGGCGAGGAGGTCCGCCTGCCGGTCGTTCGCGACGCCTGGTTCTCCGGGGTCGGGGCGGAGGCGGACGGGTCGAACGGCGGCGCGCCCAAGCTCAAGCTGAAGTCGTACCAGGAGATGTCGGTCGTCGACGTCGACCCGGCGCCGATCCGGGGGCGGGCCATCCTCGGTGCGACGCTCCACGTCCGCTCGGCCGGCGGCCCGATCCTCCGCCGGGTGACGGTCGGGACGTTCGGGTCGGACTGGGTTGAGGGGACGGCGACGGCCTACGCCCCGGAGGCCGGCTCGTCCACCTTCCGCCGTCGCGAGCATCCCGGCATCCCCTGGACCCCGGGCGGCGGCGACCTCTGCGACGTGATCCTCGGCCAGGGGGGGACGACCTGGCGGATGGCCGACGCCTCGGCCCCCGACGCCGAGGGCTGGCAGGCGATCCCGGTCGACCCGGTCGTCGTCGCCGCCCGGGTCGCGGGCATCAGCCGGGGGTTCCTCCTCTTCGACGACACCGGGACCGAGTGGACCCGCAAGGGCAACGACTTCGCGGTCGAGCCGATGCCCAACCGGTTCGTCGCCAGCCGCGAGTCGAACCGGGCGAGCGCCCCGTACTTCACCGTCCGGCTCGGGCCGGTCGACCGCGACCCGCCGCCCGGGCCGACCGCCCTGGCCTCCGAGGCCGACGACCTCCCGAGCGGCGAGGCGTTCGCCTCCTGGGCCACGCCGGAGGACGCCGGCCCGGGCGGGACCGTCGGCTTCCTCGCCTCGGTCGACGGCCGCGACCTCCCCCGATCGATGATCCCGATGGCCGGGCGGCCCGGCGAGCGGGCGACGATCCACCTGCGCGACCTCGCTTTGGCCCCGGGATCGACCGTCGCGCTGGCCGTCCGGGCGGTCGACGGCGCGGGCAACGTCGGGCCCGAAGCTCGGCTCGACGTCCGGGTCTCCGCCCGGGTCGCCAGGCCGTTGCCGGGCTCGATGTCGAGGGGACCAATACGCCTCTCCAACCACGGACCCGCCCGCCTTGGCCCGGCGACGGTGGCGGTCGTGGATGAGTTGGACAAGCTCGACCCGGGCTCGGGGGCCCTGGTCCCCGAGCAGCCGGCGGACTACGTCGATTCCAATCACCTCTACGTGAACGGGCAGATCCGCCTGGAGGGGGCCCGCAACGAGTTCGTCGGCTTCCAGGTCCTGATCTTTGGCCCGGCACCCGGCCTCCGTGCCAGCTTGAACTTCCCGGGGCGGTCGAAGGTCCGGGCCGAGTTCGGCCGCCTGGCGAACGTGTTGACCGACCGCGGGCCGATGCCCGACCCGGTCGTCCCGCTGGCCGAGGCCGTCGACTTCCCCGGCACGAGCGCGGGCAGGACGCTCAAGGCGGGCTCGCTCGATGTTGATGTGTACGTCGGCCACGACGCCCCGGCCGGCGAGCACCAGGGCACGCTGACCCTCGAAGCCGCCGGCGGGGCGAAGCTGGCCCTGCCGGTCACGCTCCGGGCCTGGGACTTCGCCCTGCCCGACGCCTTGAGCTTCCTGCCCGAGCTGAATTGCTACGGCCTGCCCGACGACGAGCGGGCTTACTACCGCCTGGCCCACCGGCACCGGGCGGCCCTGAACCGGGTGCCGTACTCGCAGCGGGGGGACGTCGCCCCCGGGATGGCCCCGAAGGTCGCGGGCGATCGGCTCGACTGGACGGACTGGGACCGGCGGTTCGGCCCTTATTTCGACGGCTCGGCCTTCGCCGACCTGGAGCGCGCCGGGGTCCCGCTCGACCTGTTCTACCTGCCGCTCCACGAGAACTGGCCGACGCCGATCGAGGGGAACCACGACGGCGGGTACTGGGCCGATCGGGCTTTTTCGCCCTCGTATCGCCGGGCGTTCGTCGACGCCTCGCGGCAGTTCGCCGAGCACCTCGACGAGCGAGGGTGGCGGCGGACGATCTTCCAGGGGTTCCTCAACAACAAGCGGGACTTCAAAGGCGGGGGGCGAGGGTGGTCGGGCGGGTCGTCCCCCTGGCTGCTCGACGAGCCGGCGAGCTTCCAGGACTTCTGGGCGCTCCGGTACTTCGGCTCGGCGTTCGCCGAGGGGGTGGCCGCCGCCCGATCGGCCGGGCATGGCGGGGCGAAGCTGGCGTTCCGGGCCGACATCTCCCGCCCCGAGTGGCAGCGCGACTCGCTCGACGGCCTGCTCGACTACAACGTCGTCGGCGGGGCCTTCCGCGACCGAGGCCGGCTGGTCCTCGACCGGAAGCGGCGCGAGGGGCAATTCGCCCTCGAATACGGCACGACCAACGGCGTGGCCGAGTCCAACGTCATGGCCGCCGCCTGGTGCGTCGACGTCTGGTCGCTCGGGCTCGACGGCGTGATCCCCTGGCAGACGATCGGCCGGGCCGAGTCGTGGGACCGGGGCGACGAGCTGGCCCTGCTCTACCCGCCCCGGGCGCCCGGCGAAGGGCCAACCCCGTCGATCCGGCTCAAGGCGTTCCGCCGGGGACAGCAGGACGTCGAGTACCTGGCCCTGCTCGCCCGAGTCGAAGGGGAGCCGCGCTGGGCGATCGGCCCCAAGGTCCGCGAGGCCCTCAAGCTCGCCGGCGAGCGCACCGGGGCCGGGGTCGAGGCGGCCGACGCCGGCTCGATCCGCTACGACCGGCTCCGCTCCCGAGACCTCTGGGCCCTCCGCCACCGGGTCGGCCAATTCCTGTCCGACGCGAAAGCGGCCCCCGACCCGAAGGCCGAAGCCTGGCGGCCCAAACCTCGGGACGGCCGGCCGAAACCCGGCCTGGCGCCGTCCGAGGGGGGCATGGTCGAGGGCCAGCCTTGAGCGGTCAGCGCTTCGGGTCGAGGTTCTTGGCCAGCTCGTCGGCGGTGACCTCGGACTTGATCCCGGTCGAGGGGACTTCGAGGCCGGCGGACCAGGCGATGGCGTTGAGGACGAAGGTCCGGAAGTCGCGGTCGCCGAAGTTCTTGTGGAAGTGGGCCCCGGTGAAGCCGAAGCCCCGGCCGCCGTCGGGCCGCTCGACCGCCCAGGCCAGGATCTCTTCGCGCCCCTTGGCCTCGACGATGTGCTTGTAAGGGCCCCGGGGGGAGCTGCTCTTGCCCTCGCGGGTCAGGTCGTCGGGCCTGGCGACGAGGAGCGGCGTGACCCCCTTCATCCCCGGGCGGAACCGCATGTTGTAATACCACTCGTCGTTGATGGTGAACGGCCGGACCCCCCGGGTGATCGGGTGCTCGGGCAAGCTCTTGATCTCGGCCTTCCAGTGGGGGTTGGTCGAGTAGCCCGACTCGTAGTAGCCGCCGACCCAGTCGAGGAACTCGGCGCCCCCTTTGTCCTTGGGGATCTCGACGGCGTAGTGCATCAGGGCCAGGCCGACCCCCTTGTCCATCAACCCTTTGATCTTGGCCAGGTGGTCCCCCTGGATGATCGGGTGGCCGCCGCCGCCGTCCATGAAGAAGACGACCGCCTTGGCGCCGTCGAAGACCGACTCGTCGCTCGGCCAGCCGCCGGCGACGAACACCGGGGCGACGCCGGGGACCTCGGCCAGGCACTTCGCCATCAGCTTGGTCCCGGCGTTGAACTCGTGCTCCCCCTTGCCGTGGCTGGGCCGGCCGGCGATCAGGACGATCTTGGCGTCCTCGGCCAGGCTCGGGGCGGCGAAGCACGCCAGGGCCAGGCCAAAGGTCCACCATCGGATTCGTTTCGTCATGGGTGCTGGCCTCACAAACGTGGG
>JAABUQ010002948.1_pt1 | contig 32336 bp, 40 predicted proteins | sample 5560001 | NCBI WGS metagenome assembly JAABUQ01 (sample SAMN10711888, study PRJNA513371) | rock metagenome | isolation source: Antarctica rocks | place: Antarctica: Victoria Land, Finger Mt nord | collected 2015-12-18 | reverse complement strand
ACTCGGAGACGATTGCTGCGGCAATCGCTCCTCCGTGCGCGGTAGAAGGCTCCAATGCAAAAGCATCGTCGATCACGGGAGTATCGGCGTTGGACTTAGGGCGCTCCGAAGCGGCCGATACAGCAACCGAGGCGCCCTCAAAGTCTGATAGGTCGGGCGAACCCTGCACTACCGGCGCCGACGATCCACCCGTGGGCCCGACGAGCGCAACTACGACGCTTTCGAGGAGGCGATAGACCTCTCGGACGCTGACGGCAAGGACGTGCGCGATCTCTCGGACGGAGATGCCGCTCCTGCGCATGTCTTGGGCCTCTGCGCGCCGTCGCTGGGCCGGGGCGACGTATTCCGCTCGTGTCATCCGCGAGCGTTCTCGCGCCGCTTCTCGGGCCGCCTGGCGCGATCGCTCGCGCTCCCGCTGCGCCGCAATTCGCGCTTCGCGTAACAGCGGCGGCACGTCAGCACCGTAGCGCTCCCACACCCAACGTGCCACGCTCTTGGCGATGTGAACGACCTCGTTATCCTTGAGTGGACCACGGGTGCTTTCGGCGCCGACCTCGGCGGCGATCTGACCCGCGCGTTCGGATACGGCCCCACACCAGCCGTCGTAGACGCCGGCAGTGCGTGTCGCCATCCGCCAATCGGTGACCGCAGCGTACGCCCAACGGCGAAGCCGATCGAAGGTCTCGACGTTGCGGCCGATCCCCGTCGGCGCGACCTTCTTCTGCGGCGGTCCCGTCAAGTCGACGTACTGCGCGAGCTCGGCGAGCGAATACGGCGCGTCGCGCCCGACTTTCGTGACGTATGTATCCGAGAGCGGATTGTGGTGAAAGCGACCGGCGTAGCCGGTGTCGGCGCCGAGCGCGGCGGTGTAGGCGCGCTCGACCGCGGCCGCGTACCGAATCACTTTGAGACGGCTCGGATCCCCGAAGTCCGTCTGGACCCATGCGCCGAGCAGGTAGATTAGGTGGGCGTGCCCGTTGCGCGGGTTGACGACGACGAGATTCGGTGCCGGCAGCTCGGCCTCGATCCAGGCCGCACCGCCGCCCTCGCTATCGATGTCGAAGCGCAGCGCCGTCAGCCATCCGGGCGGGTCGGGCGCGATCTCCGCCATCGAGCGCGCGACCTCACGCCGCTCGCGGTAGGAGCCATGGCGGAAGTCGTTGGTGGCGTGGACCCGAAATGGAAGGGTCCGGGCGAACCGCTCGAGAGCAGGTTGAACCTGACCGGCGGCTGGCGCAAGCGCGGCCGTCGGGGCCTTTCCAACCGCGCCTGCCTGCCGGGAAGCTCAAGCAATGCAGCGGCTAGGGTGGACAGGCCGGGGGTCCATCGGCTACGATGGACGTGGCTCGCCACCTATGGTGTGAAACCCGCTCCAGGTCTCCCGAACGTGCCGACTTTCCACGGCTGACACGATCGAGAGGTGCGAGGGACGAGCCTCAGAGTGGACGCCGCCGGTTCCCATACCGGCGGCGCTTCTTGTTTTCGAGATTATAAATCAGTGCGACAGGCTGCGCATGCGAGCCACAGTTGAAAGACGGGATTGCCCCACCTGAAAGACGGGGTGAGCGGAAATTCCCCCACCTGAAAGACGGGTTCGGGCAAATTCCCCCACCTGAAAGACGGGTTACGGCAATTTCCCCCACCCGAAGGACAGCCATGGCTCAGGCGCGAGAGCACTGTTCCAGGTAAATGTCGATTGATTTCCAGGTGAAAGTCGACTATACTGAGGCGTAGCCGCCCCGAACCCGAAAGTGCAGCTATGGCCGTCCTCGATCGCCCCCGCCCCATCGCCTTTAGCGTCATCAACGACGAAGGGCGTGTCGACGCCCGCCACCTCGCCGACGCCATGGACATTACGATCGCGCAGCTCGCCGCAATCCTTGGGACGAAGCCGAAGAGCCTCAGCGAATCGCCGACGAGTCGCAAGATCCAAGAAGCGGCGACGAGGATCGTCGAGATGATGGACGATCTCGGGGACTTCCTTCAGGAGCGGCGCTTCGCCGTCTACTGGCTGCGCACACCGCGCACCGAACTCGGCGATCAGTCGCCGCTCGACTGGCTGATGAAGGGCAAGCTCGAGGAAATTCGCGACGAGGTCACACGGACCGTTAGGCTACAACCCGATTAGATGCGGCGCGTCGACCGCTTCCGGGCCGTCTTTAAGACCCTTGGGCAACCTGCCCGGGGGTCTTCGTTTCGCGCCGTGCCGCTAAAGTTTCAATCCTCGCCGATCAGCGCGATCGGCTCGCGCATCGCCGGCGGACGCTACAACGCCAAGGCTACTTTCGAAGCCCTTTATACCGCTGAGAGCGCGGATACGGCTCTGCGTGAAGTCAACGTCGTCGTGCAAGTACCGGACGGTTCTTGGATCACCGTCCCCGCCGCTCCGCACATACTGTTCACCGTCGACTACGACCTATCGCACGTCGTTGACCTGACCGATCTCGACACGCTCACCCGGCTCAAAATCGAACCCGCAGATTTACTCAGCAATTGGAAGCTCGATGTGCTAGCCGGCCGCGTGCCTCTCACACACGAGATTGGCGCCGCAGCATGCCTTGCCGGCGTTGAGGCGCTCCGCGTGCCCTCCGCACGACACAATACCTCTACGAACATCGTCGTGATCCACGATCAGATGCTGACGACAAGCCGCGTCGCGATTCACGACCCACAGGGATTCGCCGCTGGCACGCCCACTGAACTCGTCGGGGAGAAGACCAGCCGATTCAAACCTGGCCGATGACAAGAACGACTCGATGATGTTTCGGGATAATTCCCACACCTGAAAGACGGGTTGGTTCTCCGCTTGTGGCTCCCTGGACACTTCACGACTTCAGGGTCACCGCGACGTGGTATTCAAGCCACGGCTCGAGCCATTTGTAGCGTGGTAGCAAATCAACATCTTCCACATACGACCACGCCGCGATGATACCGTCGCGCCGCAACGTTTCGAGCGATTGCTCGATCCAATCACGTAATCGCTGAGGGTTCTTCCCTCGCTCAATCTCGCTTGCGGTTTCGACGAACAGGTTCCGGACTCGGCGCACGATTCTACCGCTCGCGTCAGCCTCTCGGCGTCGCTGAGTGAAGTAACGCGCCAACGTCTTCGCTGACGCGTCACGCTTCGCATCCAGTTCGAGGATCCGACGCGGCGCAAGAACATGGTCGTCCTTCCATCGGCCAAACCACGTTCCCAACTCGTAGCGGATGGAGTGGATGCGATTCGTCGGTTCTTCGAGCGTGTAGCGCTGAACGTTCAACACGCGGTCCCAGTCACGAAGACGCTTCCGCTTCGTCTCCTGAGCGGGGGCCAGCGCGACGTACAACGTGTCGAGTTTCTTAATGGCATCAATGACGGCGTCTCGGGCCTCGACGTGATGGCCAGCAGCGTACGTCTTGCTGCCGATACCGCCCTTGCGCTTCTTCTCCAGCCCACGGGCCTCGAGAATCGCGTCGATGTCAAGCGTGTGATAGCCCTCGGTATCCGTCGGGTTTTCAATCGCGTTCGAGACCAACACGTCTAGCACGTCCTCAACGACTGCGGACATGCGTGCCGCGGCCGACCGGACTTCCGCGAGTTTCGCGCTTGTCGCCGGCGCGAACTCAACGCCGCCGTTACCACCGAGCGGACGCATTTCCACTTCCGCAACATGTGAGGCTTCTCGGTGCATTATTGCCACTCCGCGTTCGGTGTCGTAAAGCGCATCGGTTCTGGCGTGCAAAACAAACGTCGATACGCCGCGACGCTCGATTCCCGCGATCGCCGCATACTCGTCACCAACGATCGGTGGTGGTAGCGGCTGCGGACGTTTTGGAAGGGGCGGCTCATATCGAACCTCCACCGTTGCCGGCGGAGCTTCCCATTGCGAACTCGCGACAAGGTTGAAGCGCGTAAGCTCGCGCGCTCCAGTTTCTGTAGCGGCCTCGGCGAAAAGTTGCAACTCTTGTGGCTGCTGCTCGAACCAGTCGCGAACATGGCCAAGATACGCGTCCACGCCTGCGGCGGCGACGGCCGTCAGGACGATCTCGCCGCCGTAAGGCCGCGGAATCCTGAGCGTGCGCGATTTCTGCAGCGGAGAACCGGCGTCTGTGCTGCCACGCCGCTTCTTCTTTGGCAACGAATCGTCGCGCTGGTCAGCGCTTTTCCTCTTGGCCGACATACTACGGAATTCGTAACACGAACGTCGACGTACTCGGCTCTATCATTCGGTCTGCTCCGAAGCAAGGGACGTTGTCGCGGCGATGCGCTTGATCCACTCCTCGGGATCGCGATCGCCTAACTCGTCGAGCAAACGCAGACCAGCGCGCACAAAGAGCGACGGATTGCCGCCCTTTCGGATGCGGAAGCCGTATTCTCGAGCTTGCGAATCTGAACGTTGCAAAATTTCAAGATCGCGCGGTTCGAGCGTGACATTCGCCTTCTCCCACTTCGGCGAACGCACCGGACGCTCGGGAGCGCGCAGAGAACGCTCAACAGCGGAACTTGTTTGCTGCGCAGCTGCCACCGCGGGCGAAGCCAGACGTGGAACGCGTTCAGGGGGAGCAGGCGCCGCTTCCTCGGTGCGATGCTCCTCTTGCGCCGGCTCCGGTGGAATTGGCGATGTCTTCAGTCTTGACTCTTGAAAATTCGCGGCTCCGGCTTCGCTAAGGCCGGCGCCTGTGACCGTCACAGGCGCGGCATTTTCCGCGGCATCCGTGACGGTCGCCGCAATTATCGAACGCAGGCGATCGGAGCGTTTCGCGGTCATTCGGCTGCTACTGGAACAAGCCGCTGGATACGATCCGCAAGCGCCTCAAGATCCTGGACGGCCAGGAGATGCGCCCTTGACTTAGCGATCGCTGCGAGTGGCTTCGATTCCGTATAGGCATCTTTGAAGCCGACTGTCAGATAAATGGGCTGGATCCAGGGAAAGCGTCCGGTGCCTTCCAATCCGGCCTGCACGTCGCGGACGAGTACTTCGCGCGGGTCAGCTTTGGTTATGATGGCGCCAGCCAAGGATGGTTCTCGCTGTAGGAGCTTCGTAAGGCCGCCCAAGTATCGAATGAGTTTGCCCAACCCATCGATCGACTCTTTCGACGGCTCAACGACGACGATCACGTGATCGGCGGCGTACATCGTGGCCGTCGTAAGTGACTTCAAAGCCGGAGGGCAGTCGAAGAGAACGAAGTCGTAACGTCCTTCCACCGCTTCGGCAAGCTCCACGAACCGTACCATCAGCATCGGGTTCGAGGTAAGAGCAATTTCTTGGTGGTTAAGCCGATCGAAGTCGGCCCCGATGACGTCAACGCCGTAGGCGCCGGAGTGCCGGATGAGCCCGGAGATCCCCTCGGCCACGTCGGCGCCCGATCCGTACCCCAGGACTTCCGCGGTGCCTTCTTCCGTTTGCCCGACTAGAGCAGTCGTGGCGGTCCCCTGTGGGTCAACGTCGACTACCAGGACCCGTTTGCCACGCTGCCCTAGAGTCGCGGCTAAATTGATCGTGGTCGTGGTCTTTCCGACGCCGCCCTTCTGATTGATGATCGCAAGCGACAGCGTGTGTTGGGAGGAGTCAGCCTCCGCTGGAAATCCTGACGCTTGAGTCTCGACTGAGGACACAGGTATAAGTATTCAAGCGTCTTGACTCTTGACCTTTCGTTCTAAGCGAAAGCCAATCATCGAGCAAAACAACGTAAACTGAAGAGTGCTCGGGGGGAGTCTTGACCCCGGACGTCATAGTCCTGACTCAAGACTTTACAGCAAGTGGCGTCTCGCTGGCCGGCGAGTTGCGGTCGCGATCGCCTTAGCATCGCAAAAGAACGATCTCATGACCAAGAGTCATGAGTCATGAGTCATGAATGCCCCCTGAGCACGCGCTCATCAATTTGGTCACGTCCAGAACCCCTCGCTCGACACTTTCGCCTGTAGCCGCGCGAGCTCGCGCCGCAAAGTCCACCAGTAGAAGGTCGAGCCGGGCTGCGCACCATGCCCGGCCGGCCCCTGGAGCGCCGCGGCGTTCAGCTGCGCCTGAACAGGCGGCGGAAGAAGGAGCACTTGGCGGCGCACCTCGGCCCATTCCGCAGCGAGCGCCACGCGGGCTTCGTCGGCCTCGTGCCGCGCGTCGCGCCGATCGGCGTAGTGTTCCGCGCAGAGCCAGCGAACCGCCAGCGGTTCGGCGAGGTCGTCCCAGGCGGCGAGTGTCTGCGGCTCGCCGCACACCTCGCACCGTCCTCGCGCAAGCTTGCCACGCCGCAGGTAGACGTCGACGTAGGCGCGCGCCCGCCGGAGAAGTCGCTGCTCGTCGCTCCACGAGCGCGCCCGCTCCCGTGCTGCCAGCTGCGCCGCATGGCGGTCTCGCCAGCGCCGCACGGCCTCCGTGGCACACGGCCGGCAGTAGCGGCCGCCAGCCCGGGCGTGCCGCCGGCACTCGCGCTTCCCGCAGTGGCGGACGAGCGGGAGCGGCCGGGAAGCAGGCAGTTCATCGAGCTCGTCGAGTGGCGCCGATTTATGCACGAAAACCGGTTCGGCGCGCCCGGACGAGGCTCCCCGTTTCACGGATAAACAAACATCTCGTGCCTGAAAAGAACCCCTTCTCAGGTATGTAAAGTATTTGTATTTTAAGGGCAAAGAATGGCGCGTGGAAGCGCGCTCGGATGAGTCCCAGGTCACCCCCGGCGGTCAGACCGGCCGCGGGGGCCCGCCTTCGAGCCGCCGGTCGCCGTGGACGACGCGGCTGGATTCTTGGCCGAGCTCGCGCGGGCCGTCGACCGCGACCTCTCGACGCCCGACCATGCACGGCGACGGAGCGCGCCTACGCCCACGACTGGGGTGACTTCGCCACTTTTTGCACCCGGCATGGCCTTGAGGCACTGCCGGCGGCGCCGCAAACCCTCGCGCTCTATCTCAAGGCGCTCGAGACGCGCCGCAGCCGGTCGCCGGCCGGGATCCGCGCGGGGACCGTGGGCCTCTCACTCCCCACACTTCGGCGGCGGCTGGCCGCGATCGCGAGCCGCCATGCAATGGCGGGGCTCGAGACGCCGACCGATCATCCGCTGGTCCGCAAGCTGCTGCGGCGGTACAGCCGCAGTCGAGGAACCGCGGCGAAGAAGAAGGAGCCGCTCCTTATCGAGCGGCTCCCGGCGCTGCTGATGGCGATGCCCGACGATCTGCCAGCGGCCCGCGATCGGGCGCTGCTCTTGCTCGGGTACGCGGGGGCGTTTCGGAGAAGTGAGCTCGTCGCGCTCGACGTCGAGCAACTGCGGTTCTCGAAGCAAGGGTTATACGTGTGGATCGCGGCCGCCAAGAACGACCCGCGGAAGAAGGGGCGCGAGCTGTACGTGCCGCGCCTGCCGGCGGGATCTCAAAGCGCCACCGCTGTGCGCCGTTGCGGCGCTTGAACGCTGGTTGGCGGCCGTGGGCGCGGCGGGGCCGATCTTCCGGACCTTCGACTTGCGCGGGCGGCTGACGGGGACGCGACTCGATCCCGGCGACGTCGCGCGCATCCTGCGACGACGGGCGGCCGCAGCCGGCGTCGCCGGCGATTTCGCGGGCCACTCACTTCGGCGTGGCTTCATCACCAACGCCGCGAAGAAGAAGATCCCGATCGAGAGCATCAAGCGAGTGACGGGCCCAGCGGTCGAGCGGGATCGTGCTGGACTACGTTGCGGCCGCGACGCTCGACGACGACCCGCCATTGCTGGAGATCGTCGGTATTGGATGACGCGGTTTCGTTGCCTGGCGGACGTACCAATGGCGGCGTCCCCCGGGTGAACAAAAGGCCGCTGACGCCATCGTCGATATCATGGCATCCAGTGTCATTACATCGCTCGTCTGGTACAATCGGGAATGGAACCTTTGGCCTAAGACGGCGTCAAAAGGAGCGGCAGCGCGGCCGGTCGTCGTGACGCCCAGCGCCTTTTGCGCGAAGGTGCACGAGCACCACAGGCAACGCCACCGAACCTTCCCACGACCAGTGGTCCCGTGTCGGTTACCAAGCCGAAAGGCTGACGGAAAGGTAGGCCGGGATCGCGCCCATGAGGTATCCGCGGAACGTAAGCGGCAATGGGCGCGACGGTAACGCTTGGGAGCCGCACACCTCCAGCGGTACCGCGAAGCGCGCTTTCCGTCGAGCAATTGAAGCGCGCGGCGGGTCGAGCGCGCAACAACTTCCCACAATGCCCCAGGCTCGGCTCTTCCGCGACCGGTTCCTCGCGCCGCTCGGGCTCACGCTCGCCTCGCTGCCCGAAGACCGTGTCGTGGCGTACCGGCGCGAGCTCGTCGAAGCCGGCTACGCCGTGACGACGATCGGCACTAAGCTCTCGGTCTCGCAATACGCTCTTTGCGGGGAGCACCGGGCAACCAAAAATTAGTGCGACACCCTGGGTCGTTCAAGGAACGCAAGAGGTTACATCGCAGGCCGGCTACGAAATGTTAGCGCGTGCGCTCGGGACGGTCGCTGTGTTGGAGCAACTCGGCGCGGTTCGCCACACCTTCGAAGTCGTAGATTTCTGCTACTCGATTTTTTACGGTCCGCAGCGATACGCCTAAACGCGCCGCAATCTTATTCGCCGTTTCGCCGGCGAAGAGTAGGTCGCGCACTTCGCGCCGTTGACGCCCGAGTTCGTAGCTGCGTCCCGGCCGTCCGCGTCGGGGCCGGCCGAGATGCGTCCGCTGCGCATCGCGCACGGCGCCGAGGTGACGATACGTGCAATACGCTTCACGCAAACGTCCCGAATGTTCCAAACAGCGCGCTGCGTAGTAGAAGTGTTCGTTTTCCTCGAAGAGCATTTGCGCTTCCCCGGCGTAGCGTTCGGAAGGACGGGCGTCCCCGGCCCGCTTCGCAGCAATTGCCGAGACCCAGAAACGGAACGCTTGTGCCAGCGCGTGCTCCTTGGGAAACGTCGCGATAAGCCGCTGCCCGTATTCGACCAAGCTCGCGTTACCGTGTGCGGCGATTGCCGCGAAGAGCGGCCACGCGCAATCCGGTGACGTCAGCTGCGGCACCGCGAGTTCGAGGAGGCGCTGTGCTTCGGCCTCGTTCCCGACATGGAGATAATACTCGTGAAAAGCGGCGACGGTTCGCCCGAGGGAGTACGAATCACCGGAGTCGAGCGCCGTTACCACGTGCGCGGGATCGCTGCAGCGTCGCGTGAGATCGTCGTCGTTAACGGCTAGACCAATCAGCAAACCGACCCAGGCTCGCGTAACCACCATCCAGCGCACGGGTTGGCGGCATTCGAAACATGACACGATCAGCGCATGCGCTTCGCTCATCTGACCGAGTAAGAACGCGATCCACGCCGCCCGAATGCGCGAGAACGGGACCTCCCATGTGAGCGAGGCATCCCGGGCGACCTCCTCCGCGTAACGATACGTCGCCAGCGAATCGTGCATACGACCGTTCGTGTAGAGGATGTAGCCGTAGTATTCGAGCCGTCGCCAACGCTGGTACGGGTCGCTGCGCTTCTCGGCAATATCGAGGGCGAGCTTCGCATGCGTGAGGGCGATCCCGGGTTGGCCCAGCGCTGCATAGACGTCGGCCCTGACCGACAGATAGCCGATGAACGAATCGATATCGGCATCGCGACTGACGTGTTCGGCCTCTTCGAGAATGCTCAAGGCCGCTTGCGGCCGGCCGAGCTGCAGCGATTGTGTAGCTTGCCGCACGAAAATTCGGAATGCCGCCGGAGACGTCGCCGGAACTTCGAGCGTGAGCATCCGCTGCGCGTACGACCGGGTCCGCTCTCCATCCAGCTCGATCCACGACAGCCACGAGAGAAAATCGAGTGCGTCGGCTTCGAGAAACGAATCGCGCCGGCCACGCGCCAAAACGAGAGCTGACTCTAAGGTAAGCACCGCCTCGTCGATGCGTCCCGCAATGGCGAGCGCTTTGCCTCGCGAAATGGACGATTCCGCCTCGCTAAGAAATGCCTGCGGGGCGCGGTCACGCTCGCGAAGCACCATGGAAGCCAGCTTTCGGATCATGTCTTCACTCGTCAGGGGCGGGATGCCTTAGCGACGGTATCGACGCTTCGAGCCCGCCAACCTATTTATTTGCACTCGATAGTCCTTTTCCATGCCGCTCAATTGACATACGTTATTGCTAAGAACGCTGCACATAGCACTTGCAGCGTATCTCTTTTTTGGCAGAGCGGTGTCCAGTGGCGGAAACGGCAGAAGTAATCATCGTCGGCGGCGGCCTCGAAGGCCTCAGTATCGCCTGGGCGCTAGCCGAACGCGGAGTAACCGACGTGCTCGTCCTCGAGCGCGGGTATCTTTGCTCCGGCGGAACCGTTAAGTCGAGCGGAATCGTTCGCTGTCACTACGGCGTCCCGTCGCTCGCGAAAATGGCATGGGCGGGCGTCCAGCTCTTCGAGAACTCAGCCGAGCGGCTCGGGAGCGATATCGGCTTCTTTCAAACCGGCTATGTCGTCGGCGTGGGAAAGGACGACGAGCTGGCGCTGCAAGCGAACGTCGCCATGCATCAGGCGCTCGGTATCGACGTTCGGCTCCTGCAGCCCGGTGACGTGCAAAGGTTGTGGCCGCATGCAGATCTTTCGCAATACGCGCTTTTCGCATACGAACCCCGCGGCGGCTACGGCGATGCCTATCTGACAGGGCGTGCGTTCGCCGAGATTGCGGCGCGCGCCGGAGTGCGCATACGGCAGCAGACGCCCGTGGTTAAGCTGGCCCTAAGCGAATCGAAAGACCGCGTCGTCGGAGTCGTAGGCGAAGACGGAACGATGATGTCGGCCGGAGCGGTCGTCGTCGCAGCGGGTCCATGGTCGGTGCCGCTAGCGGCCGAGATCGGCATCGACCTGCCGATCAGATCGCAACGCGAGCAAATATTGCTCATCGACGCCGGTGAGTCGATCGTCGATGCGCCGGTCTTTTCCGACCTCGTTCGGCTCCAATATATTAGGACCGAACGTTCGGGCCAATTGCTCGTGGGCAATAGCGATCACAGTACGCCCGAGCATGCGGATCCCGATAGTTATTCCGATCGAGCCGATGATGCGTTCATCGAAATCGCAATAACGAAATTGGATCAGCTGCTTCCGAACTTACCTAACCCGACGCTTGCCTCATCGTATGCCGGCTGCTACGACGTCACGCCCGACTTCAATCCCATCATCGGCCCGGCGCCCGTCGGGGGGCTCTATCTGTGCGCCGGGTTCAGCGGGCACGGATACAAAATCTCGCCAGCGGTCGGCACGCTTATGGCCGAGCTCATCTGCGATGGCCGTAGTCAGGATCGCGATATCCCAAGTGACGACTTTCGTCTTTCACGATATGCGGAGTCAAAGCCGCTGCGTAGCGGGCATCCCTATCGCTTTGCTGGACAGATGCGTTAGCGTTCGCAAAATGGACAAACATCGTCGTCATGGAGCGTAAATATGTGCGGAATCGTCGGACTATTTCTCAAAGACAGCGAGTTGCGACCCGAGCTTGGGGCCTTACTCTCGCAGATGCTCGGCGTAATGGACGATCGCGGCCCCGATAGCGCGGGGTTCGCCGTGTACGGCGAATCCGAAATCGGCCGTATCAAAATAACGGTGAGTGCGGCCGCAACGTGCGACTTCTCCGAGCTTGCAGAGACGCTCGCGGGCGAGCTCAAAACGGCGGTTTCGGTGACGGCGCACGTAACGCACGGCGTCCTGAGCGTTCCTGAGGAACGCGAAGCGGACGTTCGCGCCGTCCTATCGCGCTGTGCGCCGGAGCTCGTTATCGTCGGTGTCGGCACACGCATGGCGTTATTTAAAGAGGTCGGCATCCCGAGCACCGTTGCGGCGCACCTCGGCTTGGAACGGATGACCGGGTCGCACGCCATCGGACACACCCGAATGGCGACGGAGAGTGCCGTCACAACGGCAGGCGCACATCCGTTTTCGACGGGCCGTGACCAATGTTTGGTGCACAACGGTTCGCTTTCGAACCACCACGCGCTCCGTCGCGAGCTCGAACGTGAAGGCTTGACCTTCGCCACCGACAACGATTCGGAAGTCGCCGCGGGTTACCTGACGATGCGGATGCGCGAAGGACGACCCTTAGGCGACGCGTTGCAATGCGCGCTCCGCGATCTCGACGGCTTCTATACGTTTCTGGTCGGGACGGAATCGGGATTCGGCGTCGCGCGCGATCCGATTGCTTGTAAACCGGCGGTGCTTGCGGAAACTGACCAATACGTCGCGTTCGCTTCGGAGTATCGCGCACTTGCGGATCTTCCCGGAATCGAATGCGCACGAATTTGGGAACCGGAGCCCGCGACCGCGTATTTTTGGTCATGATCGGACCTTTATGATTACCGCGCGAGAATGGGTCGTCGATCTTACGCTATCGCCGCTGCGCGACTTCAACGCAGCCCTGCACGGGCTCCGCGACGATGCCGAGGGCATGCGGTGGCGCGTGCTCAACCCGCGCGGTGCGCACGCGGTCGCGGTGGGGCTCGACGCTCCGGTCCTCATCGAAATCGACGGGCACGTCGGATACTATTGTGCCGGGATGAATAAGCGAGCGACGGTCGTCGTCGATGGTAACGCGGGGCCGGGCGTCGCCGAAAATATGATGTCCGGCTTCGTGCGCGTGAAGGGTGATGCGAGCCAAAATGCCGGCGCGACGGCGCACGGCGGAATGCTCGTCATCGAAGGGAATGCGGCGGGACGCTGCGGGATCTCGATGAAAGGCATCGACATCGTGGTCGCGGGCTCCGTCGGTCACATGTCGGCGTTCATGGCGCAGGCGGGTACGCTAACCGTCCTCGGCGACGCGGGGCACAACCTCGGTGATTCGCTGTACGAGGCACGATTATTCGTGCGCGGTACGGTCGCCAGTCTCGGGTCAGACTGCATCGAGAAGCCGCTAAACGAACGTCATCGGCGCCTGCTGCACGAGAAGCTCGATGCTGCCGGCCTCGGCGGCACGGTCGACGTCGGAGATTTCAAGCGATACGGATCCGCACGAACGCTCTATCACTTTCACGTCGATAATGCCGGGGATTACTGATGGCCACACACGTGCATTCGCCCGCGACCGCTCCGCGCACGACGCCGCGCTTTTCCGATAACTTCAGCCCGGCGGTGATGTCGGAGATTCGGCGAGCCGCAGCGACCGGCATTTACGATATCCGCGGCGGCGGCACGAAGCGTCGGCTCCCGCATTTCGACGATCTCATCTTCCTCGGCGCATCGGTAAGCCGTTATCCCCTCGAAGGGTACCGCGAACGCTGCGCTACCGACGTGGTGCTCGGATCGCGCTTCGCGCGTAAACCCGTGCGGCTGCGAACGCCGATCACGATCGCCGGCATGAGCTTTGGATCGCTTTCCGCTCAAGCGAAAGAAGCGCTGGGACGCGGGGCATCGCTGATGGGAACGTCGACGACGACGGGTGACGGGGGAATGACGGACGAGGAGCGGCTGCACTCCACAACGCTCGTCTATCAAATCTTGCCGTCGCGGTACGGTATGAATCCCGATGACTTGCGCCGCGCCGACGCGATCGAAGTCGTCGTCGGACAAGGCGCGAAGCCGGGCGGCGGTGGCATGCTGCTCGGCCAAAAAATCACACCGCGCGTCGCCGCGATGCGTACGTTGCCGGAAGGGATCGATCAGCGCTCGGCCTCGCGCCACCCAGATTGGACCGGTCCCGACGATCTGGAGATCAAGATTCTGGAGCTTCGCGAGCTCACCGATTGGGAAAAGCCTATCTACGTCAAGATGGCTGCCTCGCGACCGTACTATGACACGTCGCTCGCCGTGAAGGCCGGCGCCGATGTCGTGGTGATCGACGGCATGCAGGGCGGCACCGCCGCGACGCAGGACGTGTTCATCGAACACGTTGGGATACCGACTCTCGCGGCGATCCGGCCGGCGATACAGGCGTTGCAAGACTTGGGCGTGCATCGCAAGGTGCAGTTGATCGTCTCGGGTGGCATACGCGGCGGTGCCGACGTTGCGAAGGCGCTCGCGCTCGGAGCGGACGCCGTTTCGATCGGGACGGCCGCCCTCGTGGCGCTCGGCGATAACGATCCCGCGTACGAAGACGAGTACGAGAAGCTCGGTACGACGGCGGGCGCGTACGATGACTGGCACGCGGGTGAAGATCCGGCCGGCATTACGACGCAGAATCCGCTGCTTGCAGCGCGACTCGACCCCGTTGTAGCCGGGCGCCGACTCGCAAATCTGCTGACCGTCATGACGCTCGAGTTACAAACTATCGCGCGCGCCTGCGGGAAGAGCCACGTCCATAATCTCGAGCCTGAAGATCTCGTTGCGCTTTCGATGGAGGCTGCGGCGATGGCGCGCGTTCCCCTTGCTGGGACTACCTGGATTCCTGGAGAAAAAGCATGATCGCAGAACAGACGCGTGTGGCACGCGATTTACAAGCCATCGCACAAGAGCGCGGCATCAAGCATTTCCTCATCTCGTTTACCGATTTGTTCGGCACTGCGCGCGCGAAGCTCGTGCCGACCCAGGCCATCAATGCGATGGCAAAGACCGGCGCGAGCTTCGCGGGCTTCGCTACGTGGCTCGATCTCACGCCTGCCGATCCCGATATGCTGGCCGTGCCGGACCCCGGTAGTCTCACGCAGCTGCCGTGGAAACCCGAGGTCGCCTGGCTCGCGGCCGACGCCTGGATGCGAGGAGAATTGGTCGAACAGGCGCCGCGCAACGTGCTCAAACGCACGATTTCGAAGGCGGCGCAACTCGGCTATGAGCTGCGTACCGGCGTCGAATGCGAGTTTTTCTTGACGACGCAGGACGGCCTGGCGATCTCCGATTCCAAAGACCGGCAAGTGAAGCCGTGTTACGATCAATCGGCGCTCATGCGCCGTTACGACGTCATTGCGGAGATATCGGACGCGATGTCGCTCCTGGGCTGGAAGCCGTATCAGAGCGATCACGAAGATGGGAATGGCCAATTCGAAATGAATTGGGAGTACGATTCGGCCCTTGTAACGGCCGACCGTCACGTATTCTTTAAGTACATGGCTAAAGTGATAGCGGAGAAGCACGGACTTCGAGCGACGTTTATGCCGAAACCGTTTCTCAATTCCACCGGAAACGGCTGCCATATGCACGTCTCACTTTGGGACGGCGAGCGGAACGCGTTCGAAGACGACGACGGCGAACTCGGGATGTCCGCGACCGGTTATTCTTTCCTCGGCGGCGTCATCACGAACGCTCGCGCGTTGTGCTCCATCCTCAATCCGACGGTCAATTCGTATAAGCGCATCAACGCGCCGGTGACCCGTTCCGGTGCGACCTGGTCTCCCAATACCGTGACGTACTCGGGCGATAACCGCACGCATATGATTCGCATTCCGGCGCCGGGACGCTTCGAGCTACGGCTTCCCGACGGCGCCGTCAATCCGTATCTCATGCCCGCAGCCGTTCTTGCGGCGGGCTTAGATGGGATCCTCAACGAGCGCGAGCCCGGCCAACGCCTCGACATCAACATGTATACGCACGGTCATACCGTCGACGGCGTGATGAAGCTTCCGGGCAACTTGCGCGATGCGCTGCGCACGCTCGACGAGTCCGACGTGATGCGCGACGGTCTCGGAAGCGGATTCGTCGATTCGTATCTCAAGCTGCGCAACGCGGAATGGAACGCATACGCGAACCACCTCAGTCAATGGGAATTAGAAACGACGCTCGACTGCTAACCACGGCTTTTCGAAAAGTGAGGGAACCGGGTCATGAAGCAAGACATGCCGACACGTATTCAAGCAATGTTCGAGCGCGACCGATTATGGGCTTCGGCCTTCGTCGTGGTTCTCTGGCTCGTCGTTATGTTCGTCATATTGGCGGTGCGTCCGTATATTGCCAATAAGCTGATCGAAGTCGTGTGCTGGGTCTCCGCAGCGCTCCTGGTGCTCTTCAACACCGCATCGATTGTCGCAATGATCCGTCACTATTCGGACGACAAGGAGAACATCTACTCCGTCGATATTAGGCATCTCGATGCCGGACGATGATTACCGGTTGAGGATATAATGGTGAAGCGATACACCCCACCGCGGCAAAGCGTCGCGGGGCAATTATTCGATGTTGCATTCCTGCTCGCACTTGTCTTCTGCGCGCTCTTCCTACCGATCTGGCTCAACATCGCAACGCCGTCTCGCGTCGAAAAGCTGCCCGCCGGCGTGACGTATAAGGTCAAAACGGACGGCACCAAGACGTGGACGGGCGTGACCTGGGCGAAGTTGGATCAAAGTCCGCCGATGCAGGCGCAGTGGAAGAAGCTCGGTTATACGAAAGACTCCGCCGCTGAAATCATCACGCAGCCGTTCGATTATTCGCTCGATCTTGCGGGCATCGCCGCCACGGGATTCATGATCGTCGCATATTTCACGTTCATGCTCGTCATGTCCGAACGCGAATACAAAGAGGTAATCGCGGAGAAATTCGGCCCGAGGTCCGCCTAGATGAGCGATCTTTGGCAGCTTTGGGGCTGGGTCGCTTGGGCGGTCTCCATTTCACTATTCGTTGTGATGGCCGTCGATTTTTTCCGCACCAATAACGCAACCGACGAAGACGTATTGCTGAGTTCGCGCGAGAATTACGACGAACTGCTCGTGTTGGACGCTAACGGGAGGGGACACTAGACGATGAGCGAGCAGGTCGTTACCGCGCCGGTCGTGGCCGGCGCTCCGGCGGCGGAGCGGACGCAGCCCGTCAATCTCCTGAAGGTTCTCGGGCCCGTGCACGTGTGGGCTCTCGGCGTCGGTATCGTGCTGGTCGGCGAATTTATGGGCTGGAACTACGGCGTCGGTAAGGGTGGCGCGCTCGGCGCGTTGATCTCGTGTTTCGTGATCGGCCTCCTCTACACGTGCGTCGCGATGATCGACTCGGAGATCACTTCGACGGTCGCCGCCGCCGGAGGCCAATATACGCAGAACAAACACACGATCGGTCCGCTTCTCGCGTTCAACGTCGGCCTCTATCTTGTGCTTGCATACACGATGCTGGAAGCGGGCGATATCCAAGTCTCCGGGCAGTTGCTGCAGATCGGCGCACACGAACTCGGCCACGACATACCCTGGCAGCCTTTTACCGTCTTGACGCTCGCGCTGCTGGCGTTCCTGAACTACCGCGGCGTGTTCATGACGTTGACGATCAACTTCGTCATCACCGCAGCGGCGTTTCTTTCGATCGTAATTCTGTTCGTCGGCGTACAGCCGTGGCATCCGCACGCCATTCTGTTACATCGCGAACTCCTCACCGACTTGCCGTACGGGTGGATCGGCGTCCTGGCCTCGCTGCACTTCGGAATTTGGTACTATCTCGGCATCGAAGGCACGTGTCAAGCAGCCGAAGAGGTTCGTTCTCCTGGACGCGCGTTGCCGCTCGGCACCATGACCGGAATGATTACCCTGTTGATCGCCGCCGCGCTTACGTGGTACGTCGTCTGCGGGCTTCTTCCGTGGCAGTACATTGGTTGGGATGCGGAACTCGCACCGCTCTACGACGCCGCGCGCGTTACCGGGTTGCCAATCCTCATCGTCATTCTCTTCGTCGGAACGCTTTTCTCGGCGATCGCTTCGGCGAACGGCTGCATCAACGACGCGGCACGGGCGTGGTTTTCGATGGGCCGCGATCGCTACTTGCCCGCGTGGTTCGGCGCGGTCCATCCCCGGTACCGCACGCCGTTTCGCTCGATTCTTTTTCTGATCCCGATCGCGGCGGTCTTCGCAATTTACATCCCACTCGCGCAGATCATCACGTTTTCGATTCTTTCCGGACTCCTGAACTATACGTGCATGCCGATCAACATGTGGAAATTCCGGCGCAAATGGCCGCTCGGCTCAATCAAGCGCGGCTACGAACACCCGTTTCATCCGCTACCTGCGGCGGTTCTGCTGACGCTGTGCGCTACGACCTTCTTCGCCGTCTATCTCGGGTACGGCCGTCAGTTGCTCTCCATGGTCGCGTTCTATCTCATCGCGTCGACATGGTTCACATTCTACCGCTATCGTTACGTTAAACGCGGCGACCAGTTTACGATGCCCTGGCCCCGGCCGACGGGTTATTGAGCGCATGCTCGAGCTACACCAGATGTTGCCTGGGGTCGCCGGTCTCGCAGTCGCGGGCCTGACGTGGACATCGTTGCGCGATCGCGAGCGGTATCGCCGGCAAAGAGCCGTTCTCTTCGCCGACTGTCTCGCTCTCTTCGACGCATGTCGGGTCGAGCAAGACGACGTCGCTTTTGCGTCCCTCTGCGGAACGTATCGGGGGCGTGAGGTACGTCTCGAGCCCGTCGTAGACCATGTGACCTTTCGAAAGATTCCATCGCTCTGGCTCAAGGTTACGTTGGTCGCCGCCGTTCCGTACCGGGGCACGTTCGATCTCCTCGCTCGACCGCGCGGAGGTGAATTCTATTCGCCCTTTTCCGAACTCGCGTGCGAGCTTTCAAAACCGCCGGACTGGCCGCACGACGCGGTCATCCACGTCGACGACCCGGCGCTCGTCCCCGATACCGACATCATCGCGCCGCACGTCAGAGTCTTCGCCGACGTGCGCATGAAAGAGCTTCTCGTAACGCCACGAGGCGTGCGCCTCGTGTATCAAATCTCTCAATCGGAGCGCACGAATTACGTGGTTCTGCGACAGCTCGAGTTCGACGAACTTCGGCTCGCGCCGAAGCTGGTCATGCGGCTCCTCGACGCCGCCGTCGCGCTGCATGCAGCGGTCGCACCTCCGGCAGTCGTTGGTATGTCATGCTCTCCGGCGTGATTGCCCGCGTTCGTCCATACCGAGTCTTAGCGACCGCGATTCTATTGCCCGGATTCGGACATGTCATCAGCGGCTTTGCGCTACGTGGCCTCACGCTGCAGATGTTCATGATCTTGATGGCCTGGATCACGTGGCACGTCACTCCGCCCGAACGAGATATCGTCGGACGTTTGGCAGGCGGCTTGTTCGTGTATGCGCTTTCGATCGTCGACGCCTACCGTCTGTCGCAGCTTCGCTTCGCCCGCCGATATCGCGAGTCTTCTCGATGAACAGCGGACCTCATAGTTCGAGAGGCCCTCGGCACATTGCAGTACGGTGTTGCGCGTTGTGCTAACCGCTTGTGCGGACTTCGGTCGGCGCGCCAACCGCATAAGTGCGGTGCGCTTGGCCTCGACTATTTTCGAGTCTTGCAAAGGACGCCCAACGATGACCAATACGAGCATGGCACGCTCGAAAATGCAACGCGCAAATGGTCCAGCACATTAGCGACCGGCTCGCGGGCTCGCCGCGGTGTCGAAGCCGGCCCGGAGCACGTCCGTCAAGTGATATAGGCACGGACGCCGGTCGTGCGATGATACCCGCTCAGTATACTGGCCGACCGCCTTCGGTCGTCTTCTTCGAAGGAGCTTCATTGGCCAGTCGTTCGCTCATCGTGTCGGGTACGTGCGCCGTCGCCCTGGCGCTCGCGTGCGTGACCGTAGCTCGCGCGCAGAGTCCGTCGCCGGCGCCGTCCGCCGCGCCGAGCGCAGCCCCGAGTACCGGTGCGAAGCCGGTGCCCGTGCCTTCGGGGGCCGCCCTTCCGGGTGCGAACGCTTCGCCCGCCGGCGCGACGCCCACGCCGACCGCGACGCCGTACAAGCTGGTCACGCTGTCCGGGTATGCCGACGCCGGCTTCACCGCCGTGGCCGGTACCGATGCGGTGCGCTTTACGAATGCCATACCGAGCCGGATCTTTGACGGCGCGACCGGCCCGTTCACCGATTTCAACGGTGGCCGGTTGTTGGCGCGCGCGAACGACTTCAACGCCATGCCGAACCTGCAGAACGCGAACCTCCAGCTGCTGCTCAACGGTCCCGTCGTCAGCGCGAAATTCGAAGCGAGTTACGGCACCGACGCCGACGTGATCGCCTCGAACGGCCAATCGCGCACCGGTGTCAACCTCACGCAAGCGTACTTGCAATTCGTGCGCGGACCGCTCACATTGATCGCAGGTAAATTTTCATCCCTCGCAGGCGCCGAGGTAATCGAGTCGCCCAGCAACACGAATTTTTCGCGCTCGTATCTTTTCGGTGAAGCGGTTCCGTTCACGCACACGGGCGCGCGCCTGACCTATGCCTACAACTCGAAGATCTCCGTCGTGGCCGGTGTGAACAACGGCTGGGACGATTGGAAGTTCGCCGGCAAGAAGAAGACGCTCGAAGGCGCGCTATTGCTCACACCGTCGCCCGGTTACGCGCTCACGCTCGATACCTACAACGGCAACGATTTCGTTGCGGCGGGCGATAGCGCGCGCAGGCTGTTGCCGATCTACACCAACCGCATGCTCTACGACGGCGTGCTCACGTTGCATCCCACGAGTGCGCTCACGCTGGTCGCCAATTACGATAACGGCACACAGCTCGGTGACGCGTCCAGTGGCTTCACGACCGCGCATTGGAACGGCATCGCGGGCTATGCGACCTATCAGTTCAATCCGCTCTACGCGCTCTCGCTGCGCAGCGAAACGTTCCACGATTCGACAAACGGGTTTCGGACTGGACTCGCGCAGCGACTGATCTCCAACACGGCGACGCTCAGCTTCACCCCCAATACCAACCTCGTCTTCCGCGGCGAGGTCCGGACCGATGCGTCGGACGGCAATAATTTTACGTTCCGTGGTGCACCGGCCCTCATCGGCCGGCCCCATCAGAACTCGCTCAACTTCGAGACAATCGTCAAGTTCCCGTGATTCCCGAGCAGCACACATGCTCTTCATGAGCCCTGCGATCTGGGGTGCGGCGAGCGAAGGCGTTGCGCCGCTCCGCCAACGGGTCGTTTCGATGAACGCGCTGCATCGAACGAACCGGCTCGAGGGGTCGCGCGGTTTGCTTTCCGAAGCGGTAAGCCGACGTGCTCCTCGCGGCTTCGACCGCCTGCGCCGTGGCGCTGGGCTCGCGTCGGTCTCGCGCCGCGGCTACGGCGTTGCGCCGCGCATTTTCTTTACACTCGTCTTCGCCTTTGCCATCGTCGCCGCGACGTCGGCGCATGCCGCCGCGGCGTTTGCGGCGGCTCTCTTTCTCATCATACTCGGCGGTATTACGACGATCGTCGACGCAACCGGATTCGCTTCGGCGGCTGAAGTCAGCGATTCAGAAAGGCGTTGCTTGTCCGCGGACGACCGCCTCGTGCAGGGCCAACGCCTTCTCCCATTCCATCAGGACGAGATCGACTGGCTCGGTTCCGTACTTGAAATGCGGAGCGACAAACCGCGCGAATAGCATCAATAAGCGCCCATCTCCAGTACCCGCGCGTTCGGTTCGGCCATGCGGGAGACTTCGCGGATGGACCACACCGCATCATTCGAGATGTCAAAGATGTCTTCTGCGACCAGCGGACGGCAATGCACGAACAGCGACGGCGTGTCGAGGTGCGCGAAGATGTCAGTCCGCAACTGATCGGCATTCAACCCCTGCTTGCCCCAGACGCTGCGTGCGGTATCGGCGAACGTCGACTCGTTCACGTTCTCGGCGCCGCGGTTCTTGGCGAGAAACTTGGCGAAATCGCGCTGTACGCCGGGAGGCATCTTCGAGTTGGTGCCGAGCGGAAAGCGCAAATCGTCGCCGACGCGTCTGGCCTCCTCGCGGACGGCGTAGACAACGAGCCCGCTCAAGGACTTCGCCGCGCGCCCGGCTTGAGACTCTACTCCATCACGCGCACCATCGCCTCGAACATGCAGCGGTCCAAGGCGATCCCCGAATGGGAACGCCCGGCAACGAATCCGCTACCGCACCGCGCACATGCTGAGCGGCAAGCGACATTCCGCAAATCGTCAGGTTGCGGACGGCGCCCGCCGTCTTGCCTTTCGGGAGCGTGCTGATCACCTTGCTCAACAAGGACTCGGCGAGCGTGATGGCGCTCTCTGCGACGGCGGCCACCTCGGGCCGCACGTATTGCTTTTCGCCAGTTTCGTTATTTGCTTCCATCATCTCCTGAAATCCACGGCACCACGACGCAAACCGGTCGGGGCGCTGCGCCGATTTAATACCGGGCGGAGCCAGCAAGCCACACGATGCGGACGAGTTGGCGGGCGAGCACGGTCGGCTGCTGGCCCCGGCTACACGGCCGTGTGGGTCATTTCCGTCGCATATTTTATCTACGGACTTCGCCAATGAGGAAATGATGGAACGTAAGTCTTTTCTGGCCAGCGGCGTCGGTGCGCTGTTGAGCGGATGCGGCGGCAGCCACACCGGAGGTCGCCCGCATTACCGAACGATCACGAGCAACGGCGAACGCTGCGTTCGACGTTCAACCACGATGTTGGCAAGGTCCGCATCGTCATGCTCGTCAGCCCGACTTGAGGCGAATGTCTTCGGAGGTCTCTCGAAGTTCAACGCGATGTGCTCGGGCGTGAATCGAGCAACGACCTGGCAGCGTACGTCGTCTGGGTGCCCGAACTGGGTGCTAAGGTGCAAAACGTCGCCGGCGGGATGGCCTTGGTTCCGGACAAGCGCGCCCGTCAGTATTGGGACCCAGAAGAATTGCTCGGCGGAGATTACCAACGCATCCTTCCGACACCCGGGCCGGCCTGGGACGTCTACTTGCTCTACCCGCGCGGGGTCCAATGGACGGCGGCGGCACCGCCCAAGCCGGCCTTCTGGATGCATCAGTTAGGCGGAGTGACGAACGCACCGCGATTGGATTCAGAAGTATTTCGGCAGCATGTCGAGCGATCATTGCGCGCATGACAACGCCTCGGATACGTGTCGAGATTCTGACATTTGAGCACTGCCCCAATGCCGACACGGCGCGCGAGCACGTCCTGAACGCCTTGGAAGCCGAAGCACTTGATGCCGCTATCGTGGAAGTTGCCGTGTTGAGACTCTGGCCCTCGCGCAGGAGCTGCAGTTCCTTGGATCGCCATCGGTCCGTGTGAATGGCCGTGACGTCGAAAGCGATGCGGAGCGGCGCGACGCATACGGGCTTATGTGCCGGACTTACCGTGAAGGATCGCGCATGATCGGCTCGCCGCCGCTCAGGGTCATTCGTGACGCGCTTCGTACCGCGGTCACTCGGGCGCGAGACGAATGCTGATTCTGTTTGCGGCGCGATCGCCGATTCGCACTCGCGGTCGCTACGGCGACATTCTGGCCAAATGTCAACATATGAAATCGGGGCTTCTCTAAACGTCCGACTTATTGAGCTCGAATCTCGGAGGGCGTACGTCCGTCGCCGGCTGGAGTGTCGTCCAAGCCGCCGACGAGCTGTCGGATTGCTTCTGCATCACCTTCGAGCGCAAGCCGCTCTTCGTCGCGAATGGGAATCTCTTCGTACAGCGCCTCATTGGCACCGAGCGCGGTGAGCAACTCTCCCTTTGTCGAATCCTTCGGTACATAATAACTGCAGCGAGCGCACGCCATACGATGCCGACAGCGTGAGAAAAAACGATCCGTGCAATAGCCGTGGCCAAGATCGTAAGCTCGGTACGCTGCGCCTTGTGCGGCAGCGCCGGATTCGATGACGCCGGCATCAAGAATTACCTTGATGCGCGCAAGGTTGCGCCGCCAGGAATCAGCCGCGGCGTACTTCTTCGCAAGCGTCAGCGGACGCTGATTCACGTACCATTCCGTTGATCGGATGCTGTTGTGGCCGAGCCATTCTTTGAGCTCCCACGGCGACATCGGTTCCTTGGCATTCGCCAGCTGGGTTGCGATCGTCGAACGCGCGCGATGGACGGTGAACCGCCCTTTGCGGTCGTGATCGGAACGCCGGCTTTCACGCAGATTGAGCGAATTAGGCTGCGAATGAGGCGCGGCCCGATGAGGCGGCCGCGCACGCAGAACAACTTGTCGTCGCGGTGCTGCGTCTTGGGGTCGATGATTCCTGGCTGATCAGGACGGACCGCTAGCCACGATTCAATCGCCTTACCAACCTCACCGGCGACCGGCTTTCGAAACTCCGGCTTGTATTTGTTTACCGGCACGGTGAGATAGCAGATCGACGGCTGCACACCGCCTGCGGCGTCTTCCAGTAAGCTGAATTCCCAGCGGATGGAGTCTTTGTCCAATCGACGCCACTCACTCCAGCGAAGTCCGGCAAACAGCCAGACGCCCAGGATCGCCTGCAACATTTCGATCGGGTATCGACGCCGTAGCACGGGACCGAGGTCTGATGTCTCGAGATTGAGTCCGGCCCACAAGAGCTTGGCCCACACATCGTCTTCGAGATCACGCGGCTTTGGTGCCGCTTGGCGCGCGACTTCTTCAGGAAGCCGGAACACGATGCGTGTCGTAAAGCGTCGGCGAATCAACCCGCTTGCGATTAGCGTATCGAAAAACACCTTGATCATTCCGATTCTGCTGGCCTTCGTGTTCGGACTTAGGGCAAGTCTGATGAAGTCGGCTTTAAAAATCAGGACCTTGTGAAAGCAGCCGCTGTAAGAAGTGGCTTGCGCTTTTCTGAGCCTTTTCGTCGTCGCCTCGTGATAATTTCCGACATCGGCAGACAGCTACGCTGGGGAAAGTCTCAAAAGTTTCTTCTTGCAGATCACGAGGTTCGCTAGTTCCGCAAGGACGTTGAGCTTGTTCAGATTTTTCGCAATTCCCCGATAGCGAACTTTTCGAAATCCAAATCGACCTTTTATGATGCCAAAGGCGTGTTCAACATATGAACGTACGGCGGATTTACGGCTGTTGGTTTCACGATCAGCATCGGTAAGCGGTCGGCCTCGATACGCACGTCGATTGGTAAAATCTCTCGCGTGCTTGGCTTTTGCTCGCATCGTTTCGCGTTGGCCACGATAGGCTGAATCACCGTACACGCGTCGTTCTTTCCCATGAAGCAAATCGCTCAGGACCCTGCTGTCATGAACGTTCGCGCTGGTGGCAGTAATCGTATGGATTATCCGTTGAGCGCTATCGACGCCGATGTGGGTTTTGGCGAGTGGCGCGAGGGGATTGCACCCTCGCGCTCTCTCAGAACCGTACGTGAGCCTCTCGACTCATACGGCTCCCATCATCTAACCGTAGGCAGCATCGCCCAATGCGAAAAGAGACTGGGTTGACGCCGCTCAATGCCGCGTATCCATTTCCTCGCGCGCGTTCGATGTTGTCGAAAATCCTTGTACTTCAGCATCGCCCATCGTGTGAGGTAGATGTTGACGTAGTTAAAGACTCGATACAAAGCTGACCGATGGTAGCTTCCATAGTAGTTGATCCAGCCTCGAATGACCGGGTTTACGTCGGCAGCTAGGTCTTCGAGCGAAGACTCGCTGCGACGATGTAGGCGCCAAGAACGTATGGTCTGCCGGATCGACTTCGCAGCCCGCGGACTGATAGCTGGATTGAAGCCGATGAACATCGCTCCGTTCGTGCTCTTCACAAATCTCGGCCTAAATGAAAAACCCAGAAAGTCAAATTGAACGATAGGTGCGACGTTTTGGCGGCGATCATCTTTGCAGAAGGCGATTTTCGTCTTCTGCGGATGAAGCTCCAGTTTGCAGGTTCGCAATCGCTGCTCGATCGCATACTTCAGGTACGTTGCTTGTGCTTCATTACTACAGTGGCAAATCACGTCGTCCGCGTAGCGTTCGAATGGAATGTTCGGAAACTCCCGGGCCATCCAAAGGTCGAACGCGTAGTGTAGATATAGATTTGCCAAGAGCGGACTGACAACGCCGCCTTGCGGCGTTCCCGCTGTCCGCTCCATGAGACTACCATCCGCAAGTTGCGCCGGCGCTCTTAGCCATCGGGTGATGTACAAGAGCGCCCACGCGCACGTCGTATGTCGTCGAACTGCACGCATCAGGAGCCCGTGATCGATCGTCTCGAAGAAGCTCTTGATGTCCAGATCGAGTACCCAGTCATAACGCCAGCATCGCTGCCGCGCTACGCCCAGAGCATCTTTTGCAGATTTCTTAGGCCGATATCCGTAAGAATCCGCATGAAAATGCGGCTCGAGAATCGGCTGGAGAAACCGCGTGATCACCATCTGCGCGATTCGATCCGCAACCGTTGGGATGCCCAGCGGTCGTGTTCGTCCGTCGCCTTTGGGGATCTCGACTCGACGCACTGGCGGCGGAAAGTAGCTGCCCGATGCTAAGCGATTCCAGAGTTTGTAGAGATTCGCTGATAGATTCTCTTCAAACTCAGTGATCGACTGACCATCGACGCCAGCAGCTCCCCGGTTTGCCTTGACCCGTTTGTACGCATCCCAAACCATACGTTTGGAAATGCTCATTGGTTTTGCACGATTCGCGACGTTCATTCCATTGCTGGTTGACCTCGCGTCCGCACCAGATGATGCAACCCCTTCGCTCCCCCTCACTTTCAAGAGCGATCACCACTACTACGGGTTGCTCCGTCCCTGTGCCGCGCATCGGTACGCTTTGCCCCATGAGGTCCACCCACTCAGCATTCTCCCTTCACATCGCAACGACAGGTTCTCACGTTCCGTACAAGAGCCTGATACATGGTCACGCCGCCTAAATACCGGATGCCGCCTGGCCAAGAAATAGGTAACCGCCAGACTCTTCACAGGGGCGGAATGCTCCCCTGATTTTGACATCATCTAAAGGCACTTTTCGATACTTCATCAGCGGTTTGCTTGCGCTCGTCTCCGTGCATCGTACCTGACGGAGTCAATGCTCCGCCTTTTCCATCAACGCTTACCACCAAGGCTCTTGACCCCAGCAGCTTGTGGCGGTTTGAAATCCGCTCCTATCAGCCGTTCCGAGGGACCAACCCTCATCTCTCATACAGCATGGTCGCTTCAATCCAAAATGAAGCTCCCTTCGTGACACACCATTCCGAAATACCACTGATTGCCTTTTTTGGTCTGGTGCATCTCGGGATCGCGTTTTTTCTCCGCGTTCTTCGTGGAACTCGGAGCGTTGATGATCGTCGCATCGACGATTGTTCCCGTCGATATTTTTATGCCGCTCTTCTTGAGGTAAGCGTTGACCGACGCAAAAATCTTCTCGCCAAGTTTGTGCTTTTCAAGAATTTGACGAAACTTGCACACCGTCGTCTCGTCCGGTGCGCCTTCTTTTCCGAGGTCAATGCCGGCGAACTTTCGCATCGAGACGCTTTCGTAGATGCCTTCCTCGACCCCGGGATCGCTCAAATTGAACCACTGCTGCAAAAAATGAATCCGCAACATGCGCTCCAGATCAATCGGCGGCCGGCCGCCTTCTCCCGTAGGATAATGCGGACGAACGATGGCGACCAACTGATCCCACGGTAAGATGCGATCCATCTCCCCAAGAAAGGTTGCTCGTCGCGTCGTCTTCGCGTAACGGTCGAAGTTCACACTTGCAAAGGACATCTGCTCATCAGCCATCATTTACAAGTATACCAAAAAACTTGGCTAAATCAGAGTTGCCTTAGTGGAGTTCCGGCGCGTGCGTCGGCGACCGAGGTCTCGCGCTGTACGTCACCGACCTTCCCGCTGGCAACAAAGGCCGCGAAATTGGCCGCGATCTCAACATCCCAATCGGCGGGGCTACGCGACGCCTCAGGGTGGTATTTGAGCGCCCACCGGCCGACGAACTGGAGGAAGTATCGAAAGTGTTGTAGCGTCACTTTCGCGGCGACGCTAAACGTATCAAAGCGGTCGATCCACTGCCCCCATTCAGCAGTGTATCCCGTTGAGTCGGCCTTTGCGAAACCGTGGCCGTGCGAGTGGACCTGCGGATCAACGGCGAAGATCCCCAGACGGTGGAGTGCAAGCGCAGCCGAAAGCGCATAGTTCCGCCGCTTTCCTCGGAGCGCAATCGAGACCGACGGGTTCTGTTCTCGAATGAGCGCGTAGTACGCGGTTTCGTCCCACCGCCGCACATCGGGCTCCTTGAGCGCAAGCATCGTCGCCACGAGCGTTTGGCGCAACAGACGTTCAGCAGAGTGCCCTGTACCAACGCGATAACCAATAGACGCGAGATAGTCACGGACAAGCGACACCGACTCTTCGACGACCGCCGCGCCCCACAGCGTCGATGCGAATTCCGTCGATTTAAAACGCAACGGCATAATCTCCGCGGCAAGGTTGAACCCACCGAGGCCAACCGCCAAGAGAACCACATCCGGCCGAAACACCGCCCGGCGATGCGGCGGAACGGTCTCCGCAATCAGCGCCATCCAATCGTTAGCGTGACGTGGGATCGAACTTTAGGCCACCGTCGATTGTAAGGTAGCGTTGTCTTGATAGCCTTGCGCAACGGCTGCCGGCGTCATTCCGGCGAGGCTGCTATGCGGTCTGACGTTATTGTAATCGTCGCGCCAAGCGTCAGCCGCTTCCCGGGCCTCGGCCAGGTTGCGGAAGCAGCGCGTATTGAAGAACTCGTCGCGCACGCGACCGTTGGGGCTTTCGACGTGAGCGTTTTGCGTCGGCTTTCCAGGATCGCTGAACTGCAGAATGACGTTATGCTCGGCCGCCCCAGCGAAGCATTCGCAAGACTTGTCAGCTCGGGGCCTTGATCGACGCGTAGCACCGTCGGATAACAACCACGTTCAAATGCCACGCCATCGAGAATCCGGATCACCTGACCGCTGGACAACGAGAAGTCGAGTTGCAGCGCCAGTTCTTCGCGTGTGCAGTCGTCCATAAGGTTCAATGCCCGGAACCATCGGCGGGTGAGCAACGTGTCGTGCACAACGTCGAGCGACCAGCCTTCGTTGGGGCGCTGCGCGGCGGGTCCGCGGCTGCCGCGCACGTAGCGGACATGGCGCTTGCGGAGATGACGAACTTGTAGCGCAAGGGCGCGATAAATACGGTTGAAACGCCGCTCACTGACACGAAAGCCGCGCCGCTGCACGAGGATCCGCAGTCGCCGGCGACCAAAGCGCGGCCGCTCCTCAGCGATGCTTTTCATGCTCGCGATAAGCGCCGGCGGGTCGGCTGCGCGACGGCTCTGGTACTGAGCGGTGCGCCGCGGACACCGCGTCAACCGGCACGCCGCGCGTTGGCTCACACCTTGTTCCATCAGCGCCTTCACGGCTTCTTTGCGCCCTGAAGGCTCCAAGAGTTTTTTGAGGCCAGCTCTTTCATCGCATCGTTCTCGAGCGTGAGATTGGCGATCACGCGCCGCATACGCGTATTTTCATCCCTCGAGCTGCTTGAGCCGCATCAAGTCGCTGACGTCGAGCCCACCGTACTTGCTTTTCCACAGCCGTAGGGTGTTTGCATGAACGCCGTGTTTGCGAGCGAGTTCGGCGATCGGCGTTCCCGCATCGTACTCGCGCAGGATCGAGACGATCTGCGCCTCCGTAAATCTGCTCCGTTTCATGGATCGGATCTCCTCAAGAGCCCGTCTTGGCTCGAAATCCTCCAATCTCCGCCGGCCTAAATACCGGTCCCATGTCAAGCGCTCCACTCCCAATACGGTGTCGCCAGATTCGCCATGTGGTAACAGACAAAGCGAACCAGCGAGACGCGCCTTTGGACGTTGATATTGTACTTCCCGCAGCACTCCAGAATCGGCTTCTTGAACCGGATTAGGTGTAGATCGTTGTACGCGAGGACTGTGTGCCGCGCGTAGCTCCACCGCCGTAGGGCTCGAAGCTCATCTACTGCGATGGGAGGTTGCACGACCAGATTAGTCATGGACGCGCGATCCCGATTAGCGATTGCCGGCGAGCTGCGAAGATACTCGTCCACGTTCGATCCATCGCCTCCGCCAAGTGCCGCGCACCGAGATGAACATAGACCTCGGTGGTACTGATCTTTCGGTGTCCCGGCGAACGCTTTGAGTTCGAGCACGTCCCATCCGGCACGAGCTAAATCGGTCAGAGCAACATGGCGGATCGTGTGCGGATGGAAACGCGACAGCGAGCCCTCGTCGCGAATCCGTTCAACGACTTTGTTCCACGTCCAGAACGAGATCGCGCTCCCGGCGTTGCGGTGCGACTCGGAACGGAAGATTGGCTCCGTCGAGTTCATCGTTAGCGGAAGATTGCGCTCGTACGCGATGAGAGGGCCGCCGTCTCCTTCGAGATCGGGAGCCAACGATCGTAGCGGCTTTTTGACTTTGTCGCCCGTATCGCAATCTGCCGTAGCGCATGATCGATATCCGAGAGCGACAACGAGCACAACTCCGCGCGCCGTAGTGCGCACTCGTACGTTAGCAGGAACATCAATCGATTGCGATGTGATTCCATCGCGACCAGGTTGATAATGGTCTGCCAGTCGCGATCATTCGGGAGCCATGGCGTGTTGACCGGCTTCCTTATCAAGCCCATGCGGGAACTAAAGCGCGAGTTCTCACGGGTAAACGCGCTCCTTTGGATTACCTCGACGTCAACGAGATAGTCAAACCAAAGCCGCAGCGTCGTGATTCGCCGGTACACCGTCGTTGGTTCGAGGCCGACGCGACGACCGAACGAGCGGCGTTGCCCTCTTCCTGCCGCTCTTTCGCGCATATCTCGCACGTAATCAGCGATTCCGTCGAGCGCGAGCGGGTAAGGTGGCCGCCGCCGAGACGAACACCATCGGAGATAGTCGTTCAGATCGCTCGCGTACGCTTTCAGCGTTGTCTCGGGCGCGCCGAGCCGTTCTCGGAGCGAGATCCATCGTTGCCCTAACTCGTCGCTTGTGATGAAGTGGTAACGGCTGACGTCGAAGGCCATGGAAACCTCAACGGGATGATGGGTCCCAGCGGGCTTCGGCGCCTGACGCTGATTCTCAATAACCTACGATCATCGTGCCAATCTGATCGACAAACTTCGCGACCTTCGGCTCGCCGCCGGTCGCATTCGCGCGTTGCTGCCGCGCCGCGATCGCGGCAAGACGCGCCTGGATGCGCTGTAGGTCCGCGAGGACCGTGTGGTCGATGCGATCGGCGCGGCCGTACTCGGCCTCAAAGGCGCGGATATGCTCCTCGCGCTGCGCCCTCGCCCCGTGATACAGCTCGAGTGCCCGCGCCTTGATGCGCGTTCGCTTCGGCGCGCGTGATTTGCAGCACCACCGGCGCGGCCGCAACGGTCGCAAGCGCCGTACTGCCGTTGGTTTTGACTTTACGTGACATGGTTAGTTCTCCATCGGACCGTAAGGGGTGATGGCCCTCATCGGGCGCAGCCTAACTGCGCGACGCCGACGACGCCGGCGTTTCGGGCTAAATCGCGGAAGCGAAGATCTCGGCGACAATCGCGTGCATCGCCGGATCGCACGAACGCAGCCGCTCGCGCGTTGCCGGTGGCCACGGCGAATTTGCATCGTTAAAAACGTCGCCGTATGCGCGAACGCACTCCGCGAAATACTCATCGAGGCCGGACGCTGCGTACGGCGTCACAAACGATCGCGCCGTGGCGAACGCTGCCCGAATCTTCGGATCGTAGCCGCTCCGGTAGATGCCATCGCCGAGCGCGCAGTCGATCGCGTGTGCAACCTCGTGACCGATCGTCATCGCACTGAGCGAGCGAAGATATACGGCGCGTTCCTCGACGACGAAGAGCCCGGCCGGCGGCACGGGCCACGCATCGACATCAACGCCGAGACGTCGTAACGCGGGCGATACGTCACGATAGCGCTCGTACTGCGTGAGCGGACGCACGCGGCAGCCGACCGCGACGAGCCGCTCCAGCAGCGGTATGGGATAGGCGCTAAGATGACGCGCGACCGTCACGCGATCATTCTCGCTCGCATCGACGAGCAGCGCGGACACGATGTCGCTCGGACGCGACGAAACAGAACTCGACATGCGAGCCTCCAAAAACAGAAGCGCGACGCCCGCGTGGGCGCCGCGCGAAGTGCGTTAGTTTAGAGCTGCGCCGTTACGCGGCGTTGCGACGCCGACGCGGTCCACGTCGCGCGCGCTCCTCGAATTCCGAGGCATCGAAGATGTCCGACGCAACGTCGGTCGGCACGTCCTCGAGCGGATGCGTTCCGAGCAGCCGCCGCACGGTGTAGCCGGCGCTCAGCAGTCGCGATGCCTCATCGCGCGAAAATTGCGTGAAGTCCGGAAGCGTCACGCTCGGATCGAAGTCCCACGCTTGCGCTCCGGTGCCGTCGATGGCCATCGAAAGTAGCGCCTCGAGCTGCGCCGCACTCGGCCGCGTCGCGCGGTAAAGTTCGCACATCGCGTTTCCATGATCGTCGGATTTCGTGAACATCCACGCGCTGGTCACGGGATTCCACACGCCGTCATTAGCTTTCATCGCTTTACGGCAGAACTTCGTGCGGTCGTCGCTGATGGTGTAGAGCGTCGTCATTGGTCTGAACCCTTCTCCGCCCGAGGCGGTCGCTGTTGATGGGTCCGTTAAAGCCGCGGACGCGACGGAACGGCGCAGCGAACAAGGGCGGCGTAGCCGAACGTGGACCGGAACGGAGTGAGAACGACTTAGCGCAAGCCCGACTCGAAAGTTAGCGGCGGTGCGGCAAAGCCGAGTGAGAACCGGAGCTCAGCGAGGATCGGAGCGGCCCTTGCGTTCCGCCGTGCA
>JAABUQ010002947.1_pt1 | contig 32346 bp, 27 predicted proteins | sample 5560001 | NCBI WGS metagenome assembly JAABUQ01 (sample SAMN10711888, study PRJNA513371) | rock metagenome | isolation source: Antarctica rocks | place: Antarctica: Victoria Land, Finger Mt nord | collected 2015-12-18 | reverse complement strand
TCCTCGGTAGAGCACCGGCCTGCGCTGCGGCGACGGCTCGCACAAATGCCGCACGCTGATCCTATATTGCCGGCATACGTGCTCGACCCGGCGCATGAAGGCATCATGCTGTTCGGGCGCGAGGGCGGCGCACGGTTCGGTCCCGACCCGTGGCGCGGCCGGCTGGACGCCGTCGAGCGGGCGCAGCCCGGCCTTTAACCCGGACCGCCCCAGCCCCGGTGCCGTGCAGCGGGATGGGCGGCGGGCAGCAACGCGCCCTGGCCAAACAGCTTCTCGCGATAGGTGCCCGGCGCATAGGCGGACTTGAAGGCGCCGCGTTCCTGCAGCACCGGCACGACCAGGTCGATAAACGCTTCCAGGCACTCCGGCATCACCGTGCGGGACAGGTTGAACCCGTCCACGTCCGCCTCGTCCGCCCAGGATTGGAGCGCGTCGGCGACCTGCACGGGGTCGCCGACAATCGGCGGCTGCCGGCTGCCGAGGGCGGACTGCTCCAGCAGCTTGCGCTTGGTCCAGGCCGGGCCCGCGACCCGCGCCATCGCCGTCACGTTCGACTGGATGGCGTTGGATGGTTCGGCCTGGATCGGCTCGTCCATGCCGTAGCGGGCGAAGTCGATCCCCAACGAGGCGGAGGCGTGCGCCAAAGCGGCCTCCGCGCTGGCGCAGGACGCGTAGTCGGCCAGGAGATCCCGCGCCTCCCGCTCCGTCCGGCCCACGACGACGGTCGCGCCCACGAACACCTTGACCGGACGCGGCGCCGCCCTGGCCCGCAGGTCGGCGGCCAGGGCCGCCACCGCTGCTGGCGTGGTCCCGTTGACAAAGACGCATTCCGCGTGCCGGCCTGCGAAGCCGCGCCCCCGCTCGCTCGCGCCCGCCTGGTAGAGCACCGGCGTACGCTGCGGGGACGGCTCGCACAGATGCCGCGCGCTGATCCGGTGCTGCCGGCCGGCGTGCTCGACCCGGCGCACCTTGGCCGGGTCGGTGTAGATCCCGCGGTCCCGGTCGCGCAGCACGGCGCCCTCGGCCCAGCTTCCCTCCCACAGCGCATAGACGGCTTCCATGTACTCGTCGGCCAGGTCGTAGCGGTCGTCGTGCCGCATCTGCTCCCGGTAGCCGAGCGCCTGCGCGGCGCTGTCCAGGTAGCCGGTGACGACGTTCCAGCCGATGCGGCCGTGCGTCAGGTGGTCCAGCGTGCTCATCCGGCGCGCGAACAAATAGGGCGGCTCGTAGGCCAGGTTGCACGTCACGCCGAAGCCGAGGTGCTCCGTGACCGCGGCCATCGCGGGGACCAGCATCAGCGGGTCGAGCAGCGGCGCCTGCACCGCCCCGCGCAGCGCGGCGTCGGGGCTGCCGCCGTACACGTCGTACACGCCCAGCACGTCGGCCAGGAACAGCCCGTCGAACAGGCCGCGCTCCAGCAGGCGGGCGAGGCCGGTCCAGTGCCCCAGCCGGGCGTAGTCGGCGCTGTTGTCCCGGGGATGCCGCCACATCCCTTGCTGGATGTGGCCCGGCGCCGCCATGTCGAACGCGTTGAGCTGGATGACGCGCGCCGGGGCGCCGGGGCGCCGGGGCGCGGTCACAGGCGGCGCATCGGCCGGGGTCACGTCGCCCCGAGTTCGGCTTGGACCCACTGCACCCAGTAGGTGGCGCCGAGGCTCAGAATGTCGTCGTTGAAATCGTAGCCGGGCGTGTGCAGCGCCGTGAAGGAGCCGTCGTCAGCCACGCCCGCGCCGATGAAGACGAACCCACCCGGACGCGCAGCCAGCATGTCGGCGAAGTCCTCGCCGGCCATCGAGGGTGCGGCATGGGCGTTGACCCGGCCGGCCCCGACCAGCGCCGTGGCCGCCGCGACGGAGACGCCGGTCTGCTCCGCATGGGTGACGAGCACCGGGGTGCGCGGGTGATGCACCACCTCCGCCGTGCAGTGGAAGGCCTGGGCCTGCGCCTGCGCGATCTCCGTGATGCGCTGCGCCATCAGGTCGTGCACTCCCGCGTCATAGGACCGGGTTGTTCCCCGAATGACAATCTCGGACGGGACCACGTTCGCCGACCCGATCTCGCCCGCCGCGATGGGGCCGATGCTGACCACGGCCGCCTGGTCGGCGGACACGTTGCGGCTGATGATCGACTGGAGGGCGAGGACGAAATGCGCCAGCGGGATGGAAAGGTCCGTGGCGATGGTTGAGCTTGCTCCGGCATGGCCGCCAGCGCCGTGGAACGTCACCGTCCAGAGCTGGGCGCTGGCCATGAACGGGCCGGTGCGGGTATGGAACTCGCCGACCGGGATGCCGGGCCAGTTATGCATCCCGTACACGGCATCGACGGGAAATTGCTCGAACAGGCCCTCCGAGATCATCTTCGGGGCACCGCCCAGCCCTTCCTCCGCGGGCTGGAAGATGAACTGCACGGTGCCGCCGAAGTCAGGATTCTCCGCGAGGTGGCGCGCGGCGCCCAGCAGCATGGCCGTATGCCCGTCGTGCCCGCAGGCGTGCATCTTGCCAGGCACCTCTGAGCCGTAGGCGCGGCCCGGCATCTCCTGGATGAACAGCGCATCGAGGTCGGCGCGCAGCCCGATGGCACGGCGGCCCAGGTGGCGGTCGGGGCGGCGTCCCTGGAGGGTGGCGATGACGCCGGTGCCGGCGATGCCCTCCGTGACACCGAGGCCCCACTCGCGCAGCCGGGACGCCACCAGCCCGGCGGTCCTGTGCTCGGTGTAGCCAGTTTCGGGCTGCCGGTGGATGTCGTGCCGGAGCGCGCGCAGCTCTGCCTCGTGTTCCCGCCTGGCAGCGATCAGGGGGTGGTCCGGCATCGGAGGCGTGTTCCTTGGGGTTTTCTGAACCATCGATCTCACCCGTTATTCTTGCCGTGCCGAAGCTCATGGGCCAGGGCCGCGGCGGCGAGTGCTGCGGCCAGCACCGGAAGGGGCCAGGGCGGCTCCTGTCCCGTCCACTGCACCGCCCCGGCCGCGACCGCCCCGGCCAGCAGGCTGAGCCATAGCGGCACCTGCATCGCCCAAGTCCGGTCGCCCCGGCCCAGCAGCGCGTGGCCGATCCCCTGGCCCAGCTTGACCAGCGTGCCCGTGACGTAGGTCAGGCCCACGGACACCCCGCACACCCGGCTGATTGCCGCGTTCAGCATCCCCATCGCGAGCGTCAACGCCCACGGCATCCAATCTGGATACAGCAGCGGCACGCAGAGCACGGCCACGGCCGCGGCCACCACGGCGGCCATGTGCCACCGCCCGGCTAGCGTGCCCAGCACGGCGCCCGCCGCGGCGCCCGCCACGAACAGCCCCACCACCCCGGCGATCAGCCCGGCCCGCTTCCAGTCGCCGTGGCCCAGCGCCACGCCCAGCATGGTCGTGTTGCCGCTCATGAACGACACGAACAGGTCGCGCAACCGCAGCAGCCCGCACACGTCCGTGGCGCCGGCCAGGAACGCCATGCCGCAGGCCAGGGCCAGATCCGGCAGCGCGGCCTCGACAGCGGATGCTGCGGAGGGCGCCGCCTCGGCCTCAGCCACGCGCCAGCGGCAGCACCGACAGCGAGCGCACGCCCTGCGCGCCGTGGATCAGCACGCCCTCGATGTCGGCCGTGGCGGAGGGGCCGGTGTGGAACACGGCGTAGTGCCGCTCCTGCCATTCCGGGCGGCGGTAGGCGTGGTGGATGTTGGGCACGATATCCGCCGGGTCGAGCAGGACGATGAGGTGCTGCGGCAGGTAGCCGAGCGTGTTGATGCCCAGCCCCTCGTCCGTCAGGCACACCGAGCCGGTTTCCGCCACGGCGAAGGCGGCGCGCACCACGCCGTAATCGACGTCGGCCAGGTCTGTCGGCTTCATGCCGGCATTGAGGGCCTTGTTGCCCGTGATTTCCGGTATGTGGGAGCAGACCACCTTCGCGCCCGCCAGCTTGGCGTGCACGGGGGCGAGCGGGTCGCCCTCGCCCGGCGTCAGGAACTCGCCGCCCATCCGTTCCAACTGCTCGCCGAACGCCGCCAGCAGGTCGGGCGGCGCGCCGGCGTCGAACAGCGGCACCAGCGGGTCGGGGCGGTCCACCTTCGGCAGGTGCGCGCGCACCGCCGCCAGGATGTCGTCGCGCCCGCTCATCGCTTTCCCGCCCGGTTCTCGTGCCACCATTGATGGAAGGTCTGCTTGGGCGCGTGCGGCACCTCGCGCTTGCGGCCCCAGGTGTTCACCCGGTTGTAGAGCACGAAGCGCGGCAGGTGGCGCAAGGCGCTGTCCGCGATTGGCAAGGCCGCCCGGTACAGCTTCGGGCTGGCCAGCAGGGCGCCGGCCGCCTTCATCGCCGCTTTTTTCAGCACCGGCAGCTCGTGCGTCTCGCTCATCACCTTGCGCCAGGCGGCGATCTGCTCGTGGATGTTGATCTTGACCGGGCACACGTTGGTGCAGCTGCCGTTCAGCGTGGAGGAGAACGGCAGTTTGCTGTACTTCCGGGCGTTGAACGTCGGGTCGATGATGAGGCCGATCGGCCCTGCATAGGTCGCCCCGTAGCTCAAGCCCCCGGAGCGGCGGAACACCGGGCAGGTATTCATACAGGCGCCGCAGCGGATGCATTTCAGCGACGTCCAGAACTGCTCCATGCCCAGCCGCTCAGAGCGTCCGTTGTCCACCAGCACGACATGCATCTCGCCGCCCTTCCGCGGCCCGCGGAAATGCGAGGTGTACTGCGTCATCGGCGAGCCGAGCGCGCTGCGCGACAGCAGGCGCACCATGACGGCCAGGTGCTCCAGCCGGGGCACGATCTTCTCGATGCCCATGGAGACAATGTGCAGCGGGGGCGTGTTGGCCGACAGGTCGGCGTTGCCCTCGTTGGTGCACACCACCACCGTGCCGGTTTCGGCGACCGCGAAGTTGCAGCCGGTCATGCCGGCGTCGGCGGACAGGATCAGCGGCCGGGTCGCTTCCCGCTGCGTTTCGGCCAGCACGTGCACGTCCTGCGTCTCGGGGTCGGAGCCGAGCTTCTCGGCAAACACCTTCGCCACGTCTGTGCGCAGCTTGTGCACGGCGGGCACTACGACATGGCTCGGCGCCTCGCCGTCGAGCTGCTGAATGCGCTCGCCGAGGTCGGTCTCGATCACCTCGACCTCGTGCTCGGCCATGAACTCGCGGAAGCCGCATTCCTCCGTCAGCATGGACTTGCTCTTGATCAGCCGCTTCGCGCCGCGCCCGCGCAGGATGCCCAGCACGATGCGGTTGTGCTCGCCGGCGTCGCGCGCCCAGTGGACGTGCACGCCGTTGGCCCGGGCGGCAGCCTCGAACTGTTCGAGGTAGCGGTCCAGGTGGGCGAGCGTGTGCTCCTTGATGGCGGAGGCGAGGTTGCGCAGCTCCTCCCACTCGGGGAGGCCGTGCATCTCGCGGTCGCGCTTCTGACGCAGGTCCCACAGCCGCTCGTCGTGCATCTTCTCGTGCTCGGTGGCGGCGATGAAGCGGTTGGCCGCCTCCGACTGGTCCACCGGGCGGTTGCCGCGGATCTTGGCGCCGCGCGGCTGCGGCTCCGGCCCTTTGGGCGGTTGCCGCTCGTTCGTCTTGGAGCGCATCGGCTTCGACGTGCCCTCGGCATGGTCCAGACGCGTGCCATGCCGGGTTGCGCCTTCGGTCGGGCCGTGGTCCGCCAGTTCCGGATACAGCATGGGTACAGCCTCGCTCATGCCCGTGCTCCGTTCAGGATCTGCGCGATGTGGATGTATTTCTGCGGCAGGCCGAGCCGTTCGGCGCAGCCCTGCTGGTGCAGCATGCAGGAACTGTCGGAGGAGGTGACGTACTCCGCCCCGGCCCGATGCTGGTCGTGCGCCTTGTCGTAGCCCATCTTGGCCGAGACCCCTTCCTCGAACACCGAGAAGGTGCCGCCGAAGCCGCAGCACTCGTCCGGGCGCGCCAGGTCCACGAACTCCAGCCCCTTGACCTTGCCGAGCAAATCCTTGGGCTTGGAGAACGGCTCGGCCCGGCGCTCGGAGTAGCTGGCGATGTCGAGGCCGCGCAGCGTCTGGCAGTTGTTGTGCAGGGCGACCTTGTGCGGGAACTCCGCCCAGGGGAAGGCATCGGCCTTCAGCACGTCGTGCAGGAACTCCACCAGTTCGAAGGTCTTGGCCCGAATTGCGCGGACCTCCTCCGTCTGCTCAATCGCGTCGAAGGCGAAGCGCACCTGATGGACGCAGGACCCGGACGGCCCGACGACGTAGTCGAAGGGCGCGAAATTGCGCACGAACAGCGCCTCCGTCGCCGCCGACTCCTCATGGCAGCCGGTGTTGGTCATCGGCTGGCCGCAGCAGGTCTGGTCAACCGGGAAATCCACCTCGCAGCCGAGCCGCTCCAGCAGCTCGAGCGTGGCGATGCCGACCTCCGGGTGGAAGGCATCGACGTAGCAGGGGATGAACAGTCCGACGCGCATGGAGGGTCTCCGGCGATGGGGTCACTCGTGTTCGGCAGCGGTCAGGAGAGGCGCGACCCCTGCAGATCGTCAAGCCACGCGACGATGTTCCGGACCGTGTCGCCGTAGAAGGTCCGGTACATGGTTTCCGTCACGTAGCCGAGGTGCGGCGTGGCCAGCACGTTGTCCAAGGCGCGGAACGGGTGGCCGGACGGCAGCGGCTCCACGTCGAACACATCGACCGCAAGCCCGGCGATGCGCCGTTGCCCGAGTGCGTCCAGCAGGGCAGGCTCATCCACGATGGCTCCCCGGGACGTGTTGACCAGCCACGCCGTCGGCTTCATCAGCGCGAGCGCCCCGGCGTCCACCAGGCCGCGCGTGCGCCGGCTCAGCAAGGTGTGGATGCTGAGGATGTCCGCCCGGGCGAACAGCTCCTCCTTGGGAACCGCGGTTGCGCCGGCCGCGGCGGCCTTCTCAGGCGTGAGGTTCTGGCTCCAGCCGATGACCTCCATCCCGAACGCGCCGCCGATGTTCCCCAGCCCCAGCAGGCCCAGCGTGCGGCCTTGCAGGTCGCCGCCGACCGTTTGCTGCCAGCCGCCGGAGCGCAGCGACGCGGCCTCCCGCACCAGATGGCGCTGGCTGGCGAGGATGAGCCCCCAGGTCATTTCGACCGTTGGGACCGACGAGTAGCCGGTGTGGGCGACCTTGACGCCCCGCTCCTCGGCGGCCGCCACGTCGATTACGGCGTTGACCGGGCCGGTCGAGGCGATGAGCCTCAGCTTGGGCAGCCGCTCAAGCAGGCTCCGCCGCAGCGGCGTCCGCTCCCGCATGACGCAGAGGACCTCGAAGAGGGCAAGGCGTTCCGCCAGCGCCGCCTCCTCCGTCAGATGGTCGGTGAACACCGACACCTCGGCCCGGCCCCGGAGCGGGGACCAGTCCGCCATCGTCAGCGCGACGGCTTGGTAGTCGTCGAGGATTGCAACCCTCATGGGACCCTCACGGGCAGGCCCGGGACGCCGGTCAAAGGTCGGCCGGAAGCTGGTCGAGGTCGTGGAAGGAGGCGTGGACATCGGCGTAGTAGAACGGCTTGAACCCGCCATAGGCCGTGCCCCAGGCTGGGGTCCAGGCCAGCAGCGCATCAAGGAACGCCTGGCGCACCGAGGCATCCAGGCCCTCGCGCGCGATGACCACCCCCTCCACGCCGCCGGCATACTCCCCGATCACCTTGGTGTCCGCCGCGTTCTTCGGCAGGAAGTCCCAGGTGTCCTCAAGGATCATGGTGGCCCGGACCTCCTTCGAAACGACCGCATCGATCAGCCCCTGCCAGGTGGGACCCGGCTTGATCGGCGTCATGTCCAGGAACTCGCTGAGCTTCTTGCCCTGCCGTTGCAGGAGGATGGCGGGTGGGAAGTAGCTCGATGAGCAGGACTTGTTGATGTAGGCGAACTTGGCCCCGCGCAGGTCGCCGATGCTGCTGGCCGGGTCGTCGTGGCGCACCACGAGCAGGCAGCGCTGCCGGACCTGGCCGGTGAACTTCGACGTCGCCATGGCCAGGCCGCGGTAATGGTTGTCGCCCTTTCCGGTCAGGCGGTGGAAGTCGGCGACCGGGATGTAGGCGATGTCCGGCTCATGGCGGGCGACGGATTGGCTGATGTGGACGAGGTCCGCCGTCGCCTCCGCGATGATGCCATGGGCGGGCAGGAAGTCGCTCCACGGCTTCTCCCCGACGTTCAGCCCGAAGTTGCTGTCGAGGGTGAACTGGACCGGGGCGCCCCCGCCGCCCGCCTGCGTCTTGGGGCTGACGCTTTGCTGCTGGTCCATGGTCTTCTCCATTGATCCTTGTCAGGGTGCAGTCATGCGGCTCGTGTGGGACCGTGGGGCCTCGGCTGTCCGCAGGGCATTCTCTCACGCCCCGCCGACGCCGTGGCCGACCATGCCCTTGGGGTCCACGACCTTGTCGTAGGTGGCCTCGTCCACGTCGCCGGACTTGAGCGCGGCTTCCTTGAGCGTGCTGCCGTCCTTCATCGCGGCGTGCGCGATGTGGGCCGCCTTCTCGTAGCCGATCACCGGGCTGAGCGCGGTTACGAGCATCACGCTTTCGGCGACGTAGTGGGCGATGCGCTTCTCATTGAGCTTCGTGCCCTCGACGGAGTAGAGCCGGAACTTCTCGCAGCCGTCGCCCAGGATGCGGGCGGAGTGCAGAAAATTGTTGATGATGATCGGGCGCATCGCGTTCAGCTCGAAGTTGCCCTGGCTGCCGGCGAAGGCCACCGCCGTGTCGTCGCCGATCACCTGGATGGCGATCATCACGATGGCCTCGCACTGCGTCGGGTTCACCTTGCCCGGCATGATGGACGACCCCGGCTCGTTGTCCGGCAACAGCAGCTCGCCCAGGCCGCAGCGCGGGCCGGAGGCCAGCCAGCGCATGTCGTTGGCGATCTTCATCACCGCGACCGCAAGTCCTCGCAGCGCCGCGCTGGCCCGCACCATCGCGTCCAGCGAGCCTTGCGCCATGAACTTGTTGGGCGCGGTGACGAACGGCTTGCCGGTCAGCCGGGCAATCTCGGCGGCGACCTTGGCGCTGAACCCCTCCGGCGCGTTCAGCCCGGTGCCGACCGCGGTGCCGCCCACCGCCAGTTCCAGCAGGCCGCCCCGGCTGTGCTCAATCTCCGCGATGCAGGCGCGGAGCTGGGCGGCGTAGCCCGACCATTCCTGGCCGACGGTCAGCGGCACCGCGTCCTCCAGGTGGGTGCGGCCAATTTTGACGATGCCGTTCCAGTCCTCGGCCTTGACCTCGATCTCCTTCGCCAGCGCCTCCACCTGCGGCAGCAGGCGGGTGTCGATCTCGATGAGGGCGGCGATGTGCATGGCGGTCGGGAAGGTGTCGTTGCTGCTCTGCCCCATGTTCACGTCGTCGTTGGGCGCGACCGGCTCCTGGCTGCCCAAGGCGCCGCCCAGCAACTGGACGGCGCGGTTGGACAGCACCTCGTTGACGTTCATGTTGGACTGGGTGCCCGACCCGGTCTGCCAGACATACAACGGGTAGTGCTCGTCCAGCTTGCCCGCGATGGTCTCGTCGGCCGCGCGCACGATGACGTCGGCCTTCCATTGCGGCAGCCGGCCCTCCGCCGCGTTCACCAGGGCGCAGGCCTTCTTCACCGTGCCGTAGGCATGGTAGACCTCCTTGGGCATCCGGTCCTGGCCGATGGAGAAGTGGTGCAGGCTGCGCTGCGTTTGCGCCCCCCAATACTTGTCCGCCGCCACCTGCACGTCGCCCATGCTGTCGAACTCGCGCCGCTTTCCCTTGGCGTCGATGCCGATGGGGATGTCCCGCATCGCGGGGGCGTCCGCCTGCCCGGCCATCGTCACGCCTCCGCCCGGTACTCGGGCTTGTAGAGCATCGCCTCGATCCAGGCGCGTACGTCGCCGGGCCGCTCGGCGGTGGCGAGCTTCTGGTCGAACATGTGCTCCGCCACCGCCGTCGCGATGGCCAGCTCCGTTTCGAGGATGTTGGCCTGGCTGGGGTAGAGCATCCCCTTGTCTCGCAGCTCCTGCCCGACCTGGGCGGCGCAGGCCTCGGCGGCGACGATGAAGCACTTGTCTGTGATGCGGGTGGGCCGGGCGGCGTAGGTGGCGAGGCCGATGGCCGGGAAGATGTAGAAGTTGTTGGCCTGGCCCGGGTAGAACTGCTTGCCGTCCAGCTTGACGTCCGGGAACTGCACCCCGGCGGCGAACAGGGCCTTGCCCTTCGTCCACTTGTAGGCCTGCTCGGCCGTGCACTCGGCCTTTTCCGTCGGGTTCGACAGCGCGAAGATGACCGGACGCTCGTTCAGCTTCGCCATCGCCTCCACGACCGACTGGGTGAACGCGCCGCCCGTCGTGCTGTAGCCGATCAGCACCGTCGGCTTGAACGCCTCGATGGCGGCGACCAGGTCCTTGGTCGGCTTTGCGCCCTGATGGGCATAGACCTGCTGTGACGGCGACAGGTCCTTGCGCGACGGCTCGACCAGCCCGGCGATGTCGAACATGGCAATGCGGGCGGCGGCGTCCTGCTTCGACAGGCCCTTCTCCTGCATGGCGGTCACGATCAGGTTGCCGGTGCCGATGGCGGCCGACCCGGCGCCCAGGAACATCACCCGCTGGTCCGCGAGCTTGCCGTCCAGCATCTGCAACGCCGTGATGACCCCGGCCAACGACACGCTCGCCGTGCCCTGGATGTCGTCGTTGTAGCACAGCACCCGGTCGGCATACCGGGACAGCAGGCGGATGGCGTCCGTGCCCTTCCAGTCCTCGAAATGGACGCAGCAGCCGGGGAACACCTCCTGCACCGCCGTGATGAACTCCTCCACGAAGGCGTCCAGCTCCTCCGTCGGCGGCGGCTCCTGCCGCATCCCGAGGTAGAGCGGGTCGTCGCGCAGGGACCCCCGCGTCGTGCCGATGTCGAGCAGCACGGGCAGCAGCGAGTCCGGCGGCACGGCGGCGCAGGCGGTATAGAGCTGCAGCTTGCCGATCGGGATGCCCATGCCGTTGGCGCCGATGTCGCCCAGGCCCAGGATGCGCCCGCCGGTGGACACGCAGATGAACCGCACGTCGCGCTCCGGCCAGTTCCGCAGCACCTCCGCGACGTGGCCCTTCATGTCGAGCGACACGTACATCCCGCGCGTCCGGCGGTAGATGTGGCCGAACTTGAGGCAGGCCTCGCCCACCGTGGGGTCGTACACGATGGGCAGGAAACGCGCCGGGTCGCTCATCACCACGCGGTAGAACAGGGTTTCGTTGCGGTCCAGCAGGCCGATTAGGTAGATGTAGCGCTCGATGTCCGACGGCTTCTGGTCCAGGTGGCCCATCACCCGCTCCATTTGCCGGTCCAGCGTTTCCACTTGGTGCGGCAGCAGGCCCTGCAGGCCGAGCCGCTGGCGTTCGGCGGTGGTGAACGCGGTGCCCTTGTTGCGGCGCGGGTCGTCCAGCACCTGCGTCCCGTGGGCGTGTGCAGACGTGCTGACATCGTTCATGCAGCGGGCTTTCCTGGTCAATGCATCCCTGCCCGGCCGTGCCGGGGCGGTGTCGGAAAGGAATGCTGGTTTCGGCAGAATTGATGCTGGGCATGGCTGCGCCGGGCGGCAATGGAACGCATCACGAACGCGCGATTGATGCCGACTTCGTGATCCGGTATTCGGATAAGTGATGGTTTTCGGAAAATTGTGCTGATGGTGGACCAAGTAATTGACTTCGGGCGGGTCCGTTTCAGTCTTGTTGCGTTGTTCGGGATTGAGAAACGCGACCTGAACGCTGATCGCCTCGGCCTGCAGCGCCGCCGCTATGCCGATGCGCTCAGGTTTTCCACGGCGCCCGCGCCAAAATGGGCTTGAATGGCATGGGAGCAGCGTCGTGAGGACCATCTTGCCGATCATTGCCTTGGCCTTGCTTCTGGCGTGCCCGGGCGGCGCGCGTGGCGCGGACGAGCTGCCCGCGCCTGCCGATGTCGTCGAGGATGCCGCGCGCCTGGCTGTGACGATCGGCGGCAAGGATTGCGCGCTCGATGCGCTGGTCGTGCGCTTTCCCGGCGAGGGCAAGCTGCCGGTCGCCTTGATTACGCACGGCTCCAGCGACGGCGACCCAAGGGCCGCGACCATCGACTGGCTGCGCGGATGGGCGCATGACCTTGCCAACCGCGGCTGGCTCGCGGTCGCGGTGATGCGCCGTGGCTACGGCGGCTCCGCGGGCGAGGTGGCCGACGACGCAGGCACTTGCGCCATGCCGGACGTGGGACGCTACCTCGACGCGCACGCGGACGACCTGGAAGCGGCCCTGCGCAGCATTGCGCGCCGGCCGGATGCGGATATGGGCCGGGTGCTGGCCATCGGGGACTCTGCCGGCGGCGCTGCCGCCATGGCGCTTGCGGGCCGCCCGTCGGTGACGCTTGCCGCGGTGGTGAACGTGTCGGGCGGTCTCGGCCGACGCCTGGGGCCGTTCCGTCCCAATCCAGCCTGCGCCCTTTACGAATCCGACCTGGTATGGAACTTCGCCCGGTTTGGCGCGGCGGCGCACGCGCCGACACTGTGGCTTTATGCCGAGAACGACAGTTGGTTCCGGCCGGGGCTGGTTGGGCGGATGCGCGCTGCCTTCACCGGCACGGGCGGCCGGGCCGAATTGGTCATGCTCCCGCCGTTCCGGGACGATGGACACGCGCTGTTCTACGGGCCGGGCGGCAAGCGGCTGCTGTTGCCCGAGCTGGACCGCTTCTTGCGGGCGAACGGGTTGCCGACCTGGGATGAGGCCGCGTTTGAGCCTCTGCTCGCTCGCTTGCCACTCGATGATGCCAAGGTTGTCCAAGACTACCTTCGGCTGGCCCCCGCCGAAAAAGCGCTCGCCCTGGCACCCGGCGGCGGCGCGTACTGGTGGGATGGTGAGGGAACGGCCACCGAGGCGCGGAGCCGCGCGCTGGCTTACTGCAAAGAAAAGGCCGGGGCGGACTGCACGCTCGCAGCCGAGAACTTCCGCCTCCTGATCCAAGCGCCCCCGAAACGCGCAGCCCGCCCCAGCCCGTAACCCCGGCGTGTTGCCAACAGGCCGGGCCGGGAGGCAGTCTGGTCCCCGACATCGGAAGGAAACCGCGGATGAACGGCGCTGAAAGCCTCGTGCACACCTTGCTGGCCTGCGGGGTCGATACCTGCTTCTCCAACCCCGGCACCAGCGAGATGCACTTCGTGGCCGCCCTCGACCGCATCCCCGGCATGCGCTGCGTGCTCGGCCTGTTCGAGGGCGTGGTGACGGGCGCCGCCGACGGCTATGCCCGCATGACGGACCGCCCGGCGGCGACGCTGCTGCATTGCGGCCCCGGCCTCGCCAACGGCCTCGCCAACCTGCACAACGCCCGGCGTGCCCGCACCCCCATCGTGAACCTGGTCGGCGACCAGGCGACCTACCACCGTCCGCTCGACGCGCCGCTGACCGCGGACACCGAGGGCTGGGCGCGTCCCGTGTCCGCCTGGACCCGCACGGCGACGCACGCCGCGACTGTGGGCGGCGACTGCGCCTCCGCCGTGCAGGCCGCCCGCAGCGCGCCCGGCGGCATCGCCACGCTGATCCTGCCCAGCGACACCTGCTGGGACGAGGGGGGCGTCGTCGGCACGCCGCCGCCGCCGCCGGACGCGCCCCGGGCGTCGCCCGACGCGGTCGGGGCCGCCGTGCGCGCCTTGCGGTCCGGGGAGCCGGCTTTGCTGATGCTGGGCGGCATGGCGCTGCGGGCGGAGGCGCTGGACATCGCCGGCGGCATCCTCGCCGCCACCGGTGCCCGCATGATGGCGCAGACCAGCAATTCCCGGATCGCCCGCGGCGCCGGGCGCACGCCGATCAGCCGGGTGCCCTATCCCGTGGACCAGGCGGTGGCCGCGCTGGCCGGGTTCCGGCGCTTGATCCTGGTGGGCGCCCCGGCGCCGGTCGGCTTCTTCGCTTATCCGAACAAGCCGGGCTTCATGGCGCCGCCCGATTGCGAGGTCCTCGTGCTGGCCCGGCCGGAGCAGGACGCGGCGGATGCTCTGGCCCGCGTGGCACAGGATCTCGGCGCCGCCCCCGCCCCCGCCCCCGCCGCGCGCCGCGCAGCGGCGCCACGGCCCGCACCAGCCCGTGGCGCCATCACGTCGGAGGCGGTGGCGCAGACCCTGGCCGCGCTGCTGCCCGACAACGCGATCATCGTCGACGAGAGCGTGAGCTTCGGCCGCGCCTTCTACCCCGGCACGCAGGACGCGGCCCCGCATGACTGGCTGCAGCTCACCGGCGGCGCCATTGGCGGAGGCATTCCAATGGCCACCGGGGCGGCGGTCGGCGCGCCGGGCCGCCGGGTGGTAGGGCTGCAGGCGGACGGCTCGGCGATGTACACGCTGCAGGGCCTGTGGACGCACGCGCGGGAGCGGCTGGACGTGACCACGGTGATCCTGTCCAACCGTAAGTACGCGATCCTGATGGGCGAGTATCAGGGCGTGGGCGCCAACCCCGGGCGCACCGCGCTCGACATGATGGACCTCGGCAACCCCGACCTGGATTGGGTGCGGCTCGCGGCCGGCATGGGCGTGGAGGGGGCGCGCGCCGACACGATGGAGGCGTTTGCCGACCTGTTCGGCCAGGCCAACGCCCGGCCCGGCCCGTTCGTGATCGAGCTGGTGGTCTGACGCGGACGCCCGACCCTGGGCCGGGCCGCCGGCGGTCAGTTCGAGGAGGGGACCGCGGGATCGCTCTTGGTCGGCGCCGCGTTGCCGTTGGCGGCGCCGGAGGCCGGCGTGTGGCTGTAGTCCAGGTAGGCCAGGCGCACCGCCCGGAACGGGTTGCCGGTCACCAGGGTGGCCGCGATCACCGCGATCACCGCCGAGGCGATGATCGCCTGGGCGGTCGGGTTGAAGCGGGTGGCGTTGTTCTTGGGCAGGGTGGAAGGCTTCACGGCCATGGCGGTGCTCGCTTGCAGTTGGGTGGAGCTGCATAAGCTGTATTTGCGAAATCATCAAGTCAGTCTGATAGCTGTTAGATATAGAAATTTAGAGAAAATCAAAGGAGAGTAGCAGGAAGATTACCGAGGCCACCTACACACCAGAACAGGCGGTAGGCGAGCGCAGGTATAGTTACCGCGATAATTCACCTAGAAACTCCTGTGCGGGTATCCTGAAGCAATGCAATTGCTTGTATTGCGAAATTCCTTTCCAGTGCGCCACAGGCTATTTGTTCAAGGGGCGACACCGTTCGGCGGGATCGCTTGCGCTTCAGTGAGTTGAGTGCGAATGCGATATACCCAAGGGGCGCCTGTCTCGGCTGTCAACGCACGCCTGAGCGCGGCAGCCGCATCAGGTTGGTCTTCCAACAAACGTGTAAGCTCCGCGCTTTCGACCCGAACCAATGCATCGGGAGAGCGAGCAAGCGTTTCCGTCACTTTACAGACTTTGCTGGCTCCGCCGGAAGGTCCGGCGAGCAGGCGGGTCCAGCAGAACTCAGCGCCGATGGCGAGATGACATGGGAGGATGCGAGTGGCCTCGACAAGGTCGGCCAAGGCAGCAGTGATGTCGCCCTGCGCACGGAAGAGCCGTGCTCGTTGGGCTAGGGTGAAGCCAGAGAAGCTTCCGTCCGCCAGTCGCACGGCCTCGTCCATGTCGGAGAGAGCACCCTGCAAGTCGCCGGCTTTGCGCCGGGCCAGAGCCCGACTTTCCCGGGCTTCCACCAAGCGCGGGTCGAGACGAACCGCGCTGTCGAGGTCGGCCTTCGCACCCGCTACGTCGCCGAGAGCGAGCCGGACACTGCCGCGTAGGGCCAGCAGGTAGGCCGGTGTGGCATTGGCTGGAAACAAGCGCACCGCCTCGTCATAATCGGCGAGTGCGCCTTGCAAATCACCTTGCCGCTCGTGTGCTTGGCCGCGGTAACCGAACGCAACGTCTGGGGTGCCGATGACAGGACTATGGCGCCGCAGAGCGGTGCATGCGGCGATGACGGTTTCGGCGGAGGGCAAGGGATCGACGCAGGTCTTGTAGTCGGGATCGCGATACGGCTGCGCCTTTACGGCAGCGGCGGAAAGCCAAAGCGCGAGCACTCCTGCAGCGACCGCAATGCGAGACCAAAATATAGATGCTCCGCTCATGGGTGGACACCGCGTCATACAAGCTTTCCTCTTCCGGGTGGCGGCAATGAACCAACGTCGTGAGCATTTAGAGTCCAGCTCCCGCGCGGGCACCCTGAGGAGGCGGGATCACCTATCGCCAGAGCGGTCCTGCGCGTCTCGGATGCGCGACTCAAGCGCCGCTGCCACCGCCTCCGCTTCCAGTCGCGCACCATGGCGCCGCCCGATCCAGACCGTGTTGGCCTCCTCCGGACCCTTGACCGACATCGCGCCGGCATCCAGCCGGTCGAAACCCACGCCCAGCAGCGTTCGTGTCTCGATGAGGCTGGCGCCGACCCAGAATAGGGTGACGGAAGAGATGCCCGCCTCGAACAAGTAACGGAAATCGCGCACCCAGGTCAGCACCTTCAACGAGGTCTGGGACAAGTTGTCCTCCAGCACGCCTTCAGTGATCGACAGCGCCACCGCCCCGGCCACGCAAACGCCCAGCGCGGCAAGGGCAAGCTGGCTGAGCTTCCTGCTCGGCTTGGCCGGACTGAACGTCGGTTGATACCTACCCTGGGCGCGAGGACGGCGAAGTGCCCGGCTTATACCTATCGTTTTCGCTGAACGTAACGTTACGTACGCGGATGTTCAATCTTGAGCCCGTGCCGAAATTCATGCCGCGCTTCCAGCCATCAGCGTTGACGGCCAGCACGATAGGCGGAACGGCGAACAGGGCAAATAAAACTTGACTTGCCAAGCCTCCGCCGCTACATGCCCGCCCTCACTCGGAACGCGGGAGATTGCCGGCTGCCGCAAGGTGGCCGCCATCGGTATGACCGCGGTCCTCCAGACCAGGAGGCCCAGCCATGGCTAAGAAGATCGTTGGCTACATCAAGTTGCAGATTGCGGCCGGGAAAGCCAACCCGTCCCCGCCCGTCGGCCCGGCGCTCGGTCAGCGCGGCCTGAACATCATGGCGTTCTGCAAGGAATTCAACGCCGCGACGCAGGGCATGGAGCCTGGGACGCCGACTCCGGTGGTCATCACCGCCTTTGCCGACCGCACCTTCACCTTTGTCACCAAGACCCCGCCCAACACCTACTTCCTGAAAAAGGCGGCGGGGATCACCAAGGGGACGACCACGCCGGGCAAGGGCGCCATGGTCGGCCGGGTCACGACCTCGCAGCTGCGGGAGATCGCGGAAACCAAGATGAAGGACATGAACGCGAACGAGGTGGAAGCCGCCATGCGGATGCTGGCCGGCAGCGCCCGGTCGATGGGCCTCAGCGTGGTGGAGGGCTGACGATGGCAGACAGCAAGCGCCTCAAGGCGGGCTACGAGACGTTCGACCGAGCCAAGTCCTACACGCTCGACGAGGCGATCCGGCTCGCCAAGGCCAACGCCCGGGCCAAGTTCGACGAGACGATCGAGTTCAGCATGAACCTCGGCATCGACCCGCGTCACGCCGACCAGATGGTGCGCGGCCTGCTCAGTCTGCCGAACGGCACCGGCAAGACGCTGCGGGTCGCGGTGTTCGCCCGCGGCGCCAAGGCGGAGGAGGCGTTGGCCGCCGGCGCCGACGTGGTGGGCGCGGATGACTTGGCCGAAAAGGTGCAGGCCGGCGAGTTCGGTTTCGACCGCTGTATCGCGACCCCAGACATGATGGCGCTGGTCGGCCGGCTGGGTAAGATTTTGGGGCCGCGCGGCCTGATGCCGAACCCCAAGCTCGGCACGGTGACGATGGACGTGCGCGGCGCGGTGACGGCGGCGAAATCCGGCCAGGTGGAGTTCCGGGCGGAGAAGGCCGGCATCGTCCATGCCGGGATCGGCAAGGCGAGCTTCGAGGAAGGCAAGCTGGTCGAGAATATCCGCGCCTTCGTCGATGCGATCCAGAAGGCGAAGCCCGCCGGGGCCAAGGGCACCTATGTGCAGAAGGCGTCGGTCAGCTCCACGATGGGGCCGGGCGTGCGCGTCGACGTGGCCAGCCTGTCGGCCTAAACGCGCTTGCCAAGAATTCGCCGGCCTTTCGGGGCCGGTGGCTAGGGACGGTGCAAGCCGTCCCGAACCTGTCCGAGACTGCACGTCGTCCATGCCATGTTTCTTGGTGGGACAGTAAAGGGTCCAGGCCCGCGCGCAGGAGACGGGGAAGCCGAGATGATCCGGGGTGGGCCTGCCTGCCCCGGCCAACTGGCGGTTCCGGCTAAGGGTCCACGGCGCGCTTGCGCGCACGGGGTTGCGGACAGGGTGACGGCATGGCCGCCCGGCCATGCCAGGGAACCCGTTCCGACGCGGTCCAAACGCGCCGGAGCCAACAGGAGACAGCGTGTGGACCGTACGGAGAAGCGGGAGTTCGTGGCCTCGCTCGGCCAGGTGTTCGCGGAAACGTCCATGGTCGTGGTGGCCCAGAACAAGGGCCTGACCGTGGCCGAAGTGTCCGACCTGCGGCGCAAGATGCGGGCGTCGGGATCAACCTACAAGGTCGCCAAGAACCGGCTTGCCGTGCTCGCTCTGGAGGGGACCCGGTTCGACGGCATCAAGCCCATGCTGAAAGGCCCGACCGCGCTCGCGTGGTCGCAGGACCCGGTTGCGGTGGCGAAGACGGCCGTCGACTACGCCAAGGTCAACGATAAGTTCGTCGTGGTCGGCGGCGCGCTTGGCGCCCAGATGCTCAACGCGGATGGGATCAAGGCGCTCGCGGACCTGCCGTCGCTCGATGCGCTGCGCGCCAGGCTGGTGGGGATGATCCAGACCCCCGCCACCCGGATCGCCGGCGTGCTCGCGGCGCCGGCCGGGCAGCTCGCCCGGGTTTTGGGGGCCTATGCCAGGAAGGACGAGGCGGACGCGGCCTGATCCCATTTGGGACTGGTTGCGCAAATCAAAAGCTGATGTGAACGCAAGACCCGGCATCGGGCTTGCATGGAACCACCCAAGGGCTAGATAAGGAAGGTACGAAATGGCTGATATGGCAAGACTGGTGGACGAGCTGTCGGCACTCACGGTGATTGAGGCGGCTGAGCTGTCCAAGATGCTGGAGGAGAAGTGGGGCGTGTCCGCTGCGGCCCCCGCCGCGGCTGCGCCGTCCGGTCCGGTTGCGGTTGCTGCCCCGGTTGAGGAGCAGACGGAGTTCACCGTCATGTTGGCGAAGGTCGGCGACAAGAAGATCAACGTCATCAAGGAGGTCCGGACGATCACGGGCCTCGGGCTGAAGGAAGCCAAGGACCTGGTCGAGGGCGCGCCGAAGCCAGTCAAGGAAGGCGTGAACAAGGACGAGGCCGAGAAGCTGAAGAAGCAGTTGGAAGAGCAGGGCGCTTCTGTCGAGATCAAGTAGCCAAGCCAAGCCGGCGCCGTCCTCCATGACGGCTGCAGGCCATTGAGCAGGAAAGCGGGTGGAAGCCGGGGTCGGTTTCCGCCCGCTACCCCATTGCTGCGTGTCGGGCGTCCCGGCCCCAAGGGAACGACATGCCAAGCCGAGTGACGAAGTCCGGTACGTGTGACGCCACCATCGGACGTGCAAAACAATTGGTCAAGGACGGGCGATGAACGCGATCACCAAATCGTTCACGGGACAGAAGCGGATCCGCAAGAGCTTCGGGCGCATCCCCGAGGTGGCGCCGATGCCGAACCTGATCGACGTGCAACGCGCTTCCTACGAGGCGTTCCTCCAGATGAACGTGGCGCCGGACAGCCGGACGCCCACGGGCCTGCAGGAAGTGTTCAAGTCGGTGTTCCCAATTGACGATTTTGCCGGGCGCGGCCGTTTGGAGTTCGTGCATTACGAGTTGGAAGAGCCGAAGTACGACGTCGAGGAATGCATCCAGCGCGGCATGACCTATGCCGCGCCGCTCAAGGTCATCCTGCGGCTGATCGTCTGGGACCTTGACGAGGACACCGGCGCGCGCTCCATCCGCGACATCAAGGAGCAGCCGGTCTACATGGGCGACATGCCGCTCATGACGGATAACGGCACCTTCGTCATCAACGGGACCGAGCGCGTCATCGTCAGCCAGATGCACCGCAGCCCTGGCGTGTTCTTCGACCACGACAAGGGCAAGACGCACAGCAGCGGCAAGTATCTGTTCACCGCCCGGGTGATCCCGTACCGCGGCTCCTGGCTCGACTTCGAGTTCGACAGCAAGGACTTGGTCTACGTCCGCATCGACCGCAAGCGCAAGCTGCCGGTGACGACGCTGCTCTATGCGCTGGAGAGCACGGCGACCGAGGCGCTGCGCGCGTCCCGCGTGGCGGCGGGGGAGACGCTCGACATCGGCGAGATCCGCGGCATGGATGCCGAGGAAATCCTGACCTACTTCTACGGCCAGGTGGTGTTCACCCGGACGCCGAAGGGCTGGGCGCGCCCGTTCGAGGCGGACGCCTACCGCGGCATCACCCTGGCCGAGCCGCTGGTCGACGCGGACACTGGGGAGGTCGTGGCCGAGGCGGGCAGCAAGCTCACCGCCCGCACCGCGCGGAAGGTCGCCGAGCAGACGAAGACCGTGCTGGTGGGTCGCGCCGACCTGCTGGGCCGCTTCGTGGCTGTCGATCTGGTCAACGAGGAAACCGGTGAAATCTTCGCGGAAGCGGGCGAAGAGCTGGCCGAGGCGCGGCTGACCGCGCTGGAGGACGAAGGCATCGACCGGCTGCCGACGCTTGCCGTCGATCAGTCGAACGGCCCGTGGCTGCGCAACACGCTGGCGGTGGACAAGAACGGCAACCGCGACGACGCGCTGGTGGACATCTACCGCGTGATGCGCCCCGGCGAGCCGCCGACGCCCGAAACGGCGGAGGCGCTGTTCCGCGGCCTGTTCTTCGACGCCGACCGCTACGACCTGTCGGCCGTGGGCCGGGTGAAGATGAACATGCGCCTCGGCATGGACGCAGAGGACAGCGTGCGCGTGCTCCGCAAGGAGGACGTGCTCAAGACCGTCAAGATCATGTGCGAGCTGAAGGACGGACGCGGCACCATCGACGACATCGACAACCTCGGCAACCGCCGGGTGCGCTCGGTGGGCGAGCTGATGGAGAACCAGTACCGCGTCGGCCTGCTGCGCATGGAGCGGGCGATCCGCGAGCGGATGGGCAGCGTCGATATCGACACGGTGATGCCGCACGACCTGATCAACGCGAAGCCCGCGGCGGCGGCGGTGCGGGAGTTCTTCGGCTCCTCGCAGCTCAGCCAGTTCATGGACCAGACCAACCCGCTGTCCGAAGTGACGCACAAGCGGCGGCTGTCGGCGCTTGGACCAGGCGGTTTGACCCGCGAGCGCGCCGGGTTCGAGGTGCGCGACGTGCACCCGACGCATTACGGCCGCATCTGCCCCATCGAGACGCCGGAAGGGCCGAACATCGGCCTGATCAACAGCCTGGCCACCTACGCCAAGGTGAACAAGTACGGCTTCATCGAGACGCCGTACCGACTGGTGAAGGACGGCCAGGTGCAGGACGGGTGGAAGTACCTGTCCGCCATGGAGGAAGAGAAGCTCGTCGTGGCGCAGGCCGACGCGCCGACGGACACTTCGGGCAACTTCACCAACGAATTGGTGTCCGTGCGTCGCCAGGGCGACTTCCGGCTGGTGAAGCCCAACGACGTGACGGCGGTGGACGTCAGCCCGCGGCAGTTGGTGTCGGTGGCGGCGGCGCTGATCCCGTTCCTGGAGAACGACGACGCGAACCGCGCGCTGATGGGCAGCAACATGCAGCGCCAGGCGGTGCCGCTGATCCGTGCCGACGCGCCCTTGGTCGGCACGGGGATGGAGTCGGCGGTGGCCCGCGACAGCGGCGCCACCATCGTCGCCCGCCGCCCCGGCATCGTCGACCAGATCGACGGCGCCCGCATCGTGGTGCGCGCGACCGGCGACGACGGCACCACGCACGGCGTCGACATCTACCGTCTGCGCAAGTACATGCGCAGCAACCAGAGCACCTGCATCAACCAGCGCCCGCTGGTGCGCGTCGGCGACCGCGTGTCGAACGGCGACATTATCGCGGACGGGCCGAGCACGGAGCTGGGCGAGTTGGCGTTGGGCCGCAACGTTCTGGTCGCGTTCATGCCGTGGAACGGCTACAACTTCGAGGACAGCATCCTCATCAGCGAGCGCATCGCCCGGGACGACGTGTTCACCTCCATCCACATCGAGGAGTTCGAGGTGATGGCGCGGGACACCAAGCTCGGCCAGGAGGAGATCACCCGTGACATCCCGAACGTCGGCGAGGAGGCGCTGAAGAACCTTGACGAGGCCGGGATCGTCTATGTCGGCGCGGAGGTCAACCCGGGCGACATCCTCGTCGGCAAGGTGACGCCCAAGGGCGAAAGTCCGATGACGCCCGAGGAGAAGCTGTTGCGGGCGATCTTCGGCGAGAAGGCGTCGGACGTGCGCGACACGTCGCTGAAGCTGCCGCCGGGCGTCACGGGAACCATCGTCGATGTGCGGGTGTTCAGCCGCCGGGGCGTCGATAAGGACGAGCGCGCCATGGCGATTGAGCGCGCCGAGGTGGAACGGCTGGCCAAGGACCGCGACGATGAGCGGGCCATCCAGGAGCGGTCCTTCCTCAACCGGATGCGGGAGAAGCTGCTGGGCCGCAAGGCGTCGGGCGGGTTCAAGGGCATCAAGGCGGGCACGCCCATCACCGAAGAGGTGCTGGCCGAGTTCCCCCGCGGCGCCTGGCGCAACATCGGCGTCGCCGACGACGCCGTGATGGCGGAAATCGAGACGCTGAAGCGCGAGTTCGACGCGGCCGTGCAGGTGTTGCAGGCGCGCTTCGACGGCAAGGTGGAGAAGCTGCAGCGCGGCGACGAGCTGCCGCCTGGCGTGATGAAGATGGTCAAGGTGTTCGTCGCGGTGAAGCGCAAGCTGCAGCCCGGCGACAAGATGGCCGGACGCCACGGCAACAAGGGCGTCGTGTCCCGCGTCACCCCGGTCGAGGACATGCCGTTCCTGGAGGACGGGACGCATGTGGACCTGGTGCTCAACCCGCTCGGCGTGCCGAGCCGGATGAACGTGGGCCAGATCTTGGAAACGCACCTGGGCTGGGCCTGCGCCACGCTCGGCAAGCAGGTCGGCGAACTGGTGGAGGAGTACCGCCGCACGGGCGCGCAGCGCGACGCCCTGCTCGACATGCTGCGGGACATCTACGGCGACGAGGTGTTCGAGGCCGAGATTGCGCCGATGAGCACGGAGCAGTTGCTGGAGCTGTCGGACAACCTGAAGAAGGGAATCCCCATCGCGACGCCGGTGTTCGACGGCGCCCGGATGTCCGACATCGAGGGCATGCTGACCAAGGCCGGGCTGAACACGTCGGGCCAGATGTACCTGACGGACGGGCGCACGGGGGAGACGTTCGAGCGCAAGGTGACGGTGGGCTACATTTACATGCTCAAGCTGCACCACCTGGTGGACGACAAGATCCACGCGCGCTCCATCGGGCCGTACAGCCTCGTCACCCAGCAGCCGCTGGGCGGCAAGGCGCAGTTCGGCGGCCAGCGCTTCGGCGAGATGGAGGTCTGGGCGCTGGAGGCCTACGGCGCGGCCTATACGCTGCAGGAGATGCTGACGGTGAAGTCGGACGACGTGTCCGGGCGCACCAAGGTCTATGAGGCCATCGTGCGCGAGCAGGACACCTTCGAGGCCGGCATCCCCGAAAGCTTCAACGTGCTGGTCAAGGAGTTGAAGTCGCTTGGCTTGAACGTGGACCTCGACACCCGGCTTTCTTGACGACCAATCCCGCATCACCCGGCGGCCCGTTTGCATCGACCATGCAGGCGGGCCGGCCGCATTGGGGTCGCTGACACATGAATGAACTGATGAAGATCCTGGGCCAGGCCGGCTCGGCCGTGACCTTCGACCAGATCAAGATCCAGATGGCCAGCCCGGAGCAGATCCGGAGCTGGTCCTACGGCGAGATCAAGAAGCCCGAGACGATCAACTACCGCACCTTCAAGCCGGAGCGGGACGGTCTGTTCTGCGCCCGCATCTTCGGGCCGATCAAGGACTACGAGTGCCTGTGCGGCAAGTACAAGCGCATGAAGTTCCGCGGCATCATCTGCGAGAAGTGCGGCGTCGAGGTGACGCTGGCCAAGGTGCGCCGCGAGCGGATGGGCCATATCGAGCTGGCCAGCCCCGTCGCGCACATCTGGTTTCTGAAGTCCCTGCCGAGCCGCATCGGGCTGATGGTCGATCTCACGCTCAAGGAGCTGGAGAAGATCCTCTACTTCGAGAGCTACGTGGTGCTGGAGCCGGGCCTGACCGACCTCAAGCTGCACCAGTTGCTGACCGAGGACCAGTTGCTCGCCAAGCAGGACGAGTTCGGTGAGGACGCGTTCCGGGCCGGCATCGGTGCCGAGGCGATCAAGGGCATCCTGCACGGGATCGACATCGACAGCGACAAGGTGACGCTGCGCCAGGACCTCAAGGACACCACCAGCGAGGCGAAGCGCAAGAAGCTGGTGAAGCGCCTCAAGCTGATCGAGGCGTTCGGCGAAAGCGGGGCGAAGCCCGAGTGGATGATCCTGGATGTGGTGCCGGTGATCCCACCGGAGCTGCGCCCGTTGGTGCCGCTCGACGGCGGCCGGTTCGCGACGTCCGACCTGAACGACCTGTACCGCCGGGTGATCAACCGCAACAACCGCCTGAAGCGGCTGATCGAGCTGCGCGCGCCCGACATCATCGTGCGCAACGAGAAGCGCATGTTGCAGGAAAGCGTGGACGCGCTGTTCGACAATGGGCGGCGCGGACGCGCGATCACGGGCGCCAACAAGCGCCCGCTCAAGAGCCTGTCCGACATGCTGAAGGGCAAGCAGGGCCGGTTCCGGCAGAACCTGCTGGGCAAGCGCGTCGACTACTCCGGCCGCTCGGTGATCGTCGTGGGTCCGGAACTCAAGCTGCACCAGTGCGGCCTGCCGAAGAAGATGGCGCTCGAGCTGTTCAAGCCGTTCATCTACAGCAAGCTGGAGAAGTACGGCCACGCCACCACCATCAAGGCGGCGAAGCGCATGGTGGAAAAGGAGCGTCCCGAGGTCTGGGACATCCTGGAAGAGGTGATCCGCGAGCATCCCGTGATGCTGAACCGCGCACCGACCCTGCACCGCCTCGGCATCCAGGCGTTCGAGCCGGTGCTGATCGAGGGCAAGGCGATCCAGCTGCACCCGCTGGTGTGCACGGCGTTCAACGCGGACTTCGACGGCGACCAGATGGCGGTGCACGTGCCGCTGAGCCTGGAAGCGCAGTTGGAAGCGCGCGTCCTGATGATGTCCACCAACAACATCCTCAGCCCGGCCAACGGCAAGCCGATCATCGTGCCGAGCCAGGACATCGTGCTGGGGCTGTACTACCTCAGCCTGGAAACGCCGGAGTTCCGCGAGGCGCCGGACACGGCCGTCTACAAGGACGGTCCGGACGGCCAGCCGGAGCTGGTGCACAAGGCGCCGACCGCGTTCGCCGACGTGGGCGAGATCGAGTACGCGCTGAACGCCCGGGCGATCAAGCTGCATGAGAAGATCCGCGCCCGCTACGAGACGGTGGACGCGGATGGCAAGGCCATGCGGCAGGTGGTCGTGACCACGCCGGGCCGGATGCTGATCGCCCGCATCCTGCCGCGCAACCCGAACGTGCCGTTCAGTTTGATCAACCGGACGCTGACCAAGAAGAACGTGTCCGACGTGATCGACGCGGTGTACCGCCACTGCGGCCAGAAGGAATGCGTGATCTTCGCCGACCGGCTGATGGGCCTGGGCTTTGGCCAGGCGGCCAAGGCCGGGCTGTCGTTCGGCAAGGACGACCTGATCATCCCAGACAGCAAGCCGGAGCTGATCCTTAAGACGCAAAACGAGGTCAAGGAGTTCGAGCAGCAATACCAGGACGGCCTGATCACCGCGGGCGAGCGGTACAACAAGGTCGTGGATGCCTGGTCGCGCTGCACGGACGAGGTCGCCGGCGCGATGATGAAGGAGATCAGCAAGCAGGAGGTCGGCATCCAGACCAACTCGGTGTGGATGATGAGCCATTCCGGGGCGCGCGGCAGCCCGGCGCAGATGCGTCAGCTCGCCGGCATGCGCGGCCTGATGGCCAAACCCTCGGGCGAGATCATCGAGCAGCCGATCATCGCCAACTTCAAGGAGGGCCTGTCCGTCCTTGAGTACTTCAACTCCACCCACGGGGCGCGCAAGGGCCTGGCGGACACGGCGTTGAAGACGGCGAACTCCGGCTACCTGACCCGGCGCCTGGTGGACGTGGCGCAGGACTGCATCATCGTCGAGAATGACTGCGGCACGGAGCGTGGGTTGACCGTCCGCGCGGTGATGGACGGCGGCGAGGTGGTGGCCGGGCTGTCGGAGCGCACCCTGGGCCGCACCACGGCCGAGGACCTTCTGGACCCGGTCGGCGGGCAGGTGATCCTGCCGCGCAACACGCTGATCGAGGAGCCGGAAGCCGACCTGATCGAAAGCTCGGGGGTGGAGGCGGTGAAGATCCGCTCGGTGCTGACCTGCGAAAGCCGGGTGGGCGTTTGCGGCATGTGCTACGGGCGCGACCTGGCCCGTGGCACGCCGGTGAACATCGGGGAGGCGGTCGGCGTGATCGCGGCCCAATCCATCGGCGAGCCGGGCACGCAGCTCACGATGCGGACCTTCCATATCGGCGGCGCGGCCCAGCGCGGCGCCGAGGTCAGCAGCGTAGAGGCCAGCCACGACGGCACGGTGCAGATCAAGAACCGCAACGTCGTGCAGAACAGCCAGAACGTGCCGGTGGTGATGTCGCGCAACTGCGAGATGATCCTGCTGGACGACAAGGGACGGGAGCGTGCCCGCTTCCGCGTGCCGTACGGGGCGCGGCTGCTGGCCGACGAGGGGGCGCCGGTGTCCCGCACGCAGAAGCTGGCGGAGTGGGACCCCTACACCCTGCCGATCATCACCGAGCGAGCCGGGTCGGTCGAGTATCTCGACCTCCTGGACGGGGTGACGATCGTGGAGCGGATGGACGAGGTGACGGGCCTGACCTCCCGCGTTGTGGTGGACTACAAGCAGCAGGCCAAGGGCGTCGACCTACGCCCGCGGCTGCAGTTGAAGGACTCGAACGGCGAGGTGGTGCGGCTGCCCAACGGGGCGGAGGCGCGGTATTTCCTGAACCCGGACAGCATCCTTTCCGTGGAGAACGGGGCGACCGTTGCGGCCGGAGACGTGCTGGCGCGCATCCCGCGGGAAGGAAGCAAGACGCGTGACATCACCGGCGGCCTGCCGCGGGTGGCGGAGCTGTTCGAGGCGCGCAAGCCCAAGGACCACGCGATTATCGCCGAGATCGACGGGCGCGTGGAGTTCGGGAAGGACTACAAGGCGAAGCGCCGGGTCATCGTGAAGAACGACGAGACCGGAGAGGACACCGAATACCTGATCCCGAAGGGCAAGCACGTCAGCGTGCAGGAGGGCGACTTCGTCCGCCGAGGCGACCCGTTGGTCGACGGGCCGCGCGTGCCGCACGACATCCTCAAGGTCCTGGGGGTGGAGGCGCTGTCGGACTACCTGGTGAACGAGATCCAGGACGTGTACCGGCTGCAGGGCGTGAAGATCAACGACAAGCACATCGAGGTCATCGTCCGGCAGATGCTGCAGAAGGTGGAAATCCTCGAACCCGGCGATACCACATACTTGTCGGGCGAGCAGGTGGACCGCCTTGAGTTCGAGGCGGAGAACGAGAAGCGCCTCAAGCTGGAGGAGCGTGCGGCGACGGCGATGCCGGTGCTGCAGGGCATTACCAAGGCCAGCCTGCAGACGCACAGCTTCATCAGCGCCGCGTCGTTCCAGGAGACGACCCGCGTGCTGACGGAGGCGGCGACGGCAGGCAAGGTGGACAACCTGCTGGGCCTCAAGGAGAACGTGATCGTGGGACGCCTGATCCCCGCGGGCACGGGCAGCGTGATGAACCGTTTGCGGTCCGTCGCGGCCGGACGCGACCAGCAGCGGCTGCGTCCGGAGGTGCTGGCCATCACCGACCGGACGGCCGCCGAGTAACGAGGACTTGGCTGGAGGGGGCGGCAATCGGTGCATTGCTGCCCCCTTTCTGGCCCGGTACATCCCGGGCTTTAAGGCTTGACTAACACCGGTCGTGGACGTAGGTATCGCGCCCTCGACCATCCTCAACTGCGAGGCGTTCGTCGCTGAAAAGCAACGTGCGTGGTGCCGCACCCGGTTCAGGGGGCCAAGACCGTGCACAGCGAGGGTTCCGCGCGGCCGTTTGGCCGCGTTGGTGCGTTTTGCATTCCGGCGACGATGCAGCCAAACGGGTTGGGTGGATCACAAAGAGGATCGGAAGACGCGTATGCCGACCATCAACCAGTTGATTGCCAATGGGCGCGAGCCTGCCGCGAAGCGCAACAAGGTTCCGGCGTTGCAGAGCTGCCCGCAGAAGCGCGGCGTCTGCACGCGCGTCTATACGACAACCCCGAAGAAGCCGAATTCCGCGCTGCGTAAGGTCGCCAAGGTGCGCCTGACCAACGGTTATGAGGTGGTGAGCTACATCCCCGGCGAGGGCCATAACCTGCAGGAGCACAGCGTCGTGCTGATCCGCGGCGGGCGCGTCAAGGACTTGCCCGGCGTGCGCTACCACATCCTGCGCGGCGTCTTGGACACCCAGGGCCTTCCGAAGCGTCGTCAGCGCCGGTCGCTGTACGGCGCGAAGCGGCCGAAGTAAGAGGAGCGGGCGATGAGCCGACGCCGCCGTGCGGTCAAGCGCGACATCCTGCCGGACGCCAAGTTCGGCGACGTAGTGATAACGCGCTTCATGAATGCGTTGATGTATGACGGCAAGAAGTCCGCCGCCGAGGGCATCGTCTATGGTGCGCTCGACGTGCTGAAGAAGCGCGGGGGCAATGCGGCCGATCCGGTCCGCATGTTCCACGAGGCGCTGGACAACGTGAAGCCTGCCGTCGAGGTGCGGAGCCGCCGGGTCGGCGGCGCCACCTACCAGGTGCCGGTCGAGGTGCGGACGGAGCGCCGCCAGGCGCTGGCGATCCGCTGGATCATCGACAGCGCTCGCAAGCGCGGCGAGCACACAATGGAGGACCGGCTGTCGCACGAGTTGCTGGACGCCGTGAACAACCGCGGCTCGGCGGTGAAGAAGCGTGAGGACACGCATCGGATGGCGGAAGCGAACAAGGCTTTCAGCCACTACCGCTGGTAGGCTAGAGACGGCATAGCCTTTCCGGCAAGGCTATAAGCTGACGATGACTGCAACCCAACCTGCCCCCCAATCCTGATTGACCGGCGGGCGACGGAGATACGACGATGGCCAAGGCGAAATTCGAGCGTAACAAGCCGCATTGCAACATCGGCACCATCGGTCACGTGGACCACGGCAAGACGTCGCTGACCGCGGCGATCACCAAGATCCTGGCGAAGACCGGCGGCGCCACGTACACGGCGTACGACCAGATCGACAAGGCTCCTGAGGAACGCGCCCGCGGCATCACGATCTCCACCGCGCACGTCGAGTACGAGACGGCGAACCGGCACTACGCCCACGTCGATTGCCCCGGTCACGCCGACTACGTGAAGAACATGATCACCGGCGCTGCGCAGATGGACGGCGCCATCCTGGTGGTGAGCGCCGCCGACGGCCCGATGCCGCAGACGCGCGAGCACATCCTGCTGGCCCGCCAGGTTGGCGTGCCCGCCCTGGTCGTGTTCCTGAACAAGGTCGACATGGTGGACGACCCGGAGCTGCTGGAGCTTGTGGAGATGGAGGTGCGCGAGCTGCTGTCCTCCTACCAGTTCCCCGGCGACGACATCCCGATCATCAAGGGTTCGGCGCTGATGGCGCTGGAAGACAAGAACCCGGACATCGGCGATAAGGCGGTGCTGGAACTGATGGCGGCCGTGGACGCCTACATCCCGCAGCCGGCCCGCGCGACCGACCGTCCATTCCTGATGCCGATCGAGGACGTGTTCAGCATCTCCGGCCGCGGCACCGTCGTGACCGGCCGAGTCGAGCGCGGCGTGGTCAACGTGGGCGACGAGGTCGAGATCGTCGGCATCAAGAACACGGTGAAGACCATCGTCACCGGCGTCGAGATGTTCCGCAAGCTGCTGGACCGCGGCGAGGCCGGCGACAACATCGGCGCGTTGCTGCGCGGCACGAAGCGCGAGGACGTCGAGCGCGGCCAGGTGCTGGCCAAGCCCGGCAGCATCACGCCGCACACGCAGTTCAAGGCCGAGGCCTACGTGCTGACCAAGGAAGAGGGCGGCCGTCACACGCCGTTCTTCACCAACTACCGTCCGCAGTTCTACTTCCGCACCACGGACGTGACCGGCGTGGTGCAGTTGCCGGAGGGCACCGAGATGGTGATGCCCGGCGACAACGTGTCGATGGACGTCGAGCTGATCGCGCCCATCGCCATGGACGAGGGGCTGCGCTTCGCGATCCGCGAGGGTGGCCGGACGGTCGGTGCCGGCGTCGTCGCCAGCATCACGAAGTAAGCCGGCCCACCTGTCTGCAGCGGTTCCGCGAACCTGGATTGAAGTATTATGGATAACCAGAACATCCGCATTCGCCTGAAGGCGTACGATCACCGCGTGCTGGACAACAGCACGCGGGAGATCGTGAACACGGCGAAGCGCACGGGTGCCCGGGTTCGCGGGCCGATCCCTTTGCCGACGCATATCGAGCGGTTCACGGTGAACCGGTCGCCGCACGTCGACAAAAAGAGCCGCGAGCAGTTCGAGATCCGGACGCACCGCCGGCTGCTCGACATCGTGGAGCCGACGCCGCAGACGGTGGACGCATTGATGAAGCTCGACCTCGCCTCTGGCGTGGATGTCGAGATCAAGCTGTAGGGCCGGGCCGATGCGCACTGGATTGATCGCGAAGAAGCTGGGCATGACCCGGATGTTCAAGGACGACGGAACCCATGTGCCCGTCACCGTGCTGCACCTGGACCAGGTGCAGGTCGTGGACACGCGGACGGAGGAGCGGGACGGCTACACGGCCATCCAGCTCGGCTGGGGCAAGGCCAAGGTGAAGAACGTCACCCAGCCCAACAAGGGGCATTATGCCCGGGTCAAGGTGGAGCCGAAGGCGCGGCTCGTCGAGTTCCGCGTGGCGCCGGACGCCTTGCTGGAGTCCGGGCAGACCCTGACCGCGGCGCATTTCGTGGTGGGCCAGAAGGTGGACGTTTGCGGCGTCACCAAGGGCAAGGGGTTTGCCGGCGCGATGAAGCGTTGGAACTTCCGCGGCCTTGAGGCCAGCCACGGCGTGTCCGTCAGCCACCGGAGCCACGGCTCGACCGGCAACCGGCAAGATCCCGGCAAGACGTTCAAGAACAAGAAAATGGCCGGGCATCTGGGCGTCGAGCGCGTGACGACGCAGAACGTGGAAGTGGCCGGCGTTGATGCCGACAAGGGCCTTATTATGGTCCGCGGCGCGGTGCCTGGGTCCAAGGGCGGGTTCGTGCGGATCCGCGACGCGATCAAGAGGGCCCGCCCGGCGGAGGCGCCTTATCCCGCTTCGATCCTGGCGGCATCCGAGGCAGCCAGCCCCGACGCGGCGCAGCCGACGGAGACCGCGTGATGCAGATCGACATCAAGACCCTGGACAACGGCTCGGCCGGGTCGGTCGAACTGCCGGACGCCCTGTTTTCCGCGCAGCCGCGGCGGGACATCATCGCCCGGGTCGTCGAGTGGCAGCTCGCCAAGCGGCGGGCCGGCACGCACAAGACCAAGGGCATGGGCGAAGTGTCCGGCACCACGAAGAAGCCCTACAAGCAGAAGGGCACCGGCAATGCCCGGCAGGGCAGCCTGCGCGCGCCGCAGTTCCGCACGGGCGGCCGGGTGCACGGGCCGGTGGTCCGCAGCCATGCGTTCGACCTGCCAAAGAAGGTGCGCCGCCTGGGCCTGATCAGCGCGCTGTCGCTCAAGCAGGCTGAGGGCAAGCTGATGGTCTTGGACAGCGTGGCCGGCGGCACGGGCAAAACCAAGGATTTGGCTGGCAAGGTCAAGGGGCTGGGCTGGACCTCCGCGCTGGTGATCGACGGCACCGTGGACGCGGAGTTCCGCCGGGCGAGCGCCAACATCGTGGGCGTCGATGTGCTGCCGACGGTCGGCGCCAACGTTTACGACATCATCCGGCACGATTGGCTGGTCGTGACCACGGCCGGGATCGAAGGCCTGAAGGAGCGCCTGGCATGAGCGTCTCGCAAGTCCACGCCGCCCGCAAGCGCGCGGCCACCATGTCACGCGAGGCGATGTACGAGACCATCCGCAGCCCGGTGATCACCGAGAAGGCCACCATGCTGTCGGAGCGCGGCCAGTTCGTGTTCCGCGTCGCCATCGACGCCACGAAGCCCGAGATCAAGGCGTCGGTCGAGGCCCTGTTCGGCGTCACCGTGCTGGCGGTCAACACGCT
>JAABUQ010002946.1_pt1 | contig 32355 bp, 32 predicted proteins | sample 5560001 | NCBI WGS metagenome assembly JAABUQ01 (sample SAMN10711888, study PRJNA513371) | rock metagenome | isolation source: Antarctica rocks | place: Antarctica: Victoria Land, Finger Mt nord | collected 2015-12-18 | reverse complement strand
ACATTACAAAAAAATCTAAATTTTAATAAACAATCTAAATTACCCTAATAGGCTAGCGCGAGGTGTCACGAGACTCTCTCGGGCCGATGTCGACTCAATGGAGCCATTGTGCCACAGGGGCCGCTTCCCCGAATTGCCGATGATAGTCCCTATCTTAGAGCGAGCTTATCTTATTTTTAAAGCACATATTAAGAGACTAGTATATTTATTTAGGATTTTAGACTCTATAATTCGACAAAATCTAAATATAAGAAATCTACGAGAGTCAAAGTAAAAGCCAAAAGCATTGCAAACTTCAAATATAATACTACATTTTTAGATATCGACTTTTCTAATTGTGCAACAAAGCAATAACGCTAAACTTCTAATATCAATGTATAACATCAAAGCTTTAAGAGCGTTGAACTTACTATTCGACAATACATCAAAATCGAAACTTATAGCATGTCTTTAAATTTATCCTTACTATAGTACTAAATTTAACATTTATTAGACTTACAATTATTACTATCTTGTATCGAAATCTAGCATATTGTCTATTGTCGACAACTTACTTAATTAGTTCTTCGATAGCTTCTCTAAGTTCCTCTACAATGTATGTATATCATTCGTTACATTATACAAGAATCTTCGAGTCAATCTTTGAAGATAGTATAACTAGAATGGCTATTGACCAAGCACTTAGAGAGAGTATAGACAAGAAGTTCAAACACAATACGAGATAGCGCTAACGCATGAGTTCAATCTTTGATTTAACATCGAGAATAATTTGAAATTACGACATGCTCTCTGCAAAACTTTGGAAGTTATATCTCTTTCACTTACATATAAAGAATGTCAATTAATAAGTTTATGTAATCAAGCCATTTATATATATACACAAAGAATATTATGTAGATAGACTAATACAATATTAAAATATATTATAGATTATAAGCGATCGACATATTAACATTGTTAATCTTACCTAGTAGATTAAGCATAAAGAGAGGGAAGCAATGCAAACGTTTAATACAATAAAGAAGTTAAATAGTTATAGCTATAGCCAGAACAAAATTTATAAGAAGAATCAACTAGGGTCAAAAGTAGTATTAAAACATCTTTTACAAAAATTGAGTGCAACTCGAAAAAGAGCTTAAGCAAAACATATATACACTTAGTAGATCGTTTAATACTAACAAGAAGAAACAAACTCGAAGAGAATTGACTTCTTATTGCTTGCGTTCTCTCTATCTTGCAGAGTACAAAATAGTCTTTACTACGCACACAATAACGATTGTAAATCTATTTTAAAGACGACTAATCGCAATCTTCGCAACAAATAGACTAGAATCTTATTGCTCAATATTGAATTTCAATCTTTATTAGTATTTATTCCTCTAAATCGCGTTATTTATAATATTAAGCCAAATTTATTGCTTAGACCTTTCTTATCTCGTTGCTATTCCCTATGCCACGACATCATTCGATCGCCCAGTCAATAGCTTTCTTACTTGCCAATACAAACAAATTTGCAAATTCAGCATCATAGAACACACTCGCTATCGCTCCACCCATAGCGACACCTTGCAAAAAAGCAAAAGAAATTTCGACAACCACAATTCCGATCGAGGATTGCCACGCAACCGCTATACTTTCAACGATCGATCCTATGGCAAAGAAGCCTATTGCGAGTAGTATAACAAAAACAATCGTTATGTCGAGAATGCTAAGAAGAGCGAAAGCCGTTTCCTACGAATGCTCGTGCACGTAGCTAATCATAGAAGCGATAAAGTTGCGAAGACAACTAAGAACGTAAGATAACTTGGCATTGTCCAAAATGGCCCAATTGAAATAAAGCTAAAACATAGTTCGAACAAACCTTCCTAAATTCGAAGCATCCTTAGTTTGAGGTTCCACGTCGTAAAGTAAAGTAAAAGCGTTCGTCTTTGTTGGCTTACCACGAAAGTCTAGATTACCTAGACCAAGAACTGCTAGCAAGCTCTTCCTATTGGAAGCGTGTGTTCTTGAACCATTGTTTGCTAGAAGATTACTGTGCTCCATGGCCGTAAATTACGAGATTGAAAGGCATGGCGTTTAAAGTCAGGAAAATTAACATATAATCAACGATATTGTTGGGGAGTTGCTTAACGTACGTAAGTGCTAGCACCCTGGCTCCCTGTAATCAAAAAACGACACTAATTCTAATTCAATCATTTCTTAGTGTATACAAATTTCCACCCCGTAATTGGTCCTTCTGCTTTTATAGAATCACGTAGACGATTAGGCATACTCAATATTTGATCGTTCATATACGATTGCGATGTGTGCTCCTCGCTTCATCCTTCTTCCATCAAACGTTGCAATGTTCCTCGTTCGTAATAGGATGCTTACGAAGCCATTGCTTCATGGATAAAAAGCAATTCTCGATTGGAGCTAGATCTGGCGGCGTAGCAACATTGAAAAACTGCTTCAAGTTGTGCTTCTTCTTCCACTTTTGAACAATGTGGTTGTCGTCTTGAGTATCTGATAGCTGAAACTCTTGAGAGAGATGACTCCCCTCGGGATAACTGGCCATGCTCGGGATCGATTTATCCAAGCTGCGGTTCTCCTCCACACGCTCGACCCTGTACGTGGGGAACCTACTGGGTACGGTCTTGATCAAGATCTCCAGGATATTGAAACACCAAGAGAACGTCTGCTTAAACGGAAGTTCCTCGACTCTTTTGCTCTTATATGTGCTACGAAAAAGGGTGGCGACAGCGTATCGGCAGCATGCCTTGAAGAAGGGCTACCGCAAGGGACAGTTGTTCGGATTGCTAGCAATTCCGGAGTACGTGAAAATACACTTGGTCAACTCCGAGAGCTGGTGAATGTGCTCAATCGTGTCGCAAGTGGAGGTATACTTCTATCCTATTGCGCTGTTACGGAAAAGCGTGCATACCGTACTGATGTGGTTGTCGACAGAGTTTAATGTACAGGATACATACACCGAAATCCTAATCAGAATCCTACGACTCGAAATGGTAAAGATACGACACTATTTCAAGGATCTCTGCACCACCAAAGGCATCTTTGAGCAGTCCATCTCAGCCGTGCAGTTACGTGTGATGCAATCCTCCATGTCCACATCCCATACTATCAGTCCAGCGCTTCAACAATTCTTGGATTGGTACGGACAGATATTCTCAATCAAGGACCTGGCTTCCGATCCGGAATCTGAGATCCTGGTCCGTCACATACGGTGGGCCCAGGATGCCAAACGACATCATATTGAGTTTCTGAAAGCTGCATTTTCCACCGCAGCCCAACCACTCCCTCGGTGGATCTATATAGTATTCAAGTTGGGCCGGTATGGTATTGCCTCCAAGGCTCTGGTTCAACTTGTTTCTGAATTCCCTTCTTTGTTCAATCCTATGACTGTTGAAACGGTAATGGCGCCGCCGAAAACGCGATTTGCGGTCCAGGATGAAGTGCCTCTTACTTGCGTTCTACGGAGAGTAGTGTCGGGGGCCGTGAAAAGGACTACCTTTCCCGTCTTGCCAGGGTCCGGAACACGGATGACCCAGAGGCTTATTTCCGAAGAGCATGCTCGCTCAACCTGACAGTTCATGCTGAGATGCAACTTGTGAGCTTCTACGACTATAATCAAGAACATACGCCCTCCTTTCGCTTCCTAGGAGTGAGCAAGAAATCATGCTACCTCTGTCGTATGTTCCTCGCAACCCATCCTGAATCCTTTGACGTTTCGTCCTGCCACCAAAAGTTGTATCTATCATGGATGATTCCACCAGCGGCTGATTCACGTATCTATAAGCGATACAAAGCCATCGCAACGGAGTTGAGCAAGATGATGGAGGCAACGGCCAGGCAAGATCTTGAAGGCCGCCTAGGTTGTTTACGAAGAAACGTTCCTGCGGACTCGACGGCGGGCGTATCCCTTTCTGGCTTGACCGAGTCAAGTGTGGCAGCGATGGTAACCGAAGCATCGACAGGACCACACTGCAAAGTCGCTGCAGATCAAGACACTGCCACGGGCCCAGGTGACGCGATGGATCGAGAGATTGCTGATTTGGGATCATCAACCCGGCCCGCCACCTCCGACAACGCTTTGATGGCCATGCCACTAGAACGGCGACTGGAAACTAGCGACGGGACTTCGGTTTTCCCAATGGTCTTTTATTTGATGCGCGCTAACGATGCCAGCAAGCAAGACATAATTTGCATGGGCGATATCGTTGACGCTTCTACGAACCTGCCGTCTTGGGCAAATCTAGTCGAAATTCTCAAGGCAGACGATGACCTCGGGTTGGCTTTCAAGGAGGATTGTGAGTGCTTGTTGGTGGACAACGGAATCCGGGTGGGCAACGAACGACAGTTCCGTGCCTGTCTGCAATATTTGCGTAATTCTCACGTCTTGAACTCGGAGGTTCTGCTGTGCAGCCGCACGGCAGTTTATTCAGTAATCGCTTAGCGCGATTCGCTGATTCCTTGCTAATTCCGGTCGAGGCAGTTCGCGGTCCTGTTGTGGCGGGCACCAACGATTCGTTCATCCACCGTCACCCTCTTAAGGGGGGCCAGCGTGGTAGCAAGCGGTATCTAGTAACTCTGTGCTATTCTAAGTTTTCTAATATGCTTACCCGGTGGATCTCTCCCCAGATATGAGTAGTCTCTTTATTGTCTTCTTTCTGCAATTTGTATCATGTTACTTTGTTTCTACCACGGGGCTTTCATGATGCATATCTCCAAAGGTTTCAACCCTCCAACCATTGAGAGGGATGGTCTACCCACTCCACCTAAAGATGAATCTCCCCCACCAGCCTATCGTTCCGCAGAAAGTCCTGCTGACCAGACATCACCTCGTCCCCCGTCTTTCCTTTCTTCACAGCCTTTCCATCTATCGCAGCGTCAACTCCAGCGCCTCGCTTTCGTGAGCTCGCCATTCCTGCAGTCACCGGAGAGTTGTCAGAATCCTCCTACCCTCCGTCAAGCTTTCAATCTCTCTTTCGATTGCTTTGCGTCGTCGGATCGACGTAGTGTCTTCTCCAGCTACCGCCTCCAGCTGCTCGACCGATAGGTCTACGACAAACTCCGACGAGAGGACCCGAAGAGGGGTGTCAGGTCCCGTGATCAGGTAGTAATCTGTTCCTTGCATGCAGATATTGTCTACAAATCGCTTTCGAGCAACCTTATAGTAAGATTTTAGGATGTCATGGATGTCTCTGACGGTGTGTTCCATGTTGCCAACGTCAGTCCTCTGCGTGGCATTACCCGTGCGAAAGGAAAAGCCATCATCTTGTTCAACGCTACGCTCGGAGCGGCATTTGTCCAAGTTCTCGCTGAAATAGTGATTTGTCGTCAACAGAGTGCCCGAGCGCTCAGTTTGGAGGAGAAATTGGACATGCTCGACCATTCTGCGATACCTTTGAAGAAGTTGATCCATCAACAACGACCAAAGCGAGGTCATGACCCGTTCTTCAGTGCAGAGCCGTGCCAGGAGAATATTGCAGAAACGGTGAATCGAGGCTACAACTTTGCTGACGTACATCCCTGCTAGATCTTCCCATTTCGCTGACAATTCTTGAAACAGGGTTGGGAGTATCGATGGATTGAAGGTGCCCAGCTCGAAACCCCTCGACGACTTATATTCACGCTCAATCCACTCCATTATCTCCTCTGATGGCGGCGGAGGCGAGGTCGAAATAGTCGGTACGACGTTAATTAACTCTGGATATTCAAGGAGAGCGGTCATTGCGGTGTCCGAGCCTTCAGCAAGCTTCTGGTCTTTGAATAATTCCGGAGGAGATCCTTTCAATTTCAGCTTCTGAGACCGTATTGCTTTAAGCTTTCGAGAATCCTTACTGGGAGAGAATTTGGTCTCACTAAAATTAACCACTTGACCTCTTTTCTCCAGGTCCTCAGAGAAAGCCGAATTGAAATCGACTATCAGCGTTGCAAGTCTCAAGTCTTTATCATCCTTCAGAAATTGGTGACGCCCATACTGAGCTTCCAACGCGTATGTGGTGATCTCCTGGAACCTGGTAGCTATTCCTAGGAGATATCTTCGTTGTTGCTCCTGGGTCTGTCGGCTGGGTCCGAGGTCACGCAACTCTTCTTCACAGGTCAAAAGCCTGTTGGTTATCTCCCGAACGACTGTTGGAAATTCGCGCCGTGTAATCCTGCCGAGGAGATCGCGTAGCCGTGGAGAAAGGGTGGAAATGCCCACGCGGTCTTTGTCTAGCGACGACCAAGGCTTTGCCTTGAAGAATTCCGACTCCATCGAGTGACGTTCTGCCAAAGTGGCATTTCGGTCCTGCTGCCCTCGGTTTCGAACGACAGAGTATCCGAGCTTCAGCTTATTCTTCCTGCCGCGAACTAGTTCTATGATGTCTTGCTCTGCTCCTTTATCAACTAGGTCGGGCTTGGTGAGGATTCCCATTGTTCGTTGCCCCGACGGATCGACCTTTGCCGCCATATCGAGGATTTCGGTGGTCGCAATATCGACGTTCGCCGGTAGTACGGCAAGTATGATAGTTCGCGGATTTTCGATATAGCGACGTACCATTCCCTTCACCAGCAATTTATCCTCTTCGGTTGTCAGGCCCTCGGTGGTGGTCCGAAAGATCCCAGGTACGTCAATCACGCTCAGGTGGTTCTTCGCAGGACCGCATAGCTCGATTCTGAAGACGTCGTCTGAAAAGGTCGACTGCCCCTCCGTTGGGTCACTTCCAGAAGCACGAATCCCCATCGCATCGCTGGCCTTTGATCCTTCAGTCCAGCATCAAGCCGATACACAGAGCGGGTAGGGCAGCATACCTTTTCAAGCATGCGTTTGAAGTCATCCGCCGAGAAAGCCTTCAAGCCGTCATCTTTGAAACCTTTCAATCTTTCCTCTCGGGCAGCATCACTTGATGGAGATGGGATGATAGAAACCGAAACGCTCTCCTGCTCTGCCCTCCGGAAGACAATCTGTGTCGCAAAGCGTGTGCACAAAGTGCTATCACGAGGGAAGGGAAGCTCGGTGAGGCCTTCCAAGACGGAGGACTTTCCACTGGATTGATCGCCGACGACGACAAGCTGTGGAAGAATCGTAAGTATTGTGGAATACGTAAAAGCTAGACAGCCTTACTTGCGGCAGCGGAATGTACTCGCTGATCCCTTTCTCACGCAGCTTATCCATCTTCGTCAACAGTACAGGATCCCCAAGGTGGCCATCATATTCAGACGCCATAATGGTAGAACTGAGGCGGTTTTCAGACCGACTGTAATCTGTTCAGATTTTCTAGTCCAAGTCTCGAAGGGTAGGCTAACTTTTGTCTGACCTTACGGTTCTTGGAATGGACCCTCGATTCTGGCGCCACGACCCCGTTTACCATCCAATGGGATTCCCTAGGGGCAAGATGGATCAGGGCTAGAGCTCTTATTGGCTCCGGAAACGTCAACTTGGAGAATCTTGCGCCTTCATTCCGAGGTGTCCAAAACCTCTTGGTGAGTAAGCGCAAAGGCACTTATGCAAGGGTTCACCAATGCTCATCCCTCCTTGCTTAGGTGACGATCTCGTAGGCACTATTGGCTCCAAAGCCTGCCGCGCGCTACTCCAGGCAGTGGTTGCTCGACCCCTGCCAGCTCAGCGAATCAGCGCGGCACACTTGATCGTGCTCCAGCTACCCTGCAATTCGGAATGAATCTGACCTTTTGAACAAAACCCAATCATCGCTCTGCCACATTCATGATCGGGAATTGATTTAGAAGGTTATTGTGTTCTCCAGTTCCCATGGCCAGTCTCCCTAGGATGTCGCACCGTCTTTGCATGGCAGAAAGGCGCAAATATGACGGCTCAAAAAAACCTGCGACGTATTACAACAACACCGGTCGAAAATACTACCTCTGATGAACAAGGACGGCCTGGATATAGTGGTGGATGGCGCTCGAAACTTGTTGGAGAAGGTCTTTGAGAGCCTTGTGGTGGGTCGAGGAACGCCTTCCTCTTTCAGAATGTCAACTTTCCGTGTGATCGACCTTTTGTGGAGGTTGCAATGGCATTGCTTCTATACTTCCTGTATAAAATAGACGTCAAACACCGAGTATACCAATACAGCTAATGACGTTTATGCAGGAAATCTGCGAACATTCAATCTCCAAAGGAGCCTCTCAATTGAGTGATGAGAAATCAACAAGTATATTGTTAGCATCATAATAACGGCAGCAGAAGCGAAAATCGTAAAGTGAAGCATAGAAATCTAAGCAATAAAGGCAGAAGATATAGGAAAGAATGTGGGAATCCATTTGACCCTGAAAAATTGAACAGTATGACGGCCATCAGTCACGACACAAGAAATGGATGCTGACTTCGTCTCGAAGTCCAGTCGTCTAGCCAATTAAGTTTAGCGTAAAATCTGCAATGTTTCATTTCACAGAAGCTTATATATTCCGTTTCTGCCGAAGTGATGCTATGGCAATTGTATCCACGAAAGGATAGAGAGTTCACGAAGACGCAAATGTGAATTCAACACAGTTGGGCATCCAATCGAAACGAAGGATGGTGGAGGTTGAACTTCAAAAAGAATGCAAGATATGATGCATGGGAAGCATTGTTTCAAGTGTTGCATGAAGTTGAAGCCCCTAGGTTCTTCTGCTTATTATCTATAACCACTGTCATGAGAGACAGTGTCGAAGGCCATCGAAGGCGATCGAAAGTCCCTGAAATATATCGAACCGCCGCGACATCGCGATTGCGGAGTCTGGATCTTCCCACTGCATCCCAAATATGTTCAGCCTTGAGAAGATCTTTGTAGGCTTTATCGATCAGCTGTCCCAGCAACACTCGCATGGAGTAGGGTTGATCGGCGTACGTTCACGCCGTATCCAACGTAGCCTGCGTTTAATCGATGCGGCTCAAGGCGGCTGCTGGACGGCCCCCTGCAGCCCTGCCGTCCCCGCTTTTGGGGAGATAACTTCGGGGAGCCTGGAGCTCTGGTGAGACGCGACGCTTGTTATGCACAGGTGCAAAGCTGGCCTGATTCTCCGCTGCTTCCCATGGCATTAGAGGTCTTGGACTTCCTGGAACCCTGAGGATGATAGGCTGACAAATAGCATAGCAGCCCCCCGTCAGCGCCGTTGACCATAATGCACAGGATCGGACCAATGACGCCCCTGTCTGCGGACACGGCTCATCGTCATTTGAATCCGCCCAGCAGGATATCGCTGGCTCTGTGAGCACCACCAATGCGGTCTCGGCGAGCAGAGCCTCCTCCTCGCCATTATCGTCTCTTCAGTCATTCTCCTCTAGGTCATCCCTTCTGCCTTCGTCGCCAACGAGGACCTCTCCACTTATTGACAACTCTCGAGATGAGTCGTTCTTGGCTGTAACAGGTTCGCGCCGACGCTCCGACCTTCAAGACGACTCCGACTCCGAATCTGGGAGGGAGGCGGGCGGGCCTACTGATCCACAACACACGATTTCGAAAAGCCCTGATGGGTTAGGGTCAGTCGGTGACGATCATTCCGCCCTGCAGTTAACGGAGGCACCGATATCCGAAACGCCAGAAGAAGATCTATCATGGACAAAGAGGAGGCTGAGGTCGAACCCCGGCCAAACCGGGGGGACCCAACAAGCCCAATCAGCAGAAGATCACAACACAACTACAAAGGCGCAAAAGGGGACAAAGAGAAAAGCATCGACATCCTACTGTCCTGCAGCGTCGCGTTGAATCTCTCGATCGGCCGACCTCTCCCGACGTGACTCTGATCCAGCATCCACAGAGAGAATCCGTCCGCAAAGACGACTACGGAGCAGCAGCGGTTGCCAGCACTCCCACCGCTATCTCTCCACCGTTCACTCAGCAGCCTCAGGGCCAAGATGATTCAGCGTCGGATGAAGAGGGGGACGACGAATGGGAAATTACGAGAATTACTGGGAGGAGGTGCACGAGGAATGGCATCGAGTACGAGTTGGAATGGCGGAGGACATGGAAACCCGAGATTGAGTTGGGAAACGCACAGCGCCTGATACAGGAGTTTGAGGCGAGGCGACGGGGGCGGCGTGGAGGTAAAGTTTGGAGACGGGCTCAGGCAGGCCCAAACTGGTGACGTTTACTCACTCCATTCTACTCTGTCCATGAACAAACAAAATGTTCGACTTCCACTCAACTCCACAATTGCCCTCTGCTATTGCTGTTGTGGAACTCGAGAAACAGGTCCCAAGTTTTACATGCCATCCGACTCTAACTATTTTACCATTTCCATCATCAAGAGAACAGTCTCCTCGCAAATGGCGCACTGGCTTGGCTCAGAGCGTGCTAGTAACTTTCCCTGAGCCACTGGCTGAGGCTGTTGCGGTACTAACTCTTCGGTACAAGTTCTCGAACCGTTGTCAGAGGCGAACACCGACGAGACCATTCCATAATTCGTATCTCCTCCATAGAGAAGAAAGACAAACCGTTCAACTGGCAACGCCCCACAGTCTTAGTGGTTGGCCCTAAGACGCTTCAGCTGCATTGCTTTCCTGGCGTCGACTACGTACAACATTACGCTGCCATCATAGCCACTTATCTGTCCTTGAAAAGTGGACAGCAGGACATTGTGCGATATACTCTACCCTCTCAGCAAGAATGCTTAGAACCTCTCTTAAGATCCAATCTTGCTTAAATGGGTGCCGCTGACATTGTCGTCATGGGCTACGTACACGGCCTTGAGCGTTGGACCCGAGGCCCGTGGGAGGGTAGCAACAGCGACAGACTGTTCTCCTGGAAGACGACCAACAGCAAGCGAGGCTACCGTGTTGCATTCTTAGGCTGCCGAGTCAGTTTTTCGGGAGATATGGCGGGAAATATGGTTCGAGCACTGCAAATCTTAAACGTTGCGAGATGCGTACTGTACGTAGGCAAGCTGGGAAGTCTACGCGCCGAGCACGTACCCAATCAGTGGCTTGCAACGGGCTGCCAGAGCGTCGTTCGCAACGAGTTAGTAACATGGATGAACGCACTCGAAGCGCCGCTGGAGCATTCGCCACGCGTGGCGTACGGGATTCATTGTACCCTAGGATCCGTATTAGATAAAACGACGGACTGGCTGCTGGCTACAGAGAAGCAGTACGACTTCGTGGACCCGGACATTGGGCACATGGCTAAAGCTTCGTTGGAAGGAGGCACGGAATTTGGATACCTCCACATCATATCGGACAATCTAGCTCGAAAGTACATACAATTATCGAATGAACGTCGAACAGATGTACTTAAGGACAGGAAGCGGTTGGTCTCCGAGATTCAAGATATCTTGGGCCGTTTCTTTGACCAATGCTCACCGAAATGATGCACTGCTCAGACGTGGGAATGATGTGTAGACTCGCGATGGTAGCCCGCATATCGCTATCTTTATAGCGAATGTTCCGATATGTTGGAGACGATCTATCTGCAGAGCACGCTGTACACGCATGCTGTGACTGCTGATGGGCACAAAGCAACAGCTCAAAAATCATGTAGCGACTCGGCCCTCAGACTGACCCAGACCCTTGATACACTCCACTATATCCCTCCACAGGCTCACTCATTTGATGGAAGGCCATCTGTGCTAACCTAGCATCTCGGAACAAAGGCAAGCCATGCGGGTTCACCACCCGCAACATAGCGCCCATCGCCCCTTTGTAACCACTGTCCATCACCCCGGCGCTCAGCAATGCTCCTGAACGAAACAAGGAGCTGCGCACAAAGATCTGGCCCATTAATGACGAAGGCGTGTCAACCGTCTTATTGAATTCCACAAGGTACGCGCCTTGTTCGAGCATGATTGACTCTTGTCTTCCATGCATGAGCTTTTCGAGTGTCGCCGGGTCGCTAGAGAGAGCCAGGCGAAACTGGGCTGGGAGGTTCTGGAATTGCTCATGTTGGCGAATGAACGGAACCCCCGTTGTGGACGCGTTTAGGCGCAGACTATTGTCGAAGTCAACGCTGCCCGGAGAAGTCCATGTCTTGACGCGTTTCAGTGTGAGATCGACACCGCAAGGTTGTGCTTGGATCTTGGCAGATCGAACATTGCCGATGATTTTGGGAATGACTGAGCGGCCGGGAAGTAGCATCGGGAGAGCACAGCGTCGCACTTTGAACGTTCCTATGGAATGAATATATTGACGATGAGAATGAGGCTGCTTTTGATGAAGGAGTGAGTCACTTGGTCAAAATGGGTACCTGGAGGGGTCCCAGCCAGGATCCAACGCCTGAAGACGCTAAACCCTTTGGGTTAAGCCTATTTCGGCATGTCTCGGCTTGCCTCGAGGACATACTACGTAGTACATGATGAAAGGCGCTAGCAGCAGCAGGAACACATGTCACATGACCTATCACGTGACCGTGATGAGGCCTGCGCATGAAGAGCTGAGGCACGATCCTAACACAGGCAATCATGCCAAGAGCGGCAATACCTAGGATGATGGAGAAATAGCGGAGTACGACTTTCCAGGCGTAGGTACAGTCAGCGGCGCGGGATATTAAGGCGTTGAAGTACCATGACGATGATCGTAGCAGAGGATGAGGGGAGGATGTTGGAAGTGCAAATGACGCTACTGGTCTTTCGAGAAAGTGATGAAACCACGTTAGTCAGCCAAGGTACTAGGACCAGAAAGGAACTAGGGTCGGGATTACCAACATATCGCCGGATGATCAGTGCCAAGGAAGGATCATCATACTGAACATGATCAGTGGGATCAGTAGGATCAGTGACTGAGCGCACTGAGCATACTGAACAGACAGTCTATATAAGCACACTCCTTGATAGCCAGATAGATCTCCTTTGTGTTCAATACAATATACTTACCCAAGTATTAGTTGTGACTTGCTTACTATCAACCCCCTGATCCTTGACACTCCTCTCCTATTGAGAACCAACCTTGCAGCTTAGGCATACACTACCCCGATATAAGACTAGTGCAACCTAGGGTCGCAACAGAAAGGAATGGTCTGTAGGAAATCAAAGGGGTATTTGTAACAACAAAATTGACTTGATATAAAGGCACAGGATCTTCGCAGGTAGACTGTTGCACAGAATCCCAGGTAAGGAAGAATTGATTGACGGACCAGCAAGGCTCGATTTAGACTTACCTGTATAGCCTCAGCTAGGGCGCTCGACTCCGCCAGTGTGCAAAGCGACCTGAACGGCCGTTTTTGTTTCGAAGTGGCACACGGCAGCTACCTTATTCAATACCAGCTCTGTAGAATCCAAGAAATTGGTAGCAGCGACACACGCGATGTCGAACCGATTACTTTTCTCTATGTTTACCCTAAGGCTGGCCCGTGGCTTGGCAAACCCAGGGCCTAAAAATAGGCGAGACACCACGCGACACCTTGAGCCCCGAACACCACGTCTCATACCCGCTGCCCCCAGTGGACATGGTTTCGTATAACTGGACAGTAGCGAGAGCTGCTGGTTCAAGTTCGATCAATCTGCGGTATGGGGCTATTTTGGAAAAGTTCGCGCGGGCCAGCGGTTGAGCATTGCCACAAGGCTTTTCAACGCTTAACAATACGTAAGCAAGCTTTTCAAGACAATGAGCCGGGCAGGGAGCGACGAAAATGGCCGGTGACTGCACAGTTTGTTGGAGTATGGTAGATAGTAAAAGATGAACGACCTTTTTGTATGAAACATTTTCGTGATATGTACATGGAAAGTGAGTAAGATAGAATTTTTTCGTCTCTCAGAGATAGATGTGAGCCTCATTGGGCAGATGCCGAATTCCACCCGTTCACACGCAACTGGGTATCCTGTAGCATCTCTCATCGATCCACGCAGAACGCCACCTCTAATCCAATGACCTCTAAAAGTGATTTTCTCCCTGTTCGCGTTCCTCGTGTAGCGCACTCGTCATGAAGTCCATACCCAGGCTTTCCCTGGCCCTCTGTCGGCCCATGCGAATACTGCCAGGGCTGCGTGGCGATATAGTAGAGTTCTCATAGGGATTGAGGTGGGCTTCATCGCTGTCTGGACTGACTGGCTCGCCGTCCGAGCCTCTACCCCATTCGCTGACGCTGGGGCGTGTGCTGCGAAGTAGTCCATTCGGCATGACAGGAGGATCAAGGTCAAGATTTGGCGGCGGTGGCGCCCTTCTACGGCCATTGACTGGCGTGGCGTTACCAGAGGTGTCTCTTGGCGAAGTACTGCGAGCATTGTCGATGGTGGTGCCAGTGAGTGTCGGCGAGAGCACGCGATCGTCGTCATTTAACTCAAAGCCGTCGCCGTCGGAAAAGCAATCCGATGCTCACGACAGGAATCTGGTCGGGCAGAATAAAACGGTGACAATTGAGAGGAAGGGCAAAAGGGCTCTGCGGAGAATATAATTGCGAGATTGGACTCGAGCGGGTAGGTTGGTCAAGGACTGGTCAGTGATCGCATAGGGACAGCGGTCGAGCAGAAAACGAAACAACGGTGGGAGATATGTAGAGGAGGAGGAGGAGAGGGCATTGGGGATGGTTAAAAGCGAGCGAGCTGGATTGGAGACGGGCGATGACGGTCCAAGCGACCGAGTCTCAGTCGAGAGAAAGTTATGGGGGCTAGCTCGGGGGATTAAATACAGCAGCGGGCGGGCCCATGCATGCGGTTCACCCCCCATGTTGCCCCTAGCAGCCAGCCACCACGTTCCAAACGCGACCGTGGTTTGCGGGGAAACGAGGCACCAGCGTCTCCCTGAGCTCCACTATGCGAAAGTCCATCTGCTCCCATCCAATGCAGTCTAAGAAGATAACATCCTTGCCGCAGTACAGTGTACGTCTGTTCATGTGTCGTCTCTTAGACTTCTTGCTACCGTCAATAGTGCGAGTCACATGGCATTTGCATCAAAGACCTATCACCGTCGAGGAAGCGCATGGCTGGGCCTCCATCTGAGTCCATCAATCCTTGCCACGCTTCGGTTCCCGACCTGGTACGGTATAGCGCTGCAAGATGCCTCGATAATCTGCAATACGCAATCCGAATACTTTAGCTCCATTCACAATCAACCAAGCGATTATCTCGGATGGCTGGGACCGAGGCCTTTCATCGTCATTCGTATCAAATCAATCTGCTCACTTATCGCACTATCGCTCCTCCTCAACGATTTCCTCACCATCTCTTCCGAAGAAGTCGTTTCCTCTCCGAAGACCGCAAGCTTTTCCGGGGAGAATGGGGTCCTCTGCCACCACGAGTCAAGGACGAAAAATCCTGGAATGGTGACGAGCTCGGCAGCTCAAACAAAGATAATACGCTGTCGCAAGCCCACACCACCGCTGCGCAAAAGGAGCACGTTGTACTCAGCCGTCTGCCTCGGCGCTTTCCAATTCGGTGCACACCTTGCCCTCGCCACAGAACCCGTCATGCCTTTCCATACCCATCATTTTTGCTCACAAATTCGACGACCGCAGCATGGTCTTCATAGCCTGGGCATCCTGGCTGGCCGCCATCATAATGGTCGTCTGGCCGCCTGACCGCCCTGGTGGACCCGCAGGCCGCGCAACCTGGGTACAGGAGACATGGCGTGCCGACGCACTCTACGCTCTTATATTCGCACCCTTGGGTTGCCTACTCCAATTCTACGCATCCCTACATCTGAACGGCAAGCTGTCATCCTTCCCACTCGGCACATTCGCGGTCAACATGTTTGGGACAGCGATGGAGGGCATGTTCTTCGACCTGCAGCATGCGCCCATAGGGGCCGGGACCCGGGTCGGTTGCCAGGTGCTACAAGGGGGGATGGATGGGTTTTGCGGTTGCTTGACCACGGTCAGTACATGGGTGGCGGAATTGAAAGGGTTCAGGATGAGGCACGCATATAAGTACGGAGGGGTAAGTATAGGCATGGGACTTGGTTTGATGGTTGTCATCATTGGGAGTTTGTAGTGGACCGACGGCCTTCAGAATCCAGTTTGCAGGACATGAGTGAGGGATTCTGGGTCGGGAAAGGGACGTATAGATATAGTAGATGACTGGAAAGCATGAAGTTGATCACTGTTCAGATCAATGGGAAAAATCGGTGTATTATGTGAAATTCCACACAATGTTGCCGTGATCGCCTAAACCGCCCAGTCATTCGAGGCAGCAGCGATTTAGCAATTTGAAGTTTGATACAATTGCGCGACGCTCATCTTACTCTCTTAGACCCCGTTGACTCGAATCACTTCCGATCGCTGTATTCGGGGCGAATTCCGCCATTTCAAACTGCTCACGCTCATTCCACCTATTGCCTTCCCCATGCACGCCCCTCCCACTCTCCAGATCTTCTTTGTTCACGCTATCTTTCAAGTGTTCCCAGCCCTCTGGTCCGACATAACATCCCACACCGACGCCAACAGCAAATGCTCTGTTCTGAGTCCTAGGGCCCCAGGACCAACCCGCACCACGACGAACAGGGAGATGATACCAACGAAAGGCAAACCAGGCGCATAGGATACCCTCAAGTGAGCTGAAAAGGACGTCGAAGCCCTCGTGCTTGCCATCGCTGTATCGCGTTGAAGCGATGTAAATTGCCGCGCCGACTGGGATGAAAATTGGTACGAGGAGGTAGAGTGGAGGAGCGGCGGCTCGGTTGCGCAGAGAGACTTTACTGCTATTCGGCGGGTTTTGCAAGTGAGTGTGACGGTCGGTGTGGGGTGAGGAATCAGGATTGTGACGAAAAGCGACGAGGGAGGGAATCGTAACGGAGAACTTCGCGGCCAGGAAGAGGGTGAGGTAGATCAGGCCTGCAAAGGCAACTGCACGATAACGGAGTCAGTATGATGCTCATCACGGAAGAAACAGAGAATCGGAAATCTAGAAAGACCTACTGGTACAATGGCCACTCGGAAAGCTTCGAAACCCATCCTCAAATTCCGATAAACCAACACCACTGCCATCCTTACTTCGACAGCTCTCCCAACTTACGAGCGGAACATTCTCAGACGTCTGATCGCCATAAATTCCAACGGCGTACTTCTGAATCTGTGTGAGATCCGGATTGCAGCGGGCGAGAAAGTCGGGTCGATGCTTTCCAAAGAGGTTCTTCATTCCCTGCGTGAGGAAAAAGGATAGTGCGATCGAAAGACCGAGACCAAGCCATCCTGTAAACCATTCCCAAAGCTTGCGGCGCCAAATTAGAGAGCGAGGCGTAGCGGATCGATCAATACTGGGGCCCGGAACGACGACGAGACAAACGAGGAAGATGATGGCGGCGGGAGCCACAACCCCAACGAGACCGACAGTTGAAATGGAAATGGTATCTTCTAAGTAAGGATAGGAGATGGATGGATTGACAGGCGAGAACGGGCGTTTGTTTGGTGGAATTCTGGAGAAGACGGCAGCGATGGCGAGGACTATTCTGTGCGAGAGAGAATTGTTAGAATCTCTACAAATCACGATACGGTCGAGCTCACACTATGATGATACAGTCAACGATGTATGAGAAAACAAGTCGTTTTGACATGGAGCGTACAAATGGCAATATTCCAATGGCCATAGCTCAATCCAAATGTGCGGAGGGTTTGAAACCGTGTTGTTAATGAAGGGAATATGTTGCTGAAATCTCGCCGCGACGCGCGTTCAAGCTAGCTGGTTGGGGAATTAGAGAGGCTATCCGAGGGATTCGTCGCGATCGTATCGAAAGTCTTGGCGAAGTGCTGCTGTGGCTCCGCGCCGAACACGAGCAATTCCTTGCCAGATGACCATAACCATCCCTTACCAAATGATGAAGGCTTTTAAACGCTCCAAAGAGTCACTGGTTGTAAAGACTCGTAGTGGAGCGAAGACCTACCCGCCAGGAGGCCTATGCGGGCTGTCTGAGTCAAATATCTCCGTTCAGAGAGACCAGAATTACCAGTGGCAGAACAGGTGTGAGCAACTGAATTGATGAATCCAAGTTGCAACCAGCCCCTCGAGCCTTCCCCCAATCTCCGGACAGCGTCTATAATTGCTCAGCGAGGCATGACATGGTGAAAAATAAATTCAACAACGAAAGGCTGAAGTCGCAGGAAGAACGTTTGCTGCTTTAGAATTAGAGAATTAAGCAGAGTGATGAGGTCGACTCCTCGAAGGAAATCCACCAAGAAAGACAAAGTGCTCGAGGGAGAGAAGTGTTGATAAGCGCACAACTATGGGGAGTCTATCTCTCGCATTTCCTCTCGACGTGGAATTCTAGATGTTACGAGTTTGCCGCCGTAAGTGTGTGAGTTGAGATAGCACGCTCCTACTTTGTTCCCCATTGCTGATGACAATAGATACTGTTCACAACTTCGACGTTCCTTGGCACACTTCTTGCTTCATCTATATGGTATCTTCTCCCATTTTCGATGCGTCCAACGCAACTCTAATCACAATCTAGCGGCCTTCTAGCCAATCTATCCACCCTTGTCCTCTCCTCTGTTGTGGGTCGTTGGGTCGATAGTCATTCATCTCGCCTTCGAACTCTTTAGACAACGATCGTGCTGCAACGACTTTGCATCAATTTCGCTTTCGTTGAATGAACGTTGATCGTCAACGAGAACGCCATAAGTGGTAGCTTCGTAGAGTGTATCGAGTAGAACTCCCTCTCGAAGAACTAAGCAAACTCTGCCAAATTCTATCATAAAAGAACGATTCGAATGCTTTGCGATCTTCATGATTCTCCCAATCGTTCGTCGTCATATATTCAAATAGATGTTCGACAAAATGTAAATTGTGTTCTATAGAAAGATACTTTGCACTATTTTAATCGACAATCGTCGTAATTTGTTTAGAAGTCGTATTAATCAAATAATTGAACGACGTAATATTCATGTGAGTCAAGACAAGAGAAGCTCTTTTGTACTTTCGATATGCAGGTCGTAATCTAACGTCGTAGATTAGTGTTTTGAAACTCGAAGCGATTGACCATTGACTCGATGCTAGAAAACGATGCATTGAAGGATAAATGTTCGAAGAAACTTAGCGCTTTACGAGTCAAAGCATCGACTAGGTCACTAATCGTCTAAAGTCGATGATCAATATAAAGACTCTAGCATCGATCTCATGATCGTTCAAGCATTCGTCGTTAATGGCGTCAAAGTCTATATTATCGATCGCATTGCAAAGAAACTAGAAACAATCGCCAAAGTCTACGACAAAAATATTCTCGCCTAATCATCTCTATAGTCGACGATATCTCCTTCAAAGTCGATATTAGGCGCCTCGTCTTCGAAATCAAATCTCGTGTCGATGTATTCAATTGCTTAGGGCGAACGATAGATTTTACGATTTAGCGAGGCTCGCCTCTCTCATCAATGAATAGAAGATTGAATTTCTTTTCAATAGCAAAGTTGCACGAATGTCGAACTTTGCAATTTTGTTCTCTTGTAAAACCACGATACGATCACAATTCATTATGGTCTCTACTATACGATTAGTTTTGAGATCTTAGTAGCGCGACGAAACGACGACGAAGGTACGTACGAATACGATGCGCTATCATTATAATTGTTCGATTGTCATAGAATTTCTTCCTCAATGTCTCTTGCAACACGCTATCAATCTAAATATTGATCGCGTTCGTGGTCTCATTTGTCAAGTCGTTAGATTCGAGTTTTTACGTGCAAAACTCGTACGAAAAAGATTATTTAGAATCAAAACGTTTGAAGGTGTCAACAAAGCTCGTGCGAGGCTTATCAATTGTCGTTGATCGCCCAAAAGATTGCTATCATCTTCGTGAATTTTAGCCTAAAGCTATTCATCCATGCAAGTAATATGTTCTTTTAGCTAAGACAATTGCAACGTCGTTCATAGCTCAATATCATCATGTAAATTCGCGAGATCGAGGTTGTCTCTAATCGTTTCTTCGAATAAAGACGTCTTTTGAAGAATTATAGCGAGCCTTTTTCGAAGGTCACGAAGATCGATGGTCGAAATGTCGATCGAATCGATGATAACGTTTTCTTGTGTCGATTCGATGATTTTGAAAAGACTCGAAATCAAGGAACTCTTTCTAGCATCGATTCAATTTACGATATCGATTTTCTCGCAAAATTCGAAATTTAGGTTGATGTCCTTCAACCCTAATTTGTATTGGGCGAGATAATTATGGAAGGATACTTCGCCATCTTGGGGCCAATTCGGTGGCGATCGCCTGTTCGCTATAATTATTGAAGCTTCGCTAGGTAGATTGGCATATTTCAAAACTCGCTCTATCGATACGATTTTGTTTTCGAGTTCGACAATTTGTTTGACAATTGAGTTGAGCGTTTGTGATATTTGCAACGCATAGAACATTGCAAGTTTAATCATGTTAGTCGATAATTCTCGTTTAGAGGCGACGTCTATGATCGCGAATGTTGTCGACGCCAAAATGACGATCGATCCAAGGAATTCCAAGCGCATGGCGAGCCATCTTTTGGCGTTGATGAAGAGAAAGTACGTTTTCAAATTTGAATTCAACCTATACGCGTTCTCTTCTTCGAACCTTTCTTGCTATTGGTACGCTCGAATCGTATTAGTGCCATCGAGGAATTCTTGAAAGTGAGCATATAGGGGACTTCGCGATACGCTTTCGAGTCGCTTTAGCTCTCGCGACGTTTGTAGATAATATCGCTAAATGTAAAGATAAAGTCATTCGAGAAAAAAATTTAGTAGAGTGAACAAAGGTGTGATTGCGACGATGATGCCTAATGTAGTGACAACTCGAGCCAAATTTACAAAGAGAGCGTTGAAAGTGCGCGCCAATACATGGTCAATTCGATATATCTAGATCGTAGACGATTAGCTTGAAAGTCTTCACGATTAGCAAATTCGTAAATAAGTTGTCGACTCACGTCACTTATAATATTATTAGCAACGACAATGTAACGCAAGGGTAGCCACGCATTTGGAAAATCGATTTAATATGCTTCTTGTTGGCGTCGTTTCGAAGAATTGCATAGAACTTCAAAATATCGCGAGAGTCATCTTCGAATGCAATAGACTTGCAGCCTGGAATTAGATAAGTAAATTTGGCAATCTAGCGACATAATCAAATGGGAAAGGAGTGTATCTCAATGGCGCAAAAAATTCATAGAGTGATGTTTTGTATCATGATTAACGACGCTAAGTCGACATCAAACGCAACGTAAACGCCAATATACTTTCCAAGGTTTGAGTGTTCTCGCCTATTCATATTGTTGATAGCCCAAGTCTTTAATTACACACTAGCATCTACGATTTCATGTTAACGATCATCAATTCATTATCTTTATCGATTTCAACATCAAACATATCAACTTTTAAAGCTTGTGCTTCTACGAGCATAGCTAAGTAGATTGACGCAACAAAAAGATTCGAGACCTTGGCGTATTCTCGATATACGACTCATTTAATTTTCTCTTTCTCGAAAATTTCTAAGATCTTTTTGATTTGATTGCTCGTTTCTTCATTTGCGTTATTTTTGTTGAACGTAGAAATAACGACTACGCGAGCTTTCTCGATTGTTGAGACGCTAATTTGGCGCTCTTTGTGTCCCTAAAGACTTTGTAGATGATTAGCTCTATGATTTGAATGCAACGATGCCTAAATCGTTTCTAATATTGCGAAAGAGTCTTCGCCAACATAGTTGTCGTCGACGCTATTATTATTCTCGATGTCTCTCACGCATTTGATGATGTTGTAAATATCGCATTGAGCAAATGTTATCTTGGCATAACTTTCGCTTTTTGCAATTTTTCCTCGATTCAAAAGAATGATTTGATTAGACTTCACGAAAATGAGAATCGAATTTGTCGTTAGTACTCTGGTCGTTTTGGCCAATAAATCGTTCGCACTCAAGACATTCTCGATAAGATGTCTTTCAACATGCTAGTCAACTGCGAACAAAGGGTCATCAAGAAGGTAAACGTTTGCGCGAGCATATATAGCTCGGGCCAATGCAATACGTGCTCTTTGGTCGCCTAATAAAGATATTTTCTTTTCTTCAATTTTCGTCTCATCGTCGTTTGAAAACGATTCGAAGTTCATCAATAACGCGCAAGCTCTTACGATTCTTTGATAGAAATTAGATTCGAATGAGTGTTCGAAGAGAATGTTCTTTTTCATAGATGCGTTCATGAGCCAAATTTGTTGAGCGACGTATGCCACGCTCTCTTTGATCATGACTTGGCCTTTCGACTTTCAAAGGTCTTCCAAAATGGCCTTCAAAAGCGAAGATTTTCTTGCACCTATTTTATTAATAACACAAATTAGCTGTTCTTGATTAACCATGAAGTTGATATTTCTCAAGACGATCGCACCAAGTTCTTTACGATTTCACATGAACTCTTCGTCTATCATTGCCACGAATATATCTTTCATGTTCGTCGATAAGGTCTCTCGAGAAATTGCGTTCATTTGCAACTCGTCGAAGATCAAGAAGAAAGTAATTCGATTTATGGCAATTCGAACATTCACAATCGAAGTGATCATTGTTGATAAAAGAGCAAGAAGAAACGCGAGAAGATGAAATAGCGCAAGAGCTAAGAAAATGATGTCAATTGTGAGGGGCTTGTTTTGCGTTAGAACGAATGTAGTAGAGGTCAAACAAGATACGAGAAACGAAGTCGTCGATCACATAAATTGCGCCAAAGCTTGGGCCAATCTTGAAGTTCGAGAGATGTTAGCAGATAGAGAAAAAGTTTTCGCGTCATTGGCGTATCTATTTTCTTTAGCGCAACTAGCTCTAGGGTATTTCGTGCGTACTTCAATCTTTGCATGAACGTCTTCTTTCAAGCATAGAGCTTAATGGGTTTGATGTGACTCAATATCTTAGTCATAAGTCTCGTTTTGACGTCTCTATTGCGCATTTGTTGCATTTGCAACGTCTTCATGAACTTCGCAATGACTCAATTTATTGAGATCATCAACGCCATCTCATCAAGACTCGCAAACATTGTTGATTCGATCAATTGATAGAGAGACGCCAGGCACAGCGTGAGTTGCAAGGGGCATGAGATGACGTGGAATAACGATTGCGTGAGATTTGCAAACACCTTAGTTCTCTTGCATCAAGATGAGGGTGTCAATAGCTACCTTGCAAACGCATGGTATCAACGACCATTAAATTGATAATGTTTTCGATAGATTGTGAAGCTCTTTCTTCGTTGAAGAGGACGATGCTTTTTTGATATATCGTGCCAGACAAAGCGACCCTAATTCTCATGCTAGTATGAAAGGTCTACTAATAATATTGTTGAATGAGAACTATTTATAGCATTGACGTGGCAAACATTGCAAATGCAATTGCGATTCCTCTAGCCACTAACTAAGCATTGAGGTCGTCGTATAATTGCACAAACACAATTAGCAATTTTAGCAATTGCGATTGGACAAACGCCAAGACATCGTGAGCTACTTTGAAGCAATCTCCTAAAGCGAATGTTTTTTCAAAATCATGAGATAGTGCAATTCACAAAGACGAATGCTTTTTCTTCAACTTCGTAGCCCATAGCCTCCATAATATAATGTCGTTCGCATGAGCGAAATCTTTCTCTTTGAGATTCTAGAGGTCATCTTTAGTGAGGACGTTATTGTATTCGTAGTGCATGATTTCGCTCATTTAGGCGAACGTCAACTTGGAGAATATAGTGGCGTTCTTCAAGCGACATCTTAGCTCTTCATGGTCACAAGCATGAAGGCCATTATGATCGATCGTTTTGAGGGCGAGCCATTCTACGATGGCGATCAAGATCGCCAATAAAATCTCAATGTCAAAGTTAATGATATAATCAAAATGAGTTTTGTATATCTCTTGAGATATTAAGGACCCAAATTTGATGCTATGAACGATGATGATAATTATTCAAAACACCAATAGAGTGTCGTATCGAGTTCGTATTCAATTATACTCGAAGTAATGAGCGAAGAATATAACGATGAGGGCAGCGCAAGAAGTTGTCGAAGATCAACATCGCACATCGAATCAATTGAAATGGCAATTAGATCGTAACGTTGCGAGAAAAGCGATCGATGTCATCAAAATTTTAATCAAGATCTTTGAGAAAAGACCTCCAATTAGCGTTCTATTTTCTAGAAAAGGAAGCGAATCTAGATTAGCGAATTAGTTTTGTCCAAAATTGCAAGTTTCGTGTATGAAGCATTTTCCGCTGTTGCAAGAGCCAATGTAGGTGTATAGATTCGAAAACGATGATCAATACATCAAGAGTGTCGACAGCGATATCGACGAAGCAAGGCGTCAAGAGTGCTCTTTCAAATGATGACAAAGATCCCCATTCTTTTGAGTGTCGACATCAGGTCTTCATCACAACGCCTAAGAGAGGAATTTTGGTACGATTTGTTGAACGAGCAATACATCAAATTTAGCTTGCAAAACGCAATTCTTTATAACGAATTTGTGCACTACACCTTAGACTTAACATAATAATAGCAAGAAGTTGCAAATGACGTGGCCTTTAGGGCTTTACTCGTATAGAATTGGTGGGCCTCGAGCGCAGCACGCTGGACCCTTGAACCTAAACAGTCGTTTCCAACTCTCAAATTAGTGTTCGAATCGTTGTTCTTCACTTTCTAAAGCAGAAAGTCTTGGTGTTAGCTGCGGCGTCGTAGTGATTTAGGGAGAGAGAATGCGATATCAAGCATTGAAATCTTCGCCATACAGATTTGGAATCCAGAGAGTGAAAGATTCTGGAGACTTTTCTCACCAAGGCACGCAGGGCGGGGGATTGTTCGGCCACGAGAGCGGTGTGAATTGTCATCGGCGACTGTTGTTTACCGAGCAGGAATCTGAATACAGAGCCCCGAATGGCCCTTTAACATCATTAGAAGTGTACTGATCATCATCGGACGCAATACACACTTGTCATATGAGGTTGGCATCTTCGTCTGGCTGTTTTGAGCGGCTCTTGGCGAAGCTCTGAAGGAGAAGGTGGAGGTGATGGAATTAGTGAAAGACATCAAAGCAGTATCGATTCTTCAGTCAAGGAATTCATGTCGAGCAGCTTCTAATGGAATCTTAAGGGCATGACTTGAGGCTGGAGGCACAAAACATCTCGGAAGCTCTAGGTCTAGATCACGCATCTCGCTGGAAGGTTGTTCCGACGCCGAGCGCTAAATCCTGTTGATTGCAAAGTTGCGTCGTCCATGCCACCACAAGATACTACGACGAAGAATGTGGGTCTTTTCCTCTGTGGGAAGGCTGCCTACTCCAATAGCAGAATCAACCAAGTCGACCACCTATCTATCTCACCACCGAACCAACCACCGAACCTCCTGAGCGCCCAACACCCCCCATGCACCCTTCCTACTGCAGCATCGATGTGGGCCTGCCCATCCCCAAACACGAGCAGCATCAGTGCACCCCCACCCACCCGCTGCCACCCCTCCACCCCACCTCAGCAGCCTTAGGTTTAACATGCATTCAGATCGGGATGAAGAGGAGGATTGGGAACTCGTGAGGATCCGTGACAATAGACCAATGCGATGAGTCTATGAATACAAGGTGCGCTGGAAGAATACATGGCTGCCCTTAAGCGAATTAGGAAACGCGCAGAGGCTGTTGCGAGAGTTCAAGGAGGGACGCCCAGCTCCGCGTCGATGCAAATGGGCCAGACTGGCTGGCGCAGACAAGAGTCGGTAATTATTGGTTACTTTGTTCGCAGAAGAGATCCACATGTACTTTATTCCGTACGAGGAGATAAGTTCCCAAGTTTCTATTTTGTCAGTACGACTCTTGCGCCTTCCTCTTACTTATATTTGGGCAACCGTTCCCTGGTCATTTGTCGGACGAACGTGCCATCTTCTCCATCTATTGATCTACCTATCTGGCTCCACGATAAATCCCAAAGAGAAGGCACGAAGATGGGTTTTCCCTCACTCTTTGTAGCTTGTCGTGGTCTCGTCTTCAGTGATGCTCGATGCGGCATTCATTTTCCCGACGCGATTCTCGTCCAGTCTTCACACAGTCCAAACAGAGGCCTGTCTTGGTATTTAATATATATTCTTTCTCCTTCCGCAATTTCTCGCTCAAATTCCAACTCTAATTTGTACATGAGCACCACTCTGATCCACATTTTGTGGCTGTTGGATCTTGGAAAGACAGTATTCGACTAAAGATGACTAAGATACTTGTTTGTCGAAGCTCTTTTGCTAGAGGCCACAGCTGGCAAGACTGGAGGTTGCCGAGGTATCGCCCAGCTAATTGACAAATGCTCGTGCATACTCTTGAAAGGTAGAGGCTAGCAATTGGGCTCTCAATCGCTTCCATTAAGTCTAAATTGACTTTCGCTCTTCTCGTCTCAAACTCCACTGGGATGTGTCAGTCTTAGAATTAGTCAAGCTTAATTGACATACCCAATATATTATCAATAACAAGTTCATGGCCAATCAGTATCGACAAATTGACGAATGGTTCGACTTGAACGAACAGGATCTCCCATGATACGCTTGAGAAAGCATTCGGAATGTCTAGAACGTAAGCTGCAAAGAGAAGCCTATCGAGATCTTTTATCGCAAGGGATGCGATTCTAGCCTAAAGGCATATCGCGCTCCAAGGCGCAAGAGCGCTGGTGCAATCGTACTTATCGCAGATGATCGCAAGATCTATTAGGCAATTCAAGGCGAGTTTTTTGAAAACTTCACTCGTTCGAAGGTGGATGACGTTGCAGAGTACGACGACAACCTTTGCGTTATCGTTTGACAAAGGAATCGACAACTTTATTGGTGTTGAATGGTTGTTGCCTAGTCCTTCTTTGAATTAAGAGTTAAACATTTTCGCGAACATCGAGAGAGGCTAGAGTCAAAATCTTGAAGAAGACCAATAGACGTCTTTCGCTATTCGAACAAGAGACCTCTAGGATCGTATTATCGTTGGGGTCAATCTTGGCTATTGACGCTTCATTCGCTATCATGTCCATATATCGAGTAGATGAGCGAGAAGAGAAATAGAAACAAAAGAGTGCGAAGTCATTGACGACTTTGTCAATCAAGTGAATTACATAATTGAGCGTTCGATCGATCAAAAGATGGAAGTTGCATAATTCGCACAATTAGCATATAAAGTTTATGCACACGAAACGATGCAATCGCGCTTCCTTTCTGGGACATTCTGCGCGCCTACTACTTAGCCCTCGTAAAAATTCACTCATTCATTTCAACATCGCTTCATTCTTCTCTAATATTTTCCCAAGCGAATCTTGCAAGAAGTAAACGACATTATTCACTACTCTTCTAATCGACCTAAGGTCTAAAATTGAGTCACGAATCGTTGTATAACTCTTTCGCAATCAATCGCTTCTCTAAAAGTCATCGAAGCATCTTAAATACAAATTCGATGAAAAGTCGCTTATTCTTTTCTTGGAAAAAAAATGTGAAATTCGAAAAAGTAATAGCTTCGAAGAATGCGAGATTTGAATATTTGAATTCACTTGAGATCGTAAGCGACATTAGCAATTTGCGTTGTGATACATATCTTGCGTAGTATACAAACTAGAGTGTATTGCGCTATCTACTCGATTCAATAGCTCTTGTGGGGGTGATTCGAGTAGACTAATCATTTGAGCGAAATGGGCTTCGCGAGAGTACGTGTCGCTTTTGGGTTCGAGCTCGTCAAGCAATGAAGTGTTCTATAAAAGCTCTCACGACTATGTCGTGAAGTAGAGATTAGTGACGTCGCAAAAATAATAGTCTTAATGCCAAAAGCTCTTATCATCATGCCAAGATTTCAAATATTGGCGCTGTAAGTCTAGTTTGCCTTTAGTAGAATCTTTGGCGCGCAAAATTGTTCGAGTTGAATGTTATGATAATGAGGAGTCGAGACGTTGCCAAAGACAATTGCATCAAAGTCACTTATCTTGAGTAGATCAACGTCCTTCCTCAAGTCATCGAAATTGGTCGCTAATTGGTATATCGAGCGTTCGTCGACTTTTTTGTAAAGAGATGAGCTTTCTTTTAGTTGATGAACGTAGTTGTCGATGATTGAGCTGTTCTCAAAGCTCAACAATAAGTTATTAGCTTTGAGATCTTTGTATTTTGTCGTTAGCGAGTCTCTCGTTCAAGATGCTTTGCAATAACTTGCCAATGTGTATAATATGACATTTCGAATGAAGAAAGTCAAGACATCGTAAAACAAGCTTCAAGAAGACTTTGAGAATAGTTGATGGCAATCTCATAGTATCAAGATGTCGATCAAGAAGCCAAAGAGATTCTTTTAGCGATTCAAATATTATCTCGAGATGTTCGCCAAAAGATCTTGGAATGATAAAAGAGTTCTAGATTAATTTAACATAGAAACAATTTTCATGTTTCGACTATATCTTGGCAATATGTTGCGACATCTTAAGCTCATCGTTGATTAATTTTTGATCTCTTTTAAAGCAATTCGTGATTTTGAGTGCTACGTATTGATTCGATTGTCATGGCCAACTAGAGCTTGTTAGTGACCAACGAGTTGCGAAGAGCGTTGCACAAATCGACTAATGTTCTTGGCTAGCCAAACGATCGAGTCAATTTCCCAATTAAGTTTCGAGAGAATTTGATATTTTTGAATGATTTTTTCAACTCGAACAAGATAGAAACGGCTCGAATCATAATTAGAATTTGTTTTCTTCTCGAAAGAAGTGTCGATAGTGAGCAAGTCGAAACTAGTATTTATGATTGAGATTAGGCGAGACGAGAAGCGCCTCATCGCAAATGAAAGAAAGACGCGAGAATGCAACATGAAGATAATGAAAGTCTTCGATATCGAATGAAGAGAAATTAGATTGATTTTGGCCTTGATCGTGAGTGAATTTAGAGAGATGGTCTTAGCTTCACGAAAACGAAATCTTTGATTTGCGAGTTGCAACGAACGAGCTCGAAGATCGTCGCGAGGTCAACGACGTTCGTTGAGCAATGAATTCTAGGCAATCATGCGAGTTAGCGAAGGGCTTCTAGAGCCATAGAGTCATCTAGAAAATTGCAAAACACTTCATAAAAGCGTCGCTCACTTTTGACAAGTTTATCAATATTTTCTATCGTTCAAGACGACCTAAATTAGAACACAATATGTTTTGGATCACTAGAGCAAATCGCTTCTTGAGCTTCATGTGGAAGTTAAACACTACAAAAGTCCAGAATTTCGACGAAAACATTGCGCAAAGTGCGATAGAAAATGCAATCGATGATCTTAAGGGCTCATATCTCGAACTTGCCAATGCGAAGAAGGCGATTGTGAGATATCAATTGCACTTGGCTCCTTTACGAATTTTTGTTCATAGTTGATCAATCTCGACAAATCGAAATTCCATCTTATCGCCAAAGCGAACGATAAAATTAATTCTTTTTACGCCAATTTCCAAATTATCGACGCAAACAATTAATCGATCACTTCGACTCATTTCTATGCAAATTCGTTTGAGAGTCGATACGTCTAGTTCTCAAAGCCTAAATACAACAATGAACAAGAGGCGAAGCAACACTTTTCATCAAGTCTAGTCACAAAGCAAAATTAATGATGATTAACGTAGAGCAGGACAATGAGCGAAGCGACGAGCAATAGCAACGAAATAGAGGCGTGTGTAGTCATCGATAGGCTCTCGAAGATCTTTGAAGGAGTGAATAACAAGGACGTTTGCATCTATAGTTAATGCATTATTTAGATCATCGAAATGAATTTGTTAGAGCAAACGAGAAGAGAAGATTCTTTTACGAAAGAATTTGCGTTACGCTCTTTAAGTCGATTCGCAACGAAGCTTATTCTTCGCAAAGATTCGACAACGAATGCGATTATTGCCATCATGTCTAGAAAGTAAAAGATCAAATAATGAAAAAAAAAAGTTTCTTGACTTCAAATCGTCTATCGTAAAGTTCGATGAGTTTTCTCTTGTTGACGTCGCAAGAGACTCTAGCAACTTTCTTTCAAATAGCTTTGCTAATCGCAAGTAGAGCAATCGTAAGCTTGTTGCTCTTCGAGATTGTCAAGATTCTTCTTATAAAATGCAATAGAAGCATTGACTATCAAACGATACTCGTATCTTATATTATGAATCTCTATCGATAGCTTTATAAAAGTCGACTTTCTAAATTGTTTTTGTTGCAAAAGTCGTCAACAACTATTACTATAAAAAATTCGATCTTCAATTTTGGAAGCAATCGAAGACAACATTCGAATCTTTCAATATAACATTTAACTTGCTCTTATGCTTACGAGTTAATGCAAAAATCTTCTCTTCGAGTGCTTTAATAAGCTTCTATTTTTTAATTTTCTAAGTTATTATATATTTTGCAAAGAACATTCTATACAATTGATAGATCTAATAACAAATTTTGTCGAACTTGCATTTTCTATTGTTTTTGTCTAATTAACATTGCTCGAAATTACGTTAGAAATATAGAGAATCCAAATATTTGTATTGTACTTCCATAATGTTTACTATTTATATATCTTTATTCTTAAGTGTAATTTTGTAGAAATTGTAAAAGATAAAATCTAGTAGATCGATTTAATATTTGTTTGAAGAAATAGAAAAGATTTAAAGTTTCTAATTAATTATGTTAATATTAATTTCTTCAATCTAAAAACAAAGCTCTATTAGATTAATTAGTCAATATTTAGTTCGAAAAAAAATATAAGCAATAGAGTAGACTTATTAGTCAAAAGCTACTTCGCAAATAAATATAAAGATATATTATAATCTCTATATATCTTATATTATTAAAATAATCTCGATTAGACTTCGATTGTTGTTTAAGCAAATCGAAAAGATTTTTAACAAACGTTTCAATATATTTAATTAAATCTTTTCTATAAATATAATTAAATCTTCGAGACGCATTAACTTAAATTGTAATAACAAGATATATACAAGAATTTGAAAAATAATAATTTGAAAAAGCAAAACAACTCTATTAAGAATTGTGTAAGCTTGAAGCTTTCTATATATTAATTAGTTTTCTAGTATACTAAATTGCAGTAAAATATAGACTTAAAGACAAATTTGTTGTAAATTAAGACTTCTAGATATTTAATATATCTATTTATTAATAATCTCTTATAGCAAACGCAACTATTAAATATTATCTTTAATTTATTGTTTGTTATATAATAGTTAATAGTCTAAAAAGTTGTTTGTTATTGCAAGTTACAATTATCGATTAAGAGTACAAAAATTGTACAAGCTTTCTTAATACAATTGCAGGATATAAGATTATATAAAGATAATACTAGAATCTTTTTATAAGTTGTTCTTGACAATTATTATTACTTAGTATTTAGATTGTTCTTGTATTAATAAGACTAATATCTATTTATATTATTTTGTTCTTATAATTTAAATACTTATCTATTTTTTTGTTATCTTACTTGCTATATATTATAGCAAGCAAGATAGAATTTTTGTTAATTATTCGAGAGCTTCGATCGAATATCGAGCTTAACTAATTACACTATCTTTTATATATTGACTTGCTTCGACGTTCTTTATGCTAAGCTTTATATCTAGATATATTGCTATATATAAACAATAGAACAAGTCTATCTTTTAACTCGATAAAATAATCTTAATATACTCGCACTATATATTGTGCTATTTAAATCTTAATTGTTTTGCAAAAACAAAACTCTTAATTATAGAATATTTGTAATTTTCTCTTAACTTTCTTAAGATTGCTATATATAATATTGTTTATATTGCAAAATACATTAAAATACAATATTAAATCTCTTAATATTTAACTATCTTTCGAAAACTTAGCTAAATTAAATTTTTTATTTAACGCGTTCTTTATTGTAAACTTGTAGAAAACTTTACAAACAATATAATTAAAGTTTTTAAATAGTAGATTAATAAGCAACAAATACAATGCTCTCTATATTCGAGTTAACTTAAGATTAATATAACTAATTTATATATACAATTTCTAATATAGTAAGAGATTATTGTTTGTAATCGATTAATCAATAAATATAATATTTTTTGTTTTTGCAAAAAATTATTGCAATATCTATATAATATAATTGTGTTAACTAATCTATTTTCTTTATTAAGTTCGAATATCTTTTAATAAATTGTTGCATTTTAACTTTTACTATATAAGATATATTATATAGATGCTATTATAATTAGACAAAGACAAAATAAAAAGTAGATTATTATAAGAATTTAGACAATCGAATAAAGATATTCTTGTCTTATATATAAATAAGTATAGAGATTTTTAATACATACTCTTTAAAATTATTCTTTAATACTTACTTTTAGTGTGATCGTCGAGTCGGGTTTCAACTCGATCGAGTTAACTCGCCCAATCTTGACCTTGAGGTCAGGCAAATTTCCTAGCTCAACAGGGTGGGACGAGCGAAGAATGCGCGTCGAATGTTCAACTCGACTCATTCGATCACGTGACGTCACGTGATGCGCTAATCGTATGTGATTAGTGTGGACTCTGCGCTAGCTCAATCGAGTTAGCATTAATTTTGCGCTAACTTAATCTAGCTAGCGCATAGAT
>JAABUQ010002945.1_pt1 | contig 32355 bp, 36 predicted proteins | sample 5560001 | NCBI WGS metagenome assembly JAABUQ01 (sample SAMN10711888, study PRJNA513371) | rock metagenome | isolation source: Antarctica rocks | place: Antarctica: Victoria Land, Finger Mt nord | collected 2015-12-18 | reverse complement strand
ATTGAACAAAATTTAGCATTCTCTTGTATTTACAACATATCTTTTTGACGATAGATAGTAGGAAAAGGAGCATTTATCATGGTTACCAAAAGAGCAAATATATCGATAGCATCACGCACAACTCTCCGTGCATTACTTATACATGACGACATACATGACGACGCACCAAAAACAGTAAACAAGAAAGTACGCGCGAAATCCTCGTATGAAAAGGATGATTTGGCAAATGACTTAGATTTTGACTATGGGTTTGGCAATATCGTAGACGGATTAGAGGATGAGGAAGATGAGCATGAAGACCAGCGAAGCGTGCTTGACGACTCCGTAAAGCAGTATCTCAAGGAAATTGGGACATATCCGCTGCTTACTGGAGAGCAGGAATTACTACTCGCAGAACGTATCGCTCGTGGAGACCAAGCCGCACATCAGAAGTTAATCGAGGCAAATCTACGTCTTGTTGTGAGCATTGCGAAACGTTACGCCAATCAGGGCCTTTCATTGCTTGATCTTATCCAGGAAGGCAATATTGGCTTGATGCGTGCAGCACAAAAATTCGACTTCAAACGTGGTTTCCGCTTCAGCACCTATGCCACGTGGTGGATACGGCAAGCAATCAGCCGTGCTGTTGCAGAACACTCGCGCACTATTCACGTTCCTGTACATGTTGTCGAGATCATTTACAAAATCAAGCGTATTGCACGTCGCATGTATCAGGAAGATGGGGTAGAGGCTCTACCAGAGCAGATTGCCGCCGAGATTGGACTTCCAAAGGAGCGCGTGGTGGAGTTATTACATGTCTCTGATCAGCCTGCCTCTCTTGATGCACCGGTAGCAGATGACGATCAATACAATCTCGCCGACACGATAGAGGATACTACAACGAGTACTCCTGTCGATCAAGTGACACATCAAATGCAACGGACATACATTGAGCAGGCGATGATGATACTCAATGAGCGAGAGCGCACGATTCTTGAAATGCGCTATGGTCTGAAGGATGGACATGCGCATACACTTGACGAGGTAAGCACCTTTTACAAACTCACACGAGAGCGCATTCGTCAGATTGAAGTGAAAGCACTACGGAAGATGCGTTATCCAGAACGATACGAGAGTGGCATACATGACCTCTTGCATGCGTAAAAACAGGATATACAACAATAAAAAGCCTCTCCATATTTGGGAGAGGCTTTTTATTGTTGTATATCTTTACTCTTCTGTCGCAACTCCACCAGCTTGCTCTTGTAAGTACGCCTGAATGAAGGGATCAACATTGCCTGCGAGATAACCTGTTGTATCGCCAGACTCATAACCTGTGCGGTGATCTTTGACGATGGTATACGGATGGATGGTAACAGAGCGTATCTGTGTGCCGAAATCCGCCTGCACATGCTCACCTTTCAGCTTTGCCGTCGCTTCTTCCTGCTTCTTTAGTTCTAACTCATAGAGGCGAGCCTTCAGCAGTTTCATTGCAACCTCACGGTTCTGCATTTGAGAACGCTCGTTCTGACAGGTAACAACAACGCCTGTTGCCAAATGGCGCATGCGTACCGCTGAATCAGTTTTGTTTACGTGCTGCCCACCAGCACCGGTTGAGCGATAGGTATCGACCTCGATATCCTCTGGTCGCACGACAATCTCAATTGTGTCCTCAATGTCAGGCATCACCTCAACTTTTGCAAATGAGGTATGACGCCGATGAGCGGCATCGAATGGCGAAAGGCGAATGAGGCGGTGTGTTCCAATCTCAGAGCGAAGATAGCCATACGCATAACGTCCTGTAATCTCGACGGTAGTGCTTTTTACTCCAGCTTCTTCACCCTCGCTATAGTCGTACACATCGGTGCGGAAATGGTGATGTTCGGCCCAACGCAGGTACATACGCAGCAGCATCTCGGCCCAATCTTGAGCATCAACGCCTCCACTGCCTGCGTGAATACTGATAATTGCATTGTTCTCATCGTGTTCGCTATTGAGCATTAGCGCGAATTGGAGCTTCTCAACCTCTCGCTCAAGGGGAGTGAGCGACTGTGCAACTTCTGCCTGCATTTCCTCATCTGGCTCCTCTTCCAGCATTTGGGCAAGTCCCAGCAGATCATTGAGTTGTGTAGCAATCCCTTCCCACGTTATCACTTCCTCACGTAAGGCATTGAGTTGTTGCATTTGTGCCTGCGCCTTACGATTGTCCGACCAGAAGTCTTCGGCTACGCTTTCTTCTTCGAGCTTTGTAATCTGTGTTTTCTTCGTTGCCAAGTCAAAGACGCACCATAGTCTTCTGGATGCGTCGTTGAAGGCGTTCTATCTTCTGTATAAGTTCATTCATAGACTATATTATAGCATGAATCAGGCTTCCCTGTATATCACTTCGGCCATAAAACAGGCTATGTAGAAGTTGAACTAGGGCACCCCCTTGCGGATGCCCTAGTTCAACTTCTACATAGCCTGTTTTTTATCCTATAATGATACTTGTGAGCAAGAGTTGCCCTGCCTCGGAACTCTTATGTGGTGGCATATTTTTAATGAGCAGGAGCCCTTGCTCCGTCTGCTTATTGTTCGTATAGAGAATGCTTCCGGTGTACGAACCATTGGACGTAATGCTGAGTGTGGTATTGTTTAACGATGACATCATGGTAAGCGTGTGGTCAAAGAGTGTTGCAGTCGCTTGTCCATCCGTCGTTGTTGTTGTTCCATGTAGAGAAAGTGGTGATGTGACAGGAACAGACAACTGTGATTGCTCCAGCGTGATGCCTTGTGTTTGTGCACTTGTAACGAACCACAGACCTTTTGTATTCTTTTGAAGCAATCGTGTCAATGTAACAGCGACATCCATTCTTGGATATTTCTGCTCCAACAAAATATGAGCTGTCGTGCCATCATTATTTAGTATCTGCTCCTGATATCCACCAGAGGACCATTGCAGGATATCTTTCGCCATTTGCTCCGCTGTTACTTGGGGGTCGTTCCAGGGCAGCGACTCACCGTTGTTTGCCTGCTCCTGGAGTGTTTCAGCTTCACTTCGATCTGTCACGGGATAGAGTCCAGGGAAGGATATCTGTGTAAACACACCATGTTGCCAGCGGTATTCTTGGTAAAGATTTTGTTGCATTGGTTGTAGCACTGCCGTCGTCTCTTGTGAAAGTGCTGCATCATGCTCACCTAGCACAAGCGTATTGGCTTTGCTTACGCTGACCGTTCCCTGTGTCAATCCCTGTTGTTTCAGAAGGACGGTTAATGTAGGAGTTGACTGTTGCATAGTACAACTATATAGGTACACATCGAGTGTATGCTGTGTATCCATAACCTGAATAAGCGCAGCAGGTTGGCCTCCTAATAGCTGATCAACGTATTGTATCGCGCCTACCTGTTGTGAGCTTGGATCAAACTGTATATACTTCGTATAGTCTGTATTCCGTATAAGATGAGAGCATGTAGTAGGTGAAGCTGCTTGCATATTGCTGGTGTGCATCACGATCAAAAAATGTACAAGCGCAATTAATGCTAGAATTGAGAGCAGAGCTGTTAAGAGCTTGGGTCCTCTCTGATTTTTAGACGCTTTTGTTGTGCGATAGTGGAGTTGTTGGCGTTCTCCTGTAATAATAATAGGCTGTCGTATAGGTGTTGGCATAACCAATATTTCTCCTCTGTAGTATCTTCTCTTTTCATTCTACAGAATTGAGAGAAATCGTAAGGGCAGCATAGCGAGTAATAGGCGTTACTGGCTGTGCTGTCCTTACTGCCTAGAGGCCACGTTTATATGTTTACTTTATACGGTTGAGTATTCCACGGAGAATTTTCCACGTACCGCCATCTTGCCCAACGATATAGTATCCGGCATATGTGTGATATTGAACTCCATTATTAACCCGCTCTGTGGCGACAATAGTGAGTACAACTCTTACCGTACCATCGCCTAGTTGTGTTGCACTGTTAATAGTGAGGTCATCATGCTCAGTGTTAGCATATCCACGTTTAAATGTACTAAGTGATGGCGCGTTTGCTCCCCAATTCCAAAGACTATACGCCTCTTCGTAGTTTTTGTTATTAACATCAGTGTAGTACTGTTGCACAACTCCTTTTGCTTGCTCGGTAGGTACTGGAGGAGTATTCTGCGTAGTACCGCCCTTCGCGCCGCTTACATGACTGAACAGATGGAAGCGATTTACTGCAAAAAATGTTGCTGCACCTACTACAATGAGCAAACTGAATAGGGCAACGAGCAATGGAATTACTCGTCTCTTTCTTTGTTGCTTTGGTGGAGGTAGTGGATAATCAGGAGATACTGTTTCTCGTGGTGAGACACTCCCGTTTTGCTGTACAGTACTCGCTGGTGTGGGATAACCTGTATAGGGTGCACTCGTTTGAGAATCAACCGGTGTAATTTGTCGCGCACGATAGTTTGGGGTACTTACCGCATTCGTTGGCTCACTCTCGGGTGAGAAACTGCGTCCATAGTCACCAGCATGCAGCACTAACTTTTGCTGTTCAGCAGATGCTGCTGGTATCGAAGGATAGAGTGCATCAGGGTGAGTGTTTGCCTGTAGATGCTGCGCGTACATGCGTGACTCAACAGTAGGAGCATCTGTCGGAAATGTATCAACGTCAGCATCAGACGTTGCGTCTGCTACCGCACCACAGCGAGGACAGCGCGTTATATTAGAAGGTAGATGGAGGCCACATTGACCACAGAAAACCATAGAATGTATCCTTTCAAAACGCGGAAAACCTTCTCATCTTCATAAGGATTTTATGTATATTTCGCTCATTATAACGTCTTGACTAGTAAAGAGACAACGAAAGGCTCTGATTTCACCCGTTTGGGTGGAGCTTAGATCAATTTTGCCATCATATACTCATCTACATAGCGCTCATTGACGATGTATGCATCACGGCGTGTGCCTTCGATCTCGAACCCTCTCTTTTTGTATAACGATATTCCCGCAACGTTATTGGTCATGACGGTCAATTCTAGGCGATGAAGGTGTTTCTTATTCGCCCATTCCTCCACTACAATAAACAGATGCGTCCCAATTCCTTGATGGATGCGCGAACGCTTAATGAGCATCTACGTAGTTCTCCTTGCGTGTACATAGGGTCTATAAGTACAATGTCAGTGATACATCTCTCTTTAAGAGGAAATACTATTGGAAGATATACCTTTTGGACCGAGAGCCATGTTTGGCGATGAGTTACGTGATGCAATTCTAGAGCAATTCAGCCTTGGTACTATAATAGCTATAAAAGACCTCGGCGGTACATACAACCTTAATATCTTGTTAAGAACTAGATTAGGTACATATGTTGTACGCGTCTATCGTCCATGGGTAACGTATGAGCGTCTGGCAATGATTCATCAGGTCAAGCAAGTGCTGTACGAAAATGCTTTTCCTGTGGTACTTCCCATAGCAGGCAAGGGAGGTGAAACACTTTTCAGCCTTCAAGGTCGCTACGGAGAAGTTGAACACTTCATTCCTCATGATGAAGTTACAGAAACATGGGCACACTATGAAACGGCTTTCTCACTGCTAGCAGGCTTGCATGATTGCCTTGCAACAAGACTTGAGCATATTCCTTTTGTTCCACCACAGGTAAGCAATTATGGTACACCAGATGTGCTATTTACTTGGACGTCGCAAGTAGAGCACAGAATTGTGCAAATGAGCGATGATACTATGAAACGTTCTGCCCTTGCTCTTTGTGTTGATACAATGCAACTACTTACTGTGATGAAAACCAAGTGGAGTGAAACGGGACATGCTTTACTACAACAAGTAACGCATGGTGATTATGGCTTTGGTAATATACTTTTCCGAGATGAATGCATCGTTGCTATCCTTGACTTCGATTTTCTCGCGGTGCGAGAGCGTATCTTCGATCTCGCCTACACGCTGTACTGGATGTTTCATCGTATCGAAGGTGGATTATCGCCAGCTAATCTCTCATGGTCACGTGTCAGATATATGCTGACACGCTACAATAGCAAGAGTACGCGACCTTTAACAGAGATGGAGGTGCGAACATTGCCGCTTGAAATAGCTCGTGTTCCACTTTATTGGGTTGCCGAGGCGAATGTCTTGTCCGACCCAGCACGAACCATAATGCAATTAGCTGATACAGTACAGTATTCGCGTTGGGTTCTTGAAAATAGTGATGAACTTGCGAATCTCTTCGTTTTGTAGGGACCGATTTATCGCGTCCTCTTGGCATCTCGACCGCCAGGAGGACGCGATAAATCGGTCCCTACAAAACTACTCTACGACCCGACACGCAGGTAATGCCCCCAATACCCCTTATAGATGCCATATGGCTCTGCAATACGCTCAACCTCAGCTTGCGTTACATCTTTTCCATGTCCATACAGCCGTGAGGCAGCAGCCAGCATTACTTTCTCGTTGACGGTAAGTTGTTCCATCCGTCCTAGTCCGCGTACCATGACAAATGATGCAGACCATTCACCAAAGCCACGAATACTTCGTAGCCATGCCTGTACCTCGTCATAGTCGCCTGTTCGCAGAAAATGCTCGTCCACGTCATTGAACGCTTTGATGGCTGCAACCAGATACTCCGCTTTACGCGCATTGCGTACAACTCCTGTGAGTTCGTCTTCGCTTACATGCGCCATCCGTTCTGCTTCTGGAAACGCTGGATAGGCCGTTTCCTGTATGCAAATGCTACCGCCATAGATATCAATAATATTTTTCTTCATCCTCTGAGACATGTTCATTGGGTTGCGCTGTGTCAGTACAGCCCAACATGCGTTCTCAAACGGAGTCAAAAATTTGACCTGATGATAACCATACAACTCCTGTACAATTGGCGCAAAGTCAACATCCTCTCGTCCAATTGCATAGAAGGGGCGGAGATCATCATCCAAACTCAAAAAGAATGTGATGCGATCTACCGCTGCATTCTTTATCTCTTCATTAAAGGGTTGTTCCGAAAAAAGCGTATACGCCAATTGAGGCTTGTCTATTGTACCTATAGAGGTAAGCTGAAATGCGATGAGTTGTCCATCGACATAGACAGCTTTTGTAAGCACTTGTTCTGTTACAGCCTGCTCTCCTTGTGTAGGGGAGAAGAAACCAAGAAAATTCAGTGATTTCTCAAAATCATACGGTGCAGCGGGCGTAATATATCCTGTTTCTGTATACATCAATGCGCTCCTCTTTTGCATTTTATCGTTCTAGCAAATGTGTCCTCATAAAATCTAACGTAGTGCGGATAATCTCTTGTGAGCGCACGTTGTCGTCAAGGATATCGAAGGCATGATGGCCTGTCGCATGGTTCATAAAGTCGAGACTCACATTTTTTGCGATTGCTGCTGTTAAGAGGCGGTCAATTGAGCTATTGAGTTCGGGAGCATCGAGACCTGCATGCACGATGAGCATTGGAGGAAGTGCATTTGTTCTCTTGCTAAGGCGGTTAGGCGCGGAAAATTCGGCAAGTACTTCGTCAGAAAGATGAGGGAGGCTGCTATCCGAAGCATAAAAGACCTTGAGGTCGGCGATTCCGTAGTAAGAGACGATGCAACGAACATAGTCTGCATCTTCGCGTAATGCAGAACGTAGTGCAAAAGGTGAACCTGCCGAACAGGTCCAAATGCAGAGCGCGTTGGCATCAATGCCCAGTGATTTGCTGTTCTCACGCACGTAGGTGATAAGGTCGTCTATATCTTTCGCCGCATCATACAGCTTTGTTGGCATCTCTGACGAACGATGATTGAAGGTAATGCCAATTAAGCCAGACGCCGCCGCTAGTTGACCCCACGAGACATATTGTCCCCAATCTTTTGCGTTCTTGAGGAACTCTGGCGAACCATCGCCATGTACATAAATCACGGCTGGAAGCCGTGTCTCACCTTCATAATCCTCTGGGTAGTACACATCCATGAGCAAGTCACCGGAATCAACGGTTTTGTAGACGATGTCTGGTCGCACGATGGCACCCTCCATGTCAGTAAGTGCGTACACAACTGGCGATTCTTTAACGTCTTCTGGTTCTTGCTCGTCCATTGAAAGATCATCTTGGTCCGCCATTTTTTTGCTCCTTTGTGCTAATTTTTTATACCAAACTATAGTAGCATATTTCCATTCTCATCTGTAGACAAAAATACGGTTATCTTGTCAAATTTCTTCCTCCGTGCTATTCTCGTACATATGGTCTAATTTTATTTCTTTCGAGAGCATAAAGGACATGTGTGATGGCGGAGAGCAGTCCTCCACAGCGGAGCACATTATTGCGACGCGCTCATGAATTGTTAGAGAGCATTGGGCAACCAGTAACAGAAGAGACGTTGATACAGCATCTCTTTGGTGCCAATAGCAATGCGGGGCAGCAAGGCTTTTGGACAGTCATGTTGCGTCAAGCATTGAGAAGTTCTGCACTCTTTGAGGAGACTGGCGAGATCGGTATAGGTAGCGACTTGCGTTGGTCCCTTGCAGCATGGCATAGCACACAGCAGTTACTTGACGATGTTGAGTTTGTGGTTATTGATACAGAAACTACTGGACTTCGCCCCGGTTCTGACCGTGTTATCGAGGTTGCGTGTGTGCGTGTGCGGAACGGAGAAGCTATCGACTCGTTTCAGACGCTGATCAATCCAATCCGCCGTATTCCCCCGTTTATCGCACAATTCACAGGCATTACGCAAGAGATGGTCAACGATGCCCCGACTGCGAAAGAGGTTATGCCTGAAGTGATGCGCTTTATTGGAGATGCTATCGTCGTGGGCCATAATGTCGGTTTCGATATCGGGTTTCTCTCCTATGAAGCACAGCTTGTTGGGCGTGCCTTTCCTCCCGATGGTCTTGATACTATTCCACTTGCGCGGCGTTTTTGTCCTGGGCTAAAGCGTTTCAAACTCGATATGGTTGCTAGCCATCTTAATATTCCCACTGTAAATAGACATCGTGCGCTGGGTGATGCCTCTGTTACTGCCGCTGTATTTCTGCGCATTCTCGCATTGGCGCGACAACAGGATATTTCTACACTTGGTCATTTGCGTCGTCGCTTGCAATTGCCGGTGGCATGGAGTGGTGATATCACACAACTTAGCTTCCCAGAAAAAGGCGAAACATTGCGTGCTGATGGCAAACTGGCCTCATCTTCGTTGCCCACCATGCGCCCAACGGGAAGTATCTTCCTCAATCCTGCCTGGAAGCGTGACTTTTCTACACAGCCAGGTGTGTATCTGATGAAAGATGAAAACGATCAGGTAATTTATGTGGGCAAGGCGAAGTGCCTCAAAAATCGTCTTGCGTCATACTACAGTCATCCTCTTGGCTATACACGCAAGATGGATGGACTCTTGCAGAGCGTCAAGGAAATTAAGACCATTGAGATGGGATCGGAACTTGAGGCTCTGCTACGCGAGTCTGAGATGATCAAAGCCCTTCAGCCTGTATATAATGTGCAACTACGTAACTACGAATTGTACCCTTTTATCAAGATCGACGTGCAGCATCCCTTTCCTCGCGTCTACTCGTCAAAAGAGGTTGCCGCAGATGGCGCACGTTACTTTGGTCCGTTTCGTAGCCGTCGTGTTGTTGATCTCACTATCGAACTGGTGCAGAAGGTCTTTCCTGTACGCACCTGTATTCGTTCGTTGCCACCACAGGCGAAAGCCTCTGACCCCTGCTTGCGTCTACACTTGGATCGTTGTCCCGGTCCCTGTCGCGGTGGTGTTGATTCTGCTGAATATCATAAGGTGATTGAACAGGTCTGCGCATTCCTGGGTGGTGAGCGCGAGGACCTGTTGGAACGACTGCGCCGCCAGATGCACGAGGCTGCGCACAACCTCAATTTTGAGCGTGCTGCATGGTTCCGTGATGCTATCCGCAGTGCCGACGAAGTGCTGATTGGGCAACGACTCATCACAGGAGCCGTCGAAGCGAACAACCTCTTTATCGTCTATCCCTCGGCGGCAGAGAGACATAACGAAATATTTCTCATCCGCCATGGTCGCCTCGTGCAACAACGGTCTGTTCCACATGAGCCAGCAGCGATGAAACAGGCTATCTATGAATTGCTTGACGTAGCAGCAACACTAGGAGATGCTCCAAGTATTGTTGGCAAAGCCGAAGTTGACCAGATAAACATTATCAGCCGTTGGATACACCGCCATAGCGATGACCGCGCATTCTTCACCTTTCAAAGTGCACTCACCGATGAGCAAGCCGCACGCGATCTGATTGAGCGTATGTGGATCGATGTTGATACGGCTCGCACACTTCCTATAGAAGAGGATGTAGAGGAACTTGAAGAATTCATTATTACGTAGACTTAAAGTATCGCTTACACCAAACCATAGCGTTTACGAGTATCTTGTACCTCCTTGTACATTTGCGATACGCTCAAGCGATGGCCTTCAGGGTCTTTTGCTCGAAACGAACGTCCGGCTCCCATATCTTCGACCTCTGACACAACCTCTACTCCCTTTGCCTTCCATTCGTTCCATACTGCATCAACATCTTCGACCTCAAGACCAAGCGCAACTCCACCTGGTGATCCCGTTATCCCTGGTGGTAGTGTGGCAACGTCCCATAATACAATGGGAGTGCCAGCAGCCAATCGCAGAAAAGCAAAGGTGTCATTGGAAAATTCAGGCACCTCTTCCAGTCCCAAAAGACTTATGTAGAAGTCTTTAGCCTTCTTCATATCATGCACAAAAAGCGTGACAATGCCCAGTTTGAAAGTCATATTGTCCTCCTTGTAGCTAAGGCATCTCCTGACATGTCTTCCCATATATGCTGTTCTGCTAAAATTGTACAATACAAATGTTCTAATTACAAGACGGCAATGTACAGCAGATTACTTTTCTCTTACTCCAACGTTTATTATGCTAGTTGTCATCTGAATATTGCGTATACACGGTATATTGACCTCTTCCCACTCTCTTAAAAGAGAGTGGGACTCCTCTGCTCACGAAGAGGATTTCCTGCTTCGCCGACCAGTGCCAGCCGCAGCTTTCGCCACGACTGGTCTTACCTGCTCTCCACAGGCAGATGCGGCAAGCCCTGCCGCCAAAATGTTTTGTGCTGCATTGCTATCTCGGTCATGGAATATCCCACATGCAGGACATGCCCATGCTCTAATGTCTAAAGGCATGTCGTCCATGACATGCCCACACGCACTGCACGTCTTGGATGAGGGAAACCATCGGTCTATTTTGACCACAGTACGCCCATACCACTCCCCTTTGTACTCTAACTGACGCACGAACTCTGACCATCCGACATCTTGAATGGCTTTCGCTAAACAATGATTTTGCAGCATGTTTTTGACCGCAAGCGTTTCCAGACAAATCACTTGGTTCTCGCGTATTAGTCTGGTAGACAACTTGTGCTGAAAATCACGGCGCGTATCAGCAATGCGTGCATGTAGTCTCGCTAGCTTGATGCGTGCTTTGTTGCGGTTCTTCGAGCCTTTTTTCTTCTTGGCATGGCGTCGTTGTGCTTTGGCAAGCTTCTTCTCGTCGCGCGCATAATACTTGGGGTTGGCGATGGCTTCCCCATCACTAGTCACGAGAAACGATTTCAGTCCTAGATCAATGCCAATCGCCTTGTCTATAGAAGGAAGAAGTGCTATCTCTTCCTCAACCAGCATGGATACGAAATAGCGACCTGATTGGTCTTTAGAAATAGTGACACTACTTGGCTTGGCGTTCTCAGGAAGTGGACGTGACCACACAATGGCAAGCGGTTCCTGCTGCTTGGCAAGCGTGAGGCAGGTTCCATCCCAGCGAAAGGCTGTCGCTGTATAGGTGGCTGATTGCTGCTTGTGCTTCTTCTTGTAGACAGGATACTTGGCACGTCCTTCAAAGAAGTTGACTAACGCTTTGTCCAGATGGACAAGTGATTGTTGAAGCGGGACGCTGGACACTTCTTTGAGCCATGCGGTTCCCTCGTCCGTTTTGAGTGCGGGAAGGGCGGCTGACAAATCGTTGTAATAGAGCTTTTGCCCGTGCTGAAAGTAAGCAGTGGTGCGCGTGCGTAACGCCCAGTTGTAGACAAAGCGACAACACCCAAACGTACACGCCAAGTTGTGGACTTGCTCAGGGGTTGGGTAGAACCGATACTTGTACGCACGCTTGCTCATGGTGACTCCTACTTACTTCGCACGTTGAAGGGTGTCTGCGTGTTCACAAGCTTCGGTACGTTCATCGAGAGGGCAAGTTGTCCCGCCTCTTGCTCGTAGAACCCTGCAAGCCATCCCATGATATAGCCTGTGTTCCATTCATCGGAGTGTCCTGCATCCCAACCGTTCCTGAGCAGGAACAGCAAAGTTGATGTGTCTAGCAGGTCATTATGCTGGTGGTAGGTATGATGGGTCTCATAGCCGTTAGTATACCCATGCACAAAGTCCTCATCCTCACTGAGAATTGTTCTTGTGCCAATGGAGAGCATTGGGTACTCAATCAGTGTCATGCTGTACTTCTCCTTCCTCATACTTGTAAAAAGAGCAGATGTATCTGTTGTGCATCGGTGGGAAGTGTTGTGCTGTTCTTGAGGGTGATGGACACGCTTTGTATCCCTGTCAGATGCAGAAGCGTGGTGGTTGCCTTGTCCTTATTCATGCCTGCAATCATGGCTGTGATAACCTGTTGTTGTTCCTGAGTGAAGGGATACGCCCACAAGCTGACTGCGGTAAGCTGTAGTTCAGTGATGCCATGCGCGTTCGTGCTGCTGTGGGTGATGCTGGTTTGGACGCCTGTGGTGGTGTAGCCTGTCCCGAAACGCTTCGTTGCATCTTGTGTGGCAAGTTGTGTGGCAAGTGTGCTCAAGGCTTGGGTGGGATAGACGGTGCCTGCACACGTCTCGTTGACGGTAACACTCATTTGTGTTGCTTCTGCGCCTACCGCATGGTCAGGTGTCACCTGCTGGGTACAAGCAAGCGGAGTGAAGAGCGTTTCAGATGGCTGTACTTGGGTATGGAGTGCTGCTTGGACACTCTGCTCTAGGCTCGTCTTGATGGTGGTTACGACACTGGTGATATCCTGTGCTGTCACGGTCTGGTAGGTTCGGGCATCCTGTCCGCCGTGAAAGGCTCCGTTAGCAGCAAACACATCAAGACGACAACACTGTCCGTAGACATCCCCTGCGCTGATGTTACCTGCTCGTCCTGTGAGGGCGGCATGGGCTAGCACCGTCACCTGTCCCTCCGTCGGCATCGCGGCGGCGGGTATTGTTGCATCCTGGTCAGTGACGATCTGTACCCCATCGGTTCCTGTGAGCAGGGTTCCTGTGTTGACCGTCTGCACAGACGGTGCGGCATTGTAGAAGGTGACGGCTCCATGTGCCGCTTGCGCCTGCTGGTGTGCCGTTCCTGTCGTGGGAACTGTCTTCTGCTGACTCATCGTGATGGCAGGAAGGAGTCGCCCTGCTAGTTGATGTTTCGCAGGGTCGGCGGTTCCAGTGATGACAAGTTGGACGGTACTGGTGGTGGTCAAGTGCTGGGATGCAGTCACAATGGTGATGGTTGCTGATGGCGTGAAGAGTTGCAGAAGAGACACGCTACTGCCTGTGCCAATGGCAAACAGACACACAGCGACAAGAGCAAGTATCCACCAACGGGGGCTCGTGCTGTGCGGTTCTTGCTGCGATGCTGGTGGGGTCGCTGGCTTCTCGTTGTCCTGGCTTTCTTGCGATGCTGCTATGGTACTCTCGACGGTTGGGGGTTCCTCGTCTGGTGGTTCCATCACATACACATCTATCACCCTGTGGGGCTGTTGCTCATAAGGTGCCGTGTCTGGTGATTCCTGGGCTTGTTGCTCATCCAGATGAGCAAGAATGGCGTTGATATGTTGCTGGAGGGTCTGGTCGTCCATGATAGCTCCTAAAGAGAGGGGAGAGGGAGAGGTGTACCCCTTTCCCCAACAGAACACACACTACAAAGTGATGGGATCGCTGGGTCTAGCAGGGCGGAACTGTCCATTGTCGTTGATGAACACCGTGCGACTGTCTCCAATATGCACAATCATGTCAGGCTTGCCGTCTCCGTTCACATCTCGAAATTCCAGGGTCACAGGGGTCAACTCTTGCCCATCGCCGATCAGAGTTGGCCCCTGATTGAGTTTGGCTTTGGTGGCATCGCCCCCTGGAAGCTCGATAATCTCGATGTGCTTGTTGAGGTTGAGGGCAATGAAGTGGCTTGGGGTATGGGCGTCGTGATGCCCAACACGTACATCGTATTGAGAGGTACGAGGGCGTCCATAATGCAGATCGTCCTGCAAGCCGTGCCACCAATTGAGCACAACAAGCCCAAGTACAAACACTGTTAGCCCTACCAGCATGGTGAGACCGACGTATACCGACCAATGCCATTGAGGCTGTACCCTTCGCTTCGGCTCGGTGGGACGCTCCTGTGTCTGACGCTGTTGGACAGGGGACGGGTACTCATGAGTACGGCTGCGACGTGGGGGAACAGGCTGACGGTGATAACGCACAACGGTATGCGTTCCCCCTTGTGTGGCTGGCACTTGGTAGCGTCGTGCGCTGGTGGGGATGCGTGTCTCATAGACTTCGTGATCTTCTCCATCATCGTACTGATACTGAACCGTCTGCCGTGGTATTTGCTGTGGTATCCGTTCATCGGTTGTGCAAGGACGGTCTTCGGGATGGATACCGTAGGAATGTCCTGCACGATGAGGTGAGGCTACGTTCAGGTCGCTGCTGTCAACACGTCGGGTTGGTGGGATGCCAACGTTGCGTTGCTCTCTCATGCGTTTCCCCCTTCTTGGATGCGATGGGTGGCACACAGTTTGAGGAAGGTTCCAGGTTGCACGGTCAGACACCGTGGACAGTACGCTTTCTTGCCACACGTCATACACAGGTGTTCGCCTTGCGTCACTGTTTCACGGAAGCTATGCCATCCTCGTTGACAGTGCTCTAAGGCGATGATATGCCGTTCATGGACCGTGAGCGTGCTTTTGGGTGTTCTACGAGCCATCTTCCTGATTTTCCCTTCTGTGGTGTGCATTGTGGCACAACTACTGTGCCACAATGCACACCACACTAGATAGTCTTTCCGTTGATAAAGTTGGTCGCTTCCCCTTGAGTCAGCAGTCCGTCTTGCACGTATTGCTGAACCTGTGCGATAGCGTCCTGGTCGGTACGACAGTCGCACGCACTATTCCAACAGAAGGGTTTGCTCTCGGTAGCTTCTTTGGTGCCACCAGGAATATCGGAGATAAAAGTATCAGCAAAAGGTCGTGTATCATGTGTGGTCATACTGTCACTTGCTCCTTCTGACGAGCATCAGCGACATAGTAGCCAATGGTTGCACCTGGGTGGCCTTGTCCGTGAAGGGCAGCACACCATCCTACGATATAGCCCGCGCGATAGCGATCTGAGGTGGTGTAGTCATACATAGTGCGGGCGAGAAAGCCGTAGACATCGGTATCACGCAGAGGTTTGTCGTGATAGAGTTCGGTAAAACGTAAGTATCCTTCTTGATAGCCTGTGCTGAGTTCTTGGTCTGCTACCTCTATAGCAGTGTTCCCTATGACGATTCGTTTTCCCATTGGGGTACTCCTTGACTTCTCAAGTGTCCCAATGCACAATAGGCACAGGGACTTGACGGCTTTACGAAAAGGGTTGAGCTAGTCCCGTTTGGCTAGCTACTGGGTGAAAGACAGTAGCTAGTTTCTTTTGTCTCCTTTCAACGTACTTAGGCTAGTCGTTATACATAGAACTTACATACTCATCTTGAAAATGCTAGTAATTACAATTTAGCGCAAAGTAAGTATGTGTAAACAAGCATCGACTTTTCAAAATTTGGCTTGTATTGTTACAATAATAACTTAACTGTCATGACTTGTCAAGTCTTAATGAGCCGATTGCATAGAGGTCATTGAAATGATATAGTAGGTTTCAAATGCTGCCAGCTAAACAGGCTGGTATTGAAGGAGTCTATTGTATGCATGAGTTCCAAGAACTACTTGAAAATATGCCTGCTACGTTAACTGAGTTGGCACGTCGAGCAGACGTAAGCGAACGTTCTGTCATGAGGATGAGAGATGGAGAAAGAGTAAATAGAAGTACAGCTAACAAGGTACTAAATGGATTATCGCAATTATATGATCAAACATTTACTTTGAAAAATGTAACGGGAATCAACTTGGCTGACTGACAGACAGGTGAAGAGAGTGGTGACAATACTATCAAAAACACTGTCTTGGAGGAGGAAAAATATACTGTATCTATTCTTCCTTCTCCTTCGGTATAATAAGGCTTACAAATGCCGAACTGAGAAAAACCCCTATAGGAGAATTACATAGCCATGTTACTGTCTGATAAACGTATTGTGGAAGAGCGAGAGAACGGAAATATTGTGATCGAGCCATTTGACCGTCGTCATTTGGGAACCAACTCGTATGACTGTCGGCTTGGTGAATGGTATTTTCAGGGCAATGCAAATGTTGAGGTGATGCACCTGGACAATCCAGAGGAGATTCGCCGCTATTGGGGCGAACCACGTAAGGCGCATGGTGGCAAGATAGCGATTCGCCCTGGCACCACGATTCTCGCACACACACAAGAGGTGATCGGTGGTCACAATGGCTACCTTGCGAAGATGTACTCGCGTAGCACAGTTGCCCGCTCCGGTCTCTCTGTCTGTCGTTGTGCAGGTGTCGGCGATGTTGGTTATATCAATCGTTGGACAATGGAAATCAGCAATCACACACAGACCGTGATCTGGGTCCCTGTCAACTTTCGCATTTGCCAACTTACCTTCGAGTATGTTGGCGAAACCCTAAAAGAATATCGGGGTAAATACGGTAAACCGGGGAACGATTGGACGCCGCAAGATATGTTGCCCAAGCCGCACTTTGACTGGGATTATGACGAATATCGCACGGACCGAGAACGGTGACACTCTCCTCCCCTACAAGGGGAGAAGTTCCTAAGCAACATGTGCAGTGTGGCCTGTTCCCGTAGGAACCGTCTCTCAGAAGACGTGGTTGACCTGCACACTCACTGAGACAACGTTGGGGCGTGTCTGCCCGGCTACTCCTTTCCCTAGCACGCTAGGACGGAGATACGTGAAGGAACGAGGAAACGTCACTTGCTCACCAAAGGTGAGACGATGCATATTGACTGAGCCTACCAGGTCTCGGTGTCCCGTGAAACCACACTTGTTGCAGTTCCATTGCCTATTTCTTGGCTTGTGCTTATGCCCACATGCAGGACATTGGCTCGATGTTCCTCGTTCGGAGCCAGTGAAGCACACCATGTGAGCTTGTTTACTTTTGTGGGTCAGGTAACTGATATCTTTTCCGTATTCCCACAAACTCATCCGTTGATTGTGATGCCGCCCGCTGTTCTGGTTGCGGACACCATGCGGATTGCCAATAAAGAGGGTGCCAACTTCATGCTTGACGCAGAAGTTAATCACTTTGCGTGTGGCTTGGTGTCGCTGGTTACGGATACGCCGCTCAGCACGTTTGCACTGTATGTTCTTGGCGTGCTGCAACTTCTTCCATCGTCGTGAGTATTTCTGGCACTGCGCTTGTTTCTTGGTAATGGTTCGTACCTGCATCGTTCGTTGTCGTTTGAGTGAACGAATGCCACGCCCTGTGACTATCATGGCTTTGCCTGTATTGGTTGTGACGGCCGCTAAATGGATTTCGCCCAAATCGACGGTTGCGTGTCTGTCCCCAGGTGCGCTCTCTCGTTGCTCTATCTCCATACAGACATGCAGTTCGTAGCCATTGTTCCACACAAGCGTACACGAACCACTGTTCTCTGGAAGGTCAAGAGGCAAGACAAGCGACTTGCGCCCTCGTCCCATTGGAAGCACAACACGACCATTCTCTCTGGACACGGCTTGTGCAGGCCACATCACGGGATAGAACCGTTTTTCTTTGTAGGGGTAGCGCATCCGCATCTGAGGGTGCGTTTGCCGAAGTTGGCGCGTGGTGTCCACGTTGGCAAGAAAGGCGTGGACCACCATCTGCACCGATTGACTATGGAGAGCAAAACGGCCTTTGGTTGCTTTCTGTAACTCATTTCGTCCAGGCCAAGATGTGCGTTGCAACCGAGCGGTCTTGTGTATATTCATACACAAGTTCCACACTTGTGCTGCTTCTCGTTGAGCGTCGTGCAACTGTTGCAGTTGGGTTGAAGACAGATGTGTGAGTGGGTAGATTCTGACCGTATTCATGCGCTCTCCTCTTCCTTCTCCCGCTCAGGGTTGCATAGTGTGGGGGCATCCATCGAGAGAGCAAACTGTCCATCCTCTTGCTCGTAGAATGCCGCAAGCCATCTGAGGATGTAGCCTGTCATCCACTGGTCCGTGTGTCCTGCATTCCACCCATTTCTCAGCAAGAACAGGAGCGTGGACGTGTCTACTGCATCCTCTTTGTGGTGGTAGGCATGAAAAGTCTCATAGCCGTTGGTATACCCACATAGGAAATCCTCATCGTCAATCCTCAAAAGCATGGTTCCAAGAACTACTTGTTGTTGTTGCTGTATGCTCGTCGTCATAATGCATGTCTCCTTTACACGCTTATACCTGTAAGAACAGGATGCTGATATGCTGTTCATCTCTTGGGAGAGTCGTGCCGTTCTTGAGGGTGATGGACACGCTTTGTATTCCTGCCATGTGGAGCAGTGTTGTTGTCGCTTTGTCCTTGCTCATTCCTGCAATCATCGCTTTGATGCTATGTTGCTGGCCTTGGGCAAACGGATACATCCACATGCTGACAGACGTGATCGCTAGCTCACTGCTATCATGAGTGGTGCTACGTACTTGGGTGATGCGTGTCTGTACTCCTGTGGTGGTATAACCTGTTCCGAGTCGCGTGTTCGCGTCTTGGGTCGCTCTCTGCGTTGCAAGAGTCGTCAATGCTTGGGTGGTGTACGCCGTGCCTATACAAGTCTCATCAAGCATGACCTGTACCTGCGTAGCTTCCTCTCCTGCTCTGTGGTCTGCTGTGACCTTTGAGGTGCAAGCAAGTGGAGTAAGAAGTGTTTCCGTTGGCTGTACCTGTATCTGAAACGCCGCTTGAACACTTTGGTCTACGCTCGTTTTCAGGCTGCTGACCACACTGGTGATATCCTGTTGTGTGACCGTCTGATACGTTCGGGCGTCCAGTCCCCCATGAAACGCACCATTTGCCACAAACACGTTGAGGCGACAACACTGTCCGTAGATATCCCCTGCTTTGATGTTTCCTTGTGGTCCTGTGAGAGCAGCATGAGCAAGGATGGTTACTTGTCCCTCGGTTGGCATGATGGCGGCTGGTATCGTCGCGTCTTGGTCCGTAATGACTGCTCTTCCGTCTGCCCCTGTCAGCAGCGTTCCCACTTCAACCGTCTGCACATACGGGGCGGCATTGTAAAACGTGATGAGACCATGTGCCGCTTGTGCCGCTTGACGTGCCGTTCCTGTGGTTGGGAGAGTCTTCTGCTGGCTCATGGTGATGGTTGGTAACATGCGCCCTGCGAGCTGATTCTTTGTGGGGTCGGCGGTTCCATTCGTCACAAGGTGGAGGGTGCTCGTTGTGGTCAATTGCTGCGCTTGTGTGACAAGGGTCACGCTTGCTGAGGGCGTGAAAAGGGATACAAGATACATGCTACTGCCTGCCCCTAATAAGACGATGGACAGTGCGACAAGTGCAACCAGGAGCCAACGGGGGGGCGTGCTCTGCTGATGTTCATGAAGAGTCGTCGTGCTCTCTGGTTCCTCGTCGTCGTTCTCCTGGCATTTTTGTGTCAGAGGCGCGTCTAGTGTACTTTCGACGGTGAGTGGTGGGTTGTCGTCGTCCTGTTCTCGTTCAACGACATAGACATCTATCACCGTGTGGGGGCGGTGCTGATACGGTGCTTCTTGGTCCTCGGTGGTTGGGAGTCGTTGCCCTCGGTGGGCGGTTTCGATACTGGCAAGGATCGCGTCGATGTGCTGGTGTATGTCCTGCTGGTCGTTCATTGCTATCTCCTAGAGAGAAAGAGTAGTGGAGGGAAAGACACATATCCCCTCCATATGAGAAAACACACTACACAGTAATAGGGTCGCTTGGCTTGGCGAGTCGGAATTGTCCGTTGTCGTTGACGAACACGGTTCGGCTGTCTCCGATATGCAGGATCAGGTCAGGCTTTCCATCTCGGTTCACATCTCGAAATTCCAGCGTGACAGGGGTCAACTCCTGTCCGTCTCCGACGAGCGTTGGACCGATATACACACGCGCTTTGGTTGCGTCTCCCCCTGGAAACTCAATGACTTCTACTTGCTTGTTAAGGTTCACCACAAGAAAGTGGCTTGGTATGCCTGTATCGTTGTGACCAACCCTCACATCGTACTGAGCGGTACGGGGGCGTCCGTAGTGCAGGTCATCTTGGAAGCCGTGCCACCAATTCAGTGCAAGTACGCCACTGACAAAGATGGCAAGGACCCCAATGATGGACAAGCCAACATACACCAGCCAATGCCACTGTCTACGTAGCTGTCGTGCACGTGTCACCTTCGGGTCTGTCGTGTGCTCGTGCCTCTGCTGCGGTACTGGTGGTGGTACGTGGTCCTGGGTACGACTGCTGCGCGGTGGTATCGGCTGGTGATGGTAGCGTACTACCGTGCGTGGTCCCTGCATGGCTGGCACTTGATAGCGTCTCGCACTGCTTGGGCTACGTGTGTCGTATACCTCTTCATCTGCCGTTCCATCGTCGAACTGATGCTGGACAGGTCTTCGGGTCTGCTGCCGTTGTTGCCGCTCATCCGTCAGGTATGGGCGGTCCTCGGGATGAATGCCTGTCGAGTGTCCTGCACGATGGGGCGATGCTGCGTTCACGTCGGGACTCTCAGCGCGTCGCCGGGTCTGCTGTGTCGGGTCAATGATTCGTTGTTCTCTCATGCAAACACCTCTTGAGCGGTTTCAGGGGTTCGTAGGTGTTGATGGGTCGTGCAGTAGCCTCGCTTCGGATTGCCTCTTACATTCGGGACGCATGCAACACATGCACCTAGAGCGTGACAGTGAGAACACAGAAAGTAGCCTTTGATGATGGTTGCTTTCCAGTGATGACTGTCCTTATATGAGGAAGCAACCTTGTGTCCTGCGTGTTGTAGTACGTTCATCCTGTCACCTGCACATCCTGACTAGCAATATAGTAGCCTACCGTTGGTTCTGGGCGGCCTAGTGCGTGGAGGGCTGCACACCAGCCGACAAGATAGCCAGCACGGTGTCGGTCTGAGTGGAAACAGTCGTAGATGTTGGTCACAAGAAAGCCGTACACCTGGATGTCGGCTAAGAGCTTGTCTTGAAAATGCCTGGTAAAGCGTTGGTATCCTTCTTGATACACTATAAAATTTCAAAAAGCAATCTTTTTAGATGCGTTTAGATGCCTTGATAATCTTTTATGTTCAATTTGACAAATAGCATTTCAAATGTTACTATTGTGTAAAATTGTTTCGTAGGAGAGATGTTTATGAGATTGGAAGAGTTAATAGAGGAAGCACTAATGACCAATAAAGAGGTTGCTGATGAGGCGCAGCTTTCTCCTGGCACAATCTCAAGAATAATTAATGGTCATCCAACCAAACGCCTTACTGTAAGAAAAATACTTGCTATCTTAAGCCAAAAGTTAAGCCGTAGAATTGAGATTGATGAGATTGAGGGCTTAAACTTGTCCGATTAACTCCTAAATTCGTTTGGTGATTTTAGAGATAACAATAGATCAATCAAGTCGCTATAACCTGATCTGATGCAGCAAATAAAGTTCTACGAGGTTTATCTTGAATACGCGATGAAACGTTTACGTGAGACAATGCAATAGATATTTATCTCTATTATAGGGAAGATGGTTGTAAGTATTTTCACTTGTAATGATGGAAAACTTTTTATGTAATGGGGCAAGGGCATCTCAACCGGTACATTTTGAAAAATCAGGTGATGGAGTGTATTGTGGCGAGGGTCGCTTTAATCTCACCCCTGAAACGGGGTGGGACTTATCGCTCCCGACGTTAAAAAGGAAGTGGCGCGGCATGAGCAGGGGACGGTTGATTTCATTTGAGGGACTTGATGGTGCTGGCAAAAGTACGCAGATGCGCTTGCTAGAGCAATGGCTCATGTCGCGTAATATTTCTTATATTCATACAAGAGAACCAGGTGGCACGCCATTTGGTATCGAAATACGGCGCATCCTATTTAATCATCCCGAACTCACAATCACGCCTCTTGCCGAAGCATTCTTGTTTCAAGCAGACCGCGCCCAACATTTTTCAACTGTAGTTCTTCCAGCTCTGCAAGAGGGGATTCACGTTCTCACGGACCGTTGTTTCGACTCAAGCATTGCTTACCAGGGAGTGGCGCGGGGTGTTGGGGCTGATCTTGTTACGCAAATTTCTATGCTTGCAACACAAAATCATGTCCCCGACCTAACCATCCTCCTTGATCTCGACCCTGCACACGTCCACGTTCGCACCGATGTATCTCAAGATCAGAGTGGCCTACGTGAACAGCAATCCCGCTTCGACACCGAGTCCGAGCGCTTCCATAAAAATCTCCGTCAAGCATTTCTTATGCTCGCGCATACTTACCCTGAGCGTATTAAAGTAGTGGATGCTTTGCAAGCGCCCGAGGAGATTCATAAGGTGATTATCATGTTGGTAAAACCTCTTGTAGAGGCACTTTAGGTATAGAAACTATTAATGAGTAGGATATTATGACGTTTATGACCTTGAGGACAACCTAGACGCTTTGTTCTAACAGTTTGATACAAAGAAGTCGCGTTCTTCTCTTTTTTCCATATCTTTGTAATGATATAATTTACGTCAAGAGGTGAGACATGAAGACTTCTATCGAATTACAAACAATAGCAGTATCCTACAAAGAAATCTGTGAAGGTCAACCGTCCGTGGAATCCTTTAGGAAATTTCATAAATGACTTCTTTGGCAATTTTACAGACAGACGTGAAGAACTGGTGAAGGACCCGATAGAAGAGCCAAAAGATGCAACGTATGACATGCATAAATGGGCTGTCTTTTGTGCTGCCTCAGTCGAATACCTCTGTGAGCAGTATAACCTTCCTTGCCCCGATTGGGTAAATAACCCTGCTTACATATTGCCAGAACCCTGGTATGACTCACCAGGTGCCGAAAAACCACAGGTACGTAAACGATTGGAACAAAAAACTCCTTTAGCCTGGACGAAGCGCAACATTTATTGTGGTAATCGTGTCTTTTGGAATAAGTACGAGTTGCCAACGAAGAAAAAAGCATCGGCGTAGCTCACACAAACACCGAACTAGTACTTTTGAAGACAGTAGGTAAGGACGATGGTTGCAAACCCGCAAAGTGACGATTTACATGGCATTCCTATGACGGAAGAGGCATTTGAGCGGTTGCTGAGCATTGAAAGCCCTTACCGCTACGAACTCATTGATGGTGTTGTCTACGATATGACTGGCTCGACTCCAGAGCATAGCGTTATTGCTGCTAATGTCGAGTCCTTAATGCGTGAACAGATTGGCAGAAATGGTCCCTGTCGCACTCATAGAGATCAATATGTTGTGATACCAGGGAAGCCTCCTGTTGTGCCAGATGTTGTCTTAACGTGTGATCGAGCAGATTGGGACAAAGATAAGCGGCTGAAACCTTTCATGATTCGATTCCCTCTTCTCGTTGTTGAAGTACTTTCACCCAGTACCGAACGATATGATCGGACAGAGAAATTCGCCCGTTATATGCTCTGTTCAACACTTGAAGTATATATGCTGGTGAGCCAGGATGAGCAACACATTGAGGTGTATCGGCGTTCAATGGGCTGGAAGCAGGAACGCTTTTCCGCAGGCCAAACGGTCAAACTTGAGCAACTCGATTTGGAATTGCCTCTTGAGTTAATCTATGCAGGTGTGCTGTAGCACTTTGTTTTCCAACGTAACCAGAAGCCAAATTGAGCTTTTGTATCTTTTCATCATGAAGCTTACGAATTTTTTGTCAAAAACTCCTGAATGTAGCCCACGATACGCTCTGGGGCGTCTTCCTGTAAAAAGTGACTTGCGTCCTCGAACTCATGTGTTGTTGCGCGAGGATATACCTGTTGCCATAAGCGAAGGACCGATGGCAATAGCACAGGGTCTTTCATCCCCCATACCAAAAGGATGGGCTTTTGGGTAAACTGAGATAAGCCTTGTTCTATTCGCTTCATCTCTGCGTAGGAGGCATCAGTTTCTTGGACAGGAATGTCACGTGACCAACAGAGCATGGCAATTCGTGACTCAGGCGTTGGGAATGGAGCACGATAGGCATCCATCGCTGCCTGGGTAAGTTTTTCTGTATTATAAGTAGTACCCAGTATTGCAGGCTCTAAGTAGCCATTCCTCTTCAACACGAAATGCTCACCCTTTGCGGAGCGAATAATTTCTACTAAGCGCGGTAACGAGTTTGTAGGCCAAGGCGCAAACGCCCAGGTGTTTAAAAGGACAAGACGTTTGATACGTTCAGGATGGTGTATTGCAAAGCCTAAACCAACGGGTCCACCCCAATCGTGAAGCACTAACGTGATGTCATGCAAGTCAAGGTGCAAGAGAAGAGCTTCAAGGTTTGCAATATGCTGATGAAGTGTGTACAGAGAACGGTCTTGCGGGACGCCGGACTTGCCCATACCCATATGGTCTGGCACAATGCACCGATCATGTTGTGAAAGTGGAGCAATGAAGTTACGGTACAGATAACCCCATGTAGGGTCGCCATGTAGCATCACGATGGGTTCGCCGTTCCCCTCATCTATGTAGTGCATGTTGAAATCATCAATATTGTGATAGTGTGGGGCAAATGGGAAAGTTCCTCCAAATGTCTCGTCTTTGGTAACAAGCATAGCAGACTCCAATCATCTATAACGGATGAACAGCAATACCTCTAGCATAGGAACAGTATACCTCATTATATCTGTCACAAACTCCGTGTGAGCGGTGTCTTATAGATGCATTGTAGAGTACGTACCTGCAAAAACATGTTTCTAATCGATAGATAAGGAAAAGAGAGGCATGGTATTACAGAGAAGAAATGAGTCTCTCGTCACTCCGACTCAGGACGAGTCGTTTGAGACCGTATTTACGCGGTATTATCCCCTCGTGTATCAGCTTGCGTATCGCTGTACAGGGCGGAGTGATGAGGCAGAAGATATTGCGCAAGAGGTATTTCTGCGTTTCTACCGCATTCCTCCGCATGCGACAACTGAATGTGAGCAGCGAGCATGGCTCTGCCGTGTAGCTACAAATTTGAGCCTAAATGCACTACGTGCTCAGCAGCGTCGTACACATCACGAAGAGCAAGCGGGCGATAGCGCGACACAACACAGCCCTATGAACGGTGTAGAAAAAAGTCCAGAAGAATATCTGCTAGCCGCAGAGCAAGCAGCATTGATACGCTCAATCTTAGCAGAACTGCCTGAGAAGCAACAATCATACATCTTATTGCGGAGCATTGGACTAAGTTATGCGGAGATTGCGCAGGCAACAGGAGTAGCTTCAGCTTCTGTCGGCTCACTACTGGGACGCGCGGAACGCGAGTTCCGAAGGAGATACAATGAACGAACGGCAACACTTCGAGCAGAATGATTCTTGTTTGGATAGAGGGCAATTGGTGAGCCTACGTGATGGTGAGCTATCCACCGATGAAGATGTACATGCACTAGCTCATCTTGTTGGATGTGCCGATTGTAGTGCAGATGAGCGCGAGGTCAGGAAGAGTGGGCAGGACGTGTACACGTTACTTGATGCCCTACATCCGTCCGAAAGCGCGATGCCGAATACCTCACAGGCGTTCGCGGCTCTTCAAACAAGAATCAATGAAGAGCAACACATGCCCAACCTTCGTGTCGTACCGCTCTCTGGGCAAAAAGAGCAATCGGTACATCGACCAATGGAGAAGCGTACACGTTTCCGTTGGATAACAGTAGCTGTTGCAGCAGCATTGATCGCCGTGATTATTCTACCTAATGCGGGAGTGCTGGCAGATCAATTCCTGGCACTGTTTCGTGTGCAACAGTTCCAACCAGTACGGCTAGAGGCTAATCAGAGTGTACGAAACCTGTACAACAATCTGTCAAACTTTGGTACCGTTAAGATAAAAAATACAAAGCTTACAAATCTCACAAACCCAACGAAAGCGCAGGTTGAGCAGTATACACACTTTCCTCTGTTAATGCCGAGTTCTCTTCCGCAAGGAGTGAGCGATACACCCAAGTACAGCATCTTTAAGGGAGATAGTGCAACGTTCACATTTGATACAGCTAAAGCACGAGCAGCGATGCAACAAATGGGGGATGGCAACGTACATATTCCAGCGCAACTTAACGGGGCCGTGTATACCATCACTATTGCTCCGGGGGTTGGAATTCAATATGTGCGAGATTGTAGTGGAGATACATCGGCTACATGTCGTGACCAGAAACAGCTAGATGTAGCAGAGGTTCCTAGTCCAATGGTACAGGGAGCCTCGGCAAATGCCCTCAACGACCTACGCGGATTTATGCTATCTCTGCCACACCTGTCTGCCGATGTGCATAACCTCTGGCAAAATGTTGATACCAGTACTGGTACGGTTCCGTTGCCATTACCCTCTGCACAAACAAATGCAGAAAAAGTGTCGATTCACAACGTGTCAGGAGTGCTGCTGGTAGATAGCTCTATCAAGTATGGTGGCGTGATCTGGCAAAAAGGCGGCATTGTGTACGCTGTTATTGCTAATACCGACGACCGTACACAAATCTTGAACACAGCAAACTCGCTTCGATAATCTGTGTGTGCCTAATCTATCACGTCCTGCTGGCATCTCGATTGCCAACAAGGACGTGATAGATCGGTTCCTACAAACATTAAGCGGAAAAATACAAAATATCCACCAGGAGGACATGGTATTCATGGGTGAGCATCAGGTGCCCGCCATCGAGGTGGAAGGATTATATAAAATCTATCATCGTCTGGTCGCGGTAGAGAATGTGAGCTTCACAACTTATCGTGGTGAGGCTTTTGGCTTTCTTGGCCCGAACGGGGCGGGTAAAAGCACTATCGTAAAAATCATTACAGGTTTGATTGCTAAGACGCAAGGCTCTGTACGTGTGTTAGGGCAACCTGTAAATAGCATGGAGATGCGGCGGCGTGTTGGCTATTTGCCAGAACTGCCAAACTTTCACCGTTGGCTTAAAGCACAGGAGTTTCTAGAGTTTCATGGACAACTCTACGGCATGCGGAGAGTAGTGTTGCAAAAGCGCTGTAAAGAAGCTCTGGCACAGGTGGGGTTGACTGGCAAAGAGCAACAAAAGCTAGGTACCTTCTCAAAAGGCATGTTACAACGGATTGGACTCGCTCAGGCATTGCTGAATCAACCCGATCTGATTATTCTTGATGAGCCTGTATCTGGCCTTGATCCTGTTGGGCAGCACGATATGCGTACTATTTTATTGCGTCTCAAGGCCGAGGGAGTAAGTATCTTTCTCAATTCACACCAACTCGCTGATGTCGAGGCAATTTGTGATCGTGTGGCGATTATTGATAAGGGTCACATTTTAAAGATAGGACCACCTCAGTCGCTTTTCGACGAGCCACTCACGTTAGATGTGCATGTCAACGCCATCACCAACGAACTACTACATAAAATGGGGTCTGTTGCACTCTCTGTACGCGAAAATCCAGACGCACCATGTCATCTGCTCGTTGAGGTGCAGAACGAGGAGCAAGCCGCTGATGTTGCAACTGTTGTGCATGCATGCAGTCTACGTCTCTATACATTAGCTCCGCGTCATCGTTCACTTGAACATCTCTTCTTGCATACCATCGATATGTCAAGCTATGAAGGATAGAGATATTTTATGAACTTACTTTTAATAACACGCTTTACACTGCAGGAGACTATGCGGAAGCGTATATTCCTTGCAGTTGTATTACTCAGTATGCTCCTTTTGATAGGATTTGCCATTCTTTTCAACTTTGTCGTTGATGTAAGCAATGCCCCTGCTGCAATCAGTCGTGAGTTATTTTTGTTAGGGATAGGTGGCTTTATGAGCATTCCTGCAATCTGGCTCGTCTATCTGCTCAGTAGTGTTCTGACAATTCTGCTCACGACAAACATGATCTCCGGTGAAATTGACGCTGGCACGTTTACGATTATCGTCCCTAAACCAATACGACGCTTTGAAATTGTCTTTGGCAAATGGCTCTGCTATGCCCTTCTCTTGACTGTTTATACGGCCTGTCTCTTTTTTGCCTTCCTCATCATTATCTACCTGAAAACAGGTTATTGGCCTGTAAATGCGTTGAACGCGCTGGGCGTACTCGAAGTGGTTGTTTTTGTACTGATGGGCCTAACGACGGCTGGCAGTGCAATGGTGCCAACGTTAGTCAACGGTGCAATCATCCTCGTGCTTTTCATTGCCGCGCAAATATCAAGTTTCATTAACTTGATCGCTCCCTTTGTTGCACCTGACGCAAAAGGTAGTGTGCAGAATGTTACCACTGTTGTCAGCTTGATAATGCCGACGGATGCACTCTGGCACGGTAGTTCATTCTATCTTACCTCTGGTATTCTTAATATCATAGAGGTTTCGCGCATAAATACACCTTTTACTTCGACTGAGCCGATAGCAACTGCGTTATTGATCTGGGCGGCAGTTTACTCGCTAGTTCTTCCTCTATGTGGGGCATGGCGTTTTCAGCATCGCGATCTGTAGAAGCTGATGTACGACATCCTTGTCGAGTTCTCTGATAGCCTCTCATCGATGAACGTGGTGTTGTTCTGTTTCCAGAAGGGCATCGTCGATGAATCAGCGTGTAGAGGCACAACATCCTGGGATTCACGCATTCCAGGATGTTGTGCCTGCCGATCAAATACCAGGCAACACCAGGATCTCTGCGCTGGTACAAGAGGGAGTGCTTCTCTAACTCTGAGGCCTACCGCCTAAAGGAAACTGCTCCCAGGGGTTCTCGTTGACTGTGATCCGGTATCCATCGGGGTCAGCAAAGACAAAGGTACGTCCAAACGGACCATCGTAGGGTGGTGTGATAATGGTGGCTCCAGCCGCTTCCAATTTGGCATGTAACTCATTGACATGATCGCAGTCGATCCAGAGCGTTACACCCCATCCCGGTTGCGGTGCCTCATCCAAGTTCACTTTTGCTTCGCTGAGAGCAAAAGGGATCGTGCTGGAATCGAAGAGGACAAAATCGGGAGTGTTGAAGCGCGGATCGACAGTGAAGCCCAACATCTCCGTGTAAAACGTGCGCGAGGCGGAGAGGTTGCGCACCTGTACGCTGATAAAATCGGGTCCGAGAAGTTTTGCCATGAGTGTTCCCTCCTTTCAAAGCTGAGGAACTGTCCCATCAGGGGTACTTGATTTCTTTCATACCAACAGTCTACCCTATGCGAGTGACAACAGTATGTCAGCAGCGCAACGGCTTTTTAAACGAGTGGGTTGTAAATGGCTGCTGAAGCAAGCAGGCTCACTTCATGTGAGGATGAGACGGCTTCGAGTTGAGGAACCTCCTGTTCTCTCCAAACGTATCTGAGTTCTTGTTGCTGCATGTTGTACCAAGTGATGACCTCTTGTCCCTCTGCTGTGATCGCGATAGAGCCTTCACCAACTCGGTAATACGCTAGAAATGTTGACAACTCCTTTTTTGTGTACTACAGTATCTCCACTTCTACAATAGTGTATGCAGACCAGGAGAGCGTTGATGACTATTTTTAATTCTTCCCGGATCGCACCTGAAGCACTCAGTTTTTCACGTACAATGTCTCTTCCACGTACCCTTTACCACCTTGCCCAGGTTGAAAACTGGCCTTCCATCGAACGAAATGGCTTGCTAAGTACTCATGCCCTGCTTGATCTTGCGGGATTAAGCGGGATAGAACGGAAGCGAATAGAGTGTCAACACAGAGCGGAGCGGGTAGTGTTGCCTGACGAGATTGTCATTAGTGATCAGAAGCCGATGCCTCCAACCGCCCTTAGGCGTTGCCTGTACAATACAACACCTGAACAATGGTATGCGCTGCTCAACTCGAAAGTCTTTTTCTGGCTCGATAGAGAACGTCTCAGTCGTTTACGTCGAGTCTATCGAACGCTTCCACAGATTGTCATGAGTATTGACACAGAACGATTGTTAGCAAGACATGCCGAGCGGATAACACTTACTCCCATTAACACAGGCAATGCTCGTCGTCAGCCTGCGCTGCGTGGACCACAGACATTTGTTCCCTATACTGTGTGGGTCGAGTCAGGTTGGGCAAGTGAAACAGAGGCACTACATACACGACAACGCCCACGAAGCCATAAACCGGCAGAACTGACGGTTGCATATGCTGTGCCCGATATCATGGATTTTGTGGTGGATGTGCAGCGACTTGAACCACAGGAACTACTAGACCTCTAGTGAAGATATAGGCTCGACCTGATAACCTTGAAACTTGCGCGTGTAGAGCCGATAGTAAGCACCCTCCTGAGCCAACAACTCTTGGTGGCTTCCCTGCTCTATGATATGTCCTTGCTCGATAACGACGATTTTGTCGGCATTTTGAATTGTCGTCAATCGATGAGCAATCACGATGGTAGTACGCTCATGCATCAGGTGTTCCAGTGCTTCCTGCACTAAACTTTCGCTTTCATTGTCGAGCGAACTGGTAGCCTCGTCGAGAATGAGAATACGTGGGTCGCGCAATAACGCGCGTGCAATAGCGAGACGTTGGCGTTGTCCGCCTGACAATTTCACGCCGCGCTCGCCAACCAGCGTATTGTAGCCCTCCGGCAACTTCTCAATAAACTCATGAGCGTTGGCTGAGCGTGCTACTCTCTCAATCTCTTCCTGTGTAGCATCGAGTCGTCCATAGGCAATATTTTCACGTACGGTTGTACCGAACAACACAGGTTCTTGCAGGACAATACCAATCTGTTCGCGCAAACTTCTCACCTTCACGTGGCGAATGTCGTAGCCATCAACTGTGATACGTCCACTCTGTACATCGAAAAAGCGTGGAATAAGATTTGCAATCGTTGTCTTGCCCGCTCCGCTTGGCCCAACTAGCGCTACCACCTGACCACGTTGTGCCTCAAAAGATACATCATGGAGTACCTGTGTCTCTTCGTTATAGCTGAAATTCACATGCTCAAAGCACAAATTTCCCTGCACAGGTTGCAATGGTGAAGCGCTGGCGTCGTCTGCAAGCGTGATGGGCTGATCGAGCAAATCAAAGATGCGCTCTGCTGCACCAAGTGCAATTTGAAATTGTCCATAAAGATTACTTAATGCAACAAAGGGACGTGTCAGCACGGCAAGGTAAATCACAATTGTTGTCAGCGTTCCTATCGTCAACGTACCGTTCAGGACTGCTGTACCGCCATACCAGAGAAAGATAGCGAGACCAGTTAGTCCAAGCAGCGTTGTACCTGCCTGGACTCCAGCAGATAAACGGGCGCGCTTCATCGTGATACCAAATTGTTGCCATGCAAGCTTATTGTAGCGGCTTGTCTCATAGTTTTCGCGCGTAAACGCTTTAACCACCTTTGCATTGCCGATAGCCTCTTCGGAAGCGGCCGTTGCCTCACTCAGTGTCGCCAACTCGCGTTTGACATAGCGGCGTAAGTAACGACTGGTAAAGAAGGGCAGAATAAAGATTGGTACAAGGACTAATGCAATCACCAGAAGTGTCGGTCCAAAGCTTGCTGTTGCATGTGTTGTTGGCAGATGGACATTCAATTGACTTGCTTGTGAGAGTAGCGTATCCGGTCCTGCGATGACGATTACAATACCAATAAGTAGCGTAATGGTGTTTTGTGCAAGACTGATTACATCCCCTGTAATTGTTCCTCGTACAAGCGTAACATCATTTGTAAGGCGGCTGAGTAGTTCTCCGGTACGATTGTCTTGAAAAAAGCTTAAGGGCAACTGTTGCAGATGTGCATATACTTTTGTGCGTAGATCAACGAGTACACGCTCACCAACTGCTGTTGTCCAAAAGCTTTGAATGAAGCCGATGATGCCCTGAATAAGTGCGAGGGCGATCAGGTAAAAAATAATTGAATGAAGTGCATCCTGATTTTTCTGAATGACACTATCAATAATTTTTCCTGTGAATGCAGGATACACCAGCGACAACGTACTGGTTATGAATGTCAGAAGCGTCAGCCCTGCCAGTTGCCACCAGTAGGGACGAGCAAAATTGAGCAAGCGCCATATTCTATAGCGGTTTGGCTTTATCTTTGAAAGAGGCTCTTCAGCCATAATGAACTCCTATCGAAATAGTTCCCTTTGTATAGTGATACTATCAAGAATACGTTGTGACAACCTTGGAGTTGTAGTACCACTGCTACATCGCTTCTATGCGCTCCTTTCGCTTTTGTGCCTGGTAATACTCTGGGTCAAGCTCTAACGCTT
>JAABUQ010002944.1_pt1 | contig 32361 bp, 30 predicted proteins | sample 5560001 | NCBI WGS metagenome assembly JAABUQ01 (sample SAMN10711888, study PRJNA513371) | rock metagenome | isolation source: Antarctica rocks | place: Antarctica: Victoria Land, Finger Mt nord | collected 2015-12-18 | reverse complement strand
GACCACCGCGGCGACCCCGTCGGACGCCGCCCCCTGGGCCAGGCGGATGGCGTGGCCCCGCCGGCTGGTCTCGGCCACGGCCAGGTCGTGGTCGGAGGCCAGGGCCTTTTGGATCACCACCCGGGATCGGGCCGTCACCGACGAGGCGGAGGCGTTGACGATGAGCAGGATCCGCACGGTGGGGGAAGGACCGGCTCAGGATGCCGCGCCGGCCGCAGCCCGCAACTGGGCGACGCTGCGGCCGAGCAGGCGCGACACGTGCATCTGCGAGATACCCAATCGCGAGGCGATCTCCGACTGAGTCAAACCCTCGAAGAAGCGCAGGTGCAGGATGGTCTGTTCTCTCGGAGGCAGGGTGAGGAGCAGGGGTGAGAGGGTGGCCCGGCGCTCGGCACCGTCGAGCTCGGGATCCTCGACACCCAGCCGGGACAGCATCGATTCGCCGTCGGCATCTCCCGTCGGTGCGTCGAGGGACGCGAAGCGGTAGGCCTGACCGGCCTCGAGGGCCTCGAGGACCTCCTCCTCGGTGACCTGCACCTCGGTGGCCAGCTCGGCGATGGTAGGCGAGCGGCCCAGCTCCTGGCCCAAGGTGGCCACCACCTTGCCGAGGCGCAGATACAGCTCCTGCATCCGCCGCGGGGCACGGATGGCCCAGCCCCGATCCCGGAAGTGGCGCTTCAACTCTCCGACGATGGTGTGGGTGGCGTAGGTGGAGAACTCCACGCCCCGCTCGGGATCGAAGCGACCTACCGCTTTGAGCAGGCCCAGGGATGCCACCTGCACCAGGTCGTCGAGGGGTTCACCGCGGTTGGCGAAACGCCGGGCCAGGTACTCGGCCAACCCCAGGTGGGCGGCCACCAGCTCGTCGCGCACGGCGGTGTTCTGGGACCGGGCGAAGTCGACGAACTTGCGCCGAAGCTCCTCGCGCCGCTCGGGCTCAAAGGTCAAGACGCGCCGCCCAAGCCGTTGAGGGCGGCGCCGTGGGGTGCCCGCCCGATCTTGACCAGCCGGAACCGGGGACCCTTTGGTCCGGCCTCCAGATGGTGTTCGTCGACCAGGGCGGAGAGCATGATCTCCGACAGCTCGGAGAGCGTCACCGCAGGAGCGTCCTCCCCGAAGAACCCCTCACCCTCGATGACCAGTTGCTCGGGGCTCAGGTCGTAGCGGATCTCGACCATGCCGTCGCGGCCCTCCGGCCCCGTCAGGCCATAGCACAGCTCGTCGATGGCCAGCCGGAGGTCCTCGACCTCGTCGTAGCTGAATCCAAGCCGGCTGGCCAACCCGGCGGCGGTCACTCGCGCCAGACGGAGGAGCTCCGGCCTGGCGGGCACCGACAGTCGCACCTCGTCCGTGGATTCCACCTGCCGAACCTACCACTGCCCCCAGGCTGCCGGACTCCGGCCCGGGCCGGGGGGTGGCGAGTGGTGGGTAGCCGCCGGAGCGGGGAAGAATCACCCCATGAACGTCGCTGTCTGCGTCAAGCAGATCCCCGATCCGGCGAATCCCGGCCGGTTGGGAACCGACTTCACCCTCGAGCGGGATGCCAAGTTGATCCTCGACGACTCTGATTCCTTCGGCGTGGAGATGGCCCTGCAGCTCGTCGATGCCGCCGGCGGGGGTGAGGTGACGGTCGTGTCGATGGCACCGGACCAGGAGGTAGGTGGCCTGCGCACAGCCCTGGCCATGGGTGCCACCAAGGCCATCCTGGTCAGCGACGACGCCCTGGCCGGTTCGGACGCGCTGGGCACGGCCAAGGTCCTGGCCGCCGCCATCAAGCGGGTGGAGCCCGACCTGGTCATCGCCGCCACCGAGTCCACCGATGGCTACACCGGGACCACGCCGGTGCAGGTGGCGGAGCTGCTGGGCCTGCCCTCGATCAGCTTCTCCAAGCGGGTCGAGATCGGCGGGGCCACGGTTGCGGGAGGCACGATTGCGGGGGTCACGGTTGCGGGGGCCACAGTACGGGTGCAGCGCCAGACCGAGACGGGCTTCGACGACGTCGAAGTCGCCCTGCCGGCGCTGATCACGGTGACCGCCGGCGTGGTCGAGCCCCGATATCCGTCGTTCAAGGGGATCATGGCCGCTCGTTCGAAGCCGGTGGAGCACCTGAGCATCGCCGACCTCGGTCTGGCCGCCGACCAGGTCGGCACCCCCGGCGCTCGCCAGGAGATCGTCGGCGTCACCCCCGTCGAGAAGCGCCAAGCCGGTGAGATCGTCGTCGACGACGGCGATGCGCACGTGAAGATCGTGGCCTTCCTCGAGGAGCTGAAGCTCCTGTGAACCGGCGACACGACCGGGAGATCCGATCGTCATGGCCATGAACAGCATCTGGGTGGTCGTCGATCGCCAGGGCGACGCGGTAGCCCCGGCCAGCCTTGAGCTCCTCACCGCGGCGACGGCCATGGGCGGGGCCGTCGCCGGCGTCACCTGGGGCGACGGCGCATCCCTGGCCGCCAGCGCCGGAAGCCACGGCGCCGCCACGCTCTGCACCATCGGCGACCTGGGCGCCGCGCTGCCGGGCCCGGCCATGGCCCGGGCCATGGCTGCCCAGGTGGGATCGGGCAACGTCCCCGACGTCATCCTGGCCCCCCACAACTACGACGGTCGAGACATCGTCGCCCGGCTGAGTGTCCTCATCGACCGCCCGGTGCTGACCAATGTGGTCGATCTCCACGACGACCCCGGCGCCGGCGGTCTGGTGGCCGATACCAGCATCTTCGGCGGAACCCACACGGTCAGATCCCGCTTCACGGGCCCCGGCCCGGGCATCTTCACCGTGCGGGCCAAGTCCTTCGCCGCCGAGGCAGGCCACGGCGGCCCGGCCCGGGTCAGCAGCTGGGAGGCCGGCGACCTCTCGGCCACGGGCGGCGCCCGCGTGGTCGAACGCCACGTCGAGGAGGCCGGGGGCCCCAAGCTCGACGAGGCCCCCGTCGTGGTCGCCGGAGGTCGGGGTCTCGGTGATGCGCAGACCTTCGCCCTGGTCGAGCAGTTGGCCAAGCTTCTTCACGGAGCGGCGGGTGCGTCGCGTGCCATCGTCGATGCCGGTTGGGTGCCCTATGCCCACCAGGTGGGCCAGACGGGCAGGACCGTGAAACCGGAGCTCTACCTCGCCGTGGGGATCTCCGGGGCCACCCAGCACCTGGTGGGCATGAACGGCTCGAAGACCATCGTGGCCATCAACAAGGACCGGGAGGCGCCGATCTTCTCCATCTGCGACCTCGGTGTCGTCGGCGACGTCCATCAGGTGCTGCCCAGGCTCATCGAGGCGTTGCAGGCCCGGCTCTGAGCGGGTCCCGGCGGCTCGGCCACCTGCGCTCCCCGAAGGCGGGGGGGCGACGGCGACCGGCGTGGACCAACTGGGCGGGGAGCGTATCGGTCCGGCCCGAAGCGGTGGTCTCGGCGGTGACGACCGCCGATGTGGTGGAGGCTGTCCGCGCCGCCAGCCGGCGGGGCCAGCGGGTGAAAGCCTTGGGCTCGGGGCATTCGTTCAGCCCCATCGCCGCCACCGACGGTGTCCAGATCGTCCTCGGACGTCACCGCCGGGTGCTCGATATCGACCGGGAGGCAGGGACGGTCACCGTGGAGGCCGGGATCCGCCTGCGCAGTCTGGCCGAGACCCTGGCCGCCCGAGGCATGGCCCTGACCAACCTGGGCGACATCGCCGGGCAGACCCTGGCGGGGGCCCTGGCCACGGGCACGCACGGCACCGGCGCCCGATTCGGGAGCCTGGCCACCCAGGTTCTGGCCCTGGAGATGGTCCTGGCCGACGGTTCGGTGATACGAGCTGCGCCTGACGAGGAGCCCGACCTCTTCAACGCCGCATGCATCGGCCTGGGGGCCCTGGGGATCATCTCCTCGGTGACCATGGCGTGCGTGCCGGCCTTCGACCTCCACGCCGTCGAAGAGCGCGCCAAGCTCGAGTCGGTGCTGAGCACGCTCACCTCCGACCTGGCCACCCACGATCACTACGAGTGGTACTGGGTTCCCCACACCCGCTTGGTCCGGACCAAGGCCAACAACCGCACGTCCCGCCCCCCGCAGGGCCGGGGCCGGGTGGAGGAGTGGTGGGACCGGGTGATGCTCGAGAACGTGGCCTTCGGGGGCCTGTGCCGGCTGGACCGGCGCATACCGGCCCTGGTGCCCGTCCTGGCCCCGTTGGTGGCCGGCGGGCGGCGCCGGGAGTGGGTGGAGCGCAGCGACCGGGTCTTCACCAGCTCCCGCCTGGTCCACTTCGTGGAGATGGAATACGGCCTGCCCCGAGCCGCACTGCCGGCGGTTCTCCATGCCCTGAGCGAGGTGGTCGACGACCACCGCATCGCGTTTCCCGTCCAGGTCCGCTTTGCTGCCGCCGACGACATCGCCTTGTCCACCGCCCATGGCCGCGAGTCCGCCTATGTCGCTGTCCACCAGTACCGGGGGATGCCCTACCGGCGCTGGTTCGAAGCCGCCGAGGCAATTTTCAGGCAAGCCGAGGGCCGCCCCCACTGGGGAAAGATGCACAGCCACCGGGCCTCGACCCTGGCCCCGCTCTACCCGGGCTGGGAGGCTTTTGCCGCCGTTCGGCGCCGGGTCGATCCGGCAGGGATGTGGTCCAACGACTATCTCGACCGGGTCCTCGGTCCCGTTGGCTGAGCGCCGCGGGGGCACCGCAGGGGGGCGGCCTACGATGCGCGGCGGGCGACCGCTAACATTGCCCGGGGGTCGGGATGGCTGGACCTCAGCCGCCAGGCTGGGCCTGGCCAAAGCCATGTGCCCACATCCGGGCCCGACCGTCGGGCCGGAGTACGACCCTCCAGAATGCGTAGCCTTGACCGGTCTTACCTCCGATGTCGCCCCTCCAGCGAACATGCCCGCTCCCGATGAGGGCGAAGACGGCCCCGCCGCGAAGCGATCACGACGTGGCCGGCATCGCCGCTTGGCCTCCCGCCGTCGATTCGCCCGGCCCCGCTTCGTCGCCCCTGTCGCCGGCCTGGTCGTGGTCCTCCTGGCCGCCGGGCCCCTGGTGGGGGCGGCCAGAACCCCGGGCAACGAGGCCTATACCGCCAAGGTGGCCGACTGGCTCCGCAGCCATCACGGCAGCGCCCTGGTCACCCCCATGGAGTCGTGGTACTACAAGCATCAGGCGCCCGGCAAGGGCGGGCGGCTCCGCGCCCTCAACCCTCTGCCGCCCAGCCCCCTGCCGCCCAGCGCCATCAAGGTTCCCGACAACACCTTGGGGCCGATCTCGGCCCCCATCCCCGTCGCTACCCACCTCCCGGCTCCCGCCGCCGTGCCCCTGGTGGTGACGCCCGGTCTGGCTCAGGAGGGCGAGTGGCAGCCGGTGGGCGGTTCGGTGAATGGCCAGCCCGGCATGTACGAGGCTCAGTTCCGGGCTGATTCGACCTATACCAGCCAGATCACCAGTGCGGTGTGGATCGATCCCACCGTCTTGACCCTGTCGCTGGTTCCCGGAGCCCGGGAGCCTGGCGGCACCTGGAGCACGCCTCCAAACCTGAGCGGACCGGCGGCCGCCTCGGCGCGCGCCGCATTCAACGGTGGCTTCCGCTTCGAGGATGCCCACGGTGGCTTCTACCTCGACGGTCGCGAAGCCGTCCCTTTGCAGGAGGGTGCCGCGTCGGTGGTGATCTACGCCGACGGCCGGGTGAACATCGGGGCCTGGGGCAGCGAGGTGGCCATGGGCTCCGACGTGAAGGCCGTCCTGCAGAACCTGGTACCGATCGTCGACAAGGGCCAACCGGCGCCGTCGGCCACCTACGGTGACTCCCGGATCTGGGGCAACACGCTGGGCGCAAACGCGGTGGTGGCTCGCTCCGGGCTCGGCACCACGGCCACTGGCGCCTTGGTCTTCGTCGCCGGCCCGGCCCTCACCGCCCTGACCCTGGCCGAGTCGTTGCAACGGGCCGGAGCGGTGCGGGCCATGACCCTCGACATCAACCCCGAGTGGGTCACCTTCAACTACTTCAACCACGGCGCCGACGGGGCGGTGACGCCGAGCAAGCTGTACCCCTCGATGCAGCGCCCGGCCGACCGCTACCTCGGACCCACCGACGAGTCCCGGGACTTCTTCGCCGTCTCGGTGCCCCTAGCTATTGCAAACGATCCGCATCTGGGTTAGAAACGGCGTGGTGGCTCAACACGAGAGGATGACCGCTGTGGCCGTATCCGTCCAGCCGGCGCCGATGTCGCGCTTTGACGCCGCGCGCAAGGGACTGACCCCCTCGGAGTGGACCAGGATGGGCGGCATCGTGGGGTTCATCATCGTTCTCCACGTGGTCGGCTTCGGGTTGCTGCTGGCCGCCGCCAGCGGGAAGTACAAGCTCCCAAACGGCCTCCTCTTCGGGGTGGGTACCGGGACCCTGGCCTACACCTTCGGCATGCGCCATGCGTTCGACGCCGATCACATCTCGGCGATCGACAACACCACCAGAAAGCTGATCGCCGACGGCAAGCGGCCTCTGTCCGTGGGCTTCTTCTTCTCCCTCGGTCACTCGAGCGTGGTGTTCCTTCTGGCCGTGGCCTTGAACTTCGGCTTCAAGGCCCTCAACAGCGGGGTAAAGAACGACAGGTCCACCCTGCACCACTACGCCGCACTGCTGGGCACCTTGGTGTCGGGGTCGTTCCTCTACATCATCGCCGCCCTCAACATCGTGGTCCTGGTGTCGATCGTGCGCATCTTCGTCAACATGCGTCGCGGCCTCTATGACGCCGAGGAGATGGAACGCCAGCTCAACTCCCGGGGGATGCTGAATCGATTCTTCGGCCCTGCGGCCCGGCGCATCGACACCCCGTGGAAGATGTACCCCATCGGCTTCCTCTTCGGTCTGGGCTTCGACACGGCCACCGAGGTGGCCCTCCTGGCCCTGGCCGGCTCGGCGGCGGTGGGCGGCCTGCCGTTTTGGGCGGTCATGTCCCTGCCCGTCCTCTTCGCCGCGGGGATGTCCCTGCTGGACACGGCCGACGGGGTCTTCATGAACTTCGCCTATGGATGGGCGTTCTTCAAGCCGGTGCGCAAGGTCTATTACAACATCACCATCACCGGCCTGTCGGTGGCCGTCGCCCTCATCATCGGCACCATCGAGCTCACCGCCGTCCTGGCCCACCAGTTGAAGCTGACCGGGGGGATCTGGGACGTGGCGTCCAACTTCAACATCAACAACGCGGGCCGCATCATCGTCGGCGTCTTCGTGGTGACCTGGGTGATCGCCCTGGGGGTGTGGCGCTTCGGGCACGTCGAGGCTCGCTGGGAGGCCCAGGCCCTGGCCTCCCGGACCGATCGGGAGCGCGACGAAGCCCTCAACTAGGGCCGCCCCTCCGAGCCCCGAAAAGATCGGGCCCCGGTGGCTGGAGATGGGTAGTTTGTTCCCACTCGACGACGGGAGCGGCGATGAGCTCGATGCAGACGACCGAGGAACGACCGGCGCTCCGCCGGCCCCCACCGATACATCGTCGGCGATGGGTCATGCTCATCGCCGGGCTGGCGGTGTTGTGGTTCGTCTTCGGCGGCGTCGGCGGTTCCTTCTCGTCGAAGCTGGGCAGCGTCCAGAAAAATGACAACACCGCCTACCTCCCCCAGTCGGCGGAGTCGACCAAGGTCGATGCCGCGGGCCAGCAGTTCCACCCCGTGCAGGCGATCCCCGGCTTCGTCGTCTACCAGCGGCCCACGGGGCTGACGGCGTCGGACCGGACCAAGATCACCGGCGACGTGAACGCCCTTCGGGTGCTTCCGGGGGTGGCCGCCGACCAGGTGGCCCCGGCGCGCTTCGCCCCCGACGGCCGCACGGCGAGCACCTCGGTGCCCCTGGTGTTCAAGGACGGCGCTGTCAGCATCAAGGGCGACAAGCTGGTCAAGGTCGAAAAGAATGTCCTCAAGACGGCGCGCACCGGCCTGCCGGCGGGGCTGGCTGTGCACAGTGCGGGCCCGGGTCCGCTCCTCGTCTCTTTCATCGACTCGTTCAGCGGGATCGACGGCACCTTGATCCTGGCCGCCGGCGGCGTGGTCATCCTCATCCTGCTCGTCGTGTATCGCAGCCCGGTGCTGTGGATCTTCCCCATCCTCAGTGCCGTGCTGGCCCTGGGGGCGGCGTCGCTGATCATCTACTCGTTGGCCAAGAACGATGTGCTGACCCTCAACGGGCAGAGCCAGGGCATCCTGTCGGTCCTGGTGCTCGGGGCGGGCACCGACTACGCCCTGCTGCTCATCAGCCGCTACCGCGAGGAGCTTCACGCCTTCGACAGCCGCATCGATGCCATGATCACCGCCTGGCGGAGGGCGGCGCCGGCCATCGCCGCGTCGGCGGTGACGGTCATCTTGGGCCTGCTCTGCCTGAGCTTCGGCGAGCTCAACTCCGATCGCAGCCTGGGCCCGGTCTGCGCCATCGGCATCGCCTGCACGGCGGGGATGATGCTGACCTTCCTGCCGATGTTCCTGCTGATCGGGCGCTGGATCTTCTGGCCCCGCATCCCGCGCCTCGATAGCAACGCAGACATCGCCTCACGGGGCGGCTGGGCCCGTTTCGCCACCGCGCTCGGCGGGAAGGCCAGGCAGAGCTGGGTGCTCACCAGCATCGTCCTGCTGGTGTGCGTGGCCGGGCTGACCACGCTCAAAACCGGTGGCCTGCGGATCTCCGACAGCTTCACCAACGCACCCGACGCCATCGTCGGCCAGAAGATCTTCGACGCCAGCTTCGATCAGGGCGCGGGCGCTCCGGCGGTCATCGTCGCTCGGGCCGACAAGGCCAGCGAGGTGATCGCCGCCACCTCCAAGGTGCCCGGCGTGGTGGCCGGGCCCGGATCGGTGTGCGTGGAGGTCGACTACACGAAGTTGGCCCGGCTGGCCGGATCCGGGGGAGGCCCGATCCCGGTGCCGGGTAGCGCCTGCCCACCGGAGGTCCTGCAGGTTCAGCCCCAGGACGGTCGGATCGCCATCGACGCCCAGCTCGCCGACCGCTACGACACCCCGCAGGCCATCACCACGGTCAGGGCCATCCGGGCCTCGGTCCACGCCGTCGCCGGGGCGGACGCCTTGGTGGGGGGTTCCAGCGCGGTGACCTATGACACCCAGCAGGCGTCGCGCCATGACCGGAACCTGATCATCCCCCTGGTCCTGGCCGTCATCCTCATCGTGCTGGCCCTGCTGCTGCGAGCCGTGCTCGCTCCCATCCTGTTGATGGTCACCGTGGTCCTGTCCTTCGCGGCCACGCTAGGGATCTCCGCGTTCGTCTTCAACCATGTGTTCCACTTCGCCAACGCCGACCCGGCGTTCCCGTTGTTCGTGTTCGTGTTCCTGGTGGCCCTGGGCATCGACTACAACATCTTCCTCATGACCCGGATCCGAGAGGAGACCCTGGTGCATGGCACCCGTACCGGAATTCGCCGCGGCCTGTCGGTGACCGGCGGGGTGATCACTTCGGCGGGCGTGGTGCTGGCGGCCACCTTCGCCGTGTTGGGCGTCCTGCCGTTGGTGTTCCTGGCCGAGCTGGGCTTCGCCGTCGCCTTCGGGGTGCTGCTCGACACCATCTTGGTGCGTTCCATCCTGGTCCCGGCGCTCAGCCATGACATCGGCAAGCGCATCTGGTGGCCCTCGAAGCTGGCGCAGGGGGCCGACTGAGCGGGGAGCTGCTCGGCGGGCCCTGCTCGGCGAGGCGCTACTCGGCGAGGCCCACGCAGTCGCGGCCTCGGGCCTTGGCCCGGTACAGGGCCTGGTCGGCGGCCCGGAGGAGGTCGGCGGAGTTCGCGCCGTGCTCGGGGTAGGCGGCCACGCCCATGGACACGGTGACCGAGCGTTCCGAACCCTCCGAGTGGGGCACCACGGCGATGCTGCGCACGCCGAGGCGCAGCTGCTCGGCGCGTTCCACGGCCTGTTCGGGGGGGGCGTGGGGGAAGATGAGCAGGAACTCCTCGCCACCCTGGCGGCAGGCATGGTCTTCCGAGCGGATGTGGTCGTGGAGGTAGTCGGCCACCTTGCGTAGGAGCAGGTCGCCGGCGCCGTGGCCGTAGCTGTCGTTGAAGTCCTTGAAGTTGTCGACGTCGATGGCGATGACCGACAGGGGGAGACCGTTGCGGCTGGCCCGGCGAAGCTCCCGCTTGAGGGACTCATCCATGTAGCGACGGTTGTAGAGGCCGGTGAGGGGATCCCGGATCGACTCGTAGCGCAGCCTGGTGAGCAGGCGAAGGTTGGACAGAGCCAGCCCGAGTTGCTCGACCACGGTCACCGCCAGGTCGCTTCGAAGGCCCAGGGGTGTTGACTCGCCGTCGCTGCCGGTCGCCACGTCACTGCCCCTTTGGAGATGGAAGAGGCCCAACGTGTCGCCCTGGGCCACCATGGGCACGCACAGGGCGCCGGTCGACTCGGAGCGGACGTGGGCGCAGCGCGGACCCCCGCCGGGGCGTTCGACGAGGTGGGCCCGGCTCCGCCGCAGTCCCCAGCAGTCCTCGGGCGCGAACGAGACCTCGACGGGAGCGCGATCACCCCACCAGCAGGCGGCGGTGAGGGCCCGATGCGAGGGGCCGAAGAGGTAGAGCGCGCCCGACTCGCGAGGGAAGATCTGCGGAGCCATGTGGCGGATGACCGTGGCCGCCTCCTCGATGGTTGCGCAGCTGCGCAGGAGGTTGCCGAGCTCGTTGATGAGACCCAGCTCCGCGGCCCGGCGCTCCAACTCGGCCTGGCTTCGATACAGCTCGGCTTCGAGGGCTTTGCGCCCGGTGACGTTGCGGACGATGGCCATGGCGAAGCGCCCGGGGACACCTTCGGCCGACGCCGGGGTCAAGGAGAGCTCGACCCAGATCTCGCTGCCGTCCTTGCGCAGCGCCCGCAGCTCTACCGGTTCGTTGGCCCCGATGAGCCGGCCCTGGCCCCCGTGGGCGAATCGGGCCATGCCGCGGCGATGGTCGTCCCTCATCGATTCGGGCACCAGGTTCTCGATCAGAAGGCCGATGGCTTCGTCGGCGTCGTAGCCGAAGAGCTCGATGGCGGCGTCGTTCCAAACCACGATGCGCCCCGTGGATGCCTCGCCGATGACGATGGCATCGCGGGTCCGGTAAAACAGATGCCCGAGTCCGAGCTGACTGGCTTCCAGGCGCACCGGGCGCGTCGGGGTCACCGGGGTCACCGGGGTCACCGGGCCCGGCGCCTCACCGGACGACCATGTGGCGTCGGGCGGGCTCACACCAGCGGCCAAGGATAGGGATGGTCGGTCGTGGGGGGGGGAAAGCGTGGCCGGCGGGCCAGTCCCCTCAGACGGTCGAGGAGAGCGTCGAGCTCATCGTTGTGGAGCAAGGTCACCAGTGCCGGGCCGGCGCCTTCACCCTCCACCCGGATGATGTCGGCCACCAGGTCCTGGGCCAGATCTTGCTTGGCGAAGTCCCAGATCACGGTGCGCACCTTGGGCATGGGGTGGAAGCACAGCCCGTGGTCGATGCCCCAGATGTGGTTGCTGGCATCGAGCAGGCAGTGACCGCCCTTGCGATCGGCGTTGTTGGCGATGAGGTCGAAGGCGGCCATGCGGGCCAGGGCCGGGTGGTGCGTGGTCGTTTCCAGAAGGGTGAAGTAATGCTCCTCAAAGTCGGCGTCGACGAAGCGCTGCAGGGATCCGACGCCCAAGGGCCCGTCGCCGCGCAGCACCGTTTCGGGCACCAGGTCCCAGCCCAGTTGGCGGGCCAGCTCGAAGGCGGCCACCTCCCGGCGATAGAGCCCGTCGGGGAAGTCCCAGAGTGGCCGTTCGCCCCGGCCCGGCTTGTAGATGGCGGGGACGATGGATCCTTCATGGTCGACCGTGACCAGAAACGTCCCATTCGAGCTCCAGGGCATGCGGCCCTTCAGCTCGATCCGCCCTTCGGAAAGGACGGTCAGGGCGTCTGGGGCCGGTGCCCGTTCGTCCTGGGACATGCGTGACCTGAGGGGTCCATGGGGTTGCCGCACAGCGGGCAGGTCGGGCGGCCGCCCTCCAGCAGGATGACGCTGCGCTGGGCCAGGCCCCCCGCTTGTCCTCGCGAGATGGAGAGCCGTCCGATGGCTCCGTCGTCGCTCGCCTCCACCAGGACCTCCTCCAAGAGGAGCACGATGCGGTCGGCGTCGGTGTCGTAGGACAGCTGGATGCCCCCGACAGCCCAGGCCTCCTCGAGCGGCTCGACCAGGTCGAGAGCGGTGCCCACGGGGATGTCGTCGGGGGTCGGAAGGTCGGAGAGGATGGCGGCCAGGAGCTGACCGAGGGCCCCCACCTGTTGCTTTTCGAGCTTGAGGGTCACCACCTGGGCCTGCCCTTCGACCTGGAGGTAGAAGGTCCTCTGCCCGGGAGGTCCCACCGTGCCCAGGGCCATTCGCTCCGGCCCGTCGATCTCGAAGGACGTGGTCATGATGGCTTCAGGTCGCTCAGCGAACCCGTCGAGTTGACGGCCAGGACCGTGGGACCGGTGGGGGAGTAGCTGATGGCGGTGACCGAGCACGGTGAGACCACGATCCGCTGGAACAGATCGAGGTGGGTGCCAAGCGCGTCGGCGACCACGGCCTTGATCGGATCGGCGTGGGAGACCACCACGACCGTGCCTCCCCGGTGCCGGGATACCAAGGTGGCCACCGTGTCGACGATCCGGGCCTGCATGGCGGTGAACGATTCGCCACCCGGGAAGCGAAAGCCGCTCGGGTAGCGCTGCACGGTGGTCCATTCCGGCCGGCGGGACAGTGCCTTCAGCTCCATGCCGGTCCACTCCCCGAAATCGCACTCGAGGAGGCCGCGGTTGATGCTGACCCGTTGGCCGAATGTCTTGGCGATGGGTGCGGCCGTCTCCCGGGTCCGCTCCAGGGGAGAGGCATACACCGCGCTGACCGCCGAGGTCGGCGCCGCCAGACCGCCGGCCTTGCCCCGGGCCCCGCTGCGCCGGCGGGGCGCCGATGAGCCGGCGCTCGCCCATCCCTGCAGGCGGCCGGCCACCGCTTCAGCCTGGTCCCGCCCGGCATCGGAGAGGTGCAGTCCCGGCGCCCGTCCGGGGAGGACCTTTCCGGTGGTGGGCGTCGTACCGTGACGGACGAGGAGCACCAGGGTGGGTGGGGGCGGCTTGGGGCGGCCCGGTCGGCTCGGAGATGGTGTCGCCATGTTGGACCATCAACCTACCTTGTCGGGCATGGATGCCATCTCCAGCGACCCGACGTCACGTGGGGACGGCCCCCAGCGCCTGGAGCGCCTCGGTGAGGAGATCGTGGCCTGCCGGGCGTGCCCGCGCCTGGTGGCGTGGCGCGAGCAGGTGGCCACCGAACGGCGGGCGGCGTTTCGGGACCAGAACTACTGGGGGCGGCCGGTCACCGGCTTCGGCGACCCCCAGGCCCGGATTGTCGTCGTCGGCCTGGCCCCTGCCGCCCATGGCGCCAATCGCACCGGTCGGGTCTTCACCGGAGATCGATCCGGCGACTGGCTCTTCGCCGCTTTGCATCGCGCCGGGCTGGCCAACCAGGCCCGCAGCGTGGCGGTCGACGATGGCTTGGCCCTCCGGGACGTGTGGGTGGGCGCCGCCGTGCGTTGTGCCCCGCCGGCCAACAAGCCCACCACCGAGGAGCGGGATCGCTGCCGGGGCTTCTTGGTCCGGGAGCTCGATGCCCTGGCCCGCAGGAAGGTGGTCGTGGCTCTCGGTCGCTTCGCCTACGACATCGTGACCGGCCTGGTCGGCATCCGGCCCCGCCCGGCATTCGGCCACGGCGTGGAGGCCCCGGCGCCCTCGGGCCTGATGGTGGTGGCGTCGTACCATCCCAGCCAGCAGAACACCTTCACCGGGACGCTGAGCGAGGCCATGTTCGACGCGGTGATCTCCCGGGCCGCCGTCCTGGCCACCGCCTGAGGCCCCGCCCATGCCTGAGCTTCCCGAGATCGAGACCTACCGCCGCTCGGCCGAGAAGGGGGCCCTCGATCGGCGCATCGTGGCGGTCGACGCCCCCGATGCATGGTTTCTGAAGGGGGGAATAGCCCCGATCGATGTGATCGACGCCCTGCTCGGGCGCCGGCTGGTGGCCGCCCGACGTCGGGGAAAGCTTCTCCTGTTGGATCTCGATGCTCCGCCCGCCGGTTTCCCCCCGGTCGTGGCCGTGCTCGGTCTGCGCTTCGGGATGAGCGGCCGCCTCGTCGTCGACGGCACCGCGGCGCTCGACACATTGCTCTACTCGACCAACGACGCGGCGGCCCGCTACGACCGATTCGGGCTCCGCTTCGCCGACGGCGGTGATCTTCGGATCCGCGATCCCCGCCGCCTGGGCGGCGTCGAGCTCGACCCCCGCGAGGAGCGCCTCGGTCCCGACGCCGCCACCGTCACCGTGGCCCAGCTCCGCCGGGCGCTGGCCGGCTCGGCCGCCCCCCTCAAGGCCCGGCTGCTCGATCAGGCCCGCCTCGCCGGGGTGGGAAACCTCATCGCCGACGAGGTGCTGTGGCGGGCGTCATTGTCGCCGCTGCGGCCCGCCGGGGGCCTGAGTGCCGCCGAGGTCCGGCGCCTCCGGGTCCATCTGGTGGCCGGCATCGAAGACCTGATCGACGGCGGCGGGTCACACACCGGGGTGCTCGCTGCGAACCGCCGACCCGGGGGCCGCTGTCCCCGGGACGGGGCCGAGCTGAGCCGATCGGTGGCTGGTGGTCGCACCACGTGGTGGTGTCGCCGTCACCAGCGATGACCCGACGGTTTCCGTACCGCGGGCCCGCAGCACGGCAATCGACAAGACGGCGGCCAGGCCCGCCGCCACTGCGGCGCCGAAGAACACGGTGTGCAGCTCGCTCAACACCGCCGCGGTGGTGGCCCGGTCGTACGCCGGGCACGATGCCGGCTGGCCCGGGCAGAGCACGAATCGCGAGGGGATGCGAGCCTGGGCCTGGTAGAAGCGGTGCAGCCCAACAGCGGTGAGGGCCGAAAGGCCCGCCAGCATCCCCACCGTTCGGGCCACCACCACCAACGAGGTGGCCAAGCCGTGGGACCGGCCGGGCACAGCGGCGAGCATGGCTCCGTTGACGGGAGCGATGGCCAGACCGAAGCCCAGGCCGCAGGCCACCAGCTCGAGATCACCGGCCCCCAGGCCCAGCGAGACCCCGGCCACGGACAGGGGCGTGGACAGGGCCCCGACCGGCCAGGTGGCCATGGCCAGGAAGGCGACCGCGGCGGTCGCCGCACCGCCGGCGGCCACCCACGGAGCGCGCCCGGGCCGGCGGCACCACAGGCCACCGGCCACCGCCCCGAGGGGCACAGCGGCCAGGAAGCGGATCAGGACGGCGGCGGCGTCGATCTGCGAGCCCCGAGCGATCGTCGCCCGGGCGAAGAGGGGTATGTCGACGAGGGCGGCCATCAACGCCGCGCCCAGAGCCAGGCTGACGGCGAGCGATCCCCACGCCGGGCGGGGGGACACCACTCCGGGGGGGATGAGCGGGTTGGCGGCGTGGCGCTGCCGGAGGACGAAGGCCGCCAGGAGCACGACGCCGGCGGGAACGAGCACGGGGGCGTTGCCGGCCAGGATCTGGCGGCTGGGATCCTCGGTGGAGAACAGCACCACGATGCAGGCCAGGACCCCGGCGGCCAGTGCGGCTCCCAGCAGATCGACGTCGTGCAGGGCGGCGGGGATCCGCCGTAGGGGCAGCACCACCTTGGTCCCAAATGGGGCCAGGGCCTCCCAGCCCAGGCCGGCAGCCACCACGACGACCGAGGCCAGGGCCAGGGGCGAGGTGAGCTGCGACCAGGTCGTCCCGCTTACCACCGGGTTGTACACGCTGCCCACCGTCACGCTGTTGGCCAGCGCGGCCGGGGCGGCCATGGCCGCCACGAAGCCGGCGGCTCCGAGGGTCAGCAGGACGGGACCCACCACGTCGGCCCGAAGTGCCCTCCCGGCCGGCGTCGGTGGCGGCCGGGCCGCCCCGCCCCCGGCCCGGGGCCGGGAGACGAAGAAGCCGGCGCCCAGGGCAGCAGCCAGAGGGAGGTTGACCCAGAAGATCGCCCGCCACGTGGAGACGGCCACCACGGCCGCGCCATAGAGGGGTCCAAGGACGCTGCCCAGCTCCTGGACCGCACCCACCACCCCGAGGGGCAGGCCCCGGGCCTCGGGGGGCCACCGCTCGGCTACCAGGGAGAGGGTGACGGGAACCAGGCCGCCCCCCCCGAGGCCCTGCAGGGCTCGTCCCGCCACCACCACGCCCAGGGAGTGTGCGGTGGCCGTCAGCAGCGAACCGGTGGCAAAGCCGACCAGGCACCCCACGAACACCGGCGTGCGGCCCACGGTGTCGGAGAGCCGACCGAGCAGGGGGAGCACGACGGTGTAGCCGAGGAGGAAGCCGCTGACGATGGGTGTGGCCCGCTGCAGGCGATCGATGCCCAGGCCCACGTCGGCCATGACGGAGGGCAGCACGACGACCACCACGTAGGTGTCGGCGGCGGCCAGGAGGACGGCGGCGGCGGCAAAGACCAGCTGGCGTCGGGGTCGCCCGAGACCCCCGATGGTTCCGTTGCCGGCCGGCGCGGGGCGGCGGCGGGATAGCTCAGGGCGAGGGAAGGGCAAGGTTGACGTGCTGGCCATAACCGGTCAGGGTCACGGTGAAGGTGGTCGAAGCCGTGCTCTCAATGGGCCCGATGAGCACGAGCTGGCGGAGCTGATGGCTGCTCGGGCTGATGAAAGCCTTGATCGCTACCGGCCTCGACGGGTCCTTGTCGGGCACCACGGTGATGGCCGTTCCCGGCACCGATCCCGACACCACGTCGAGCACCTCGCCCTGCACCCGGGCCTGGCCCGCCGAGGTGGCCTGTTGGGTGGCCCGCAGGATGCTCGACAGCCCGCCGTTGGGGCTGATCAGCTGGGCCGGGTTGGCCACCCCAAACGACTCCGGGTCCGTGGCTGTGAAGCCCGATGCGAAGGGGAGCTGGGCGAAGAACCGGCCACCGCCGGCCGCCACCCGAACCGTGACCGGGAGCCCCCCGGCGGAGACGGCGAACGAACCGACCAGCTTGTCGGGCCGCATGAGGTCTCCCTGGCCCCCCACGACGGTGGTTCCGGCGTCGCGTGGCAGCCCCGCAGTGGTCAGGGTGAAGTGAAACGCCTGGGTCCCGTCGAGGGCCGCCTTGGCCTGGGCCAGAAGAGCCTGCGGTTGGCTCGAGGCGCTCGGCGACGACGACCCGCAGGCGGCGCCGAGCACCACCAGCGTGGCCACCACCGCGCTCAGCCTCCGGATGCCCACCCCTCGAGGATACCGCCGGACGGCCTGGCCGCTCAGCCTACCGTCGACCAGATCGGGGCCAGGCCATAGCGTGGGCTAATGGGCGATGAGACCGACTTCCACCTGACCGGCGGCGGCGGTGGCATCGTCGGGCGGATCTGGTCGCCCGGCGAACCCCGCTTCGTCGTCCTCCTGGCCCACGGCTACGGCGAGCACGCCGGCCGCTACCGCCACGTGGCCGAGCGGCTGGTGGCGAGCGGAGCGGTCGTCTATGCCCCCGACCACTTCGGCCACGGGCGTTCCGAGGGGGAGCGGGCCCTTGTGGCCGATCCCGACCTCCTGGTCGACGATTTCGGCTCGGTGGCTGACCTGGCGGCCGGGCACCACCCGGGCCTTCCGGTGGTGGTGATCGGCCATTCGATGGGGGGCATCGTCGCCACCCGCCATGCGCAGCGTCGCGGCTCGCAGCTGGCGGCGGTGGTGCTGTCCGCTCCGGTCATCGGAGGCAATCCCCTCCTGGTGGAGCTCCTGGCCATCGATCCGTTTCCCGACGTGGCCATCGAAGGGGCGATGTTGTCGCGTGATCCCGCCGTCGGCCAGGCGTACCTGGCCGATCCTCTCGTCTACCACGGCGGGTTCCTTCGCCCTACCCTCGAGTCGCTCGTCGCCGTGGTGGAGATCATCGCCGACGCCGGATCTCTGGGCGACCTGCCGACGCTTTGGATCCACGGCGACGAGGACCCCCTGGCCCCCTACGACGCCACGGCGCGGGCCATGGAGGCGGTGGGGGGGACCCGCCTCCACCACAAGCTGTACCCGGGGGCCCGCCACGAGATCTTCAACGAGACCAACAGCGACGAGGTCATGGGTGACGTGGAGGCATTTCTGGGCGCCGTGCTGGGCCCGGACGTGGTGCGCTGACCCGCCAACTGCGGCCCCCCGTGGCGCTGCGGCTGCCGTTCCAATCCACCGCTGTGCCCCGACAACCTCTTCGGCCACCTGGTGGCCACCGCGGTGCCCGGCGTGGAGGAATGGCTCGACGGCGCCTACCGCCGGACCCTGCGCCTGGCCCACGGACCGGCGATCGTGGCCCTGCGGCCCGGTCCCGGCCACATCGACGCCCGGGTGACGCTGGGCGACGGGCGGGATCTGGACGCAGCCGTGGCCGCCTGCCGGTGGCTGCTCGACCTGGACGTCGATCCGGGGGTCATCGACACCCACCTGGGCGCCGACGCCGTCCTGGCCCCGCTGGTGGCGATGGCCCCGGGCCGGCGGGTGCCGCGCACCGTCGACGCCGCCGAGCTGGCGGTGCGAGCCGTGCTCGGCCAACAGGTCTCCACCGCCGCGGCGCGCACCCACGCCGGGCGCTTGGTGGTGGCCCACGGGAAGCCCATCGACGATCCCGAGGGTGGCCTCACCCATCTCTTCCCCGAACCGGCCACGCTGGCCGGCCTCGACCCTGCCACCGTCGCTCTGCCCGGTGCCCGACGTGCCACCCTCACCGCGTTGGTGGCCGCCCTGGCCTCGGGAGCCATCGACCTGGGTCCGGGAGCCGACTGGGAGGTGACCCGGCGCCGGCTCCTGGCCATGCCCGGCCTGGGCCCGTGGACCGTCGAGGTCATCGCCATGCGCGCCCTGGGCGACCCTGACGCCTTTTTGGCCCGCGACCTGGGCGTCGTGATGGCCGCCCGGGCCTTGGGCCTGCCCTCTACTCCTGTCGCCCTGACCAAGGCGTCAGCGCCGTGGCGCCCGTGGCGGGCCTACGCTGTGCAACATCTGTGGGCCACCGGCGACCACGCCGTGAACCGCCTTCCGAGCTGAGCGGCCTCCCCCGGCGGGGCCCGGAGAGGATGTCGCGCATGTCCAGTCGTTGCCACGTCGTCTTCGACAGCCCCATCGGCGCCCTCACTGCGGTGGCCGACGACGGCGTGCTGTGCGCGCTGGGCTTGCTGTACTAGCGTGCGCGGGCTGTGGAATTAGTGCACAGCGCACGACAATGTCATCAGACAGCCACTCTACCGTGAGCACTCCGGCGAGCCATGTGCCCTCCACCGCAAGCGCCCCATCCTTCGCAGGTGACTTCGATCGCCTCCCTGCCCGGCTGGGAGGTTCTTTGACAATTCCCGAAGCAACTTACGAGGCAAGAGATCGGGGGCGCGCCGCTGCGCCCAACGCTTCGAGCGCAGTGGTATCTGCCAAAACGATGACGTACAGTCAGTTGGTTACCGCAGAGGGCGCCGCATATGGACGCCAATTAGCTGCCAACGAGCCGGTCATCGTAATCATAGTTAAAGCGCCATACAATACAAGTGCTCTTCCATTGCCAGCGGGCGCAACGGCTCGGGTCTGGTCTCACTATACTGTTGCTTTTGATCCGCGATCCGGCATGGAACTCTACCTTGGAAACGTTCCATGAGTCAGAGGCTCCCGCTGGCCTGATCCGGACGGTCGCCAGCGACCTGGCACGCTTGTCCCATGCCTGTCATCAGCGCCGAGCAGCGCACCAGCGAGTGCGACACACTCATGGATGCGGCGGTCGCCGTCCGCAACGACGACGAGGGGCGCGTCGAGGCGTTGCGCGCCTGCGTAGCCCATCCCTGCTCCTACCACGAGTTGGACCTGCCGGAGCTGTACCGCGAGCTGGGCGAGACGCTATCGCGGCTGGAGCGCTACGACGAGTCCCTGGAGGCGATCGAGGCGGCCATCGCTGCCGGCGATCGCGGGTTGCCCCACCCGAGAACGAGCGTGGCCGAGGTGCTGCTTCGGGCCGGCCGCCGCCAGGAGGCCGACGCCCTGTTCGCCGATCTGCACCGCCAGTGCCCCGAGGACATCTGGCTGTACATCGCTGCCGGTTTCTCCTACGCCGAGGGGGGCGAGCACGCCGCGGCGCTGCCGTGGCTGGAGAAGGGCATGGCCGTGGCCCTGGCCGCCGGAGACCCCGAGGGCATCCTTCACCAGCTCGACGAGCGGCGCTCCCGCTGCCGGGAGGCGCTCGGTCTCGGCGACGACGAGCTGACGGCCCGGGTGGCGGCGTTCGAGCCGGCCGAGGTCCGGGATGGCTCCGGCACCGGGCACGGGAGCCTGGAGATGCTTGGGGAGGAGCACCCGGATCGCTCCCTCTGCATCCACTGCGGTTGGGATCCCGAGCACGAGGAGCCGGCCGAGATGCACCTCGACGAGCTCGAAGGGTTGGCCGACAACCTCGCCCGCCGCCCCCATCAGGTCGCACCCCGGCCGCTGGAACCGGTCCGGTCAGTCAAGGTCGGGAGGAACGCACCCTGCCCATGCGGTTCGGGCCGCAAGCACAAGCACTGCTGCGGCCGATGAGCACCGAGGCAGTCGACGCTGCAGTGCGCCGGGTCATAGCCCGGCGACCCGACCTCGGGATGGCACCGGAGTCCGTCGCCGATGGGCTGACCGCCGGTGAGGGCACGGAGATGATCCACCAAGCGGCGGTGCAGCAGTGGCTTTGGTGGCACCTGCCCCGCCGCTACCCCGAAGAGGATTGGACGAGCCTGGCCGACGCGGCCGCCGAGCTGCTGGATGAGCTCGGCTTGGCGCAGCTGGCCCAGGTCGCCCGTTCCGACGAGACGACGGCGGTCCTGGGCGCATGGGAGAACGGGTCCGACCGGGGCGCCAAGGCGTTCCGCAACGCGCACGGGGTCTCCGGTGTCGAGCCCCCCGACACCGAGCTCCTGGCCTGGGGGTCGGTCATGGGCGGCGACGAGGCGGTTGCGCTCGACACCGTCGAGCGGGCGCTCGGCGACGCGGTCAGGTCCGGAGAGCTGGTCCCCGGAGCGCAGCGATGGCGGTCGAGAGCGACGGCTATCACCGAGCAGGTGCTGACCCGGCGGCTCGATCTCCCACCCGGGCAGACCCTGGTCGGTCTTGTCATCACGGAGAGGCTCGGCCAGTGGGTCAATTCGGCCCGCCACCCTCTGCTCGGGGAGTGGCGGGCGTCGGTGGCCAAGCGGCTCCTCCACCCGATCGAGCCTCCGCCGGACCCCGGCAAGGGGATCGCCCCGCTCCGCTGGCTTCTGGAGCTGGCCTCGGCGCCGCGGGGAGCGGAGCTGACCCAGAGCAACTACCTGGCTCGGGCCGCAGTGCTCGAGGCGGTGGAACGCTTCGGTTGGTGGGACTGGCCGAAGCCACCGCACTCCGAGGCCGAGGTGCATCAGCTCTCGACCGTTCGCCAGGCCGCCACCCGGCTGCGCCTCGTCCGCCGGCGCGGCCGGCGCCTCCACACCACGACGCGGGGCGCACAGCTGTTGGCTCAGCCGGCCGACCTTTGGCGGGCCGTGGCCGCGGAGACCGAGGATGGCGAGGAGTTCACCCAGATGGTGACCGAGCTGGCCGGGCTCCGCCTGCTCCGAGGCTCCGTCGAGCTCGGCGAGCTCGCCGCGGAGGTCGGTCCCATCCTCGCCGCGCTGGGGTGGTCGACGTCGAGCGGTCCGATCACCACGAACGAGGTCTCTTCCGCTATCTGGCGGCCCTTGCGTTGGTGGCGGCTGCTCTCGGGGCTCGATGAAGCCGAGTCCACCTGGGAGCGGGGTACCGGCCGCCGCCTGACCCCGCACACGCTGGCCCTGAGTGTCGGGGGCGAGGCCACGGTGCTCGCATACCTGCGATCACGTACCGCAGGACCCCGCTATCGGCTCTGAGGGTGACATCCGCCGGCGGATGGGTGCCCCCGGGAGGATTCGAACCTCCGCACCCGGCTCCGGAGGCCGGTGCTCTATCCCCTGAGCTACGAGGGCCGGTGCAGGCCAGGAGCGCCACCCTATCAGTCTCCCAATTGGCCGCCCGGCAGGAACGCCGTCTTGGCCGATCGTCCTCTACATTGACCGGGTGGCCCGCGGATCGAACCCGAGACGCGTGCTGGTGATCGACGACGACGCCGTCATCGTGCAGCTCCTGCGAGTCAACTTCGAGATGGACGACTATGAAGTGGTCACTGCGCTCGACGGCGACGCCGGCTTGGAGATGGCCGTCAAAGCCCCCCCCGACGTCATCCTGCTCGACGTGATGATGCCCAAGCTTGACGGACTGGCGGTAGCGCGTCGCCTCCGCCAAGACGACCGGACCGCTCGGGTCCCCATCGTGTTTCTCTCCGCCAAGGCCCAGGCCAACGACGTACTGGCCGGTGAGGCCCTGGCCGACGCCTACGTCACCAAGCCCTTTGATCCCTTCGAGTTGCTCGAACGAGTGGGCCGCATTCTCAGCGAACCCGGGCGGTGAGCGCCGGACCTGATCGACCTCGCTCCACGCCGGAGGCCCCGATCGAGCTGCGGTTGCTGCCCGACGGCGCGGCCGTGGGTGTCGACGGCCGGCTGGCCATTGCCGGGGTGGACGTCGGGGAGCTCTGCGAGCGCTACGGAACCCCGTTGTTTGTCTACGACGAGCAACACCTCCGCCGACGGTGCCGGGAGGCCGTGGCCGCGTGGGGCGAGGGGGTGGCCTACGCCTCCAAGGCCTTCCTGTGCAGGGCCATGGCCCGCCTGGCCGCAGAGGAGGGGATGGCGGTCGACGTCTCGACCGGCGGCGAGCTCCACGTCGCCCTGTCTGCCGGCGTTCCCGGCTCCCGCCTGGTCCTGCACGGCAACAACAAGTCCGAGGCGGAGCTGTCTCGGGCCCTGCAGGTGGGTGTGGCTCGGATCGTCGTGGACTCCTTCGATGAGATCGACCGCCTGGAGCGCATCGTTGCCGACCTGGGCGTGCGCCCCGAGGTGTTGCTCAGGGTCACCCCGGGCATCGAGGCCCACACCCATGAGTACGTCCGTACCGGCCAGGACGACTCGAAGTTCGGCTTCGGCCTGGCTTCGGGCGCGGCGGCCGCGGCCGGTGCCCGCCTGCAGACGGCGTCAGGTCGGCTCCACCTCGTCGGCCTCCACACCCACATCGGCTCGCAGATCTTCGAGCCGGCGTTCTTTGCCCGGGCTCTCGAGGTCCTGGCCCCGCTGCTGAGCGGACTGGGCCTCGCGGAACTGTGTCTCGGCGGCGGCCTGGGCGTCGGCTACGTCTGTGGCGAGCCCACCCCCTCGATTGCATCCTGGGCCGTCTCCGTGCGCCGGGCTGCGCTCGACGCCGGCCTCCCTCCGTCGCTGCGGCTGACCGCCGAGCCGGGGCGCTCGATCGTGGCCGCGGCGGCGGTGACCTGTTACACGGTCGGCACCGTCAAGGAAATCCCCGGTGTCCGGACCTACCTGAGCGTGGATGGGGGCATGAGCGACAACCCCCGACCGGTGCTCTACGGCAGCGGCTACGAGGCGTTCGCCGCCCTCGACGCGGCGGCCGAGCGGCCCTTCGTGGCCACCGTGGTCGGCAAGCACTGTGAGTCCGGTGACGTCGTGGTCCGCGACGCCCGGCTGCCTTCGTCCATCGCCGTCGGTGATGTGCTGATCACCCCTGTCACCGGGGCCTACGGCCATTCCATGGCCTCGAACTACAACAAGGTCCCTCGTCCCCCGGTCGTGTTCGTGGCCGACGGGCGGACCCGCCTGGTGGTGCGCGGGGAGACGCTCGACGACCTCATCGCCCACGATGTCGAGGAGGACTGGTCCTGAGGGGTGATCGTCGTGGCGTGCGGGACACCTCGGGGCCCCTTCGAAGCGGCGTCGGTGCCGCCACCAGGTCGGGGGGGCCAGACGGGCCGGGTACCCTCTTGGCTATGGAAACCCGGCGGCTGCGCGTGGGACTGCTCGGCTGCGGCAACGTCGGGGGATCCCTGGCCCGCCTGCTGGTCGAAGACGCGGAGCGCATCACCACCAAGACCGGTCAGCACCTCGAGCTGGCGGCGGTGGTCGTGCGCAGCCGGGCCCGCCAGCGGGAGGTGGCCATCGACGATTCGCTGCTCACTACCGACGCCCAGGCGGTGGTGAGCGACCCCGACATCGACATCGTGGTGGAGGTCATGGGCGGCATCGAGCCCGCCCGCGGCCTCATTCTGGCCGCTCTCAAGTCGGCCAAGCCGGTGGTCACGGCCAACAAGGAGCTCCTGGCCAATTGCGGCTCCGAGCTGTTCGAGGCGGCCGCCACCGCCGGCGTGGACCTGCTCTTCGAGGCGGCCGTGGCCGGCGCGATCCCACTCATCCGGCCGCTTCGCGAATCACTGGCCGGCGAACGCATCCGCCGGCTGACGGGCATCGTCAACGGTACGACGAACTTCATCCTCAGCCGCATGGCCGACGACGCGTCGGTGTCCTACCAAGACGCCCTGGCCGAGGCCCAGAGCCTGGGCTATGCCGAGCGCGATCCCACAGCCGACGTCGAGGGCTTTGACGCCGCAGCCAAGGCGGCCATCCTGGCCAACGTGGCCTTCGGGGCCCGGGTGGTGGCCGGTGACGTCTACCGGGAGGGGATCTCCGCCATCACCGCCGCGGACATCGCCGTGGCCCGGCGGCTGGGTTTCGTGATCAAGCTCCTGGCCCTGGTCGACCACGACGACGGCCCCGACCCGAGCATCGCCGTGCGGGTCCACCCGGCGATGGTCCGGGCCGACCACCCCTTGGCCTCGGTGCGGGACTCCTTCAACGCCGTGTTCATCGAGGGGGCAGCGGTGGGGGAGCTGATGCTGCTCGGTCGGGGAGCGGGGGGCATGCCCACCGCCAGCGCCGTGCTGGGTGACCTGCTTGACGCCGCCCACAATCTGACCACGGGGAGCGCGGGTCGGACCGTGACCCTGCGCCAGGTGCCCCTGCGGCCCATCGACGAGCTGACCTCACCGTTCTATCTGACGGTTTCGGTGATCGACCGGCCCGGTGTCCTCCACTCGGTGAGCGGTGTTCTCGGTCGTCACCGGGTTTCGGTGCGCTCCATGGAGCAGGAACGCACCGGGCCCGACGGCCGGGCCCGCCTGGTGTTTGTCACCCACGAGGCCCTCGAGCGCGATGTGCAGGGCTGCCTCCACGAGCTGCGGGGCCTCGATGTGGTGCAGCAGGTCGGCCGGGTGATCCGAGTGGTCGACCCCGAATGAGCCCGGGACCGGCGCCGCCCGCCCCCGGGAGGCGGTGGCGAGGCGTCATCGAGCAGTACCGATCTCACCTGCCCGTTTCCGACGACACCCCGGTGGTCAGCCTGCTCGAAGGAGGCACCCCGCTCATCGAGGCCCCCCGCCTCTCGGCGCGCGTCGGGGCCCGGGTCCTCCTGAAGGTCGAGGGTGCCAATCCCACCGGGTCGTTCAAGGACCGGGGCATGACGATGGCCATCACCAAGGCGCTCGAGGAGGGCTCCAAGGCGGTGATCTGCTCGTCCACCGGAAACACCTCGGCGTCGGCGGCCGCCTACGCGGCCCGGGCCGGGTTGCCCTGCGCAGTGCTGATCCCCGACGGCTACATCGCGCTCGGCAAGCTGGCTCAGGCCCTGGTCCACGGCGCCCAGGTGCTGCAGATCTCCGCCAACTTCGACGTGGCCCTCGACATCGTCCGGGAGCTGGGCCGTACCGGCGAGGTGACCGTGGTCAACTCGGTGAACCCCTACCGGATCGAGGGACAGAAGACGGGGGCCTTTGAGATCGTCGACGACCTGGGCACCGCCCCCGACATCCATTGCATCCCCGTCGGCAACGCCGGCAACATCACCGCGTATTGGAAGGGTTATCGCGAGTACCAAGACGGTGGCCGATTCGAGCACCTGCCGCGGATGCTCGGCTTCCAGGCCGCAGGGGCGGCGCCCATCGTCGCCGGCCACCCGATCGACGACCCCGAGACGGTGGCCACGGCCATTCGCATCGGACGCCCGGCATCGTGGTACGGGGCTACTGCCGCCGCCTCTGAGTCCGGCGGCGCCATTGGCGCGGTGACCGACGAGGCCATTCTCGACGCGTACCGGTATCTGGCTGCGGAGGAGTCCATCTTCTGCGAGCCGGCGTCGGCGGCGTCGGTGGCCGGCCTCTTGTCGGTGGGGGTCCCGGAGGGATCAACCGTGGTGTGCGTGTTGACCGGACACGGCCTGAAGGACCCCGACATCGCCATCAGCCAGATCGCGGTGCCGACCAAGGTGGCCGCCGATGTCGCTTCGGTGCGAGCCGCCCTCGGATTCTGACCTGGCCCGACAGTCTGACCTGGCCCCTGGCCCGACAGGGAGTGGGCGGCCGGAGCTGGCCTGCGGGGGTGACGTGGCAGCAGGGCGGCATCCTGGCTACCATGTCGCGGGTCGTGGCCCGCCGGCCGGCCGCCGCTCGGTGTCGCCAGCGGACCATTCCCTTTCTTTGAGACCGTGCCCGAACCCAGCTCCAGACCGGAGCGACGGCGGCTCGGCGCTCGCCACCCACAGATGAGGTAGTACATGAGCGATCCGCAGCTCGAGCGCTCGGTCCTGGAAGGCAAGGATCGCGAGGAGCTCTTCGCCATCGCCGAGGCCCTCGGGGCCCGACCCACCAGCCGGGCCAAGAAGTCGGATCTGATCACTCAGATCCTGCGCGCCACTGGCGTTGAGGAAGCACCGGCCGAGGAGATCGACAAGCCGCGTCGGACCCGGGTCCGAAAGGCCACCACCCCGGCGAACGGAGCCCTGAGCGACGCCGCCGGGGGCGACGCCGCCGCAGCCCTCCCCGCCGCAGCCCTCCCCGCCGGGAGTGTCCCAGCAGGCAGCCTGGCTGCCGGGCCGGCACCGGCAGTCCTCCCGGCCGGGTCCGGAGGAGCGGATCCGAGCGGGGCCCATGGCCTCGTCACCGACGGGGCCGGCGACACCGGCTTCGTGGCGGGTGCAGCCCACGTCTCCCCAGCCCCCGCCCCCTCGGAGCCCACCGGAGGCGGGGACCTGGCGGCCACCCCCACCGCCGCAGTGCCCACCGGGGGCGCAGATACCACCCCTGGCGCAGGCGCCGCCAACGGAACCGCCGAGGACCGGGCGGCGACGCCCGGGACTCGGCCGGCGGGCCGGACGGGCAGAGACAACGGTGCCCAGACCAGCGAGACGGGATCGGCGCCAGGTCGCTCGGAGGGCCAGGGCGGGGATGGGCTGGCGATGCGGGGCGGCGGAGACAACCATGCCCCGGCCAACCACAGCCAGAGCCGGGCCGGCGAGGGGCCGGGGTCGGTCGAGGGACCCGAGCGGGCCGGAGGCCGGTCCGACGGCGAACCGGGAAACCGGCGGAACCGTCGGCGCCGGGGCCGGGACCGAGATCGGGGCGAGCAGGGCGGCGAGCGGGAGTTGCAGGGCGGCCAGGGCCAGGTTCCCGGTGGCCAGACGGCGGGAACGCTCGGGCAGGGTGCCCATGGGGTCCAGGGCGGAGGAGTCGAGGCCCAGTTCGCCGGAGAGGCCACGGAGGTCAGAGGCATCCTCGATCTGCGCGATGAGGGCTACGGCTTCTTGCGGACCCATGGCTACCTGGCCAGTCCCGACGACGTGTATGTGTCGATCAGCCAGGTTCGACGCTTCGCCCTGCGCCGGGGTGACGCGCTTGAGGGGACGGCCCGGCCCCCGGCCAGCAACGAGAAGTATCCGGCTTTGTCCCGGATCGACAAGGTGAGCGACCTGAAGCCCGAAGACGCCCAGGGCCGGGTGCGCTTCGAGTCACTGACCCCGCTGTTTCCCGACCAGAAGCTGCACCTCGAGCTGGCCGGGGACTCGGCCAACGTCACGGCCCGCATCGTCGACCTCATCTCGCCGATCGGCAAGGGACAGCGAGGCCTGATCGTGTCACCCCCAAAGGCCGGAAAGACGACCGTCCTCAAGCAGATCGCCCACTCCATCGAGGCCAACAATCCCGAGGTGCAACTCATCGTGCTGTTGGTCGACGAGCGCCCTGAGGAGGTCACCGACATGCGCCGCTCGGTGAAGGGCGAGGTGGTGGCCTCCACCTTCGATCGACCGGCGGAGGAGCACACCCAAGTCGCCGAGTTGGTCATCGAACGGGCCAAGCGGCTCGTGGAGATGGGCCGCGATGTGGTCATCGTTCTCGATGGCATCACCCGCCTGGCCCGCGCTTACAACTTGGCTCAGCCGGCCACCGGCCGGGTGATGTCGGGGGGCATCGACACCGGGGCCCTCTATCCCCCCAAGAAGTTCTTCGGAGCGGCGCGGAATATCGAGGAGGGGGGATCGTTGACCATCCTGGCCACCGCATTGGTGGAAACAGGAAGCCGGATGGACGAGGTCATCTTCGAGGAGTTCAAGGGCACCGGTAACATGGAGCTCAAGCTGGACCGGCGGCTGGCGGAGCGCCGGGTGTATCCGGCCATTGATGTTAGCAGCTCGTCCACCCGCCACGAGGAGCTGCTCTTCGATCGCAAGCAGCTGGAGCAGGTGTGGAAGCTGCGACGGGTGCTCGGGGCCCTGGCCGCCGAGGGCAGCAACGCCGCCAGCCTGGAGCTCTTGATGGACAAGATTCGCCAAACCAAGAGCAACGACGAGTTCCTGGCCGAGATCGCCAGAAACCCGGCCCCCGCCGTCTGATCCGCGGGTCGCGGCCCGAAGCGGAGCGACCCGAGAGGAGCACCATGAAAACCGAGATCCATCCCACCTACATCACCGCCAACGTCAGCTGTTCGTGCGGGAACACCTTTACCACCCGCTCGACCCGCGACACCCTCAAGTCCGAGCTGTGCAGCGAGTGCCATCCCTTCTACACCGGAAAGCAGAAGCTGGTCGACACCGGTGGCCGGGTGGAGCGCTTCGAGCGCCGCTACGGGCGCCGGGGCCCCAAGTCCGGAGGCGGAGCGGCCTGAGCTACGGGTCGGACCCGCCCGCTACGCTCGATCCCGAGCGGCGCCAGGCGTTGTGTGCGCTGATGCTGACGGCCCTGGTCGCTCGACAGTGGCCCGAGGCCGTCCTGGCGCCCCCCGGGCCCTTTCCGGGTGGTGCCGGGGTCACCGAGCCGGGCACCGGGCGGGGTTGGCTGCTGTGCCAGGACGGATCGCCGGCCGGCCTGGGGGCGGCGCTGGTGTGGGCGCAGCGTGGCGAGCTGCGCCGCCTGCACCTGGTTGTCGACGGTCAGGGGGTCAATGGCGTCCCTGTCGAGGTGATGGCCCGGCGGGCGGCGGCGTTTCGTGATCAGCCGGTCCTCTGGACGGTGGAGGGCAGGACGCTTCGCCGGGTGGACCCGGCGCCGGCGTCCGACGTCGGGTTGGCGGCCGGCGCACCGCGACCCGGAAGGCCGATGGCGGCCGGGGCCGCGGCGTGGGCGGAGGTCATGATCGCCCACGGGGTCGAGCCGGTGGTCGAGCACGGGGTGCTGCGAGGCGAGGTCCTCGGGCTCGAGGTGGCCCGACTGACCGGCGACGAGGAGGCGGGATGGTCCCTGGCGGTCGGCGTGGGCGACCACGACCGCCAGGCCCGTCAGCAGATGCGGCCCGACGAGGACCCCGCGACGGCCCTCGACCAGGTGGTGGAACTGGTCCGGGCCCGGCGAGCGCCGGGGGCGCGGCGCCATCCCGCCAACGCCTTGGCCCCCGAGCGGTGGTTGCGAGCCGTCGTCGTGTCCCGACCGAGCCTGGTCGGTGCGGGCCACCTGGTGTCCATCGCTCCGCCTCTGGCCGGCGGCGATCTCCGGGAGCGGGCCCCGGCACCGGCGGCGGGCACCGACCTGCAGGGTCGGCCCGTTGTGGTGGTGTGCTCCACCGGCATCGATGTCGACCTGGTGCCCTCGGCGGCCGACAGCCGCCTCCTCTACGGCCGAGGCGCCCGCCTGGTTCTGGCCGTGCCTGCCGGCGACGACCATCCCGTCACCCGCGGCCTGGCCGCCGCGCTGTGCCAGCCGGCCGAGGTGGTCACCGTTCCTCGGGACTGGGTGGCCCTGACCCCCAGTGGGCGTCCCGGCGAGGGGTGACGGCCCGGGGACGGGGGCGGCCATCGGAGGTCAGACCCGGGCGGTGTCGCTTCGAAAGCGCCACGCCGCACCGGTGGCGAAGATGGCCAGCCAAACGACGACGTTGACCGTCGACGACAGCGAGACCCCGTTGCCGACCAGGGGTGCATGCACGAGCTCGTTCAGCCCGTAGAGGGGCGTAAACTGGGCGATCGTCTGCAGGGCTTGGGGAAACTGGTCGAGAGGGATGAACAACCCGCCTCCGAAGGAGAAGAGCACCAGCGCAAACGAAAGGACCTGCATGACGTTCTCGGTGGGCAGGAGATAGCCCATAAACAGTCCGAACGCCGCGAACAGCAGCGAGCCGATCCATACGCAGAGCCCGGTGACGATCCAGAGGTACACCGGCATCGATGGCTTGCCGACCGCAATGCCGACGGCGTAGACGGCCAGCACCGACCCGAGCCCCAGGACCATCGCCGTGAGCATCTTGATGGCGATGTAGGCGGCCGGCGATAGCGGAGTCAGGCGGAGCTGGCGGCTCCAGCCCGCGGCGCGCTCGATCGAGACCATCGCCCCTCCGTTGGTGGTGGCCAGGATCGCCCCGTAGAGGGCCATGCTGATCATGATGAAGGCCGAGACGTTGCCGTGTCCACTGGGCTTGTTGGCGTATTGATCATTCAGGCCGAAGAGCAGGAAGAAGATCACCGGTAACACCACGGTGAACAACACGGTGCGGCGGTTTCGGAGCAGGCGGTGCACCTCGAGGCCGAGAACGGTGAGGTTGAACGCCCCCATCCCCGGGGCCCGACGGGTGCGCAGATCGGTCTCTGTCGGCGCGGCGCTGGTCATCGGGTTGCTCGTCTCTTGTCGCCGTGGTTTTCAGGGTCGGAGCCCGTCAGGGCGATGAATGCGTCCTCGAGGCCCCGGGTGGTGATCTCGAGGTCACGGGCCTCGGTGTTGTTCAGAAGATGTCGGGCCACGGCGTCGCTGTCGTTGGAGTGGACCAGCACGGTGGCGCCCCGAATCTCCACGCTGTCCACCCCTGGGACTCGGCGTAGCGCGGCCTCGTCGGCATGGGCCAGGGTGACTCGTACCGTGCGGCCCGCGGCCAGCGACTTGATCTCCGACGAGGTGCCGTCGGCCACGACCTCGCCCCTGCGCACCAGGATGATTCGGTCGGCGTAGGCGTCCGCCTCCTCGAGATAGTGGGTGGCGAACAGCACGGTGCGACCCAGGGCGGCGTCGGCCCGGATGGCGTCCCAGAAGCTGCGCCGGCCCTCCACGTCCATACCGGTGGTGGGCTCATCGAGCACCAGAAGCTCAGGATCGGAGAGCAAGGCGATAGCGAATCGCAGCCGCTGTTGCTCTCCGCCCGAGCATTTGGCGACCATCCGACCGGCAATGGGGGTGAGCCCGGCGCGGTCAAGAACCTCCGTCACGGGCCGAGCATGGGAGAACAGGCTGGCGGTGTATCGGGCCGTCTCCGCCACGGTGAGATCCTTGAGCAGGCCTCCAGTTTGCATCACCGCAGAAACCAATCCGCGAGCGATGGCCTGGCGAGGCGACATCCCGAAGACCGAGACCTGACCCGCGCTCGGTCGGGAGAGACCCAGGATCATGTCGATGGTGGAGGTCTTTCCGGCACCGTTGGGACCGAGGAAGGCCACGATCTCGCCGGAGGCGATGTCGAGGTCGATACCCCTGACCGCCTCGACCGAGCCGAAGGCCTTGTGGAGCCCTTTGAGATCCACGGCCAGCGGATTCGGGGCGGCGGGGTTCGGACGCCCTGGTGGCCACCCGGTGTCAGGGACGGCGCGCTGGTCGGTCATGTACTCAGCATCATCGCAACGGGCTCTCCGGTCCAGAGGCCAACGTCACCAATGCGCAATGACAACTGTCATGTGCGTCCCGGTACGCTGCGGTGTTGTGCTGGAACGCCTCGACGAGATCGCCGCCGAGTACGAACACGTACTCGGCGATCTTTCGGATCCCTCGGTGATCACCGACCAGCGTCGCCTGCGCGACGTGTCACGCCGGCACAAGCGCCTCGAGCCCGTGGTGCTGGCCTACCGGGAGCTTCAGGCGGTGACCGAGGATCTGACAACGGCGCGGGAGATGATCGCCGATACCAGTGGGGCGGACCGTGACATGTTGCGCAATGAGCTCGACCGGGCCGAGAAGCGGAGCGCAGAGCTCGACGAGCGGATCAAGATGCTGCTGCTCCCCGCCGACGCCAACGACGGCAAAAATGTCATCGTCGAGATACGTGGCGCGGAAGGAGGTGAGGAGGCCAACCTCTTCGCCAAGGACCTCCACGACATGTATCTGCGATATGCCGAACACCTCTCGTTGAAGGTCGAGTCCATCTCTGCCGACCCCTCCGACATGGGCGGTTGGAATCAGGTCACCTTCATGGTCAAAGGCGACGGGGCATGGGCCCACCTCAAGCATGAG
>JAABUQ010002943.1_pt1 | contig 32363 bp, 36 predicted proteins | sample 5560001 | NCBI WGS metagenome assembly JAABUQ01 (sample SAMN10711888, study PRJNA513371) | rock metagenome | isolation source: Antarctica rocks | place: Antarctica: Victoria Land, Finger Mt nord | collected 2015-12-18 | reverse complement strand
TGTAACGCCTGCGTCAGTTGTGATACGGTGGTCATAGGGAAGCTCCTTTGCCGTCTAAGGTCGTCTACATCCTTATGATGCCAAAGCGGCTTCCCTACCCATTTCTTAGCCTGATGCGTATGGGGGGTACAAAAAACACCCTCTACGGGGGTAGGCAAGCCCGTCAGGTCGTGCCACAATAGGGATAGGTCAACCAGGGCCAGTGGTCAACTGGGGCCAGTGACTGTTGCCGCCGGTTGAACTAATAGCGGTGCGCGCGACGGCGGACGTGGAAATATGGCTGCCCCTGTCACTCAGGCACGGTGAGGACGGTCGTGGGGATGCGCTGCATCGCCGGCACCGGCGGGGGGATGAACGGAAGCCAGCGCCGCAGCTACCGGGGGCCCAACCCAGTTGGATGTTTGTACTTTAGCCCCCGGCAGAGTGTGATCCGTTGCTAGAAAAGGTTGCCATTATGCAGTCCACCACCGCTTTGCTCGTCTCGTCTACCGATCTCAATTGGGTCGGCCTGCGCGCCATCCTCGCGGGCTGGCCAGAGGTGCATGTCATCGACGACGTGCAGCGGCGCGAGTATGCCCTGCCCATCGCGGCGCGGGAACAGCCCGACCTCATCCTCGTCGCCGTCGACCTGGCAGGGGTATGCGTCGTGCCGCTCGTGCGCGACCTCCACGCGGTGAGCCCATGTAGTCGGATCGTCGTGGTCGGCAAGTTCCTGGAGCCCGAGGCCCACAATCAGCTCGACGATCTCGACGTGGCCGGCTTCGTCCAGTGGAAGACTGTGACCTCCGAACGTATCCGGCTCGTCCTCGCTGCCGTCCGCGACGGCAAGATGCAAGTGGTCAGCAAAGAAGCGTCTAGAGCCACCCTTCAAATAATACGTTTGTCCTGATCACACCTCGCTATGTAGCACGAAGGAGGCAGCCTCATGCACACACAGGCCATGATTTCGATCCTGCTGATCAGTTCGCCGCACCCCAACTGGGCCGGGCTACAAGCGATGCTCCGCAAGCAGCGGCGCTTTCAGATTATCGGCGAGGTGCGGCAGAGCGATGAGGCCCTGTGCGCCATCATGGCGGAGCAGCCCGACGTCATCATCGCTGGCTCCGACCTGCCCGATATCCCCATTGTGCCATTTGTACGGGAGATGCGCGCGGCTCACCCTGCGAGCCAGATCGTCGTGGTGGGCCGGCTGCGAACGCGCGCGGAGCACATCGAGCTCACGGCCCTGGGAGTCCGAGGGTTCGTGTTGTGGAAGGACATCGACGACGAGAGCGTGGGGGCAATCTTGGAGCTGGCACGACGGGGGATGCGCGTCGCGAGCGACGCGGCGGTGGAGCGGCGGGATACGCCGGAGCCGGAGACAGAACGCCGGCGGCGGGCACGGGTGAGCGATATCGTGCTCACGGACGAAGAGAGGGTCATCCTTAATGGCAAGGTGACAGGGTTAGTGGAGCGAGAGATTGCGGCGGAGTTGCACATGAGCGTGCCGACAGTGGAGCGCATCCTCAGGGGGTTGCGCGACAAACTTGGCGTAGCAACGACATGCGCCCTATGCGCCAAGGTGGTAGCTCTGGGCTTGGTCGCGCTCGACGAATAGGGTAGCTCACACTGGAAACCCCGCACGTGGGTGAGGGACTTCCATCACAGATGGAGGGCGTTCCCTCACAAGAGTTGATGGGAATCACACAGACAACGGGGTACACCTAGGCTTACAGTAGAGATAGACCCGGCCGGTAACTGACAGCGGCAGCGCACGGATGGGCAGACGGCACCGAGGCGATTTCTTCTGATCGAAGTGCCATCAATGCGCGGAGGCCAACCTGCTGGGTGCAGTTAGGATCGAGAAAGGAGGGATGAGCAGGGGTCGTTGAGTCACAAGGATCGCCGGATTGATCGCTATTACGGCCCACCACAACCATTCGCTCAAGAATGGGCCATGTTGCGTCAACAGGTCAAGGAGCGGCCGGTCATCGTGTTTCGACGACGGTTCTGCGGATGACGTGATGTGCTACTGATTGCAGTTAACGGCCGGTAGACAGCGTAGGGCGGTAGACAGCGTAGGGCGGTGGCACCCGCGCTGTGACCAAAGGGCGTCGGCCTGTAGCTACCAACTGTAGCTATACAAGGCCTATGCACAACATAGCGGCCACAGAAGCAATCGCGGATAGAGTAATCTGCGGCTTGTAGGCAAGGAGAGGTAGGATGATGGGAATGCTTCGGGCGACCATGCGCGGCTTGACCGTAGCGAGTATACTGGGGGCTATTGTGGCTGCGCACGCGTCCCCCCAACCGGCGCACGCGTCCCCCCAACCGGCGCACGCGTCCCCCCAACCGGCGCACGCGTCCCCCCAACCGGCGCATGCGTCCCCCCAACCGGCGCACGCGGCGCACCTCAGGAGTTGCGTCGGGCAGCAACTCACGCTGTCAGACTACGGCTCCATGGAGGTTGACATCGAAGAAGGCTGCGCCCACGACGTTGTAGGCGACGTCTATGGCTTGAACGGCTATCGAAGTACCTTGAAGGTGGATCTCTACGGCTGTAGCTTTGGTAGCGGATACTCCGGCTGCAGCGTTGTGAGGGAAGGCACCGGTAGCTATGGCAACATCGCTACAACAAATCCTTCCTACATCCTGTATAGCTGCCAAGAAATATACGCCTACGGCTGGATGGGCTCGTACAGCGGTGGCACCTCAATCATTAATGCCTGCTAAGAAGGTTCCCAGCGGGGTGATGGGAACTCTACACTCGTCGGCCTATTAGGCAGGTCAACACAAGGAGTTCGTAGATAGAGCAACCTCTAACTACGAACTCCTTACATTAGGGTGCTTAGGGATCACAGACGGCCCAGCGGCAGCACCCTGCCGCCGGGCGTTTCCACTATTGTCGCACTAGAGTGGCAGACACTCACCACACGATTGTGACAGTTGGGGAGCACAACATAATCAGCCGAGTGAACCGCGAGAATGCCCCGTCTGCCCCGTCTCGGCCGACGTTGTTCGCAGGGGGCAGAGCAATGAGGATACACGACTGTGGCACATAACCTATGTGTAAACGGGCGTGGAAACCGGAAGGGGAAAGGGTACCTTTATGGCCGCACATGCCGGGCGCATAGCGCTGCGGAGGGGTGATCGCGCAGCCACGTGGCAACAGCGCCGCTTCGTCGGGATTAGTATGTTTGCTACAATTGCGCTCCTCGTCGGGGTATCGCTGGCCCGCGCGACCTACACCAATCCCATTTCCATCCTACGCACCGTCTCGCTCAGGATAGTTCCGGCCAGCCTCTATACTCCGGCCATCGCCCTGGACACTGTGCACGGATATACGTACATCGCCAGCGGGAACGGTGAGCACATCGCCGTCTTGGACACGCGCACTGGCGCGGCCCTACGCACACTGACCGTGGGCTCGTCCGGTTCTGTCACGTCGGACGTGCCCACGGTTCTGGGTCCCTGGCTGGCCGTCGATCCAGTGACTGGTCATCTGTTCGTCCTCGCGGGCAGCCCGGGCAGCCGCCCGCAGGTCCTGCAGCTTGCCATGCTCGACGCAGGGACGGGTCGCACGCTCCGGGTGCTAGCGATACCGCCCCCGACGGGCGGGTGGGGTGTGGGAGCACCACCCCTTGTCGTGGACGCGCACGATGGGCGCGTTTTCGTCAGTCGCTTCGACATCGATGGCCTTGATGTGCTTGACGCGCGCACGGGGCGTGTGGTGAGATCGGTCGTGATCGGCCATGTCGCGCGGTACCCGAACCAAAGCAACCGGGGCGTCGTCGTCGTGGCGGCGGCCGTCGACGAGCGTTCCCGCAGGGTCTTCGTGAGCGACGACGCGAACGGCACGGTCGCGACGCTCGACGCGACAAACGGGCGGGTGCTGCGGGTCGTGCCTGTGGGGCCGCATCCGGGGATGCCCCTGGTGGATGCGTACTCCAGGCGGGTAACGATCCCGACCTCCGATCGCGTGGATATGCTCGACGCGGTTACCGGGCGATTGCTCCATGCCCACGTCCAAGGCGGCGAACCGGTCGTCGGATACGGACGCGCGGTCGATGGGCCGACCGGGCGGACAGTGACCCTGGGGAGTGGCGGGTTGCCGCTCCACCTGCGCGATAGCACCACCGGTCGGCTTCTACAGAGCGTACAGCTACCCGGCAACCACATGGACGTGGCCGTGGATGAGCATAGCGGACGCATTTTCGTGCTCGATCTAGGGCCAGCGAGCCAACGGACGACGGCTGCGGGCCTGAGCACACAATTTACCGACTACGGCAGCGTGGCCGTGCTCAACGGATATACAGGGGCCATTTCGCTCACCTTCCCGGTCGGGATAGGGTACGGGCGCATAGCCATCGACGCTCGCCTGCGGCGCGCCGTTGTAGTCACGAGTGGCGACCTGCTACCGCGGGACTCGGACTTATGGGGATGGGTTCCGTCCGGGGTACGCCGCGCGCTACCGTTTGCCGCGCGTCCGTCCGCGTCGTCATATAGCCCGACTATAGGCATGACCGCTACATTCGTCGACATCTCCCGCCTATAGGGTGTGGGCACGAGGTCATCTCGTGCTCATCGAGGCCTTCTGTATGTGCCACCACAGCCAGGGTCGACGATCGTCCATCACCGAGCTTCGCCCGTTTGTAGCACGGCGTCGTCGCACAAGACTCGGCCGTTCGCGGCGGGGCTGCACGTTGGTCGATCCGGAATGCGGACGCGATAGACGCCCAACGCCGGGTAGCGACGTTGGGCGTCTTGCGGTATCAGCATCCGGAGGAAGGGGATTTTGCGCAACAGCGTCACCAAGCTGGGTCCCGCCTGCGGTTGTGTCTGTGGTTGCACACGCAACAGAATAGTCGGGATAGCGTCGCCGCTGGGGGAGCGATACGTCGGGGCAAGCGTGTTGACCCCGTTGGGAAAACTTCCCTCGAAAGAGAGGCTGCCCTGTATCGCCCCATGGTTGTCCTGCCTTGTGGCGGGGACGAGGAGGATATGGGCCGAATCGGACGGCGGGATGTTTACAACGTCTACAGGGCAGGCAAGGGGTCCGCGTCCACACTGATAGCTCGCGCTCGTCTGCCCGTAGTAGGCGGCTACAATAGCACCTTGGATGGAGATCGTGCGGCCTGCCCAAGCCCCATGGTGCTGTGCGAGCGCCTTTTGGACTTGTGCCACGGTGTATATCGGTCCAGGTGCGGCCGAGCGTCCGGCGAGACATGCCACGACACCAGCGCCGATCACGCAGCCAAGCAAGCCGAGAAATATTCGCCTCATGTTCACGTCCTCACCGAATTGACAGGGCGACTCGAACTTTATGGCAACATACATGGGTCATTGGGTATCATGGAAGGCACCCATATCCATACTCCCTCCGCGGCTCGGGGAGCGGGGCCGGGCCAGCGGTTGGGCACCGCGTGCTTACACGTCCCCCTTGTCCTCCCGTCAGCCGACACCCTTTGGAGCACGCGGGAGCCGGCCAGGACGCGCGTCAGCACCTCCCGCACCTCCACCGCGACGAGCGGCAGGCTGAGGTAGTCGGCGGTGCCAGCGCGCGGGCAGCTAATCACGTCGTCGCGCGGGCCGAAGGGCCTCAGGACGACCACCGGGACGATCAGCGCGGCAGCATGCAGCGCCACGATGGCCTCCCGCGTCGCGGTGCCCAAGCCCCCTTGATCGACGAGCACGACGGCGGGGAGCGTCGGCCGCCGCGCTGGCCCAGGCCAGCGCGGCGGGCAGACTGGGCGTCCATGCGATAAGGCGCGCGGTAGCCAACCTGCGCGAGCACGCGCGCAATCTCCCGCCCGTGCCGGGAGCGCCCGCCAGCCGCGACGATCAAGACGCGCGGCATGCTCCCCCCATAGCCTCCTCTGTCGGACGTATCCCCCCCCACCTTGCGCCTCCTTACCCTCACCGCTACCGCGCGTCGCGTCGACCCGCGCCTCCTCCCTCAACCCCGCCCGCGCCCACGCAACGAGGTCCGTGTCGTAGTCGCCCCGCCACCAGGGCGTTTGCGTGAGCGGCTGCTGATCATCGAGCGGGAGGGGGGGACCGTGCGCGCGGCAGCGATGGCGCTGGCGTCGTCGATGAGCAGGGCGTACATCAGGTGCGGGGCGTCGGTCGCGGGGTCGGGGTATGCTAAGACGAAGTACATGGCCGCGGCGCTCCTCCAACTCTTATCGGCCCTCTCGGTCCCTGTCACTATACTATACGAGGCAGGAACAGCGAAGCTATGTTGAACTAAGCCGCTCTCGCGAGGGAGCGGCTTAGTTCAACATAGCTTCGCTCGTTCCACCCCTTGCTCGTCACGTCCGCCAACCTCCAGTGGGTCGCCCTGCGCGCCATCCTCGTTGGTTGGAGGTGCGTGTCATCGACGACGTGCAGCGGCGCGAGTATGCCCTGCCTATTGCGGCGCGGGAGCGTCCCGACCTCATCCGCGTCGCCTCCGAGCTGCCGCCGGGCGCGCCCCTCGTGCCGCTCGTGCGCGACCTGCGCGCGGCCAACCCGCACAGCTGGGTTGTCGCGCTCGGCCAGCCCCTGGAGCCCGAGGCCCGCCATCGGCGCGACGATCTCGACAAGCTCGGCGTCATCCACTGGATAATTATGGCCCCCGAGGCCCTCTGGCTGATGATCGCCGCCGTCAGCGACGGCAAGGTCGGCAGAGGAGTCTCCAGAGCGCCCGTCACATACGACGTTCATCCCGATCACCCCCTCGCCCTGTAGCACGAAGGAGACAGCCCCATGCACACGCAGCCCGTGATGACGATCTTGCTGATCAGTGCGCCACCACATCATGTCAGAGGTTGGGGGGTATATTCCGGTCGTATCGGCGACGGATAGATACATGCTGGAAGCATGCAGTATCGCGACAGTCATCGATCTAGCATGTGTAAATGGGCCGCTTACAGCATCACTGACGCGTGTTTACATCCGTCAAAACCCTGACTGGTATATGCACTCTCTTGATGCGTTGTGGTGCGCCACATTTCAACCGGGTCGGGCTACAAACGCTGCTCCACAAGCAGCGGCGCTTTCAGGTTATCGGCGAGGTGGGGTAGGGCGACGAGGCCATGTGTGCCATCGCCGCGGAGCAGCCCGACATCATCGTCGCCGGCTCCGACTTGCCCGGCCTCCCCATCGTGCCATTCGTCCGGGGGTGCGGCCCACCATGTGAGTCAGATCGCTGTGGTGGGCTGGCTGCGCCCGCGCGGAGCACATCGAGCTCACAGCCCTGGGCGTCCGCAGGTTCGTGCCAAGGTGGTGTCCCGGAGCCTGGTCGCACTCGACGATTAGGGACGCCCGCATAGGAAATCCCTCACTCCCGTGAGGGATTTCCATCAGAAATGGAGGGCGTTCCCTCACAAAATTTAAAGGGAATCGCACAGACAACGGGGTACTCTCAAGCTTACAGTAGGGATAGACCCGGCCAGCGACTGACAGCGGCAGCGCACGGGTGGGCAGACGGCACAGAGGCGACCTCCGATCAAAGTGTCATTAGTGCCAGGAGGCCGACCTGTTGGGTACAGTCAGGATCGAGAAAGGAGGGATGAGCAGGAGCCGTCGGATCACAAGGATCGCCCGACCGATGGCCATCGTGGCTCACTAACCATTCGTTCAAGAATGGGCCATGTTGTGTCTACAGGTCAAGGAGTTGCCAGCCATCGTGTTCCGGCGATGGTTCTGCGGATGAACCGGGTTGATAATCGGCCTAATCGGCGCAGTTCCCGTGCAAAGGCCGGTGTTACCAGCTCAGTTGGTGGTGTTATCTCCCCGAAAACTGGACGGTAATACAACTGAGACGGTAACAAGCCAAATGGCCCATTTTTGCATCAATCGTTTGTAGTGGGCCTTTCGACCGTTGTCAGGGGCAGACCACTGCGGGCACCGCGTATCCGTCATCCGGCCAAGCACGGCCGCAGGATTGGGGTTAGCTCAACCTGCCATCTACATGGTAGCGCCCCCGATGATTGAGCGGGGCCCGAGTCCTGAGCCAGCCAATCCTCCGAGGAGAGGGAGGGCGACTTCGGTACCCCCAAGGAAAGGGCACACCTAGCGACCGAGAGGACATGGCGGATGGCGGGATGTTTCGAACTGTGGTCGACGTCCGTGACCATGGTTTAGGCGCACTCAGCGGCACCAATCGGTTCAGCATCACTCCTACAAGAAGAGAAAGGTTGCGAATCGTTACCGCATGCCAGTAATAGTTCAACGATCCAAGAATGGAGGCAGATACACATGAAACCTATCGTTCGCAAGATTGCCCGCGCGGTTGTCGCAGCGGCCCTCCTCGCGATTCCAGCATCGGTCGGTCACGCAGCAGTCGGCCCCGTGAGCGCCGCTCACGCCTCCTGTAGCGGATGGCACACGTTCCTGACAGGCTATGACGGCTACGGATCAGACGTCAACGTCGAGTTCAACGACTGCACGCAGGTGTACGACGCGTACACCCACGACGGCTATAGCCATACGGAAGTTGACCTCACTTGGAGCCCGCCTCAGGCCCCGGGCGGCGGCGGCTACGTATATGCGACCGGGAGCGCCAACGTTACCACGCCGAGCGTACCGATCGTATGCACTGACCAGTTCGACGCCGTCATGACCACGACGCACTCGAACGGCCAGATAGGGCAGGCCCACGTCCACTTTATCGCTTGCTCGTAGGAAGGCTCTCGCAATCGCTATCTGGTGCTACAGCGTCACTGCGCTGGAACTATCTGGGGACAAGGGACGTTGTAGCACCAGGTCATCAAGATACAGGAGGACAGACAATGCGCGCGTTCGCAAAACTGGGCGCCATCCTCGCCCTTGTCTGGGTGAGCATCACTGCCCCGCTCATCCCGCGTAGTATCGCCCTAGCCAGTTGCTCCGGCCTGACGACCTGCACTCACTTTATGGAGGTGTACGTCCAGAGCAATCTGCTGTACAACGAAGGGCACCTCGAGGTGAACCCGGGAACCACCTACGAAGTGGATGAGTACATGCACCGGGACGTGGCCCCTTATGACGATGTGCAGGGCACCGGTATCGGCGGCCCCCAGAACTGCCAGGATCAGGTCGCCCACTCGCCCTTGAATGGGTACGGGCGAAGTGCCCACTACGAGTTCAAGACGTATTTCAGCGCTCAGAGATGCGACGGCAGCGATGCGTTCAGGCATTGGCATCCCTACGACCCAAGTGGCAATTGGTGGACCCTCGGTATGTGGTCGCCTGGACAGAACGTCTACTGTACGGCATCGGAGCCACCAGGAAGCATGAGCTGCTAGAGGCAGCCCGATGCGACCACCTCGCTACCAATCATTCAATCATTAGACGCTGGAAGGAGAGCAGGAGAAGTGAGCATGGATGCGATATTTCCCGTCGTTAAGGGGCGCGAGTTCGTGCGGGTTGCCGCGGTCGTGGCCGCTCTTGCCACACTGATGAGCGCGGTCGCAGTCGACGCTGCCGCACTTGGCACAACGCATCAAGCTGAAGCTCGTAGTGCTCAACTAGCAGTTCCCGTGCTCCACATTGTGCGCGTGGACTCCGACGGCACGTCCTATGAAACCTGGACGGACGCTATCGACGGCCTGACGAAGCTCGTGCAGAAGGACGGTAACGGCACGGTCGAGATGACAAGCAACCAGATCAAGCAACCCGACGGGACGTTCGCCGCAACGGACGTCATCAGCGGCGTGGCGTCAACAAGGACACTATGGCCAAGCGGCACGATCCCAGAAGGCTTCTGGTTCGGTGGGGAAAGCTCACTGGCGGCAATGCGCGCCGAGTACGGCGGCTACCTCGCCCATGCGCCCAATGTCGTCCGAGTGTCGCTCAATGGCGCGTCGGTGCGCCAGTTCGATATGACATCCTCCGACGGCATCCCCGGAACAATTTGGCTTAACGACGCCGGCCTGCCCGTGCAAGTGGAGGCCAATCACAGCTCCTCCGAGATCAACCGCTTCCTCGTCATCGAGGAACTGCCGGCCGGGACCGTTTCGGTTGCGTCGTTCGCCGCACTGACGCAACCCCTGACTGGTGCGACGCGCGCCAAATCATCCCGGTAGGGCGTTCTCGCGATAACACAGCTATCGGTGCGTCTCGGCGCCCTGACGCCTCTCCTGAAAATCAAGGGGCACCGAGACGCATCAACAGACACTGGGAAGGAGGAAGGGGTGAAACGCATCGTACGTGGCCTCATGTGGGTGGTGCTGCCCTGTGCTTTGGCCTTCTGCCTGCTCATGCTACCTGGCGTCGGCGCGACGAACGGGAAACCGTCAGGACACTCGAACATAGTGAGCGCCTATCCAGGAGCGACAACGTGGGATCAACTAATTCGGCAAGTGATGGATGAGTTAGCCTTGGATGTCTCAACGCCAGGAGGGCTGGAATACAATTTCCACCTCCAGCCGAAAGGGCCTGCGCACATTGTCACCACAATCAAGCAGGGCAATGCAGCTTTCGTCGTCGCGCTGTATTCGCTACGTTACCCACCCCCAGGATGCCTGGGGCAGCTGGCCGTCTCAACCGTCGAGATGCAACACTCGTGGGGTCACGCGGGCTGGGGAGCACGGATCACCTGCATCTCCCGTATCGTCCCGCTCGATATCGTGTTCAACCACGCATTCGGTAGCCACTATCGCATCAATGTGGTCTACGGACGAGCGATGCCAGTTGTGCGCGCCGTGCGCATCATCCGGGGGCGTCGATCGTTCTTAATCCCCGTCAAAGGCACCTTTTTCGGCGTTGTTGGAGGATGCTTGGGTGTCCGCTTAGTGCAGGCACTGGATGCTCGTGGACGGATCATAGACGAGCTGACAGGCGGGTCATGTCCACGATCCTCGTAGCTGTCACGACTAGCCACGATGTGCCGTAGTGGCCATCTGAGACAATAGCCGCCGCTGAGAGGATGCGTCGATCAACTCGATCTACCGCTGTCGCGTGCGATGTCCAGCACGGTAACGTGACTGGGCAGACGACGCACACGCCGTTCGTGGTGGGGAAGGAAGGGGAGCCAGGAGGGCACCCAGGAGGGAATCCACGCCCAGGGGTCGGGGAGGGGGATCGAGCCTTGCCCGACCAGCACGAACGCTCGCCCAGTCTTTCCGTCGACGACGACGGCCATCGGCACGCCTCCCACATCGATATGCCCCAGTCTCCTCCCGTTCGCGACATCGCGTATGTCTACCCCGCCAGGGGCGCCAAGGGCGACGACGGCACGACCGCGACGTTCGTCGATCGCTAGGGCGAGGGCGGGCGCTCCGAGCGCAATTGTGCGGAGCACCCGCCCGCTTCGCGCATCCAGCATCGTCAGGCGGTCGCGCGCAAACGGGACGAAGTCTCCCATGAAGACACGAGCGGAGCGGACACCGATGACGATGGGGCCGGTCGGGATCGGGCCGGTGCAGTGGATGGTGTAGCCTGCTGCCAAGGGAATCGGGGTGGTGCGCAAGACGGTCCCGCTGCGGGTGTCCACGACGGCTACCCCTATGCGTGTAGGGATGAAGATATGCGTCGTCCGCGCACTCACACCCGCGCCGAGGGGACAACCGACTCCCGCCACAGGGATGATGCTGATCACCTGTCCGCTGGTCGCATCGAGCATCCGCGTCGCGTCACCGGGGAACACGACGAAGGCACGGTTGGTTTGTTCATCGACGCCAATGATGCCCGGATAATCACCGACGCCGACGCTCCGCAAGGGCCGGCCACTAGCCGCATCGAGGAGTTGTATCATCCCCCCCAGCAGGCCACCGTTTGAGCGTAGCGCGCTGACAAAGACGCGATGACTGCGGTCATCGATCGCGATGGCACTCGGCCCCAGGCCGACGGCGATCGTACGCAACGGCAAGCCGCTACGCGCATCAAGGACGCTCACCGATCCACTGGCAGCGTTGACCACGAAGACGCGCCCGAACCGTTCGCTCACAACCACGGACGACGGCCCTCGTCCAACCGTCACCGTGCGCAGGAGCGCCCCCGTGCGCGCGTCGAAGACGCTGACGTAGCCGCGTCGTTTTCCCGTGCGCGGGGTGGGATCGTTCGCCACAAAAACGCGCCCCGTTCGTGTATCCAGGGCGATGGCGCGGCCGTCTCCGAGTAGGGTGATGATACCGACGACAGGGCTATTCGGGTTGCTATGGCGGAACAATACCCAGACGACCGTCCCCACCGTGAGCAGCGTGAGCACCACGAGCCCTACGGCCATGATGCGCCGTGTCGTGGACCGCCTTCGCCTCATGACCTTGCGACATCGACCACGCCGACGCTCCCTGCCGACGGGCGCCACGACAGCGTCGCGGGCGGGCGCGGCACGAAGGGCAGCCACGGTCGCAACGCCGCCGGCACCCATCCCCAGGGATCCAGCCTCTCGCCCTCCCGTGCGACCACGGACGCGACGAGGAGGCGACCGAGTCGGCGGTCAAGAGCGAGGGAGACCGGCTCCGGGACAGCTGGTATCGTGCGGGTCACACGCCCACTACGCATGTCCAGGACGCGCACGTTACTGTCGTCCACCTGGACGACGAACGCTTGCCCTGTCGCGGAATCCACCGCCACGGCCTCGGGAGGCGCCCCCAACGTCAGGGTATGCAAGAGCCGCCCGCTACGACCGTCGATGACGCGCACCGTGCTAGCGGTCGCACTGCCGTCCAGGCGCCCGTTGTCCATCATGACGAGATTGCCGGTGCGCTCGTCGACGGCCGCCGCCGCAGAGGGGCCGCGTATATTGAGGTACATCCCCGGCACGGCGCCGACGACGCGCCCCGTGTGGGCGTCGAGGATGCGGACGCTCCAGGTGTTGTCCTCCATGAAGACGTGCCGCACGCGTGCGTCGACGGCCATCACACCAATGGCCCACGGGAACGTGTGCAGGGCGCGTCCGCGCGCCGCGTCGATCATAGTCACACCGTTGTCTGCCGACACAAAAACGCGGCCGTCCACATCATCGGCGACGATGTGTCGGGGCGCCGGTCCGACGGCGATAGAACCGGTAGGGCGCAATGTCCGCGCATCCAGGACATCGATGACGCCGAAGCCGGACCGACAGGCGCGGGCAACAGCGCGCCGGAACGCCGAGCAGCGGCCCATCCCCGCGACGAAGATGCGCGCGACACGCCCGTCGATTGCGATCGCGCCGGGGGCAACCGGGACAGACGCGCTCCGCAGGACCACGCCGTTGGCCGCATTGACCAGGCGTATCAGCCCCACATCGGGGCCAGTCGTGTCGGACATGATCAGGCGTCGATGGACAGGATCGAGGGCAAGGACAGGGATCCCCCTGCCCATAGCAATACGGCGTACAGGAACCCGTTGGAGGGTGTCGATAACGCTGATCCAGCTGTGGTTCCCGTGCTTCCCGTCGGTCCCAGCAACGGTGCTGGAGACATAGGCGCGATGCGCCCCATCGTCCACGACCATCGCAGTCTCGCCGACGGGCTGACCAAGACTGATCACGACGAGGGGCGGTGGGACAACCTTCCAGGATTCCAGGATGAGGCCGAGTATCGTGACCACTGAGAGGAACGTTCCCCCCAGAAACACCCACCCGCGCTTTATCCGTCGCATCGCTTTTGCTCCATGATGAAGGTACACGCCAGGTCATCAGGATGGTTAAGGGCACCATCGTCGGTTGTGTGAGTGAACCGAGCGTGATAACGGAAATGAGGGTACATGATGTAACCCTTTGTCAGTATACTACCTGTCCGTCGAGGGTATAGTGGAACCGTAAATCTGGACAGTGAAAAGTGTCCGAAAACATAAACTCATAGAATTGTGGTATAGGTGAGCAGCGAGATCCGATCCAGCGCCGACGCAGCCGCGTAGAATCGTCGGCAGGTCGGGCTCAATCGGATCGTGGTGATCACCGTCTCGCCCAGCGCCGCCGGTGCGGTCGCCTCCCACCAGATGGTCCTCTCTTTCTGGTGCCCGTAGGGCGGGGCTGTATCGGTCCAGCGCTTCCGTACTGAGGTTCCGCTATCACTGCGTCTCCCTTACCTAACTCCAGTGATAGCAGAACCCCGTACTCATTTCTGCTCCCCCTCACCGCAAGCTACGCGGCCTGGAGCGCGGCTAGCGGAAGGCCTGATGGCGTCAGCGGTCAACGGTCGAGTCTGCCGTCACGGTCTCGCCCCTCGCAGCCGCGCCCCTCGTCGCCCTTGGCGCCTTGGCCGTGCCCCAGCCCCCCCTTGCTCCTGCAGCAGGCCCTCCAGCATCGTGGCCGCACCCCGTCCCGTCCCGGTGTCTGCTCAGCCCTGGCTGCTGCCGCGGCCCCCTCCGCGCGCATCCATGGCTCCGGCTCCCGGCCCAGGTCCTCCCAGGCCTTGCACACCGTCCGGCGTGTGTCGTCGTCGATATGCCACGACGTGCGCTCGTGAATGTGCGGGCTCCCCTCGATCATCGCCCGCTGCAGCTCACGGCCCGTCGCCGTCGGGTAGGTGTGCGCCAGGTCCTTGACGATCATGTAGTCGAGGCTGTGCAGTTGGCCTTGCGCCCGCGCGTTCGGGTACCGCTCCAACAGCCGCACGACCTCGCCCTGGTAGATGCGGCCAAGGCGCGACAGGTCCGACACACGCCCCCCCTCCGGGCGCGAGAAAGAGGGCTCCTGCGCGTCGGAGCGGCCCTCTGCAACGGGGTGCGGCGTCGTCGGGGTCGTGCCCCTCCGCGCGCCTCGAACCGCTCCCGCGCCCTCTCCAGCAGTTCTGCCGCGACGGGCGTTTCCCCGCCAGCGGCGTCCCTGAGAAGAACGTAGGGCTGCCGGCCGTCGGCGCGCGCGTGTTCCTCCTTGCGGTTGGTCAGCCCGCCGCCGTCGACGTAGGCGCGCAGGGGCGAGGTGGTCGGGTCGAGCAGCGCGGGGTCCAGCTCGAGTGCGGTCCCGTCAAACGAGCGGCCGCAAGGTCTATGAAGATTCATCGACTGTCACGATTCCCAGGCGCATCCCAATATCCCCACGCCCTGGTATCTCTTATGCTGAAGGCCGGACGATGCGACTCGGACCTACTTTATACTGAAGGCCGGACGATGCGACTCGGGCCTACATTACCCTGTAAACCGCATCACGATCTCAGGGCGCATCCATTAGCGAGCAAAGGACGCACAGTGACGATACGGCAAGAGATGACCGTTGGCAGAAGGGCACGGCTCCCTCTCCTGGTAGGGCTCGGATGCGTGCTGGCGCTGATCGCAGCGGACATGGTCTTTGTCTTTGTGCGGGGCAGGGACGGCAAGGCGGCGCATGGGACGCTGACCACGGTTGCCGTCGGCTCCAACCCCTCGGCGATCGCCGTCGATCCGGAGAGCGGACACGTCTTCGTCGCTGGCGCCGACGCGGGCACGGTCAGGATGCTCGACGGCGGCGCCGGGACGATGTTGCGCGCCGTCGCCGTGGGCCAGGACCCCTCGGCGCTGGCCGTCGATCCCGCCACGCGCCGCGTCTTCGTGTGCAACATCGACATGGTCAGTGTCCTGGACGCGCGTAGCGGCGCCCTGGCGGCCACGATCCCGGTCGGCGCAAACCCCTTCGGCATTGTCGTCGACGTGCCCGACGGCCGCGTGTTCACGGTCAACCCCATCGACGGCACGGTGGACATGCTCGACGCCACGACCGGAACAGTGCTGCGCCGGACGCGCGTGGGCCTGCGCCCGGTCTCGGCGGCGCTCGACGCGCACACGCGGCGCCTCCTGGTGGCGGATAGCGGCGGCGGCGCTGTGAGCGTGCTGGACGCGCGGACGAACGCCGTCGTGGGGACCGTCTCCATCGGCGCGCATACGGCCGCCGTGGCCATCGACGCGCGCACGGGACGCGCCGTGGTCGGTTACGCTGATAGCGAGGAGGAAAACGCGGGGCTGGCCGGCCCCGGCCTGAGCGTCGTCGATACCGGACGCCTCGCGGTCGTGCGCAGCCTCGGTCAGAGCCAGGTACCGCACGGGGTGGCCGCGATTGCCGTGGACGAACGGACCGCGCGGGCCTTCGTCGTCAACCACAATACAGACGCGGTCGCGGTCCTGGACACGCGCACGGGCGCCCTTCTGCGCACCGTCGCGGTCGGGGCGCATCCTATCGCCGTGGCCGTGGATACCCGCGCCGGCCACGTCTTTGTGGTCAACCTCGACGGCCACAGCGTCAGCGTGCTCGACGCTGCGAGCGGGCGGCTACAACGGACGTTCGCCGTGTCGGCCACGCCGGTCGCCGTGGCCGTCGACGACGCGACGGGGCAGGCTTTCGTGGCCGTGTCGGCCGGCGGCACGGAGCAGATCCCCGACCCCTGGCGGGACATTCCTGGCTGGGTCTCGCGCGGCATCCAGCGATGGCTGCCCTTCCTGCCGCGCCCAGGCAGCTATACCAGGACGCCGCCGCCGACCATGGTCACGATCGACGAGTCGCGGCTATAGACGACAAGATGGCTGTCGTGTTCAACTATTCTCCAATGGCCAGCACGATAGCTATGGTATACATAGGGAATAAATGGCCCTACTCTTTCCTGGAGGCATGCAGCGTGTTCGACTGGGACGAGCACAACATCGCCCACATCGACAGACATGGTGTCAGGCCCATGGAAGCGGAAGGTGCTTTCCTTGACCCAAGACGCCTGGGGTCTCCGGCGCGCAACGTTGGTAACGAAAAGCGTTGGGCGGTGCTCGGAGCGACAGGAGACGGGCGCGTCTTGCTCGTTGTGTTTACTCGGCGACGGGGATTCGTGCGGGTGGTTACGGCACGGGATGCAATGGAGCGCGAGAAGCAACGCTATCAGCGAAGGGGTAAGTAAGGATGATCGAATCACAACACATGGAGATCGTGGAGGCTTTCGACGATGTGCCTGACTTTGCAAACGAAGCGGAGGAGGCACACTATTGGGCAACACATGAGCTAGGGGATAACATCCTGGACCACATGGAAGCGATGCCCGAGGAGGACATTCTTTCGAACGCAAACGAGCGCACCAAGCCGGTCGTCGTGCGCCTCAACGAAGACACGCTGCAACGAATCAATACGCTTGCCGCGCGACGCCAGATAGGCTATCAGACGCTGCTCGAAGAGTTCGTCGCCGAGCGGCTCTCTGAGGAGGAGAAGCGCGAAGACTCGCGCGCCTCGTAGCCTTCCGCCCACCGCCGACCAGTGACCGTCGCCAATAGCAACCAGCCGTTGCCGTATGCTTGGTACTGCATCGGACCAAGACGCGTGATGCGGCCGACCGCAGTCGGCGTCGTTTGCCATGCGACCGCACTCGCAGGCCCCACCGTTTTCCTGAGACAGCATTAAGAGCCGCAGGCGCGTTGTTGCAAGAGCAGGGGTGCGGCCGGCGGCTGGCTGAAGTCGAAGCTAGTAGCCATGCCCGTTGTCTGGCGGTCGCGGGCGGTCAGCGGGGCCAGGCCGAAGCGGTCCTCGACGAAGCGCAAGACGGACGAAAACTCGTAGGGCGTATGGTCGACGTAGCCCCGGCGGGCATACGGCGAGATCACGATGGTCGGGACGCGCGGCCCCAGGCCCCAGGCGTCGACGCGGGGCGGGGTCGCGTGGTCGTAGAAGCCGCCGGCGTCGTCCCAGGTCAGGAAGATGACCGTGTTCTTCCAATAGGGGCTGCGCATGATGGCGTTGACCTCGGCCACGGTGCTGTTCTCGCCGACGCAACTGCTGGCCGGCGGGTGCTCGCTCTGCGGGAAGTCGGTCACCAGCCAGGACATCGGCGCGAGCCGGCCCGCCGCCACGTCGGCTGTGAAGCGCTGCCACGGGACCACGTTACTGGCCCAGCGCGGCCCGTTGCGCACATGCCGCACGGCGTCGAAGCTCGACCACACGTAGCCGAGCTCGTTTGCCTGGGGGGAGTAGTAGCGCCAGGCCACATGGCGCGCGTCGAGGCGGTCGGCCAGGGTCGGCATATCGAAGCAGATGCTGCTGTGCCCCGGCACGCCGGTTGGACTGAGCGTGGCCACCGAGGCGCCGGGCGGCGCGTCGCAGCCCCAATTGAGCGCTGTGCCGGTCGGGTCGCCGACCGTGCCCGCCGACTGCGCGCTGATGGTGACCAGGTGGTTGGGGAAACTCGGCCCCATGATGCCGGAGTAAAAATGGTCGTCGAGCGTGTAGCGGCGGGCGTAGGCGAAATAGTTTGGCAGCGACTGCGCTGAGTACTGCGCGTAGGCGTCGCGCGGGCGCAGCGTGTAGTTGTCGGCGAAGCGGTCGAACCGGCCCAGCAACGTCGCGCCGCCATGGGTGAAGAGCGCCGGGTTGAGACGGGCTGCCAGGGGGTAGACGCGGTCGGGAGCGGCGCGCAGCGGGATGACTGCCCCCATAGGCGTGCGGGCAGCTGTCGCGCCGTCGGCGCCGGGAAAGCGCCCGAAGTAGTTGTCGAACGAGTGGTTCTCCTTGATCAGGAAGACGATGTGCTCGATTTTGGCGCTGCCCAGAGGCGCGGCCACCATCGCCATCACGCTGCGTGGGACGATGGCTCGCGCGGCTGTCGCGCGCCAGGGCGCCGTCGTCACGGACGCGAGGGCCAGTGCCGGGACGGCCAGTACAACGCCGACAACGGCCAGACCGGCCAGCATTTTTCGTCGCTGCAGTTTTGCGGACACGGTCACGATCACAATGATAACGCTTTCTATCCTCCGAATGCGGCGCGATGGTCGCGCGCGAAGTCGTCGAAGCCCCGCGCCGGACGACCGAGGACCCGCTCGACGTCGGGCGAGACGCGGGCCGCGGCGCCGCTCTCATAGAGCGCGAAGAGCTCGATCAGGCCGTCGACGTTCCACGCTGGGTAGCCACCGCCAAGCATCGCTTCCCGCGTGGCCTCGAGCGGAACCTGCACGTGCGCCACGTGGCGGTCGAGGACGGCGGACAGGCGGGCGGCGATGTCGTCGTCGCTGAGCGCCTCGGGTCCGGTCAGCGTATAGGCCTGGCCCTCATGGCCAGGCTCGGTCAGCGCCTTGGCCGCCAAGGCGCCGATGTCGTCCGCGTCGACGTGCGATACTTTCGCCGCTGGAGAGAGCGACGAGTAGAAGGCGCCCTGCGCTGCGATTGACTGCGCCTGCCCCAGGTAGTTTTGCATGAAGCCGTTGGGCCGCAGGAAGGTCCACGGGATGCCCGAGTCGCGCACGACCCCCTCGAGCTGGCGGTGGAGCGCCCCGAACCGCATCGCTTCGACTCCCGGTTGGTCGGCGCCGATCACCGATAGGCGCACCAGGTGGCCCACACCGGCGCGCTTGGCAGCTTCAACGAACGCCGACTCCTGCGCGACCTGCTGTTCGGACGAGGCGGAGACGAGATAGGCGTGGTCTACCCCTTTAAGCGCGGCGTCGAGCGAGGCCGCGTCCTCGAAGTGTCCGACCGCGACCTCCACGCCGTCGGGGGCCTTGAACTTGGCGGCGTCGCGCACCAGGACGCGCACCGGGGCGCCGATAGCAAGTAATGCGCGGAGCGTCGCCCCGCCCGTCGTGCCCGTGACGCCGGTAACCAGGATCATCGTTTTCCTCCTTTTTATGACGAAGGCTAGTGCAGAATCAGGGGGCTTTGTTTGACGTGGCGTCCACGGGGACCGCTACAGAGTAGCCCTTCAGAGAAAACACTAGGCTATACTCGTTCGTTGCATCTCTTGGCCGCGGTCTGTATCGACGCCCTGGCCTTGGGCGCGCAATGTGTTTTGTTGCCGCTGCAGCGCCGCGAGGTGCAAAGGGATGGCTTCGGTAATAAGGCGCTCGCATTCCTCATAGGTGTCGCCGACAGCAAAACAACCGGGCAAGTCCTCGACGTATGCTCCCCAGCTCGTAGGCCCTTGCTCGTAGACAATATGGTAGTTGTGCTCGCTCACGATCCACCCCTTTTCAAGTTCGCCTTGCTAACGCCTGCAACGCGGCACACCTGATTCAGTGTACCCTCCGGCATGTCCGAACCAGACTTGCCTGCTATGGTGACGACGCCCGGTTGGCCGGGGCGCACGTAGATACGATGGTCGCCCGTGGTGTGATCGTACACCCAGCCCATCTCTTCCACAGCCTCGATGACATCACGCACTTTGACCATTATGCTACTCTATGTCCAAGCCATCGTGGCTCACGACGTAGCGGTCCAATAGCCGGATGTCGATAGGTAAACCTTGTAGGTTTGCCCGGCGTTGGGCTTTTTGATAACGGCATTGCCGTAGACGGCGCGTACGAACGGCGCCAGGTTGGCATGGTCTTGCAGGAACCTGTAGACGTCGTCACTGCCTCCGCCGAGGTCGTAGGCCGAGACCTGCTTGGTCTTATAGTCCGCGGCGTTGTCGTAGTAACCCATCAGGCGCGTGATGCGATAGCCCGTGTGTACGCCCAGGATGTTCATATAGTCCTGCCACTTGATCACGTCGCCGCCGAGTTGCCACTCGTCACCCTTGATCAGGTAGGTCAAGGGCGTACCGTTCTGGCCGTCGTGGACCGGCGTGTAGGTCACGCTCATCGTCTGGCTCTGACCCTGGATCGGCGCCGCCTGGATGTAGGCAACCAATTCTTGATGTGTGAGCGAGCGGTAGGTCTGCGCCCAGCCAGCAAAGCCGAAGGCAACCAGGCCCAGCAAGAGCAGGATGAGGCCGCCGCTGAAGCGGAACGGACGCAGGCGCTTTTCTCGCGCCAGATCGATGACGGCCGAGACGATGGCCACGACGGCGAGGCAGGCCAGCGCCAGGGCCAGCAGCGTGATGCCGTCGAAGGTGATGGGAACGGTGAATCCTCCAAGATTCATGGCGCGTCGCGATCCTCCACGGGTTCGACTACCCCTATACCCCAAGGTTGGCTACCCGACGACCTGGCTACCCGACGACCTGGCTACCCGACAACCTGGCTACCCGACAACTGGCAACTGGCAACTGGGCTACCCGGCCCGTTCGCCGCCGGCGCGCAGGCGGCCCGCTTGCAGCGAGGGCAGGCTCAGCAGGTGGCGCAGCAGCGAGACCTCGCTGCCGTAGGTCATCCGCTCCAGGGCGCGCTCGACCGCGACCCACTCCGCGGTGTCATACTCCCGGTCGTGCAGCGAGAAGTCGCCGCCGACCGCCTGCATCAGATAGAAGTTGACCGTCTTGCGGAAGAGCACGGTATCGCGCGTGAATTCGTAGTGAATCGAGCCCGCGAAGCGGTGGACCTGCACGACCAGCCCGGTTTCTTCCTGCACCTCGCGCAGCGCCGTCTCGGACGGAGTTTCGGAGCCGATAGGCGTGCCCTTGGGCAGGGCCCACAACTCCTGAGCCAGGCGGCGCACCAGCACGATGTCGTGGCCGAAGAGCGTCTCGCGCAGCACGATCCCGCCTGCCGAGAACGTGTGCCGGACTCTGCGCCTCATGTCGTTCCTCATCGCACGCCACCGCCCGTCCGTCTATCCTCGTCCCACCCATCGCCCCCTGCATGCGGGCCGGTCTACCGTACCCGGTGTAGGGAGAAGTATGCCAGGTCGCGCAGGGCCGTGCGGGCCTCCCCGCTCGGCAGGGTTTCAAGCTCCGCGATGGCCCCATCGATCAGCGCGTCGGCGTAGGCCCTCGCCTCCGCGATGGCCGGCGACGCCGCGACCGCCGTGACCGCCTCGCGCACCCGGTCGCCGTCGACGACCGCCTCCCGCTGCGCCGGTGTCGCCCGGCGCAGGTAGTAGATCACCGGCAGCGTCACCGTGCCCTGCGCGAGATCGCCGCCGGCTGGCTTGCCCAAGACCTCCTCGGTCTCCGTTAGGTCTAATATATCATCAACCACCTGGAAGGCAAGGCCCAATTTGTACCCATAGCCCCGCAGGGCGCGTAGCTGCTCCTCGTCGGCTCCCGCGATGACCCCGCCGCCCTGCGCCGACAGGGCCAGCAGACTGGCCGTCTTGTTGGCGATTTTGTCGCGATAGACGTCTTCGCCCTGCTCCCAATCGAACGCCGTCTCCATCTGCAAAAGCTCGCCGCGCACCAACTGCTTGATCGTATCGGCCAGCATCGACATCAGGCGCAACTCACCCAAACCGGCGATGAGGAAGGCCGACTGCGCGAAGAGATAGTCGCCCAACAGAATGGCGATGTGCCCGTTCCAGGCCGCGTTGACCGTGGTCTGACCGCGCCGGGTGCCTGCCTCGTCCAGCGTATCATCGTGGACCAGCGAGGCGGTATGCACAACCTCCATCGCCGCCGCGAACTCGACCAGACGCCGCGAGGCCGACGGCTGGAACAGGCGGCCCACCAGTAGGGCCAGGGCCGGGCGGATATACTTGCCCCGCGAGCCGAAGAGGTGACGGATCGTCTCCACCAGCAGCGGGTTGTCGCCGTCGCCGATGCGATAGAGGGTGTCGCGCACCCGCTGCAGGTCGGCGTCGACGAGATCGTAGGCGGTCATCGTGGTCATGCGGCGCTCTCGTTCTTATCGTCGGGCCAGCGCCCGCCGTTCTCGCGCGGCCACCCGAATAGCCGCGCCGCGTTGTCCGCCACCAGGCGGCCCAGGACCTCCCGCGTGACGCCTCGCGCCGCGGCCACGGCATCGTAGGTGTGGACGACGTACGCGGGCTCATTGCGCCGGCCACGGAGCGGCCGTGGGGCCAGGAACGGGGCGTCGGTCTCGAGCAGCAGACGCTCCGCCGGGACCTCGGCCGCGACGTCGAGCAAGGCGCGCAGCTTGGGATAGGTGCTGTTGCCCGCGAAGGAGATGTAGCAGCCCAGGCCGATGGCCTGGAGCGCCGTGGCCAGGTCGCCCGTGTAGCAGTGCAGCACCGGCGTCACGCGCCCGGCGTAGCGCGCCAGCAGACGCATCACGTCGTCGGTGGACTCGCGATTGTGGACGCAGATGGGCTTACCGGTTGCCTCGGCCAGTTCCAGGTGCCGCTCGAACGACGCGCGTTGCGCCTCGCGCGGCGGATTGCCCGCGTGGTAGTAGTCGAGGCCGGTCTCGCCGACCGCGGCCACGCGCGAGTGATGGAGCAGCGCGGCGATGCGGGCCAGGGCCTCGCGGGCCTCGTCCGCATCGGCGGGGACATCGCCGGGATGGAGGCCAACCGCGGCATAGACGCCGTCGTCGCGGTAGCGCTCGGCGAGGCCGATGGCGGCTTCACTGGAGGTAGGATCGGTTCCCAACGTCAGGATGCGCGCCACGCCGGCGTCACGCGCCCGCGCGACAACCGCATCGGCCTCGGCCGCGAGGGTTGGCCACTGCAGATGCGCGTGCGTATCGACGAGGCCGCTGGCGCGCTGCTCGTCGCCGTCCGCCCTCACCTGCACGGACCTATTCCCTTCCTCAAACTGCACGACCACCGTTCCTTCACAACTCTCTCATGATACCACAGCAACTATGCGGGGCCAGCTGGCTACGGAGAACATGTTACAATAGGAGACGTATCGAGCCGCACCGCGAGGGTGGAGCGGCTTTTTTGTTGCCCGGTCTTACGTGTGTACCGCATGCCTCTACAAGCGTCAGCTACCCTCGGCGCCGATCCTGGTTGCCCCTATGACGCGGCGGCGAATGGGATGTGTGAAGAGACGTGAGCGATGCGGCGCGGGGCGCCAGGGGGAGCCTGTACCATGAGAGATCTCAGCAAGAACGGTGGACAGGAGGAGGAGGCCGTCGCGGCGAAGCGGTACGGCCAGTTCCTGCTGTCCCCCGATGGCGACGACCGGGACCAGCGGCGCCATAGCGCCGCCCGCCGCTACAAGATTCGCCTCCCGCTTGTTCCCGCCGACCGCGGTGTGGTACGCCTCGGCCGCGTCTCCGTCGCCAAGGCTGATCGCGCTGGCGTCCTCGCCCATCTTCGCGCGTGGCTCGACGCGCGTAACCGCGCCCTGCAGGCCCTCGGTCGGCAGGGCAATAGCGACGGCGACTCCTCCGGGGTCGTGGCAGATGTCGCCCACAAGCGGGACCAATGGCGCGCCGTGGAGGATGCCTTGCGCGAGTTAGAGGCGGAGGACTCCGAGCAGCTGGCTGTCGCGGCAAGGGATACGCAATCTGGCGCACCGTAAGTCGCGGGCGAAACGACGGGATGCGTCTATTTCATGCTTATAAACTACTGGCGTCTCGTCGTCTACTCTGCGTCGTGGGGTTGGTGGCCGATAATCCTCTCGGCGTCCGATGCCAGGAGATCGTGGTAGCCTTCGCCCGTCACCTCATCGGGGTGCGACGCATCGGACGCGCCCGCGTCATGGCCATGCTCGGCGTCGTCGCCATCGCCTGAAGATTGTGCTGTCCGCTCGGCAGATCCTACCGGTCCCTCGCTTGCCCGACCTGTCCTCTCCGCTCTGTCTTCGTCCATTAGAGTCGCGCTTTCCCGATGCGTTATACGTTTTGTTCCGAGCCTGTTATGCCCGCGCTCCCAGCCAACCTCTCCAGGACTCCAGGATGACATGATAGGCTACCAGGCGCCTGATTACGGCTCGACAGTAACGCTCCCTGCAGTACCGGAGGCATCAAGGCTCCCGATGATGGCGCCGCTGGCCCCGCGCGACCGCAAGCTCTCTAGCAGCCCGTCGAGCGAGGCCGGGGCCACGGCGATCAGCAGGCCGCCGCTCGTCTGGGCGTCGCCCAGCACCAGGCGGAGCGGCTCGGGGACCTCGGACGCGACCGTCAGGCGGCCCTCCAGCGACTCCAGGTTGCGCCGCGTCCCGCTGGGCACGACGCCGTTGACGGCAAGGGCCAGAATGCCGTCAATCAGTGGCACGCTCGACGCCTTGACGGTGGCGGCCAGCCCGCTGCCCGCGGCCAGCTCGCCGAGGTGGCCGAGCAGGCCGAAGCCGGTGATGTCGGTGGCGGCGTGCGCGCCGGCCTCGACTATGGCCTCGCCCGCCGCGCGGTTGAGCGTGGCCATCAACGCGATGACCGTGTGCTCCAGCTCCCTGGAGGCGAGGCCACGCTTGATCGCCGTGGTGGCGATGCCGGAGCCCAGCGGCTTGGTCAGGACAAGCACGTCGCCGTCGCGGCCACCAGCGTTGGTGATAATGCGGTCAGGGTGGATCAGGCCGGTCACGGCGAGGCCAAACTTGGGCTCGGCGTCGTCGAGGGTATGCCCCCCCACGACGGTCACGCCGGCCTCGCGGGCTTTGTCGCCGCCGCCGCGCAGGATCTCGGAGAGCACGTCGAGCGGCAGCGTGCCCACGGGGAAACCCGCGATGTTGAGCGCGGTGAGGGGACGTCCGCCCATGGCGTAGACGTCGGAGAGCGCGTTGGCGGCGGCGATGGCCCCGAACCAGTAGGGGTCGTCCACCACGGGCGTGAAGAAGTCGACCGTCTGCACCAGCGCCATGTCCGCGGAGAGGCGGTACACGCCGGCGTCGTCGGCCGTATTGGTCCCCACCAGCAGGTTGGGATCGGCGGGCGGCGGCAGGTGGCGTAGCACGTACGCCAGGTCAGACGGGCTGACCTTGCTGGCTCAACCCGCGCAGCGCGCGAGGCTGGTCAGCGTGATCGGCTCGTCCATGCCCGTCCTCCTCCCCGTCCACCAACGTGTCTCGATCCATGCCTACACCTCTCGTCCTCCTCGGGCTGGCCGCGAGGCATGAGACATGACCTTATCCTCTTTGTACCATATCCGCCGAACAACAGACGCGAGACGACACCGGGTTTGGATCGCATAGAGGCACGGTCGTTATGACGAGCGGGGCGCCGACTGGCGTGGCGTCTCTGCCCGGCGCCGTGAGGCATGCTAGCGTGGCGTCTCTGCCCGGCGCCGTGAGGCATGCCGGCGCGCGTCCAGGTCGGCGTTGCGGCTGATGTCGAGCACCGAGACGCTACCGCTGTCGCCACCGCTACCATTCTCGTTCGCGACGTAGGCGCGGTGGGCGGCTGGGTTGACCGCTATGCCACCGGGGGTGACGCCCACACCGATCGTGGCGACGACGGTATCGCTCCTCGTATCGATCACCCAGACGCTGTTGTCGTCCTGATTCGAGATGTAGGCGCGGTCGGTGGCCGGGTCGATCGCGATGCCATTCGAAAGGGCGTCCAGAGCGATCTCGTCGACGACGGTATTGCTCCCCGTGTCGATCACCGAGACGGTATTGCTTTGGTAGTTCGTAACGTAGGCACGGCGGGCGGCTTGGTTGACCACTACGCCAGCAGGTCCATCTCCCACGTCGATGGCGCCGACAACGATATTGCGTCCGGTGTCGATTACCGAGACGGTATTGCTGACGACGTTCGCGGTGTAGGCGCGGCCGGTAACTGGGTCGACGGCTATGCTAAAGGGACTGTTACCCACAGGGATCGTGGCAACGACGATGTCGCTGCTGGTATCGATCACCGAGACGCTGCGGTCGCTCTCGTTCGTGACGTAAGCGCGGTGGATGGCCGGATTGACTGCCACACTAACGGGGCCGTTGCGCACAGTAATGGTAGCGATAACGGTGTCGCGGCTGGTATCGATCATCGAGACGCTGTTGTCGTTCTCGTTCGTGACGTAGGCACGGTCCGCGGTCGGGTCGACCGCCACGCCATAGGGATCGTTGCCAACGGCGATGGTAGCCACCACACCCTGTGCGGTCGCGGCCACCGCGACGACTCCGCGTGGCATCAGGCTCAACAAGAGGGCCACCATGGCTCCCCGGCCTACCACCCACCGGACCAGCCGCGTCCCTCTCCTGTTCCCGCCGCGCGTTGTCATGATGTCCCTACCGCGCCTCTCTGCTCCGCCCGTCTCGTGCGTCCGCATCTGCATCCTCCTCTCCTTATCTTGTCCCCATCTTGTCCCCCAGCTAGGCGCGAGGCCGCAACCGTCCACGTCGCTATGTCCCCGATGTCGCCAGGGTCTCCGCGCGACCGTACCGCTGGTCAAGGGTGGTATCGTCATGCTACAGGGCTTGTATTAGCCCGCTATTAACGGGCGCTGATGAGGACAGCCCGCCTGTCATGAAGACAAGCGAGCGGGCGCGCCGGCCAGCAGCCGCGTGTATGCCATGGCCGGCGGCGACCAGAACCACAGCCGGATCAGCATCAACGTCACCGCGCTGCTGGCGGATCGCCTCCTCGACCGGCCGGGCAACCCGTGTGGCGTGTTCAACACCGACATGATGGTGCGCCTGGCCAACGCGCGCGACCATGTCTACCCGGATGCCAGCGTCACCTACGACGACGAGCGCGACCTGGCGGACCCCGGCGCCGTCCTGATCCGCTATCCTCGCCTGGTCGTCGAGGTGCTCTCCGACTCGACCGAGCGGTACGACCGGGGCGCGAAGTTCGAGCTGTACCGCGAGCGCGGCGCGCTCGACGAGTATGTCCTGGTTGACGCGCACGAGGTCCGCGTGGAGGTGCGCTCACGCACCGCCGACGACTCGTGGACCACCGACGCCTACGGCCCCGGCGACGACGTGGTTTTGCACAGCGTCGAGCTGGTTGTTCCCATCGCGGCGTTCTACCGCGGCATCGCGTTCTCGCATCATCCGTGACGAACATGCCAGAAAACACGTATTATTGTGAGTGTAGGATACGTAGCGGGGAATGAGGTGGATGGTATGAACGTGCCCGACGACATCGGAAATCGCTTTGAGGCGCTCGCGCAAGCAACAGGCCGACGGCAAGAGGATCTCTTAGCCGAGGCCCTCACACGCTATCTCGACGAAGAGTTGCGTGACCTTGCTGAGGTCGAGGAAGGGCTGAGAGAGGCCGATGCCGGCCTCTTTGTACCTGATGAGGAAATGGCGTCATTTTGGGCGCGTGTCACCACACCGGACGCGATAGCGCGAGCGGAGCAGGAACTAATGCTGGAGGAACCTGCTCACTCACAACGACAATAGCCGTGATAATCGTGTTCACCCGGCAGGCACAGCGCGACCTGGAGAACATCCACGTGTACATTGCCCGGGATAACCCCGCGCAGGCCTACACTGTCCTCTCAAAACTCCACACCGCGATCAATCGGCTTGCCGACTTTCCCGAAATGGGGCGGGTGGGACGCAAACCCGGCACACGAGAGTTGATCGTGCCGCGCCTCCGCTATCGTGTTCACTACCGCGTGCGCAGCGATAGGGTGCAAATTATCCGGGTGCGGCACACTTCGCAAAACGATTGAGCAACGTCCGCGCTATCATGAGAGTATGCGTATCGTCTCTCTTCTGCCCAGCGCCACGGAAATCGTCTGCGCGCTGGGGCTGGCCGATCAGTTGGTTGGAGTCACCCACGAGTGCGACTATCCGCCCGAGGCGCGCGCCAAGCCGGCTGTGACTGCATCCGTGCTCGACGGCCACGCCGACAGCGCCACCATCGACCGCCTCGTCGCGGGCAGCATCCACGACCACCGCGCCATCTACACACTGGACGAGCGCCTGCTGGCCGAACTGCGGCCCGACCTCATCCTGACTCAGGAGTTGTGCGCCGTGTGCGCCGTGTCCTACTCCGAGGTGCAGCGCGCCGCGCGCATCCTGCCTGGCGACACCACGGTCATCTCGCTGGAGCCCATGACCCTGGGCGACATCCTGGCCACCATCACCCTGGTCGGCGCGCACGCCGGCCGCGAGGAGCGCGCTGCCACGCTGGCGGCGGACCTGCGGGAGCGCATCGACCGCGTGCGGGAGCGCGCGGCCACGGCGCCCATGCGCCCGCGCGTCTTCTGCATGGAGTGGATCGACCCGCCGTTCCGCGCCGGCCACTGGATACCCGAGCTGGCGCGGCTGGCCGGCGGCGAGGAGGTACTGGGCCAGGAAGGCGCGCCCTCCACGCGCGCTACCTGGGAGGAGGTCGCGGCGGCAGCCCCGGACATCGTGGTTGTGATGCCCTGTGGCTTCGACACGGCACGGGCCGCGCAAGAGCTGGAGGCGGTGCGGGACAGGCCGCAATGGCGCGGCCTGCCGGCCGTGGCCCACGGCAACGTCTGGGTCGCGGACGGCTCGGCCTACTTCGCGCGGCCGGGGCCGCGTATGGTCGACGGCCTGGAGATCCTGGCCCACGCCCTCCATCCCGACCTGTTCCCCGCCCCGCCCGCGCGCGACCTGCGCCGCCATGGTACGTAACACAATTACCCTGTTGTGTTACACTCCTCGATTCCTTGTCGCCTCCTACTCGACATAAATCGACGTGCGGTATGCGCGGGTTCCATCGCCCTGATCCGTCGTTTTGTGTGACTGTCGGCTGACACTAGCCACCGGGAGTCTGGGGGTGCATGCCAGGCAGCGGTGATAGAGATGTCGCAATGACTATCCTGGACGGTGTGTTTGACACGTCCTTCACATGTGCGGTATCGTGAAGCATGTGCACCCCTGTTGCGCATTTTGTTATGACGTCATACCAACGGGGGCCAATCGACGAGGGCCGGCTGCTGACCATCGACGAGGCGCCCAGCGCGCAGCCCATCAAGCTCAGCGGCTGGGTCGGCGCGCGCCACCCCCTCCACGGCAGTTCGTCGGGCAAAATTCTGCTCGCCGGGCTCTCCGAGCAGCGACGCGCGGCTATCCTCGACGCCGGCCTGCCAGCGGTCGCACCGCGCACGATGACCGACCGCGGCCAGCTGTTACACGAGTTGGAGCGCGCGCTGCCAGCTACTCAGCCTGGAGGAGTTGGCCGAGGGCTTGACGTCGGCGGCCGCGCCGGTGCGGGACCACACGGGGGCGGTGGCGGCGGCGATCAGCGCGGCCCCAGCTTTCGGTTCACGGGCCGTCACCTGGACGACTGCATCGCGCGCGTCTAAAGTGGCGGCCATGGCGGCCTCGCGCGGGCTCGGCTATCGCGTGTCGGCGGCAAGTTGACGCATACCCTCACCCACCCCTCCCGCAAGCGAGACGCCGCCGCTCTCCCTAACCGTGGGAGAGGGGGAGTGCATTGCCCTGGTTCAGTGCTGTTGGAGGTACCTAATAGTATGGTGACAATCGCGCGGCCCGAGACCGCCCACGTCCGCACGCTCCCCGGGCGCTACTACTATGACGCGGCTATTTTCGCCGAGGAGCAAGAGCGGGTTTTCTCGCGCTCCTGGTCCTGCGTGGGCCGCGCCGACGCCATTGCCGAGCCGGGACAGTTCTTCCTGGCCACGGTCGGGCGTGAAAGTATCATCGTGCTGCGCGACCGCGCCGGCGACGCGCGCGCTTTCTTCAATGTCTGCCGCCACCGTGGGGCGCGCGTTTGCCTGCAAGAGAGCGGCCAGCTCAAGAACTCCATGCAGTGCCGCTACCACGCCTGGACCTACGGGCTGGACGGCCGCCTGATCGGCGCGCCCAATATGAAGGACGACCCCGACTTCGATAAGAGCCTCTTCGGGTTGGAGCCGGTGGCGCTCGAGGTGTGGGAAGGGCTGATCTTCCTGAAGGTGGAGCCCGACGCCGACGATGGCGGAGGCCTGGCCGACCAACTCGGCGACATCTACACGCGCTACGCCCGCTACCACATGGGCGAGCTCGCCGTCGGCGCCGCCATCACCTACGACGTGAAGGCCAACTGGAAGCTGCTGCACGAGAACTTCAGCGAGTGCGGCCACTGCCCCGTGATGCACCCCGAGCTGAGCGCGCTGGTGCCCAGCTTCAAGGCGGGCGTCGTCTCCACCTACGGCAGCGGCGGCGCCGAACTCGGCGCCGGCGTGGAGTCGCTGACCCCGACCGGCCGCCGCAGCCGCCCGCCGTTGCGCGGGCTGGCGCCGGAGGACCTGCATCGCTACTACGGCATGACCACCAATCCCAACCTGTTCCTGAGCTTCCACCCGGACTACGTGCTGACGCACATCCTGCGGCCGCTCGCCGCCGACCGCACGCTTGTCATCTGTGACTGGCTGTTCGACCCGCGCGAGAGACAGGCGCCCGACTTCGACCCGTCGGACGCCGTCGATACCTGGGACCTCGTCAACCGTCAGGATTGGGAGGCCTGCGAGATGACCCAGGGCGGCATGGACTCGCGCGTCTACGCCGAGGGCGGCGTCTACGCGCCGCTGGAGGCGCATATCCACCTGTTCAACGAGTACGTGCTCCGCAAGCTGGGGCACGTAGCCTGCGATTGACATCGCATGGCAAACCACGGCGACGGACGTCGCAGGGCGGCACATATGGCCGACATCGGTGACAGGGCGTACGGCATCGTTTCGGAAGACACGTCGGTGTCCGTGGTTTGCCATGCGACTTTAATCGCAGGCCTCATCCCGTAGGAGAACTATCATGCGCGAACATGCCCAGGTCGTGATCATTGGCGCCGGGATCGTCGGCTGCAGCGCCGCCTATCACCTGACGCGGAAGGGCTTGACCGATGTCGTCGTCCTGGAGCAGGGCCCGCTTTTCGCGACCGGGGGCTCGACCTCGCACGCCCCCGGCCTGATGTTCCAGCTCAACGCCTCGCGCATGGTCACCGCGCTGGCCGCCTATAGCCGGCAGCTCTACAAGGACGTCGTGGCCGATGGCGAGCCCGGCTTCCACGAGGTCGGCAGCATCGAGGTGGCGACCACGCCCGAGCGTTGGGAGGATCTCAAGCGCAAAGAGGGACTCGCCCGCTCGTGGGGCCTGACCACGCGGCTGATCAGCCCCGACGAGGCCGTGCGCTTATCGCCGCTGCTGGACGCCGATCAGTTCTATGGCGCGCTCCACGTGCCGACCGACGGCATCGCCAAGGCGGTCCGCGTGGCCCAGCATCTGGGCGAGGCGGCGATGGCGCGCGGCGCCGCGTTCTACGGCAATAGCCGCGTGACGGGGATCGAGGTCGCCGGCGGGCGGGTGCGAGCCGTAGTCACCCCGGCGGGACGCGTCGGGGCCGAGCAGGTGCTGGTGTGCGCCGGCATCTGGGGGCCGATGGTCGGGCGCATGGCCGGCGTGCCCATCCCCCTCAGCCCCATGCAGCACCAGTATGTGATGACCGCGCCGCTGCCCGCGCTGGCCGGCCAGACGAGCGAGATCGCGCAGCCGCTGGTGCGGCATCAGGACCGCTCGATGTACCTCCGCCAGCACGGTGAGTGCTACGGCATCGGGTCGTACCGTCACGAGCCGCTGCTGGTCGACGCGGAGCGGATACCGCGCCATGAGGAGTCGGACATGCCCTCCGTGCTGCCATTCACGGAGGCCGATTTCGCTCCCGCGCTGCGGGACGCCGTCGCGCTGATGCCCGCCCTGCGCGGCGCGGCGCTGCCGTACCGGATCAACGGCATGTTCTCCTTCACGCCGGACGGCCACTCCCTCCTGGGGGAGTCGCTGGAGGTGCGCGGCTTCTGGGTTGCCGAGGCGGTGTGGGTCACGCACGGCGGCGGGGTTGGCCGGGTGATGGCCGAGTGGATGGTCGACGGCGCGCCGGAGATGGACCTGCACGAGGCCGACCTCAACCGCTTCCATGCCCACGCCGTCAGCCGCCCCTACGTCGAGGCGCGTGCCGCCCAGCAGTACCGCGAGGTCTACGACATCATCCACCCGCTGCAGCAGATCGAGCGCCCGCGCAACCTGCGCCTGAGTCCGTTCCACCGACGGCTGGAGGAGTTGGGTGCGGCCTTTGTCGAGAGCGCCGGGTGGGAGCGCCCGCAGTGGTTCGCCGCCAACGAGCGCGAGCTCACAGACCAC
>JAABUQ010002942.1_pt1 | contig 32395 bp, 29 predicted proteins | sample 5560001 | NCBI WGS metagenome assembly JAABUQ01 (sample SAMN10711888, study PRJNA513371) | rock metagenome | isolation source: Antarctica rocks | place: Antarctica: Victoria Land, Finger Mt nord | collected 2015-12-18 | reverse complement strand
GTCGTTGGGTGGAAAGATCGGCGCGCCTGTGCTACCATAGGGTGTCGCGACACGCGCCTCGTGCCACGCGCGACGGCTGAAAAAAGGTGCTTACCCCCATGGACCCGGCGCAACCCTCGGAGTTCGGCGCGCTGCTCAAGCGCCACCGCCGTGCCGCCAGCCTCTCGCAGGAGGCGCTGGCCGAGCGGGCGGACCTCTCCGCGCGCGTCGTCAGCGACATCGAACGCGGGGTCATCCAGGCGCCGCAGCGTGACACGGTCACGCGTCTGGCCGACGCCCTCACCCTCCCGGCGGACGAGCGCGCCGCGTTCGCCCGAGCCGTCCCACCGCGCCACGGCCCGCGCGATACCCACGACCCCAAGAGCGCCGCCCTCGCCACGGGGCCGCACGGGTCGCCCGCCCCGCAGTCGTTCGCTCACCTGATGACCGGCCTGCCCGCGCCGCTCACGCCGCTGGTCGGGCGTGAGCGCGAGCTGGCGGCCGTGACGGCCCTGCTGCGCCGCGACGACGTGCGCCTGCTGACCCTCGTCGGTCCCCCGGGCGTCGGCAAGACGCGCCTCGCCCTCGCCGCGGCCGAGGCCGCGCGCGACGCCTTCCCCGATGGCGTGGCCGTCGTCCCCCTCGGCGATGTCCGCGACCCCAGCCTCGTCGCCGCGACGCTCGCGCGCGGGCGCTCGGGGTGGACCAGGGCAGCGAGCATCCCGCGCTGGGTGCCGCGGCCGACTATCTGCGCGACACGCGTACGCTGCTGCTGCTCGACACCTTCGAGCAGGTCGTCGCCGCGGCCCCGCTCGTCGTCGACCTGTGCGCGGCCTGCCGCGGCGTCGTCGCGTTGGTGACCAGCCGGACGGCGCTGCGCGTGCGTGGCGAGCAGACCTTCCCGGTTCCGCCGCTGGCCCTGCCCCACCCCGCGGACTCGCCCGACGCCGAGGGGCTCGGCCGCCACGCCGCCGTGCGGCTCTTCGTCCGCCGCGTCCAGGACATCCAGCCCGACTTCGCGCTCATGCCGGTCAACGTCGCTGTCGTCGCCGCGATCTGCCAGCACCTGGACGGCCTGCCGCTTGCCATCGAGCTGGCCGCCGCCCGCACCCGGATGCTGCCCCTCCCCGCCTTGCTGGCGCAGTTAGAGCGGCGCCAGGACGTGCTGGTCAACGGCCCGCGCGACCTGCCGGCCCGCCAACGCGCGCTACGCGCCACGCTGGACTGGAGCCACGACCTGCTCGACGCGGCGGCGCAAACCACCTTCAGACGCCTCGCCGTCTTCGCGGGCGACTTCTCCGCGGACGCGGCCATCGCCATCTGTGCGGCCGGCCCTGGCGAGCCCCCGGTCTCTGGCGAGCCCCCGGCGCCGCTGCCGTCGGGCGCCGTCGCTGCGGCGCTCGAGGCGCTGGTGGACGGCAACCTGCTCGCCCTCGCCGAGCCCGACCAGCCCGCCAATGAGGGCGAGGCCGTGCCGCGCCTGCACATGCTCGCCACGGTGCGCGCCTACGCGCTGGACCGGTTGCGCGCGGCCGGTGAAGAGGCGCCGATGCAACGAGCGCACGCGGACCACTACCTGGCCTTCGCCGAGGAGGCGGCCGGCGCGCTGGTCGGGCCGGATCAGGCCGGCTGGGTCGCGCGGGTCGAGCGGGAGTACGACGGCCTCCGGGCTGCCCTCCAATGGGCCTGGGAGGCGCAAGACGCCGCGCGTGGGCTGCGGCTGGTGCGGCTGGCGGGCGCGCTCTGGTATTTCTGGTACGTGCGTGGCTACCTGAGCGAGGGGCGCGCCTGGCTGGAGCGGGCGCTAACAGCCGCCGCGATGGGCGCGCCGGCCGTGCCGGCCGTGCCGGCGGGCGCGCATGCCCTGGCCTGCGACGGGGCCGCGATCCTGGCCTACGGGCAGCACGACGACGCGCGGGCGGCGACGCTCTTTGAGCGGGCCCTGGCCCTCTACGAGCAGGCAGGCGATCGCGGGGGCCGCGCCGCCGTCCTGGGCCGCATGGGGTTAGTCGCGCTCGACCAGGGCGACGACGCCCGCGCGGCCACCCTGGCCGGCGAGAGCCTGGCTCTGCGTCGGGAGGTGGGAGACCGCTGGGGCGCGGCCAATGCCTTGAGCACGCTGGGCATCGTCGCGCGCCTGCACGGCGCCTACGAGCCTGCCCGTGAGCTGTTCCACGAGAGTCTGGCGCTCAAGCGCGAACTGGGGGACACCTGGGGTATCGCCTACGCGCTCAACAACCTGGGCCTCGTGGCGCGCGAGCAGGGCCGGGCCGAGGAGGCGCGGACCCTGCACGAGGAGGCCCTGACTCTGTTCCGGGAGGTGCATGGTACGCCCGGCGTCGCCGACGCCTTGCACAACCTGGCGATGGTCGCGCGCGATCAGGGCGACGACGACCGGGCGGCGGAGTTGGCCGGCCAGAGTCTGAGTGTACGGCACGACGTGGGGGACCGGCGCGGCCTTGCCGCGACACTCGACACCGCATGGATGTCTGCCCCGCGACAGTAGGCGCGGGCTCTGTCACGGCCAGGGTCTGTGAATTGTCCGTTGCGGACGCCGGTCACCCACTGGGCAGCGGAGCGAGCCGCCGCAGTCCCTGCGGCCATATTTGCGGGCACGCGGTTTGCCGGACCGGACGGGTGGGCCGCGACAGCCTGCCGCAGGGACTGCGGCGGTCCCAGTGGAAACGCCAGTCGCCGACTTTTCGCGCGCCCTGCTGTCACGGCGCTACGGCGTGCGCCCGACGCCGCCCACCATGCCCGACCGGTGCGGCGTGGTCAGCAGCGGATTGCCGAGGTCGTCCCAGTCCTCCGGGCGCCACAGGGGCAGCCACACGAGGCCCGGCTCGACCACCTCGAAGCCCGCGAAGAAGTCCTCGACCCGCGCGCGCGGGCGGTAGCGGCCGGGGCGGTCGGTGCGCGCGTAGACCGCCTCGCCCCGCGCCGCCGCCTCGGGCGTGACCGCCTCGGAGACCGCGTGGGAGAGCGCCAGATAGCTCCCCGGCGCCAGCGCGTCGCGGAACGCGCGCACCAGCCCCGTCGCCTCCGCGTCGTCGGGCACGAACATCAGCATCGACACCAGCAGCAGCGCGACCGGGCGGTCGAGGTCGAGCAGGCGCCGCGTCTCCGGGTGGCCCAGGATGGACGCGGGGTCGCGCGCGTCGGCCTGTATGACGGTGGCCCGCGCGTTGTCCCGCAGGATCGCCGCGCTGAGCTGCACCGCCACGGGGTCGACGTCGACGTAGACGACGCGGGCGTCCTCGTTGACATTCTGGGCGATCTCATGCACGTTGCCGACGGTGGGGATGCCCGCGCCAACGTCGAGGAACTGGTCGATGCCCTGCGCGGCGAGGGACAGGACGGCGCGGCGCAGGAAGGCGCGGTTGGCCCGGAAGGCGAGGTGCATGTCCGGGTAAGTGGCGCGGGCCTGCTCGGCGGCGATACGGTCCGCCTCGGTGTTGTGGACGCCGCCCAGGATGTAGTCGTACATGCGCGCCGGGTTGGGCGTCACGGACGTGTCGTCGGGCAGCCCGGCCAGGCGATCTATCGCCACATCATCACCCCCCGCAACTACAGGCTCGCCACTGATGCGTGCCTCCGCAGTATACGGCGCCGGCGCCCATCGGCGCCGATACCACCCCACTAAACCCAGGCATAGGGTGTACCCTACGATTGTGAGACAGGGCCTGCGACTGCGGTCGCATGGCAAACGACGGACACTGCGGTGTCAGAACGGGACCAGGGACAGTGTCGGGGCGGACCACACCCGACCGCAGTCGGCCCATGGTGTGCCATGCGACCGCGGTCGCAGGCTCGATCGCACCCACCATCACAATCTCGGGGTACACCCTACTAAACCCAGGGTCTGCACATGGTCCAGATGATGCGTCGCCGCCCGCGTCCGTCGTGCCACACCCGACCGCAGTCGGCCAGATGCCACGGGGGCTGGTAAAGAGGGCGCGTGGGCGCCCGGCGGCCAGGCGCCCGTTCGTCGTGGCGAGGGGGACAAGGTAGACCGTGCTGCGGAAAGCCGTGAAGAGGGTGCCCGAACATAGGCGACAGCGGCATCGTCGACCACTTCCCTCCACGGCGATGTTGGTTGCGGGGAGCGTGAGCGTGAGCGTCGGCAACCCCGACGAGTAGGGCGTACGAGTCGGGACGACAGAGGCGGCGAGAGCGAGGGCGACAAGCACAGGTGGCGGGTAGCGCATGTGGCCACTCCTGTTTGTTTATGGCCGTACGGGCACCGCCTGGCAGGCCAGTCGCTTCGCTCCTGCCGGAGCCTTACAGTACGAGTATCGCTGACCGCACAGGAACGTCATCAACACGTGCTCACATCGTGGCATGGTTCGAACCAACGACCCGTGTCTGGTCCACTCGGCCACGTGCGATCAACTACGACATCTGGAGCAGCAATGCGTCAGGACATCCTAAAGGGCCGCAATATTGATTATTAGACGCCGCGAGATGCAGGAGTGTCAAGCGGAAAACATGAGCGTCTCGCCAGGAATCGGCGTCCGACGGTGGGAAAATCCGCCCGAGGATAGGAACTCGGCGTAGAAAAGTCTCCCAAACGCTAACCTGGTAGCGTGCGATGTGCGGACGGACCATCAAGAGTGGACCATGGAGTGTGGCTCGACCACCGCTACTATGGGGAGGCACAAGCATGAACTGGACATCGACGCCCGACGGCGGATGCGCGTAATCGAGATGCGCGTAAAAATTCCCGGCAGCAGGTCCCGCGTTTGGGGCGCTGAAAGACACTTGCTGGACCTTTGCTTCCACCAGCACGGTCCGCCCCGCCCACGCCATGGGATGCCTCTGAAGACCTGTCCGCACGTCTATCAATGAATAGACAGGCTCGGTTGGAGATGATTGCGGGATCAACGTTGCTACAAGACCAGCCGTGAGGACGATGCCGAGCACGAGCACCACCGCCCCAAGCACGAGCAATACCAACCATCGCATCTTCAACAGCGTCACCTCCACCTATAGGTATACCTAACGTGCGACACTCTTATTTGATTCATAGGAACCGCGTTTTTGTAGGCGAACGAATATCCCGCAATCTGTCATCATGATCGCGCCTACCGTGACAATGTGGTCGTAGCAGGACACGACCACCGGCGATCTGCCCAGCGGCGTGGTCGGTCGGCGATTCCTTACACTTGGTGCGTAGACCATTAAGCGATGCCGGCGGAGCTCGTTCGTAGCCCGTCAAGCCTGGTTTAGAGGGCGTTTCGTAACCACCATTTTCGCCGTGAAAACTGCCCTGTTCGACATAACATCACACCCGTCCCGAGGATATGGCACCGTTCAAGGGCGATAAAAGGCTGTTCAGCACTATCGGTGTCCGCGTTATGCGCCGCAAAATGCACGTGTTATGTCGAACAGAGGGGCAATTGCCCTAATTTTACCAGTTAGGAAACGCCCTCCTGGTTTAGACAGTTTGGGCGTAGCGTTGCCCCCTGGGACCGTCCAGGGGGCAACCACTCGATCTTCCTTCGACGCCGTGTGCTAGAATCTACTGGCAATCATACGAATCCAGATATTCGGTAGCGTTGTCGGTCCAGTTCCAGATGACACTGGTATACGCGAGCGTCTGGTCGCTAGGAGCAGACACCTGCGCCCGAGGTTCACAAATGCCGCTAGGATTTACGCTTGCATCACCACTTTGGCAACCTGTGTTGACATCAACGTAACCGTCGCTGCCGGTCTGAATCAGGCGATAGTGGAACCGCATGTAGCCATGAGCGCACGAGGAGTACAGAGTGGGGCCATTAGGGTTCTGAACGGGGCAATAACTATTGCCGCTATCACCGAATGCAATGGCTCCCTGACTCTGGTCGCAGGGTAGGGATCCCGGTGCCGTACTACCTGCCGGCTGCACGCGGCGACCAGTGGAAAGGCTGCAACGCGGGTGCGTTGACCTGCTGAACGAATTGAGTATGTGGAATGGCGACCTTTCTGGACGGCCACTAGATTGACGATGCGCGGAGGTCGGGAGTGGAGCACCGAGCGATGTCTGTGTGCATACGGCTCCCTGGACGACGAACGAAACCGTAGGGTCCACGGAGCCATCAAGGTGATGCCCGGACACCGTAGAAGTCACGATCGAACACGTGGGAAGCGGCTGCAGGGCTGTGGAATGTGTAGCTGCCGATGCTGGCGTTAAACCCATTCCGCATAGTATCGCTGCCATGGCGATGGCGCTACTGCTGACCTTTACCATCTTCGTGAACATGAGAGATCCTTTCGTAAGAACTGATACGGCCTGTAGCGTGATACGGTCACTACCACGCCTGATTTCAGCCGTGTGTTTACCCTTCGTGTCTCGGCTTGGTACGACGAAACGTGCCATCACGTGCAAAGTCTCGATCTTCTTGAGAGAGTGCCGACTATCACACCGGTGAGGCTCTGCCTTAAACCGACGAGCCCTGACGCGAGAACGTGACGCAATCGCATTATGTCTTTGCTTTGTAGGTTCGGGCAAATCTCCTGAGTACACCTGACTTGCGTGCCTGGCCTGCAACCGTCGGCCGCCGGTCTTGGGCGGACACTCCTGGCAACGGGCCTTCCCCGCTGCCTACCTCAACTCCTACACGTTGGACGCCGCAACATCCCTTGGTCAGCCTGTCGCCGCCGGTCGGCGGTCCCTGCTGATGTCCCTGCGCGACGCCTCAAGAGGGACGCTAGCTATCCCTCTCGTGTCGTTTGCTCACCCGTTGGCTGCGGCCGCCGATCACCGACTGGGCATAGCTCAACCATACGCCGAACGGAGGACTATGACCACACAGGATTCACAGGAATACCCCACAGGAATGCAATCCTGTGAGTTCGCTGGAGTCCTCTGCTCCTTTGCGGGTGTACCCCAAAAAAGTGAACTCAGGCGGAGCGAGCGCGTGGGGGGAGGAAGGGCCGCTGGGGGAGCATCACGCGCCTACGCGAGCAACTGCGCCGGCTGTTCAGTTCCAGCGTCGCGGTGAGCTACGAGCAGCCCAACATGGTCGCCGACGCCGGCTTTCGCATCGCCGACCACTCCGTTCTCTTCTGGGACCCCAAGCGGCCCGAGCAAGCAGCCTTATGGAAGTCCACCGTGACCCTCAGCGAAAGCGAACGGTTCTTCGACGAGATCGTGACCCGGCCGGTTCCCCTCGATCTGACCGTCCTCAAGGCGCTCACGCGCTCGCCCCTGTCGATCGACATCTATATCTGGCTCACCTATCGCAGGAGCTACTTGAAGCGGTCAACGACCGTACCGTGGAAGTCGTTGGAGTTGCAGTTCGGCGCCGAGTACAAGCGGACCCGTGCGTTCCGCGAACACTTCCTCAAGGCGCTGCGGAAGGTGCTGTTGATCTATCCCGCGCCCGTCGCGACGACGTCCGAGGGCCTGCTGATCACACCCGGCCAGCCGCACATCCCGCGGCGCTCCTAACCCCCTCTGGCGCAAGGGCAACAACAGCCCCGTCGCCGGCGGTGGAGCCGCCCCTTTCTCCCCCCACAGGGGCCGCGTTGATCGATCTCCCGCTTGGCGGTGTGGCGGGCCGGCGCGGTACAGTGATGATAGGAGTCTGAAGGAGGATAACCCTATGGAGCACAAGGGGCGCGGCGCGCTGCCTTACGACGACCTCATGGACACGTTGGCCTGTCAGGGACGCCGGCTCGATCCTGCCGTGTGGGACGATCTAGTGGACCGCCTGGCCGTCCATGATGTGACGCACCTGGGCGGCGGGAGCGCGGACTACGGCCGCCCGTCGCCCTATCGCGGGCCGGCCGACGCCGATCTGCGCCTGCTGATCCTGGACGTGGCGCGCGCGCCGGAGCCACGCCTGCGCGACGCGCTCATTGCCCTGCTGCTGCGCCACCCCGAGGACGCGGCCGCCGTCCGCGAGGTGATGGATGTGCTACCCCCAGATAGCCCGGCGCGGATGAGCCTCCTCGCGCGGCTGCTCGCCGCGGCCGCGTTGCAGCGGGAGCACGCGACGACGTGGGCGCGCGCGCGGCCTGGCGCCGCGGCAATCGACGTGGACGATCTCGTCGCCGCGTACGATCTGCCGTCGCCAGAGGAGGAGGACGGGCGGGCGCTGCTCGCGGCGGCGCAACGCCTCGTGCGGGGACGCCTGCGGACGGTCGACTACGTGGACGGCTGGGAGGACGTGGCTCGGCACGCCTTGCGCGAGTTGTTGGGCGTCACGGCCTTCGAGCAGGTCATGGTCGGAGCGAGGGGGTAGGTCGTGTCGTTATACGATCCCGTCACGCCCGCGCGGTTGGAGCAGTTCTTGACCCGGCTGGGCCGCGAGTATCGGGAGCAGGGCAGCGTCTACCTGGTCGGAGGGACGGGCCTGCTCTATCAGCAGCTCAAGGGCTTGACCAAGGACGTGGATCTCACGACGCGCGTCCTACCGGCGTCCCAGGATCGCTTCGGCGAGGTCGTGCGCCGGCTCGGCCGCGAGCTGAACATGGCCATCGAGGTGGTGTCACCGGCTGACTTCATCCCCCTCCCGCGCGGCGCCGAGGAGCGCCACCGCTACCTGGGTCGCCAAGGGAGCCTCGACCTGTACGCCTTCGATCCGGTCTCGACCGCGCTGGCCAAGATCGCCCGTGGGCGCGCCGGCGACTACGCCGATGTCCGCGCCCTCGTCGAGGCGGGCCAGATCACCGGCGCCCAGCTCACGGCGGCGCTGGAGGAAATCCTGCCGCGCGTCGCCGCTGGCGAGGCGCTCAAGATCACGCCGGATGCTTTCCGCACGCACATGACCGAGTTTCTGGAGTCACTGCCCGCGCCGGAGCACGCGCTCGACGCCGTGCCACATAATGTGGCAGGGACACACCCTCCGTCGCCGGACCTGGGCGACGCGCTCGCCACGGAGTTCCGGCGGCGGGCCGACGACGTGCGGGCGGCGCGCCCGCGGACCCCGCTCGACCAGGTGGACGCCGCGGCGCTCCGTGACGTAGCCCTTGCGCACTCAGAGGCGACCGCGCACGCGCTCCGCGAGACCTTGCTGGACGGGAGCGTGGCCCTCGACGCGGGGATCATCGCCGACGCGGATCGCTACGCCGACGCGACGGTGGCGCGCGCCCTTCTTGATCCAGAGGTGCGCCAGGCGCGCGGCGCGCACCAGCGCGACCAGGGTGGGGGACATGGACGCTAGGCCCTGGGTAGTGGGTCCATCGTCTGGAACACGATCAGTGGCGCGGCCGCCCCGAGTGCGGCGCCGGCGAGGGCCTGGGCGGGCGTGTGATGGTCGAGCAGGTACCGGGACCAGGCGACGAGCGGGATCAAGCCCACGAGCGGGAGCGCCCGTTTGCCATGGATCAACGTGAGCACGGTCGCGGCGACGGCGGTCCCCACGAGGTGCATCGACATTTTCCAGACCGTCGTCACGCCGGTGATGACCAGATCACGCCGGCACGGCGACCCGGCGTTCATCGTACAGACGAGCGCACGATGAGCAGTGACCTTGTTGCGGCTGGCGCCACGTTCTCTCGTGTAGGGTCAGGTAGGATACCGCCTGGGACCAACGACGAGGAGCCGTTGGTCCCAGGGGCAACTCACGTCCGGCGATCCACGCCGGGCGTGTCGTGCTGCTAGAACGTGTACAGGTTGAAGTTCTTGTTGGTGAAGACGGTTGGCGGTCCGGCCGTGATGGTCCCGCCGGCCTTCACCGTGAACGCGCCCAGCGCACCGCAGTTGAAGGTATCGTTCATCTTGCCGGTGATAGACTTGGTCAAGAGCGCGTGCATCGCGCACATCGCCACCTGACCCTCGCGCGCGAAGCCCCACAGGGCGAACTGCTTGACGCAGCCCGACGTGACATAGGACTTCATCTGCGCGGGGTCGCCCAGACCGGTGACGACATACTTGCCGCAGGCTTTCTGTTGCTGTACCACTTGTGCGGCCTCGGCTACCGCGACGGTCGTCGGCGCGATGATGCCTTTGATGGTCGGGTATTCCTGCAGGATGCTTTGCGCGAACTTGGCGGCCGTCGGCCCCGAGTCATCCGGCGGGTTGACGATGGTGACCAGGTGCATGTTCTTGTACTTGGGGTTGCTGTTGAGGTCCTGCACCAACAGCTTGTTCCATAGCACCTGATTGGAGTCCGTGGCCTGCGCGGAGAGGATCACGAAATTGCCTTTGTAGCCGATTTGCGACCCCAGCATTTGCAGCTGGATGTCGGCGATGAACTGCGCGCTGGTCCCCTCGACGTAGACGGACCGGCCCGCGGGAAGGACGTCCGAGTCGAAGGAGACGACGGTCACGCCATTCTGTTCGGCCCGCCGCAACGCCGGCGTGACCGCCGCCGGGTCATCGGCGGAGATGAAGATGCCTCGATAGCCGCGCGCGACCGCCGATCCGATGAACTGCACCTGCTGCGTCGCGGAGGCCGTGGTGGGGCCGCCGTAATCGAGTTGATAGCCGTACTTGGCGCCAAAGCTGCTGGCGCCCTGGTCGGCCTGAGTGAACGGGGGGATGCCGGTGAACTTCGGCAGCATGTAGAGCTTGATCCCAGCTTGTGCCGCCGCCAGGGCATGACCGCTGCGCGGCGCCAGGACGGGAGCGGTCAGCCCGACAGCCAGGACGCACGCGAGCAGACCGCGACGATAGGACCGCGCGTTGCCGTGCCATGTCTTCATTGACTCTATACCTTCCCTTACAACGATGATCGATAGATGCCGGATGGGCGCATCCCCTCCATCCACCGCGATACGTACCTCGCCGGCGGCATGAGAGGGCTCGCCGTCTACGGTAGGCGTTCCGGGCTCGGCGCGACGTTAATCGATGGCTCCTCCTTTTTTCTGGTCGGTGGACGGACGCGCCCGGAGAGGCGGGCGGTCGTTGAGCGGATCGCGGCGCCGGCGGCGATGGCGACGATGAGCAGGATGCCGACGCCGATCGATTGCCCCTGGCCGGATAGGCCCACCACACCCATCAGGCCCTCGAGTAGTCCCAGCAGGATTAACGCCAGCAGCACCCCGCCGATCGTCCCTGTCCCGCCGTAGGCGCTGACGCCGCCCAGGATGACGATCGTGATGGCCGGAAGGACGTCGTCGACCGCGCTGTTGGCCTGGATCGAGTTGAAGTATCCAAGGTACAGGATCGCGGCCAGGGCGGCGTAGGCGCCCGCGATCGTGAAGAGCAAGATGCGGATACCCGTGACCGGGATGCCCGAGAACCGCGCGGCCTCCCGATTTCCACCGATGGCGAAGATCGCCTTGCCGAAGGTGGTCCGGTGGACCAGAAAGGCCAGCGCCGCGGCGAAGACCAGCAGGACCAGGGAGGCGGTGGGGACAACGGTACCGAACGCGTCCGCCGAGCCAAGGTTGACCAGCGCGTCGGGGAAATTGGAGATGGCCGTCCCCTGCAGGATAAGGAAGGCGATGCCCGTGTACGCGCCTTGCGTCCCCAGCGTGATGGCCAGCGACGGGAGGTCGAGGAGGACCACGAGCACGCCATTGACCAGTCCCAGCAGGGTGCCCAGCAGCACGGCCACCACCGCCGCGACCCAGATATTCATGCCGTTTTGCCACAGGACGGCCATCACCACGCCACAGAGGGCCAGCGTCGAGGCGACCGAGATGTCGATGTCGCCGGCCATGATCACCGGCGCCACGCCGAGGGCCAGGAAGCCCAGCACCGTGGCGTTGAGGGCCATGGTCTGCAGGTTGAAGGAGTTCAGGAAACTACTCTCGGTCAGCGCGCCCCCAACCGTGACCAGCGCGATCAGGAGACACAGCCCCACTTCCCAGCGCGCAAACCGTCGCCACGTCTCACCCATCGCCGTCTCCCCTCGCGCTCATGAGGCGACGGCGCCGCTCCCGGCGCTGCCCTTCTCGTCGGTCTCGAGGTACTGCGCCCGCGCGGCAGGCCGCTGGAGGCGGCGCGCCAGCACGGCGTAGACCGCCACGGCGCCGACGATCGCCACGCCTTGCAGCGTCTGCTGGGCGAAAATGGAAATCTTGAGCAGGGCCAGGATGTCGCCGATCTCCACCAGCAGCAGCGACCCCAGCGCGGCGCCGAGCGCGGAGCCCGCGCCGCCGAACAGGCTGACCCCGCCGACGACCGCGCCGGCGATGACCGTCAGATTAAATCCGGCCCCCGCCGTCGCGTCCACACCGCCGAACTGGGCCGCGTAGAGCAGTCCGCCAAAACCGGCCAGGCCGCCGCAGACGATAAAAGCCTCGTAGGTGCGCCGACGGGTGGGGATGCCCATATAGCGCGCGGCCTCGGGATGCGAGCCCATGGCGTAGAGATCGCGCCCCCAGCGGGTCAGGCGCAAAATGACCGTGAAGAGGGCCACGCAGACGAGGGCGATGACGATGAAGCTGGGAATGCCCAGCCAGGTCACCTCGAACAACTGCGCCAGCCAGGACGGCAACTGCGAACGGTCGATCTGCGCGCCGCCCGAGACGATCACCTGCAAGCCGCTGTAGATGGAGAGGGTCGCCAACGTGGCGATGATCGCGGGCATGCGCGCCAGGTCGACCAGCAGGCCATTGCCGAGGCCCATCACCGCCCCGATCAGCACGGCGAGGACGATCGCGCCCACCGGGCCAAGGCCGCTGGCGTGGGCTAATGCGTTGCCGGTGACGAACGACGCCAGACCCAACGTGGCCCCCACGCTCAGGTCGATCTGGCGCGTCAGCAACACCAGCGTCTCGCCGATCGCCAGGATCACGTAGATGGCCGCGTCGTTGAGCACCTCCCCAATGTTCTCGGCACTGTGGAAGGCCGGGACGGCAAGAGCCGCGATGATACTGATGACGATCATGATGGCGGCCAATCCTAGCTCGCGCACGCCGATCGCAGTGATGACCGAGCCAACGCCGGCCCGTGCCCGCGACGGTGGTCCGTGGGGCGCAAGGGAACTCATGCCACGACCTCGCGGCCCGGCCGCACACCGGCGGCGGCGGACATGATGGTCCGACTATCCACGGGGGTCTCGAAGGCTCCGGTGACCCGCCCCATGCGCATGACCACGATGCGATCGCTCATGGCGCGCACCTCTTCCAGCTCGGACGAAATCAGGATGATGGCGACACCGGCCCGCGCCAACTCCGCGATGATGGCCAGGATATCGGCCTTGGCGCCCACGTCGATGCCGTGCGTCGGCTCGTCGAGGATCAGCACCCGCGGCTCGGCGGCCAGCCACTTGGCCAGGACAACCTTCTGTTGGTTGCCCCCCGAGAGCGCGCTGGCGACGCGGTCGCGCCGGCCGGGCTGCAAGCGCACCCTCCCGGCCAGCGCGTCGGTCGTCCTGTGCATCGCCGCGGCGCGGAAGACGCCCAGCACGGCCAGCTTGCGCCAGATGGACATGGTGACGTTGAGCGGGATCGACATGCCGGGGACCAGGCCGTGCGCCAGGCGGTTTTCGGGCAGGTACGCCAGGCCGCAACTGACCGCGTGTCGGGGCGAGCGCGGCCGGAACGGATAGCCCGCGAGCGTGATCTCGCCGCCATCGATCGGGTCGATGCCGAACAAGGACTGCGCCACCTCGGTGCGCCCCGCGCCGACCAATCCGGCGAAGCCCAGGATTTCTCCCCGGCGCAAGGTGAACGAGACCTCCTCGAAGTAGCCCGTGTGCGTGAGCCCGCGAACCTCCAGGATGACCTCTCCCGGCGTCGCGCTCCCTTTCGGGTAGAGCGCGTCGATGTCGCGGCCCACCATATGGTGGATCAGGTCGGGGATGGTCACGTCGGAGGTCGCCACTTCGGTCACTTTCTGGCCGTCGCGCAGCACGACCACGCGATCGGTCCATTCCAGGATCTCGTCCAGCCGGTGGCTGATGAACAGGATGGCCACCCCTCGGGCCTTGAGGCCGCGCACGATGCGATGCAGCGAGTCGACCTCGCGCGACGACAGGACCGCCGTCGGCTCGTCCAGGATCAGGACGCGCGCGCCCATGGACAGTCCCTTGGCGATCTCGACGAGCTGGCGGTCGGCGACACGCAACTGCTTGACCGGCGTGCGCGGATCGATGCGCACGTCCAGGCTGTCCAGCAGCGCCCGCGCGCGCTCGTACATGGCTCCCCAGGCAACGACACCAAGGGAGCGCATCAGTTGATGGCCGACGAAGATGTTCTCCGCAACGTCGAGGTCCGGGAAGAGCATCGGCTCCTGGAAGATCGCCGCGATACCCGCGTCGCGCGCCCCATGCGGCGAGCCGAAGCGTCCCTCCACCCCGCCGATCAGGATCGCCCCATCCCGGGGCTGTACCACCCCGGTGAGGATCTTGACCAGGGTAGACTTTCCGGCGCCGTTCTCGCCGACCAGCCCCACCACCTCGCCGGCGCGAAGCGCGAAGCTCACGCCACGCAAGGCATGGACGCCGCCATAGCTATGACGGATATCGCGCACCTCGACGACGGGAGGCTTCTCCTCGTCGACCTCGTTCATTCCCGTCCCCATTCATCATCATTGCATCATCGCCTGGCGTCGTTATCATCGCATTGCCGCCTGGCATCGCCCCGCGCACCATGGGTGGGAGCGAGTCGGCCGCCCTAGCGGCCATGGCCATCTCCCAGCGGGTCGGGACTGAATAACGATTCCAGTCACGAGATAGTTGTAACATTAGCTTGCGCGCCCTGTCAATGCCGCCGCATGCCCCGGGTGCGCACCACTTTTTCGCGCCTCCTGGGAGCGCCGGCTTCCAGCCGGCAGGTCAGCGCGGGCGAGCGCTGCGCCACGCGCAGACAGCGTGGCGGCGACCGTCTGCCGGCTTCCAGCCGGCGCTCGAGTTTGGCTTTTTCCAGCAAGGCATAAAAAAGGGCCTGTCGCTGCGGTAGAGTGGATGGTAGCAAGACAACCGCTCAGCCACAGGAGAGGCCCATGAGACAGGATACCATGCCGCGCGCTGCCGCTCCGTGTCGCGCCGGCGTTCCCGCCCAAGGCGGCGTCGGGGGCGGCGGAGCCCCTGAAGGAATGGGAGGCGGGGCTGGCCCAAGTGGCCTGGTTGCGTGGCGAGTTGGACGCAGCGGGGCGGACGGAGCAGGACCTGCTGGCGCTGGGGGACGGCAGCGTCGCTGTGGTGGACCTGTGGCGGGACCTGCCGGAGCGGGTCACGGTGCTGGCGCGCACGGCGTGCAACCGCGTGCTCGTTGCGCTGCCGCCGGCAGGGGCGCATGGCAATCGGCGCTATGGGCCGCGGGCACGGACGCCGCAGGCCTGACTGGCTGTGCGGGACGGCTGGCGACGGACGACCATCACGGTGCGCGGATGGGACATCCCCCTGACCTACCGCGTCGAGGGGCCGTTTGTACGTGAGCGCGCCGCCGACCGTCCGCTGTTCCTGCTGGTGGTCCGTGGCCTCGCGCAGGCCCAGCGCCACCGCCGGCGGCGGCGGGAGCCCGCCTTTTACCTGGTCAACGCCGCGCTGCGGGAGGACGGGACGTGGGCGTTGCCGCTGCCCGCGGAGGAATTGTTGGCGTGGGCGTGGCAGCGCTGGGAGGTGGAAGTAGTCTAAACGCACATGACAAAAGGGAGTCTGCCCGCCCGCAGGGCCTGTCGGGACGACGGAGCGGATCTCCACCTGCTCATCGGTCACGATCGCGCAGTCGCTAAGCAGTGCGACAAGAGGCCGGCGCTGGTCAAACGTGAGGGGCGTCACGGGCGGCGGGACGCGCTGGCAGACGTCCGTGATCCCTCGCGCGAGCGCGGCCACCGTCTGGTGCGGGTGCGCCTGCGCCTCCCGGTGACGCCGTTGCTGCGCCAGGCCAGTGAGCGTGTGCAAGACGTCCTGCCGCTTGCGCGCGCAGTCGTCGCGCCCGATGATCGCGGCCAGGGAGGCGTCGAGCTGGCGCTCCAACGGCGCCAGCGCCGTGCGGATGGCCTGCTCACGCGCCTGCAGGGCCTGCGGCCGCCCCGCGCCCTGGTGACTGCGGGTCAAGGCGTGTGTCAGGAGGGCCGGGTCCGCCAGGACCTGGCAGAGGTCGGCCCCCACCAGGTCGTCGCGGGCGTGCGCCGGAGCGACGCGCGTCGTGCATCGCTGGCCGCGCCCTCGTCGCAGGGCGTCCGTGCGCCCGCGGCAGACGTCATAGGCGTCGCCGGGCGGGCGCGAGCGCCCCCTGCCGGAGAGCTGGCCGCCGCCGCCGCTCACCACCCCACGCCGCAGGTACTCCTGGGCCGTGTTGTTGCGGCGGGCCAGCCGCCCGTTCCGCTCCAACGGGGCCTGCGCCGCGGCGCAGGCCTCCTGGCTCACGATCACCGGGACGGGAACCGCGATCCCCTCCTCGGGCGGCGGCGGCTGGTGCGCGTGGCCCGGTCCGACCGCTGTAAGCCGTGCCGGCCTAGGCGGGGCAGCGCACCAGGCCCCGCCTGGTCGCGCCATTCCAGCGCGGCTGCCCTCTCGGCGGGGGGGATGCGGTCGGCGCTGCGACGCCGGGCGATCCCGGAGAGCGTGAGCGCCTCGGGCGGAGCGGTGTCCCAGGCGAAGATCTGCGCGCCTACCGTCGCCTTGCCCGTGTCGATGCCGACGCGGCGCGGGGCGCGGGGGCGCGGGGGCGCGGGGGCGCGCGGCGTCCAGGACAGAGCCGTAGGGCGCGCGGGTCGGGTCCAGGGGAGGCGCAGGCCGCCGCGCAGCGTGGCCTGCCGGCCCCGGCGCCTCCGATCCGCGATCAGCGGACGCTCCTACTCGGCCCCGGCGCCGCGCATCTGGAGCACGCGGTGGTCAGGGGGATCGTCGCCCATCGGGCGGTCGAGGACAGTGACGGGGCGGGGCGCCCCCCAGGGGCGCGAGGTCGTCCAGCAGCAGCACCTGGGGGACGTCGGGGCGCGCCACGCGGTCGGGCGCGGTCACCAGCACGCCCTCGCATGCGGCTAGCGCGGCGCGATCACGCCGCCGATCCAGACCGGGGCGGGTACGCCTCGCTCCGCTATAGCCGTCGTCGCGTCGCGGTAGATGTGCTCCGTCGCCAGATGCCCGCCGGGCTGCGCGGCGACCTGGTCCGGCACCCGCGCGATCTGCTGGTCACTGGTGTGCGTCTGCTGGTGTCGCCTGGTCGAGACCCGGACGTCCACGGCGCTCTCCCTGGGCGTCCTCCTTCTCCTCCCCTCCTTGTGCGTCCCGCGCGTGCGGCTGCGCGCTCGGGTCCGCCTCCTCGTCCGGTGTCCGCGCCCCGTGCAGCAGACAGTGGTAGGCCAGGTCCCAGCGCCGCGCCCCGTCGCCCCGTCGCCCCGTCGCCCCGTCGCCCCGTCGCCCCGTCGCCCCGTCGCCCCGTCGCCCCGTCGCCGCGGCGTGCGGCGTGCGGCGCGCGGCGCGCGGCGTGCGGCGTGCGGCGTGCGGCGCACCCGCCCTTGCGCGCTCATCGTCGTCCCCCCTGTTCTCGCCGCGCGTGCGGACGAGGACACCACGACGCGAGACCGCGCCGTGGGCGAGCGCTCGGGCGTGGACGCCGATCCAGAGTCCCCCGTCCCCTCTCTCCCCCTCGCGTCGTTAGGACATCACGGGGCCACGGCCAGGGCCACGGCCACGGCCACGGCCACGCTCGTCACGCAACGCGCGCGCGATCCCTTCCAAGCGGTCGCTGGTCACACGCTCCGACCGGCCCAGGTAGACGCGCCGCGGGGACGGCCCGCAGCGTCGATACACAGACCAATACGCGCCGCCGCGCTGACGCGCTTCCTTGCGGACCGTCATCAATCCGACGATGGAGCCGCACGCAGGATCGAAGAGGGGGGACGAGAAGCTCGTTGCGGTCTCCAACCAGGTAAACCAGTCCGGCGTATCGAGCCCGATAGGTGCTGCGGGACGTGCGGGATCGTACACACGATCCGCACTGACGACGGGCGTCCGCGCGCTCATTTTCCTCGCCTCCTTTCGGCTAAAATGTTGGGGTGCGTTTCGTTTGAGTTGGAGTGGCGTCTCCCCCTCTCCCGCGCACAGGGAGAGGGGGTCGGGGGGTGAGGGTGTCCCCAACACGGATGAAACGCACCCAAACTGTTGCACAACACGGCGGATGCAGGGGCTGGCCGACCAGCGCGGGTCTCTTGGTAGTGGCGAAGATGCAACGGCCGTCGCCACCAGGAGAGGGAGAGGGTCGCCTCACGGCTCACGCAGAATTTGTCATGTGCGATCATACCATTGAGGACGGCTACAACGCTGTCAAACGCCTGCTCGGTCTGGCCTACGTCTGGGTCGGCTCCGCCAATGGCGTCCACCTCCCGCTCTGAGCCACCTGGCTGCTCTACGCCGTCCTGGTCGGCCTCACCGACGCCGTGGCCGAGGAACTCGACCAGCCCTTTGCGGCCCTCTCCCTGGAGATGATCTACCGCAGCCTGTCCTTCTTTACCGCTGCCTACCAGCGCGGCGACGCGGCCGACGTGGTCCCGTACCTCGCCGCTCAGGCTGTCGACCTCGGCCTCCTCAAACGTACGCGTGCTCGTGATCCCACCCCCTCGCGCGTCCATCAACTGCGCTTGACTTTTGCCTCAACTGCTTAACCTGGGACCAATGGCTAACGGCTAACGGCTTAGGTCTGGCGGCCGCGCGGGCGGCCGCGGCCGGGCGATGAGATGCCGCGCACGGGGTTCTCGCGGGCCGTGCGCAGGTCGGGTCCGGCGATAGAGACGACGATGCTCAACTCGGGGTCGGCGATGCGCGACGCTAGCCGCTCGCCGCCGTGCATCTCGCCCAGCACCTGGTTGCTGGTGATGACGGTGGGCAGCCGCATCATGGAGCGGTGGTTGAGGATCTGGAACAGCTTCTCCTCGGCCCACGGCGTGGTCGTCTGTGCGCCAAGGTCGTCCAGGATCAGCAAGGGCGCGCTGCGCACGCTCTGCCAGAGGTCGTCGAAGGCGGTCTCGCTGTCGGGGGCGAAGGTGGAGCGCAGGTGGTCGAGCAGGTCGGGCACCACGATGAAGACGGCGGGGGCGGCCAGCTCCAGCCGCCGGTTGCCGATGGCGGCCGCCAGGTGCGTCTTGCCCGTGCCCACGTTGCCGAGCAGGACCAGCCAACCGTCGGGCGCCTCGGCGAAGTCGCGGGCGCGGTTGTAGGCGGACTGCTGGTTCTCGCGCGGGTAGAAACTATCGAAGGTCATACGCTGCAGCGTGCCCAGGTTGCTGCGCTCCAGCAGGACGCGGTTGCGTTTCTCTTCGAGCGTGCGGGCCTTGCAGGCGCAGGGCACGCTCCGGCCGAAGCGCGGATCGTCGATGTCGACGTCAAAGCGCAGCCAGCCAGCCCCACCACAGGTCGGACAGGCGGCGGGACCCACGTAGGGTTTAGCCCTCGACGAGGTGTCCGTACTTGCCCCGCTTGTATTTCGCGGGATCGCCATCTTGCTCAGCACGTCGCGAATCGACTCCATCGCCCCTTCCTTCGGTCTGCCAGCGTTCTAGAATGCCGTGAACGTAGCGCCAATTGCGCCTATTGTACTCCACCGCCAGGCGCATCGCATCCTCGATCCACGGAGCGGGATACTCCAACTCGGCCTCGCGCAACTCGTCGGCCACCAGCGGCGTCAGCGAGCCGATATTCTGCTCGTAGAGGGTGAAGATGTTGGGCCGGTGGACGCGCACCAACTCGACCTTATGCACAGGCAGCATCGGCAGCACGGACAATGTCGGCGGCCCCGCCTGCCTGCCCTGTTGCTCCCGCTCCCCGTCCTCGTCCGGGCCGCCACGGTTCCCCACGCGGCCAAGCGCCTCGCGGCTGGCCGGGGTGTTGAGAAAGTACCACTGCTCCGCCGCGCCGCTCAACTCGCGCACGGTCAGCGCCAGCAGGGTACCGCGGGCCAGCGCGCGCTCCAGGCCCTCGCGCAGGTAGTCGCGCGCCAGCCGTGGCCCGCGGGCCGTGCGGAGCGAGCGCAGCAACTCGATGTCGCCCTCCAGCTCGGAGCGCGCCACGGCCTTGGGCAGCCCCTGGCGTTGGAAGAGCAGCCAGAACAGGTGCAGCGTCACCTTGAGCTCGGACAGGTTGTCGATCTGCGGCAGCAGTTCGGTGAAGAACAGGTCGGGGATGGGGACCAGGCGCTCGCGCCCCGTAGAGAAGCCGGCAAAGCCCTTCATAGCCATGGCTAGATGCCCTCGCCCGCGCCGCTCGACGCCAGGTCGATGAAGCGCGTCTGCGACTCGTTGAAGAACAGCTCGATCTGGCCGGTCGGGCCGTTGCGGTGCTTGGCCACGATCAGGTCGGCGATGTGCTCCTTCTCCGTGTCCGGGTTGTATATCTTGTCTCTGTAAATAAACATGACAACATCGGCGTCCTGCTCTATTGAGTTGTGGCATGCAATATGAGAGGCCACGAAATTATGCAACTCATCGACTGTGAGGTCGTAAACCTGCTCCTCACCGTCCGGCTCAACGGACACGATTTCATCCCAATACACGTCGCTGGTCGAGAGGTGGGCAAGTTCGGCCGAGGCTACAACCGCGGCGAGACGCGCCGCCCTTTCCCGGCTCAGGCTGCTCTTGTACAGAGTTGATCCGCAATACCGTGTGTCCAACCCGGCCTGCATACGCCGCGTCGTCATCTTGGCGGCGGCCATTGCCGGTATGACGATGGTCTTCCAGACCTCGCGCGGCAAGACATCGCGGTTCGTGTTTGCCTTGAGCGTTGCTAGATGGGCGATAATGGCCGCGGCGCAGGTCGTCCGGCGCGTTCCGACAGCACCGGCGGTTAGCAAGAAACGCTCGATGTCCCCCTTGCCCATCACCATGACGTGATGCTGGTCCCTGCCCTTCCCCGGCTGGGGGACAGCGCCGACCACCGCATTGACGCCCAAGCGAAGCAGCAGCGACTGCACGTTGCAACACAGACTCGTGCTGCTCGACGCGTAGTACACCGACGGATGATGCTTCTTGATGCCGTTCGTCTCGCGATCGGACAGATGCAGGCAGCCATCCGTCGCCCAGAGGTGACGTAGGAAGAGCGCGATAGCATTGGCAGGCTGGGCAAAGACGCGCTCGGGAATGCGCTTCTCGTGGGAACGCAGGCCAAAGACTCCCAACTCATCCAGCCACCCCGCAATAGGGTTGCGCTTGCCGCGCGTCAGCCCCTCTGACGCGACGAGGTAGACCTGGTACCACTGCCGCTCCTGGCTGATCCTGGGCGTCACGGCGTCACCAAACACCTTTGTCGCCAGCCCCGCGACCAACTCGGCCAATTCAAGTTCGCGCGTGGTGTACTGGATGGTGTGACGCGGCAGCGTGCAGCCATCACCGATAAGGTGTCCCAACAAGGCCAACTCGGCGTCGCTCATGGTCTGCTCTGTCGGCCCCGGCAAAACGCGCGGCACGACCACCCGCCCGCCCACCGTCAGTTCGTCGAGCCGCTTCCAGCCATCAATGGTCAGGAACTTATGGTTGGCCGTGGCGCGGATAGAGCGTCCCAGGCGCGTGACCAGCTTGAAAACGGGCTTCACACCCGTTGCAAAGGCGTTGGTGACCACGGCCGGCTCAAGCTGCCAGGTTCGCGTGTTGACGCCAAGCACGCGGAAGCCGCGCTGCCCTACTAACTCGGCGATGGGCCGATACACGCCCTGGTCGGGCAGGTAGACGGGCGTATCGCCGGCGAGGCAGCCGGACTCGCGTAGGTCTGACAGTAAGGGCTTATGGTCGGCGCGCGAGTCGACGGCGCGCGAGACCTGCGAGAGGGAGAGCACGGGTACCTGCAGCTCGCGGGCCAGGCCCTTGAGGTCGCGCGAGATCTTGGAGATCTCCTGCACGCGGTTCTCGTTGGCCGTCACGCCGCCCTGCATCAGCTGCAAATAGTCCACGATGACCAGGTCGAGCGGGCGCTCGGAGTGCAAGCGACGCGCCTTGCTGCGCATTTCCAGGGTGGAGATGCTGGCCGTGTCGTCGATGTAGATGTCGGTCTCCGCCAGCGCCGCGGCGGCCTGCATCAGCCGGCCCCACTCCTCCTCGGTGATGTGGCCGGTGCGCAGGCGCGCCGAGTCCAGCCCGCCCTCCATGCATAACAGGCGCTGCACCAGTTGCTCGGCGCTCATCTCCAGACTGAAGATAGCCACGCGGCTCTTGTAGCGCACGGCGGTGTTGTGGCAGAGGCTCAGCGCCAGGGCCGTATTGTGGACAAAGAGATCGTTGGCCACGAAGTTGGCCCCATCGGGGACGGTCAGGTCGTACACCTGCTGCTCCCCCACGGGCTCAATCTCGACGATCTCGTCCCATAGCAGGGCGGGGTTGCACAGCACCTCCAGCCGCGGCAGGTTCAGGACGCGCGCGTACTCCCACGCCCTCTTCACGGTCAAGCCGCGCTGCGTATGCGGATTATAGCCCGCATACTTTCCCGCTCTGGCCGTCTCTCCCGCGCGCCGCGCGACCTCGACCATCGATAGGCCAGCCTTGCGTGCCGCGACCCGTACCATGGGCCACGCCGCCCGCGGCAGATGCCCCACGTTGCCCACCCTATCGGTGGGGTAGGTGTGCCCGGCAAAGCGAGTCGCCTTGTTGCCGAGCCAACCGATCTCGCGCTGGTACCGCTCGATGGAGGCGCGGCCAGTGATGCAGACGACCCAGCAACGCGACGTTTTCTGGCACAAGGTTGACACGATACCGAAGCGCACCAGCGCATGGTAGACATCCCCCGCGAGGCGTTGCGAGGCGACGCCAAACTCGATGCGCGGGTTGCCGCCTGTGCCGTGGGCGAAGATGCTGCCGTCGCAACTCATGAGGCAGCGCAAGAACAGGGCAAGCCGGTCCTTGGGCCAGCGCCACACAGAATCAGGAAAATACTTCTTGTCGGAGGTTAACCCGTACGCGCCGACATCGTCCAGCCACGTCCGCACGGGATTGGGCAGCATCAGCATGGCGCCGCCACGCGCTCGCGGGCGAGCCACCCAGTAGGTGATTCCCTCCTGCCGCACCGCGCACTCCGGGAACTCGCGCGCGATAATGCCCTTGACATCGTCGACGATGATTGGATCGGTATTGGTGAATCCGACTTTTCGCGCCGATAGCGAGCCCTCGGCGATAAAGTAGGCGAGCAGGCGGATGCGGTCCTCGCTCATGCTGTCGTCGGAGCCGAAGACTGGAAGCTCCGCGGGCGCTGCTATGGCATCGCCAACCGCGAGGTCGTGCAACGGCTTCCAACCGTCGACCGTGAAGAATGGGTGGTGGCCCGTCACCGTGACCTCGCGCCCCGTCCGCGTGCGAACCCGGAAGCAGGGCTTGACGCCGCTGTCGATCCAATCGCCGATCCGCTTCGTCTCTACTCCTCCCAAGGCGGACATGCTGGAGACAAGCGAACGGCGCTCGGCCACGAACCGCTCGATCGTGACCCGCTCGCCCGTTTCCGGGTCCACGACGAGGGTATCCCAGGCCACGCACTTGCCGACAGCGGGCCGCGCGGCCAGGATAACGAGATCGGAGCGCTGCAGGCCGCCGGTCAGCTTATCCAGCTGCACGAAGCCGGTGGGCACGCCGGCAACGGCGCCGCGGTTCTCGTGGATGTAGTCGAGGCGCTCCAGGAACGAGGTCAGGACCTCACGGATCGAGGCGAAGCCGTGCGTGTTGCGCCGCTGGGCGACGGCGAAAAGCTCTTTCTCGGCCGAATCAACCGCGTCCTCGGCCGACCTGGCCTCGTCGTAGCCGATGCCGACGATGCGCTGACCCGCGTCGATCAGGCGGCGCAGCGTGGCCAGACGCGCCACGATCTCGGCGTAGTAGAGGGCGTGGGCCGCGATGGGCACGTCGGCCGCCAACGCCGGCAGGTAGCCGCGGCCGCCGACGCGGCCGAGCAGGTCGCGCCGCTCCAACTCGTCGGTCAGCGTCACGTAGTCGGCCGGCTGGCGGCGCTCATAGAGGTCGGCGATCACGCCGTAGATGATGCGGTGCGCGTCGGCGTAGAAATCGTCGGGCTGCAGGATCTGGCTGACGCCGATGATGGCGTCGCGGTCAAGCAGCAGGGAGCCGATCACGGACTGCTCCGCCTGCAGATTGTGGGGCGGCAGAGGCTGACCCGACGCTGTCATCTCAATTCGCGGGATCACCGGCGCATCTCTCCTACGTTAGCGTGACATTGCTGTGATCGCGCGGTGGTCCCGGCCGCTGGCGCCGACGGGCGGATGTGCGGAGGGACAGGCGGACATCCGCCGCCCCTCCGCCATCACGGACGGAGGCTACTCCGCTGGCAGCATCGTGGCGGATTCCGCCTCGGTCGCCGCCGGCACGTCGTCGACGGTCTCAAGCGACGCGGCATCCGTCTCGGCGGCGCCAACGGCCTCCACCCCTTGTGGAACGCCAGCAGCGGTCTCGGCTGTACTGACAGTCTCTACCCCTTGCGGAGCGTCAACAGCGGTCTCGGCCGCGCCGACAGCCTCCATCGCTTGCGGATCGCTGGCCTCAGTCTCAGCCCCGCCGACCGTCTCCATCCTCTCCGGGGCGCCGACGGCGGCGTTGGCTTGCGCCTCGGCCTCGGCCCGCGCCTCGGCCTCGGCCCGCGCTTGCGCCTCGATCGCGGCCTGTGCTTGCGCGGCCTCGGCGCGGACGACAGCTTGATCTCGCAACGTGACCTTGACGTGCGCCGTCACCGTGTGGGCGACGCGGATCGGGACATCGAACTCGCCGAGCGAGCGCAACGCCTCCTTGAGCTCAATGCCGCGACGGTCGATCTCGATGCCTCCGTCGTCCTTGAGGCGCTGCGCGATATCCTGAGCCGTGACCGAGCCGTAGAGACGCCCCTGCTCGCCGACGCGCACCTCGAACGTCAACGGCAGCGCAGCGATGCGATTGGCCAGTTTCTGGGCCTCCTCGCGATTCTGATCCTGCCGCTGCTCGATGCGCGAACGTTGCTGCTCCAGCACCGCCATATTGCCCTTTGTCGCAGGCAAGACCAGCTTGCGCGGGAGCAGATAGTTGCGCGCGTAGCCGCCCGCCACATCTTTCACCTCGCCGACCTCGCCCAACCCGGCCACATCGGCCTGTAGAATGACCTTTATTTTCATGGGTCCCTGACCTCCACCGTTGAATGTATGATGTCCCGTCCCGGTCGACGGGTCAAGCGATTATCCCCATCCCCTATGTCCCGTCCCCCCACCAACACCGCGGTCAGCGTCGAGGTCGGGCAGGAACTGATCGACACGGGCACGGTTATCCGAGCACGCGCAAAAGCGCGGCCCAGCGCCGCTCCGCCTACCCTCTGGCCGATGGCGTTATCGCCCGCGCCGCGCGCCCTTGCAGGCGCGGCGCCGACCCACGGGACGGGGATCGTGTCGTCCGCACTCTATTGTGAGAGTATATCAAATCTCGGCCTCCACTCTCTCGCGGCCAGGGGCTAGCCCGAGGACAGTGCGGTCGAGAGCCGCGGCCTACTCTACTGCCCGCTAGTTGCGTCCGGCCAGGACAACCGCCCCGCCAGCCGTGGCGGCAATGGGCAAGAATGCCACCAGCCAGAGACCGCCGCCGTTGGCCGCCAGCAAAATAGCGGCGATGGCGACGATGGTGAGCGTCCCCAGCCCAGCCGCGATTAGTTCCCAGCTCATCGTCCTCCCCAACATAGACATGCTCTACGACGCGCTCTAACACGTGCCGCGTCTGGCAACGTCAACCAGTAGGTAGTATACGCGACGGTCCCATCATAGACATATCTCTGCATCGCCTTTAACGCCGGCAGCCGCGACACCTCCGTCATCCTGGCCACGCCGGACTACGTCCGCCTGGCCGCGCCCACGCCCGGCCGTTTTGCCGCCGATTGAGCGCTCGGGCCGGCACAGGTTAACCGGCACAGGTTGAGCAGCATGTCGTTGTGCCCATCAAGAATAGGAGAGCCAGATACCGCGACGGTTAGCCGGCCAGAAAGCCGCCGTCGACCGGGAGCATGACGCCGTGGACCATAGCGGCCCCATCGCTGAGCAAGTAGGCCACAGCATGCGCCACGTCGCGTGGGCGGGCAAAATGTCCCAGCGGGATGCGCGCCCTCATGGGCTCGCTTTTGGCTGGGTCGCTCCAGGCCATTTCACCCATCGGCGTCAGCGTCACCGTCGGATTGACCGCGTTGACGCGGATCCCGTGCGGCCCCAGCTCGATGGCCATCACGCGCGTCAGCTGGTCCAGCGCGCCCTTGGACGCGCAGTAGGCGGCGTGGTCCACCAGACCCAGAGACCCAGCATCGAGGACTGCGACGAGACGTTGACGATCGCGCCGCCGCGGCCGCGGCGCATCATGCCCGCGGCGACGACCTGCGAGATGACCAGCGCGGCGCGCACGTTGACGGCCATGGTGGCGTCGAACGCGTCCACCGTGGTGTCGAAGAAGGACTGCGGGATGGAGATACCGGCGTTGTTGACCAGCAGGTCGACCTCGCCCGCCCGCTCGGCCGCCTCGCGCGCCGCGCTGGCGTCCGTGAGGTCAGCCACGATGGTCTCGACGCCTACCTCGCGCCGCAGCGATTCCAGGTCGTCGGCGGAGCGGCTAACCGCGATCACCGTCGCGCCGCACTCGGCCAACAGCGCGGCGATGTCGCGGCCGATGCCCTTCCCCGCGCCCGTCACCAGGGCCCGCTTATCGTCAAATCGTATATCCATACGGCGATCCTTTGTCACTCGAAGGCGGCTCTGACGGGACAGCTGAAACCGGGCAGCACATCCTCCCCGTCGAGTTCATCGTTCAGACTCAACGTCGTCGGAGCATCATCGCCGGGATGCCATACGTCGATGGTGCGGCGGGTGGGCCACTGAATCCAGCACAGGCGTACGCCCCGGCCCGTCCATAGCCTCGCCTTGTCCGCCATCTGCTCTCGAGCCTGATCACCCGAGGCGATCTCGTAGGCAAAGTCCGGCGCGACCCGCTTGAAGACGGGCTTGCGGCCTGACGCGGGGACACGGTCTGCCCGGATGAACGCGAGGTCGGGGCCGAGCACGGTCTGCCCGACATCGCTCGAGCGCGTGATGTCGAATCCGGTCTCGGCAATATAGGTGCGTCCGAGTTTGTTATCGTACACGTGGTTCATCACCAGGCGCGTCAGGTTTGAGCCAAGCGATCCGTGGTCAGTTGAAGCGGGAGCCACGGGGACTAATCGCCCCAACACCAGTTCATAGCGGTCGTGCGCCGACATGCGGGCGAGCTCGTCGGCCGTGATGAGCCTGTCCGTGTAGACGGTCGGGTGCGCTGGGACCTGCGCCACCATCGGGGGCGCTCCTTTCGTATCATGAGCAGTAGATCCTTCGCGCGGTGCGATCCTCTTACTCACAGTATGCATCACGAGACCCGTGGATGTGAGCACAGGAAGGTAGCGTATCATGTGATGGTTGGGGCTGATGGAAGGAGAGACCGTGGACGACCAGGCGGGCCAGCGCGATGGGCCGCCGCTGGAAATAGTCGGAGCACACTCGGCCCAAACGCTGGGCGAGGTCGCGCTGCGCTTTATCACCGCTCCGCGCTGGGGGTACGCGCGCTGGGAGCACACGGAGTTGCTCCCCGGACGACTGCCGCCCGGCTCGCCCCCGATTCCTCTGCCCAACGGTGCGACGCTGTTCGGCAGTTGCGTCCGTGAGTCCGGCATGGTGACAGACATCTACATCGATGCGGGGCTGCCGCCGTCGGACATCTACAAGCTCTACCATGACCGCCTGCTCGCCGTGGGCTGGCAGCACGACAAGGCGCGCGCCAGCAAGACCACCGGCATGAAGCCGGAAGACCTGGAGAATGGCCCGCACGTCCCCGTCTACCTGTGGAGCGGCTGGGGGCCGAGCCTGGACGTCGATGCCGATCTCCCGCAACCGGGCGGCACAGAAGTTCACCTCATCCTATACGACAATCCCTCCTCGGCTCCGCGCGCCAAGCCGTGGAGTTTGTCTCACCTTGCAGACATACTTTTCCACCGCGTTGCTCCGCCGTGCGACGGACGCTACTTGTATCAAAGCGCCCGTCCCTTCTCCGAGTGGTGCGCTCGTTTGGAAGCAGACGCCGATCTCGCGGCCATTGCCGCGCACTACATCCGACAACTGCAACGTATCGGCTGGACGTTGCATGCCGCGGATCAACAAGGCGCTCTGGCCTGGAGCACGTGGACGGCATTCCGGGACGAAAATTTCTCTTGTCAGGTGTTGTTGACGGCGCTCCAGTTCCCATGGACCGATCGGCAGTATCGCGTCAGCCTTATGGCCGAGGTCGTCGAAGCCGGGACCGAGCCATACTGGATGCCACAACCAGCGCAAAGGGCAAGGGCGCAGGGGCGCTTTGGGCGCGTGCCGATGGGTAGTACAGATGATGTAGCGTCCCTGCTCGCTCTCCTGAAGCGGGCTATCCCCTGGGACGTCGACCATCATACGGGCAGATTTGCCCCGAGCTACCTGTATATTGCGCGGTTACCGCCGCGGATGCCGGTGCGGCCGCCGCTGCCCGAGGGCTATACGATCGTTGGCAGCGGGCAAAGGCCATATCACGACCACGCGGAGATTGTACTGAGCGTCAACTCTCCCACGCGCGACGCTGTGGCCCTGTATCGACGCCATCTGTCCGACCAGGGATGGCAGCGGCTCGGGCATTTCTATCGTCCATCGCGGTGGCATCAGGTCTTCGACCGCGACGAGGATTTTGTCACCGAGTTGTTTTTCGTACGCCCCGACAGCCTTGTATCCCTCTCCATCGTTGCCGGCGAGTGCGACGACGGATCAACGGACCTGCACCTCTCGCTCGGCGCCGTCGAGCCTACCGACTTGACGGAGCCCGACTCGTCTTTGGCGGGATCGGCCGAAGGTGTCAAGGGCCTGTTCCCGTCCCTCGCGGCTCCGATCCGCGGACGCCTGGATAGGGGCTATGCGCGCTCTACCGAGGACATTGCGCACGCGGAAGTCAGACTATCCACGGACGACAGCCTCCCCGAGATCGTCGCGTACTACGCCGATCAGCTGCGCCAATGCGGGTGGCGCCGGCATGCCGCAGGCAATGATGGCACGCTTGCCTGGAGCACCTGGATCGTGCCCTCCACACCCGCGTCGCCGGCCCTGGGCTGGTTCCTGATCCTGCGTGACCCGTTCATCGCGGGGCACTACCATCTAACTGTACAGGTGCAACCAGGAGAGGCGTCGAGCGACAAAGGCTGCCAGGTGGATACGCCCGCGCCACGCCGGCGCATCGTGGATGGCTATCGCGATCTGGATGGCTATTCATTGCGCTAACTGTAGGAGTTAGTGTCTCCCCTAGATAAGGATGAGGATTTAACCGGCGATATCCGACGCGTCCTCAGCCGGAGTTGTTGGCGCCGTTGCGCCGGCCTCGCTTGCCCGGCGGAAGAGCGGGGCCAGGGCGTCGTAGGTCTCCTTGTAGAGGGCATAGCCCTCGTCGTAGGCGGCGCGCGTGTCCGGGTTGGGCTCCACGGTCGCGCCGAGGCGCACCATGGCCTGCCCAGCGGCGCGCAGGTTGGGGTAGGCGCCCGCGCCGACCGCCGCGCAGATGGCGCTGCCCAGCGCCACGGCGTCGGACACCTGGGGCACGGTGATCGGCGCCCCCGCCACGTCGGCCAGGATCTGTAGCCACAACTCACTGCGCGTGCCGCCGCCGCAGGCCACGATGCGCTCGGTCGGCACACCCATGCCCCGCAGCATGTCCAGGATGCGGCGGTTGCCGTAGGCCGTGCCCTCGTAGACCGCGCGCAGCAGGTGGCCGGGACCGTGCCCCGTGGTCAGGCCCCAGATCGTTCCTCGCGCGGCCGGGTCCTTGATAGGGGTGCGGCTGCCCTGCCAGTAGTCAAGCACGGTCAGCCCCTCCGCGCCCGGTGGGACGGCCGAGGCGGCGGCATCGGCCGCGGCGTAGCGCCCGGCCCCTCCCGGCAGCGATCCGCCCAGGGTGTCCAGCAGCCAGCGCACCGTGCCGCCGGTACTGGCCTGACCTGCCTCCAGCGTCCATTCCCCGACGACGACGGCGTCCTGGAACGGCCCCCACAGGCCGGGATCGAATCTGGCGTCGGGCGACTGCGCCATCTGGCAGGTGGAGGTACCCGTGATCAGGGCCAGCGTCCCCGGCGCCAGCACGTCCATGCCCACCATGCCGACGTGCGCGTCGATGCCGGTCATGGACACGGCGATGCCCGGCCGCAGCCCCAACTCCCCCGCGGCGGCCGCCGTCAGCTCGCCGGCCTTGCCGCCCATCGGCACGACCGCGCCAGGTACCTTAGCGGGCAAGTCCTCCAGGCCGACCCGACGTAGCAGGGTCACCGGCCAGCCGGCCGGAGTCTCGCCGTCGGCGGACGCGCGGTACTGCCACTTGGCCGCCACGCTGTTGAGCGGGACCGCCCACGTATCGGTGAGGCGCCAGGTCAGCCAACCCATCTGTTCCACCAGATAGGCCGCCCGCTGCCATTGCTCGGCGGCGCGCTCTTTCAGCCACAGGGCCTTGGGCAGCGGCCACTCCGCGGGCACATCGCCGCCGCAGTAGCGCAGCACGGGGTCGCCCGTCCCGGTCAGGCGGCGCGCCTGTTCCGCCCCGCGCAGATCCATCCACATCAACGCGTCGGTCAGCGGCGTCCCATCGCGGTCGGCCAGCAGGATGTCGCAGGGCGCGTCGATAGCCGCGCCGATGACGCGCCGCCCATCGACCCCGCTCGCGGCTATGCAGCCCTTGACGGCCACGACCAGCGCGTCCCACCACTCCGCCGGGCGCTGCTCGGCCCAGCCGGGACGCGGGTAGCGTGTGGGACAGGCCTGGTCGTGGAAGCCCAGCGGCCGTCCCGCGAGGTCGAACAGCCCGGCGCGCACGCCGCCCGTCCCCGCGTCTATGCCCAGTACCAGATCGCCATCGGTCATCAGCGACATCCTTCTACATTCGGCCCGCGACCGCGGTCGCATGGCAAACCACGGACACTGCGGTGTCAACCAGCCTGCGACTGCGGTCGCATGGCAAACCACGGACACTGCGGTGTCAGGACGAGGGTGGGGGCGTAGACGATACGCCCTGTACCTCACGGCCGGGACATGGATGATACATCCCAACAAAACCCAACCGACCGCAGTCGGCGCTTGTTTGCCATGCGACCGCAGCCGCAGGCCCCTACCATCTACGGAATCAGCAACGTCTTGAGGTTATCGCCGCCGTGCGCGGCTTCCATGGCGGCGGAGAACTCGGACAGCGGAAACTCGGCGGTGATCAGGCTCTTGACGTCGATGCTGCCGTCGGCGATGGCCTCAATGGCGCGCGGATAGCAGTAGGGACCCAGGTGGCTGCCGTGGATGTTGAGCTCGCGCTGGTCGCCCACCATGTTCCAGTCGATGGCGGCCGGCTCGTTGAGCACGCTGAAGGCCACCAGCGTACCTAGCCGGCGGATCATATCCAGCCCCTGCTGCGGGGCCTTGGCGCTGCCCGACACTTCGATGTAGACGTCGCAGCCGTAGCCCTCGGTGAGGGCCAGCACGCGCGCGGGCGCGTCCTCCTCCAGCGGGTTGATACCCACGTCGGCGCCCAACCGCTTGGCCAGATCGAGGCGGTAGTTCTTGGTGTCGAGGGCGATCAGTTGACCGGGATTGAACTTCTTGGCCGCCTGCAGCATGCATAGACCGATGTTGCCCACGCCGGCGATGACCACCGTGTCGCCAGGCCGGATATCGCCGCGGTCGACGGCGTGGATGGCGCAGGCCAGGGGCTCGATGTAGACGGCCTCCTGCTTGGAGACGCGCGGGCCGATCTGGTGGATCAGCGACCGCAGGGGATAGATCATATACTCGGCCATGCCGCCCTCAGCACGGTGGCGCTTGAAGCCGAAGATGTCGTGTACCTGGCACATCCAGTACTGGCCGCCCTTGCAGAAGCGGCAGCGCCCGCACGGGATAATCTGCTCGGCCACCACGTGGTCGCCGATGGCCACGCCGTGCAGTTCGCCCGCGCCCTCACCCAGCGCCGCGACCGTGCCAGCGAACTCGTGACCGGGCACCACGGGCGCCTCGCAGTAGCCGCCGGAGCCGTTTTCGCCCCAGAAGAGCGAGCCCCCGGTGTAGCACTTGATGTCGCTGGCGCAGATGCCGGCCGCGCCCACCCGGACCAGCACCTCGCCCGGACCCGGCTCGGGGCGCGCGATCTGCTCCACGCGATAGTCGTACGGCGCGTGGCATACCACGGCCTGCATCGTCTCTGTCACCATCGTCTGTTTGCCCCTTTCTTAAGCGCGACCCTGCGACCCAGACCGCATGGCAAACCATGTCGATCGCAGTCGACTGCGCATCACTACGACGGTTCACCCACCATTGAACAGCAGGCTATCGCCAACCAGCGCCCCCTACCCTGCATAGTACTCTACTCTAACTGCGTGCGTCCCGCGATGGTGGTCGCACCTGGCCCTGAAGGGTCAGGCCGGTGCATGGGTGCATCATTCACAAACCGTCCCCCTCCTCGCCGGCGAGCGCGCCATGGATAGGCCCAGGGTCATTTCATTCTCGGGCAATGCCGACAAGGGCGAGGGCATGCCCGGGTTGGGCGGCGTTGCGACGACAGGCGGCGGCAATGTTGGTCGCGCCGTGTGCGCGCAGGAGGCCGATGGCGGCG
>JAABUQ010002941.1_pt1 | contig 32400 bp, 28 predicted proteins | sample 5560001 | NCBI WGS metagenome assembly JAABUQ01 (sample SAMN10711888, study PRJNA513371) | rock metagenome | isolation source: Antarctica rocks | place: Antarctica: Victoria Land, Finger Mt nord | collected 2015-12-18 | reverse complement strand
GGGCTCGGCCTGGCTTAAGGGAGGGGGGGGGGGTGGGTGGTGGGTATTGGGAGCGATAAGGTGGGATATGATGCGAGAGGTGAGATAGTGCGTCGGGTACGGATGGGTGATGTGGTAGGAAAGGGCGAGACGTGCTACTCCGTTTAGCTCCGCGCTGGATCTGCTTCCGTGATTGGAGCCGCTTATGAAACGGGAAATCCAATACCCCGGCCCCATCCCTTACGCTTCAAAAAACACCCTCAACGCCTTCCCACCTGCCCCTCGTGTCCCAATACCCCCCCCGCTTCAGCACCCAACTCTCCTCTCCATCCCCACCCTTGACCCGCTCGAACCACCTCGGCATCCACTCCACCCCCTCATCCTCCAAGGCCGTCCTCCTTTTCCGCTGCGCCTCCTCCAACCTCGCCTTGCCCGCTTCCGCGGCGTCGATATCACCCTCCTCGTAGGCGCGCTGGTCAGGTCGAAGACGGCTGTCTGTAGGCGGCAGCTTGCCTTCTTCGATTTTGGTGCTTTCGTTGATGGAGGCGGCGAAGGTGGTGAAACCGTAGCGTTTGGCTGCGTCGGGGGGTAGGGGGTCGACGGACCAGAGCTCGGTGGTTGGATGGCCGTTTTCGGTGATGGAGAGGGAGGTCGTCCATTTCCCTGCCAAGCCCATCGGTGTTTCCTCACCGTCGGCTGAGAATGTTTGCACGATTATGTCCTCGCTGCGCCCGGAGAACATGCCCTTGGATTTGAAGCTCACAAGCGCTTTTTCGCCCGTCGACTCATTAAGGACGGCTATACTCCCAACGGGCTCGGTGTACTTCTCTCCAGCGAGAATGTTTCGGAGAAAAGTCGTGGCTGGCGTCCAGGAGAAGCGGTCCCCAGTTGCGTGGAGGGCGATGCGAATTTTGCCTTCTGTGACCAGCTCTGCGGATTTGCCCCAAAACTTCTGGGTTGGCAAAGGCGAGTGGGTAAGGGACCAAGACTCATGGTCGGCTTGGCAGGCGAAGTGCATGGGGCGGTGGGATATTTTCTCCGCAAGGAAGCGGTAGGAGTGGGCAGGGTGGACTAGTTCAAAGGTTTCGCCCAGCATGGGGTTGAAGGGTTTGCGGAGGGCGCGCTCTTTCACACGTTGATTTGAGATGGTGGAGATAGCGAAGGCGGTGATGTGAAGAAGACGGCTGAGACTTGTCTTCTGGCAAGAGGCGGTCGAGAGGAGAGGGGCGTATTCGAGGGTTTCGGCGATGCGTTGGAGGGCGCTTATGGGCTCGTTGGCGGTGACGGGCATGGATAGGGTGGAGAAGTCTTTCCCGACGTTCTTGCGGAGGAAGCCGATTAGACTGGGAGGACTGACTATTGGTGGTGGGACGGCGGTTCTTCCTATGACAGGCTGTAAGGGTAGGGGTGCAAGCGAGCTAGGTTTCTTGGGGAAAGCTGCGGTGCCGCTACCTGGTCCTGCTTTACCAGCCAATGCACTGCTAGGTTCCTCAACTTCACTCTCGGAAGCTGAATCCAAGTCGTTTTGGTCTTGCCCTTCGCCTGCTTCGTCCGACTCATGATGGATTGCAAGAAGCTGCGAATTATTGAAACCCTCAGCATCGAAAAACTCATCAGACCCTTGCGAATCTATGCTATGCCTAGAGACAACTAAGGGTATCGTCGGCATTCGCCGTCGCTTGCTTTCCCGGAGGAGGGTGTCGAATTCCCCTACTATAGAGTCAAGATCTCGAAGCAATGCCATGCACTGCTCATGAACGCCGTCGCCCGCATGGCTCATCAGGCTTTGCAGTGTCGGTACTGGCTTTTGCTCCGCAGCCACGGAGGTCACTCTGATCGGGGCGGTCGGACCATTTATCTGAGAAGTGGTAGACGGGGTCGCTGATACGCTTCGTTTCCACATTCCAGGCATGGATCGGTCACCACCGGGCTTCCGCTTCCAGAATGGCTTACGATCTGCGCCATCATTGAAATAGCCGTTTGTACTTTGTTCAGAAGGACTGTTCGAATGGCTTGACGAAGTCGAGATTGGATTTGAATCCAATCTGTGAAGCGATGCCTTTGTTATGTCCAAAGGTAGATACTTAGGATCCGTGTCTTTGGCTAACGTCCTCGCTGCTTCTCTCGAATTCTTTACTTTGTTCGCAAGAAGCTCAGCTCTAGCCCAATCGCGCTCTTCATCAGGGCTCACACGCGCCACGGAAACTCGTCTCCCAAGTGAATCCACACAAATAGGCGGCGCTGGTGTTAATAGACCAATGGGCGTCCTTGCAAGCTCGAGGGCGTTCTTCCACGCCTCGAAATCCTTTTGACTCAATGCCTTTAGATGCCATACCTCAGCCCCTGAGTCAATACTTAATTGTCGGGTCTTTGCATTCGCTCCAACGGCCGCCAGTGACAAAGGCACAGCCCCCCTCAAGGCCAATGTATTTCGGTTATGATAGTAGGAAAGCGTAGATGTAGTGTAATCCAGGGAAAAGAACCGTCGTGCCCAACCTTGATGTCTCTTCCTCCGTCGCTTCTGCAGTATGCCGTTGAAGAAGTCGGAACCATTACTGCTCTCACTCTCACCCTGATTTCTGCTCCGCGATTCGTCAGAACCTCGATGTATATCCGATGTGGATGGGCCCACTTGCTGCACCGAGTCAGTGGACGACTGCTGGAACAGCTTCTTCCTTACGCTAAGGTTCTTGTCCAGGCTCGCCGCGCTGTCATTTGATGCTCCTTGGAAATGGTGCATATGGTGATTTGACTGGGGTGGTGAGTTCGTTGGATATGTCAAAAGGACGAATGTTGCTGTCTTGGAGAATGACTTGGCGAAAGTATTGTCAAACACCAGGGCATACATTCCACCCTCATCTTGAGGTACATCGTATGTACCGATGGACACCCTGCCGGCCTCACAAGTCCCATACCACTTTATAGGCTTCAGTCCAATGCTCTTTAGTTTCTCGGTTGCTGTGGATGACGCATTGCGGGTGGTATGAGAGTCTGTAGGGACTTCTTCCGGTCGTAGACCTGGAGTCGGTGGAGGTACGAAAGTAGAGGAGGGTAGCTTTGGAGTAGGGGCATGATCAGAGCTGGGGTGTTTGAAGATGCCGAAGTTGATGGATTTCTTGTCCGGGCGAATGCTCCAAGAGATCGTATGTTCGGCCTTGACGTTCACCCAACGGACGAGGTATGACTATCGTTTCAATGTCAGCTTATTTGACTCCCCATATGGCAACAGTGTTGTACCTTGCTGTGAATCTCCAGCTGCTCCATGCCTGCCATGGTTACCTGATTTGGGATCCCCAACGTCTCGGCGCTACAAACAGAGCACTACCACCATACTGCACAATAACTCTTTCGGTCTCTTTATAGATTCAAGCATCGAAGGGAGAGCAGTACTGGCCGCAGTCATAAGTGCATTTCCGATGTGTAAACAAGACCACGTGTGCCAGTGTCAGCAAATGACCAACATTGGTGATCGGCCGTTTTCGGGAAGCTTCCGCAAGAAATCGACAGCCGAGGCACCAGAAGGAAGCTTGCACTTTGTTTATTCATGTTTGTTGAAAACACTTGAGAAGAGTTGAAAGGGCTAGGATCTAGTAAATTCAAGGAAGCACTCTGATTCGAGTACCTACTTATGATTCACTCGAGCATGCACAAATAAACGCCCCCAACCACATGCTATGCCATGAACCCCTAACCCCTTTCCAACCCCTTTCCAACCCCTACCAAACCCTCTCCATTTTAAACTCCCGTTCAATGCTCTAGTCTCGACCTTACTCCCTGCCACTCGTTATCATAATTGGCAGAGTCTCAAAGACGACTCCATTCCGCTCATAATGCCCCACGAACCCTCCCTGCAGCACCCTCCTCAATCCCTTCAAACGGGCCAACTTCCACCACTTATCAATCCGCATCACCCCCCCTTTGTGGATACGCACAGTCATCCGGCTCCCATAGCGTTTCCCCGTCTCGTCGTTGATAGCATTCTGGAATCGTGGCCCCCGAGTGGGAAATTCGACGCTGTTGGCTATATCCCTAAATTCCGTGCGCAGGCTTTTCCGGTCGCTTTTGGAGATACGATGTGCATGGGTTTTGGAAAGCTCGGAGAGTGTGTGCAGAAGTTGGTCTGTGCGGCGGTATGCTGGATACAGGCGAATCAACTTGGGCACGCCGGGAGTCTCGTCAGGGTCCGAGAGGATATCGCTGTCCGCGTAGTCCGCCATGGAGTCTTCCTCTGGGCTGTGGATTTTGAATGATTTCTCATAAAGAAGAGCGATATTCTCGCCTGCCGCGATCTGGACTGAGGGGTAGGCGCTGGTGATTTGTTCAGCAAAGGCTTCGACTGCTTCTTCACTTTGTGCCTCAAGGTCATCTATCATCGTTCCGAGGAAGCCCCACTCTTCAAGAGCGGCTGTGACTGGATCAGGCTCATCGGGCGCTGAAATGGTGTGCCCGTCGCTGGTGATGACCTCGAGGAGATAGTCCATGCTGTCGAGGACCTCGTCGTCAGATGCGCCTCCGTAGAAGGTAGAGGTGCCTAGGGCATGAATGGCGGCTGTTTTTGTGGCCATAGAGGCAGAGTTGGTTATCGTGCGCTTGAGAGGTGTCGCAGCGGTGTCGTAGATGATGTCTGAGGGGGAGGTAACGAGTGTCATTGCGAGAGCTTTCAAAGCAAGCACCGCCTCCGTCTCACTCTTTTCTTCCCTGATACTCTTCAAAAAGACAGCAACTAGATCCAATTCCTTTCCGCGTATCGCTTCTTCCGCATACTGCGCCGTCAACAGATGCACATAGGTCTTGTAACATTTCTCTCGTCCCAGGAGCGTGCTGCCTTTTCGTGCGAAAATCTCCTCGATTCGATCTGCCAATTCGGTCTGCCATGCGTCTATAGTATGCTCTACCCCTTCACCATTTAGCACATCGTCGATGGATCCAACACTGGAAAGCGGTCAGCCGGAGAATCAGGTAGGCGGGCAACTTGCAGCATGGTAGATGGAAAGGTGCAAGGCAGGGCGGCAAAGAGAACGCAATATACATGCCTGAATGAAGTCTCATCACTGATCTCACCGTCCTCCCCATCATCCGAGTTCGTTCTACTGACGGCTCTGTTCCTGCTTGGAGTGCGCGACGTCGCTGGCGAACCCGACCTGGAACTGGCTGGCGAGGCCAGTCTCGAGCGTGCCTTTCGAGAAACGGTCTTGCCGCTTTCAAGGGCTTGTCGCCGCAGGTCATGCATAGCGGCGACGAACCGATGAACGTGAAAACAAGTCTTGGATTGTTTGTGTGGATGGCGCAAACGAGGTCTATTGTACTATCGATCTGGTAATAAGAATCTGTAAAGCTCGGAAGGAAGGAGGTATATCCGTAGTTCCATGTGGGTTTTGTTGGGTTTGGATAGCACAAAGCTATGAGATGAGTCCACAGTCGGTAGAGTTGGTGTTGAGCGAAGATAGAGAGGGACTGATGAATCAAAAAGTCAAAGGGCCTTGTGATTGTTCGTGTGCGGCGAAAGTAAGGCTGGGATTCTATTGCGGCTGGTCCCGGGCTAGCATCCAATGACATCCCGAGGTACGGAATGCTATTTCAATCTTAGGTACAGTACGGTACTCTATTCATAAGCCGTTCTTGGTCCGAGGGCAAAGGGTCTTCTGTCTAAGGTATGGTATAAATGATATTAATCGTAGAGATAAGGTACACGCGATAATGTCCCGTGACATAAATGCATCGGTATATGTCTCATTTCAGATTCCTATAGGGAATACGCGGTGTTCGGTCAGAGGTTTCAGCCGCGAAAGCCCTTGGTCAACATATTCAAAAATCGTTCATCATAGCCCATACGCCTCGCTGAAGACTTTCAATGATATCAATTTCATTTGACAATCTCACGCTCCAAACGCCAACCCCAATGAGTCCTGCCCATGCACCTGTATTCCCCCTAGATCTCAATGTCAATCCCCATGTCCATTGACCCGATGATCTCGTCATCCATGTTCCTCGAGCTCAGGACCGGCAAGCCAGAAGCCGTCAGCAGTGGCTTTACCTGAGGGCTGGGAACCATGGTGGGCTTCAATTTGGGAGTGCCAGCAGCAGGCGTCACAGAACGGCTGATGTTTCTGCTCGATGCTTGCTGCTTGGCACGATGAGGTGCCAACGATTCGTGGATATCGTGATGGGTTTTCGCATGCGTCTTGACACGAGCATGGGGGTCTTGTATCGCTTCCCCACGCTGCACGGCCTCACGGGCAAGTCGTGCAGCCCTCTTCTCTGCAAGCTGCGCTTTGCGAATTTCCTCGGTGTTCTTCTTGCGATTTGAGCGATTGAGCTCTGCAAGACGTTCTTGTTGGGTTGGCTCAGCTGGGGCTTGATTTTGGACCCTAGGCTGCTCGAGCGATGTGCCGTATTTGAGTCTAGGTCCATTAAGCTCTGCCAGCTCGGCATTGCAAGCGGCAACAGTGGCCTCATCTTCACGCTCCTCTGCAGCACGACGACGGTTGGCGATAGAGATGCGGTCGAGAGGAGCCATCCGATTCTGGAGAGCACCCGAGCGTTGGAGCTTCCGCTGAAGCTCTTCGTCTGTGAAGGTATGGTTAATGAGCCTGTGTAGCTCATTGATTTTACCGTCGAGGGAGGTATGGGTAGGTATCACTTTGCCATCATTGGCTAAAGTGTTTTTGTAATTTGCCACTTCCACCTGTATGACTCAGTATGGGTGGCTTGAGCAATTTTCAAAGGACATACCTCTGTAACAACAATGTTAGAAATCGAATTGAAATGGAGCTCCACCTCAGCGCCTTCAACAAGGAGCATGAGATGTTGATTGGTTGCGAATTTCTTCTCATTGGACTTTGTTACAGCGTAGAACCAGCCCTCTTTCTCGAATACGCCTGTGACTGGTCAGTATTTTCCCCTGCATCAATCACAGAGACTTACTTTTGATCGGCGCTAAGTGGTATGTGTTTTCGCGAGCTCCTAGAGCTGCCTTCATGGGTATTCGGACGTAGCAGTTCTTGACAACGTCTTCGAAGCCCGGGTAGAAGCAAAACTCGGCCAGGAAGCCGCGAGTCAACGTTGCTCGTCGGAAGTCATTGAAGTCGCCTGGTTGAGCATTGCGAAGTCGAGCGTCCTCTGCCTTTGTCCTCTTCTCATCCCACTCCACCTCGCTCTCTCCATCAGCATCAGCGCTAGAGTACCTTCCATCGCTTGAGCTTCTCGCTCTACGGTCTCTTCGAGCAGCACCAGCGTTTCTACGCTGTTCATCCCTTATGCCCTTCTCCTCCCGCTGGCGTTTGTACGCCTTGATGGCCTCGGAAGCCTCGCCAACCTTGCGCCCACCAAGCGTAGTCTTTTGACGAGAACTCTTTCTCGGGCTGTCTTCGGCATCTAGAGTGACCTTACGCTTCTTGACAGCCGACTTTGCTTCAGTATTCTCACGGGCTTGAAGTAGACGTCGCAGATGCTGGTCCTGGAGCTTCCGTTCGAGGATTCCAGCGCGCTCGGCAAGAATGGATTCGCGCTGCACCTCAGGCAGAGACATGATCTCCTTCTTATCCTTCTCCGAATGGAACCGATTGTCCAATGGAAATGGATGCCCATCGGAGGCAGCGTCATCGCCAGGAGAAGAGTCGGAGTCGGATTCGGACATTGCGGCAGATTGCAGGGAGTGTGGTGAGCCTGGTGAGGAAGAGCTGAAGTCTTCGGTAAGTACTGTGTCAAAGCTCGGGAAGAGCTCAACATGATACTCACGCCTCGCCTTCTTCCTCAGACTCATCATTGCGCGATTTCCTGGCTCTGCCGTTGCTTCCACGGCCCCTCGGATCTGGGGATGCCTTGCCCTTGGATGCTGAAGCGCGGTGTGTACTGGACTGGGGGAGCTCGATTGATGGTATTGGAGCATTGGAATTCGGGAGAGGTGTTGGCTGCGAGGGGGTCTCTTCATCAGAGGAGTCACCTCCCGCAAGGGCGAGAAGCTCCTCGTCATCGACTGCCATGTTGGTAGGGTTGAGGGCTTTTAGAAGTTAGATTTAGCTCGGAGAAGCGATGAAGCCAGCTCCGTCTCGATGGAATGTAGGTATTTATGAAGTCAGTGCAGGAGACTGAAAGAGCGTGACTTGAAATGGATGAGACCCAGATGGCTGTGTACTTGTGATGAGCAAGAGAATGAAGAGTGTCTGTTTGAGGTCAAAACTCAAGTGGAAGAATAAGGAGTATGTGGTAGATAGAATAAGGAGGTTGATCTTTTTGTGGTGCTGAAGAACAATGGGAGAGAATTGTCATTCAGCAAATACTAGCCTATGAATAAGGTTCGCACTACTGTTTGAGCCTCAATGGGAGAGTTGATGACGATAATGAATAGATAAGCCAAGGTACCCATTGAAAGAAAATCCATTGAATTGCCCGCGTGGAAGAGAGCACCCCTCTACCCCCTATTACTTCATAGAGTGTGAGGCTCATAATCACCATGAAAGCAGCAGCAGCCCTTCGAGCGGCCTCCAGGCCAGTCCTCCGCACTGAGACGCCCATCCTTGAATTCCTCCTCCCCTGCTTCTCCCAAACCCCCTTCAGCGTCCGGAATGCCTCAATCACGACCTCCTCTTCCCCTCCCTCTACCGAACCTTCCCCGTCATCCCTCAACTCGCGAACCAGCGCAAAACGCCACGGCGCCCTCAGCGCCGAGCAGCAACAATTCCTCGACAGCGCCCTCCGCGTCAACCAAGCAGGCGAGCTCGCCGCAACCCTCATCTACACCTCCCAAACCCCGCCCCTCCTCCGCACACACCCCCACCTGCGCACCTTAATGTCGCACATGCACGCCCAAGAAGCCGGTCACTTCTCCACCTTCAACCGCCTCCTGGCGCATCACCGCATCCGCCCTACCGCCATGTACCCCATCTGGAGCCTCGCTTCCAGCTTCCTTGGATGGTCGACTGGCCTAATGGGCCGAGAAGCTGCCATGGCGTGCACCGAAGCTGTGGAGACGGAGATTGGACAGCATTATAATGGGCAGGTGAGGGTGTTGCTGGGGTGGGTGAAGGAGATGGAGGAGAGGGGGGAGGAGGTGGGGGATGAAGTGAGGGAGCTGGTGGCGACGTTGAAGAGGATAAGAGATGAGGAGTTGGAGCATTTGGATGAGGCGGTTAGCGAGGGGGCGAGGGAGGCGAGGCCGTATGAGCTTTTGAATAGGGTTGTGAGGGGGGGATGTAGGGGGGCTATCTGGGTTAGTGAGAGGGTCTAAGGTGGCAGCAAGATAGGTGAAGGACGACGTTGTTTGAACATACAGTCAAGATCGTGATCACAGATGGCAGCGATTTGCTGCCGAACGAGGCATTCCAACCCAGTCCCTCTGAGACGTTTTGCCTACTCCAGCATTGACTTCCTGGGGGGGCTCCTTACATCTATCATCGCGAGACCTGTTTCCTGCTTCTGGAAGGGGGCATTTATCGACTTTCAGCTATCACTTTTGCAGCATAATCACATTCTCAGATAAGTATAAAGGCCAGTCTTCCCCTGGAAAGTAGACGCTGTAGAATCAAAGCGATCTTTGCCACTACTTTCTATCCTTCAATGTGGAATGTTCTGGCTCGCTCACTGATTGGAATGGACAAGGGAGAGGTGAGTAAGGGTATGATTCATGAATAACATGACCCTGCTGTCTTTTGCATATCCGATATCTAGTGTATGTAAAGCTTTATTCCACGGGCGTTGGAATTTCGTGGTGGCTCGCTTCCTCTTCGCCCTCACTCCAAGGTAATTTCCCTAGGAATAGAGTGTTTCCACTATGCCAAAGCAAATCATGAATGCCAATGTCCGGGCCCAATGGATTTACGATCCAGCTCGTTCTGTGGCAGATTTCGGAGTCAGCACCTTTTCACCCAAGGGTAGACTTCGAGCAACTGGGATTGCCCCAAGAACTCTTCTTGCAGTATGATCCAGAGCACAACATTGCAATTCAAAAGGGAAAAGACAGATTGCGAAAACACCTACTTGCCGCTTGCGCAACCTATTTTTTCTTCGTATTCCTGCCCTCGTTCGATCTTCACTAGGTCCATCGTTTGCCAGCCTCTGAGTTCCCTTTTCCGCATCAAGGCCTCTCCGACCCCATAAAGATCACGACTCCACGGAATTATGCCATTAGCGTGTTCTGCTGTTTCCAATGATGTTTGCGGAGTGACGTCGTAGGGTGGATCGATACCCACGTAAGTTGTGTTCTTCCTGGCCCAGCGTATGGCACGGCAATGAAGTTCGACGAAGCGGTAAGCCTTGAAAGCATGAGACACAATGGTGATATGACTTGGATATCTACCAACTTTGTGGCGAAAGACGATGATGGAGAAAAGTAAATTCTGGAACGAATCCGTGGCGTAATTTTCCGTAGTGATCTTGTAGTCCAGCGCATGAAGCGGATAGCGCTGCGTAGCCAGATGCTGTGTACGCTTTAGAATTGCTGGGACCTTAGCAGAAAGTACTCACTAGATAGGACCGGGCCTCTGTAAACGGGGTCTTGGCCTGTTTGGTAGCGCCTCTGGTGCTGGTCAGCCTCTTCGTGCTAAGCAGAGCGCAGAAGACTGGAAGAGGACCCACCCCGAGAAGACTAGCAGAGAATTTGGATGTTTTTGTAGTTCATTAATACCCGCATAAATGTGTTGGATGAAAGTGGAAGTTTCTCCCTTTTGAAATGGCTCAATCGCCCTGTATCATGGCCCATTAGGTTATAGAGACGAATGCAGACGCTCCCGCCAAGTGAGACTTGCCACTCTTTTTCGTCGGCACCATTGGTAGGACCTCCAAGCCAGATCGTATGGCAGCATACGATGACCAACTGGTCGCACTGCGAGATGGTATGGGGAGCTTGTGGGTGTGCAAGTGCTCGCAGCATTGTGAATTTAGGCAATGTTTTACGTCATCCAGCTCCTGACACCAGGTATACCCTGCAAGAAAAACCTCCTGACTGGGGGTTACCTGGCGAGAAAAGAATGTGACAGGAGCAAGTGCAGCATGCAAGAAGTCAAAGGAATGAGAGAATGCACCAGAAGAGTCAATGGCTTTTCAAAATGGTCGAGCTACGAAGCATGAATTATTGCTATTTTATACATGTAACGTCTTACGAAGAGCAAGCGTCGAAGGTTGAAGAGGTCGCCGACAAGATGCCGCCGGATCAAAGAAACGCCGAAGGCTATGCAGAAAATCGCTGTAGTGGTATTCATCCTGGGTCGGCAAGAGCTGTCATGCTGATTTAGGAAGGAGTTAGGAAGGGGTGTCACTGTGCAAGTAGGTACACTCGTCTCCCTTCCGACATTTCCCTATGCTGTAGTACTTGCATTGAATGGTTGGCTTTCCTACAAATGGCTTCATAGCGTCAGTACTCCGGAATGCGAATGAAGGGACCTGTAGCGCGTACCCTTTTCTCGTCCTGGCCCCCTCCCCGATGTCGCTTGCCTATGCCATACCCGCGCTCGCCATCATCGTTCTCAAGCTGGCGTTTCCGTTCATGGTCCTGCTGGTAAGGATACACGTTGTAGCCCGTTCCCAGCATTGGAGCCGCTTGGGCTGTTGGTTGATTGTTAATCTGTGCAAGTATTGCTTGGAGATTTGGAATCTGAGCGGGCGGTGTAGCGCTGTACGCTGGCGGTGTCTGATAACTCTGGGGTTGACTAGGCTGTTGTATGCCAGACAGGATGGCCTGCAAGTTTATTGCTGGCGCGACAGGATGTTGCTGAACCGGTGGATTCTGATGGGTCTGCTGATTGGTGGTGGAAAATTTCGCAAAAATGGCCTCGAGCTGGTTCGCAGGTGCTGGCATTGCGGCTGGCTGTTGTTGTGGAGGCTGTTGAGCTTGGTTCTGAGCCTGCTTTTGAGCTTGCATAATGCGAAGCAACTCAGGGATGTTAGGCGTTTGCGTGGCTCGTGGCTGAATCTGCGCATTCTTCCATGCAACATATTCAGCTTCACGGTTCTGTATGCATTCTTAGTATCGCTCATTATTGCTTTCGGGTCAGGATAGATACCTTGACAAGCTCATTAGGTGATCCAAATCCCTTTTCGGACACAGGATCTCCCATTTCATGATCGGAAGGCTCTCGAGGTGAACTTGGGATGTCAGAGTATGAAGGGTAGACTACCATGAGCGTATTCTTCTCTCGTTGATCTTGAATTTTCCGTTCCTCGCTCTCAATATTCTTTGGCCCGCCTCGGCTTGCATAAATCTTGTCAAGCTCTTCCTTGTCCATCTGATTCTTGAATCCGCTGAAATCAATGGCTGTAGCTTGTCAGTATCAATCAGAAACGCGAATGGTTGGTCACTTACGATGGGGAATGACCCATGGTACAAGAATCTCCTCAATCTCCTCTGGGGGCTCATATTCGTCCTCGTCGTCCATGACTTCAAGATCTTTGTGCATCTTCAACATTTGGCCTTCTCCTCTACTATCACCAACATCGCGAACTTGACTGTCCTCATGCCCAAGTTCCTCTTCAGGGTCATGCACAAACTCTCGCATTTGCACTAATTCGTCGTCGGCCTTGAATGAGACACGGAGTTTTCTTCGCTGTTCCTTGCGAAGGCGTTTCTTCTTTTCATCGGGTGTTTCCGGCTTACGGTGCTCCTCGGACTTCACTGGAGGCGCCTCCTTTTGCTTTGCCAAGTCCGCCATTGTCGCAGCGAACGAAAACGCAGGTTTCGGCGCTGGTGCAGGGGTCTCGGGTCTCTTTTCTGTTTCAGTGGTGTTCCTGCCCTCCTTCGATTTTGTTGACGTTCCAGGTTTTTTCGAAGCAGATTGAAGGCTCGAGAAGAATACAGAGGATTTGTTAGGAAGAGGATTGACTTTGCCCTTCGTAGAAGAATCTGCTGTATTTGGTTTCGAGGAGGCTTTAGGGTCCGTCTTTGTAGTTGTGGCTTTCGGATTCTCTTTAATACCTGGCGCTCTGTGGTTGGCGTCAAGTGCAGATTTCTTCGTTTCCCCTGTTCGACGTTTTTTGATCTCATCACTGTCAACCCCTGGCTTGCTCACACCCGTACCATTGGACTGTGTGGTCGATACACGATGTTCACCACAAGCTTTCTGCTCTGCGACAACTTTTGCGTTATTCAATATCTTCTGCGCAAGCATTTTGCCTTGATCATCACCCCTCTTAATGATTCTGGGAAGGACTTTGTCCATCTTCGTTGTTTCGAGCAGTGTCGAGTCGATGCTTGTACATCGTACCATAAGCTATAGATATTAGTGTAAGTATTCAATTAGAAAGAAATACACTCACTTCAAGTATGCTAGCAATCAGGCTTCCTGTGTACTCGCTTTCTTTGAAACGATCCGCGAGGAATTGGTAGAACACAACTAGAAGGGTCGGGTTCTCTCCGAGTCTATACAGAAATTAGTCAGGGCTCAATCTCATGTTATACAACTTGATGATTTGCGGTCAAGACTTCTTTATGTAGGCCTATAAATCTCCGGTCTTCATGATTGAGCAGATGGTGTTGAGACTGCTGAGAAGACTAGCTGTCCCCAGATTTGCCACTTTCGGGAGTATCTTTGGCTTTGCTTGTTCTAACAGGTCATACACGTTCGAGTGTACTATTCAATACCTCGCTACTCACCAGATTCTACTATAATGCAAGCCCAAATCTGGACCATGATGCTCAAAGGCCACAAATCGACCTAATCCAGTCCTGCGCGACCGAATGTTGACGCGGGCAAAGAAGCGCTTGCTTACAACAATCGGGCCTGTGGATGTGCAGGTCTTTGGTGCGGGAGAAAGGGTTTGAAACAGAGGTCTGGACAGTACTTACTTCTCAACAATGCTTGGATGGCCATGATTTAAAGCCAGACGTATACAAGACTCCAAGAGTCGACGTTGTTCAACCACGCGGCGTTCGAAGGCGTTCTTGTTGGGCTGATCTTTCTTCTCGGTAGCTTGCTGTAGTCTTGTTGTCTTCTCTTTCCACCTGTCGCGAACCCCCTTGAATATATTCCAGCACTCAGTGAGCGCATTACGTATATCTACACCCGCAAGTGGGGCGGAACGTTTCGCCCATATTGTTTTGATAAGGTCATACTCAAGAGCTTTGCTGGGATCAGCTGGGCGAATTGTGGGCAGTGGTGAAGGCTCTTCAGGTTCCTCTTCTCGACCAGAGTCCGAATAAGTCTCCGACTCATCATCGGAGCCGGAATCAGAAGATTCACTGGAAGATGCAGAATCCCCTGCCGATGAACCACGCCCTTGGGTTGTCGCTGTCGCTGGACGGGGACCTGCTTGTTTTACAGCTGCAGTCTTGAGCCTCTTCAACAATGGCTCCCGGTCGCGGTGCCATAGGCCATCTCCCTTTTCTGATGAAAGGTTAGTATGAAAATAGTGGCATATGACGGGACCGATTTGGTGACTTGCCGCGGTGAAGGAATCGCAAGGCTTCGTTCCTGGACCTTTTCTTCTTGTAACGAGATATCGAGACTGGAAGAGAATTAGTAGATGCTCTTTCGTCAACACAACTTCAGAAATTACTTTTGCTACTATTCAGTGCGACACTACCATTACCGACAAAGATGAAACCATCAAAGCGCTTTGAATTGGTCGTACTAGATAGATCCGAGGTAGGCTTAATGTGCAAGCCGCCCCGGTCAATAGAGTTCACCGTTCGAGAAGAGATATTGAGCCAGTCTTGGTGGGTCAAGGGCGTAATCGATTTTCCGCTAGCTGAACCTCTTTGTGAAGGGGCGGATTCGGAACGAGGAGGTTGGGACTGCACAATTTTAGTGTGATTTACGGGACAACTTGGGAACTATCTCAACATACGTGAGTACTATCATCCAGTGCAGTCTGTGCGAATTGAGAGTAATTTTGCAGGGCCCGTGGGGAGATGGTTTCATTGGGAGTTTGGAACCCTTGGGTACCAGCATAATCAAAGCGTGGATCGTTGCTCAAGGGCAGGTCTGTATACGATGAGATATCAGGATACAGGGCCGAAGAGAATGCTGGTTCCGCGTTCGAGTCAAAGCCTGGGTATTGAAAGCTAGAATTCCTTGAGTATGTTGGATCGGTGTCTTCTGGGAACGTGCCAAACTGTGATAGAGGCAAGAAATTTGAGGATGAAGACTGGTAAGGAGTTTGCGGCCAAGGATTACTAGTCTGACCGAAGCCAGTTGTTGTCTGCTGAGTTGCTTGAAATGGTTGATTAGTCCAGGGGGAAGTGTCGAAAGCAGACTCATTTTCAGTGTTAATGAAAGTGTTAAATGGATCATTCTGCGCGGCATTGTATCCATAGTTCTGACCGCCGCCTGAAGTGCTCCCGGTAGCATATTCGTGATTTTGATTTTGTCTCCGAGGATCCATCTTTGGATATGTCCGTCAGCCTTACGGGCTAAGGACGCTAGTGGATGCTCTAGTCCGAAAGAGGTACAGTGGGTATGAGATTTTGCGAGCACGGCTGTTGAGCAAACACCTGATGGCTTCGGGGCCTGCAAGATGTGCGAGACTTTGTAGTTGGGTACCTTTGGGTAGCAGATAGTTCGTATTGGTCGTAACTATCGTAAGAGCCCTGATGATGAATGGGGGAGAGCCATAAGCAGATCAGAGGCTTGACGGATGGGCACTGTCAAGCAAACAGCCCGTCCACCAGCTCAACGCGCCGCAACCGTGTACTTCGAGGTAGCACAGTGCTTAAATGCCTTTGAGCTTATAACAAAAGGCTGCTTGAGAATATAAAAATCTTGGTGAGTGCCCTGTCAAGCCTGATTGCGTCCACCAACCGTCTCACCTCACGAACGGTCCACCCCTCATCTGCGCCCTCACCTCTGGTCTAGAACACGCAAAAGCACATTCATACAGTACTTGAAGCTGAGCTGATCATTGGAAAATTTTCCTATACCCTCTTATGAGACGGTTGTTGAATTAATGATGGTGGAGGATGAACGTTGGTAAAGTCACAGAACGCGACGTTGAACGAGGCCGGAGATTGAATACGTGCGCTAGTGCTAGCGTACACGGTAAATTTCAACATCCGAGGTCAGGTCGGCCTGGCCTTAAGGATAATAATGGAATGATCAAGAAAGGACAGCTTGTCTTATCAGCTTCACATCTTAATATCTGAAGTGCTTTGAACGAAGACTGTCTTCCTTGGCGCCTTGCGTTATGTCCAACCTCCCGAGTGAATAATCTTTAAGTCGCCCAAGATGGTGTCCCACCAGCAGACACTTCGAGACCGGCAAGTAGGTGGGCCTTCCCCTATTGGAGCTTTCATGAGAAATAACCTACTGACAACCTATAGCTTCTTTGGAGAAAATCCTCAATCTCAATCGTTCCTCCTCTACCAATGGGGTAGATCACCACGACCCGGCCTCTACCAATAGCCTCATACCTCCGACTACGCCAATCTTGAGCTCCGATGGGGATCCAATATGGAAGGTTCTCGTCTTTGACGACTTGGGTAGGGATGTCATCAGCAGTGTGCTGCGAGTAAACGATCTGCGGGGTTGGGGGGTTACAATACATCTGTCCATTTCTCCCCACCTTTGCACTTGGCTCAATGGAGCGCTGGCTGACTTGCAAAAGCAACATTAATTCTCAGCGTCATCCTATACCTGATGTCCCAGTGCTCTACCTAGTTGAACCAACGGCCTCCAATCTACATCTCATTAATGCAGACCTCTCCAAAAGCCTCTACTCGGACGCGTACATAAACTTCCTTTCCTCGATACCCCGGCCTTTGATGGAAGACTTTGCGGCAGAGATCGCAGAAAATGGAAATGCTGAAAGCATTGCGCAGATGTATGATCAGTATCTCAATTTCATTGTTGGAGAGCCCGACCTATTTAGTCTTGGAATGGGCAAGGACACCTATTGGGCTTTGAACAGCGCCCAAGCAAAAGATGAGGAAATAGATGCTCTGGTGGACAGGACAGTCAGTGGTCTGTTCAGTGTAGTCGTCACAATGGGTCAGCTCAAATCAAAGTCTCGGGATGGTAGTGCATTGGCTGATCAGGACAGGCTCAATACCCATCATTCGATCGCCGAGGGGTGGTCCTGCAGAGATGATAGCGGCTAAATTGGATCGCAAGTTGAGAGATCATATCTTGAATTCGAAAGATAATCTCTTCACAAGCCACGGCCAGAGGCCGTCCTCATCAACAGGCGCTACACCCTCTTCAAGGCCTGTTCTTGTGATTGTAGACCGCAATGTGGACCTCATACCAATGCTATCCCACTCCTGGACGTATCAGTCTTTGGTCCACGATGTGCTCAAGATGCACTTGAATCGTATCACTTTAGAGACACCAGTGGACCCTCAAAACCCAAGCAAAGGCAAAACCAGGAGAACTTACGACTTAAATGCAAACGATTTCTTCTGGTCTCGCAACGCTGGTGTTCCATTTCCACAGGTAGCGGAAGACATCGACACGGAGCTCACCAAGTACAAAGATGATGCAAGTGAGATTACAAAGAAGACTGGCGTCAATTCCATTGAAGACCTCAACGAAGCAGGCTCATCCGCCCACCATCTCAAAGCAGCCATCACCCTCCTCCCTGAGCTCCGAGAACGCAAAGCAGTCCTAGACATGCACATGAACATCGCCACCACCCTCCTTCAAGGCGTCAAAGACCGCCAACTAGATAACTTCTTCCAAACTGAAGAAAATATCACCAGGCAAAGCAAAACCCAAATCCTCGAACTGCTCAACGACCCCGAAAAGGGCAAAGAACCCCTCGACAAGCTCCGCCTCTTCATCATCTGGTTCCTGAGCACCGAACAAGAAGTCTCCCGCACCGAGATGGACCGCTTCGAAGACGCCCTCTCCCGCTCCGGCGTCGACATCACACCCCTCGCCTATGTCAAACGTGTCCGCGACGAAACCCGGATGACGATGATGACCTCGGCCCCCTCCCAACCAACGCAACCTTCAACAGACATAAACCTCTTCCGCGGCTTCTCCTCCATCTCCAACAAACTCACCGACCGCATCGGCGGCGGTCTAGGCGTAAATCTCGACTCCCTCGTCTCGGGCGTGAAAAATTTCCTCCCGGCGAACAAAGACATCACTATCACCAAAATCGTCGAGTCCCTCATGGATCCCGCCTCGGCATCTTCCTCCGCAATCGCCAAAACGGAAGACTACCTCTACTTCGACCCCCGCAACAAAGAAGCCAGGGGCACGATGCCCGGCGCACCCTCTTCACGGCAGCAGGCTGCGCCTGGCGGATTCGCACCGGGGCAGACTGCGACGTTCGGACAGAGGAGACAGGGGTTTAGCGAGGCGATTGTGTTTACGGTGGGGGGAGGGAGTATGGATGAGTATGGGAACTTGCAGGATTGGGCGAAGAGAACGAGTGCGGCGCAGGGACAGGGGGGGGTGAGGAGGAGGGTGGTCTACGGGAGTACGGAGGTTGTGAATGCGGAGGATTTTGTGGGGGTTGTTGCTAGATTGGGGAAGGAGAGTGGGTAGGTAGTTAGTCGGACAGTCTGGACGCAGGTCGATATCCAGGATTGAGTCCTGTTATATCTTGAATGGAATTGCGTTGGGAGAGTATGTACCTAGAAAAGAATGCGAACAATGGCAAAGCTTGAGGACCAATGCCTCCCCAAGTCCAAATAACCATGTGCGGAACGAATTGCAAGCCAGATGCAACATCAACCTCCCCGCGCCATGCTTATTCGCTCAGAAGTGCACCAACGTATCAACACTGGCCAGATCGCTATGCAGCACGCGACGTAAGAGATTAAAAGGAAAAAATAGAAGACGATACGCCCCAAAAGTCCCCCGCCACGCGCACTACCACCAAATCATCTCGGATCCCATCAGTTGCTACAATCTGGTCAGTCCCGAACACCCTTCCACCCCGGACGGGAAAAGGGCAACTCACTAAATCTCCAACGGCGCCAAGCCATCAATACTATACAGCCAATTCCCCCCCTGCTCCTCCTTGGCCAACCAATCATAGGGCCACGTCACCAATTGCCCCTGCACCATCGACAGCAACTCCTCCGCGTCAGCGAGGCTGATGATGTCGTCACTGGCCTTGAATTCCCTTCTCGAGCCTCTTGTTGTGGCTCGTCTGCGCCGCTTTGGCGTTGACGTATTGCAATTTAGGGCTTCGGAGTAGGTGGCCGAGGGTGGTGATGGGGATTTGGAGACATTTTCGGAGTCGAGTGGCGTCAAGGGTTTGAGATCATTGGAGGAGCGGAGGGTGGATTTCTCGTCGATGGTGCCCTCGGTGCCGAGCGGAGGGTCTTGTTTCTCCTTGTCTTTGGCCTCGCGGGCTTGTCGTTCGGCTTGCGCTTTATTGGCCTCTTCGGCCCATTCTTCTACTTTGCCCATCGGGTGGTTGTTATGGCCTTCCTTGCGATCTTTCTCGTTCATGCTCTGGAGGAGCTTCTCTCTGGCTCCGTCGGCGCCGACAAGGCTGACGCCCGCCTTCTCTCCAATCGGACCGAGCATCTTCAGACGGTCTGCGAGTGTGCCTTGCCCTGGGGGACCGCTGCTGCCTGGTGCGTCTTGCTGCAAGCGATCACGGCTTTTGCCGCCGCCTTGGGCTTGGGAAAAGCGCTCAGAATAGGCAGCGTATTCTTTGTATTCTTTCCAGGATTTGACTTCGTTATCGGGCATGCAGCGGAATACTTGGCGGAAGAGTCTGGTGTTGTTCTCGGCGATTGCGTGCCAGGTGTCTTGGAAGAAGGAGTCATTCAGGGGGTCGCGCATGCAGTCTTTGTCGACGAAGGGACGTTTGAGCTCGCCAATTAAGGGGTTGACCACGTCAGCTGTCTTTTGGGAGAAGATACGGTGGATTGGAGGACCACCAATGTCTGTGTCATCGGTCGTCGGTAAAGGAGGTAGAGTACACCGTGAGGGAAGGCCGAGCTCAGGTGTATTGGTGCGAACTGGATTGAATTGAGGTGGCAATCCAGCGTTACCAGCATCGTCAGTAGATGAAGAAAGCGATCCTTTGGGAGAGGTGGCTTTTTTGGCTGGCGGTTTGCCCTTTGCAAGGCCAGGGTCTTCAGGAGTCACAAGAACCTCCTTACTACGCTTCTTGCCCGTCACCAGATATGTATCACGGCGGCCCGAATTTCCCGCTTCCTCTTGTGGTTTCATAGCATCTGGACCCTCACCGTCAACATCTTTTTTATGCTCTGGGTTGTTGGTAACCCTCGAGTCTTCGGTAAGCTTCCTGTTAACCATTAGGTTCGGGTTATTGGCTTGTTCCCAATCGACATCATGATTGAAGCTGGACATATTCTCCAACTTTTGAATCACCTGACCTTCGAGTTTGGCCTTTATGATTTTGGCATTAGTCTCTTGGTCGGACAGCACCCCGGCATCATTCTTTGCTTGGTCTTGCTCACGCTGCCTCTCTTGTGTCTGTCCCTCCCGCTGATCCTCTTCCATGACTTCATCTACGTCAAGACCTAAATGCTCTCGCATGAGGCGCATTCTGAGGGTGTGGGGAAACCGACCGACGAGGTAGGGCTCCCCGTTCATGGTGGACCAGAACATATCGGTGTCCCGAACAACGGCAGCACACTCCGAGTCTCGTGACCCAAGCATGGAACGTTCATTAATGTTCGCAGACCCGATGATTGCCACTCTGTCATCTACGACCATGCACTTCGCATGAATGTACAGCTGCTCGGTCACAAGCTGCTTTGTGGGGCCTATCTTACCCCATGATCGAAGACTATAAAACTCAATGTAGTCTTCTGGCTCGATACCTTGCGAGCGGACTCGGCCGAAAATAGAGGTCTCTCCACGACAGATGCTCCGGAATTGGCATTGCATGATCAGTCTGACGCTTGTGCCATCTTGCTGGTCGACAGTATTTTGGAAGCCTGGCATTAGGGGAATGATGATGATAGCCTTCCAGTCCTCTTTCTTCTGCGCAGCTCTGATGATACGTTCCACCATAGCATCACCGATCTTGTTCTCAATCCTTGTCCCTTCAACTTCGCAGCTACTTATGAAGAACTGGTTCTCGATATAGACAAAGTGGTCGGATTGCTCGATTAATTTGATGTAAGCATTCATGATGCTATGCTCTGTCAGATCGGGAGTCCCAAGAGACCACCAGCAGGCTGATCGGAGAATCTGTACTTCACAAGTGCCTTCCAAACCAAGTGCTTCGAGGTCTGCTGGATTAAAATCGGGTGGAGGAAGCAAGAACGGTGTGGGCCGAGTCGGCTTCCGCTGCCGGAGAATATAATTCCATCGTTGGACAAAATGACGGGTCAGATCGCGCGCCGGCTGGCCAACAATTTGCATGTGTATGTCATGCCATGGCATTCGAGGTACCTTTGCACGGTCATACATCTCTTCATACGGTTTATCTAATGCATAGAAATCCTGGACCCTGGGATTTGAGTAGTCTTTTCCCGGCCAGAGTTGGCAATGATCTGCATCCTTTGGCTCTTCAGATAGTTCGAAGCCCGTCAGCTTGTCGTCTACAACCGAATGCTGAGGCGTGTCCCATCTGCCAAAGCACAGGTCGATACCCCCAATGAAAGCGACCATATGATCAATGATGCACAGCTTCTCGTGATGGGCCCAGAAGAACGTATTTTGGCGGATTTGATTCGGTGATCGTTGTACAAACACATTTGGATGGAGATCTAAGAGCGAGAATTTGGTATACTCAGAGTCGATAGGGATGGCTGAGTTGATGTTGCGGTACATGAGGACGAAGATCTTGACACCCTCGCGCGCCTTTCGTTGCAGTAATCGATCCAGTCTCCATTTCTGGCTAATTGCAGCAGGCCGCCGCAAATAAAGCTCTGGGCTGAGCCACCAGTCATGGATGTAGATCACATCTTTAGCCATGCTGATTGCTCGAGACACGTTCCACATGTAGTCTCTACCATCAACAAGCCACTGTGCGAATACGTTTGATCGTACGGGAGCAAAGCTGTCGAACCGCTTAGGCTTCGTCCAGGGGGAGTTCATCGACATAAACCTGATCGACTCCTCGAACTGATGCAATTGGCGCTCATTTTTAGCCAGTAATTTCATCTTCCTTTCAGAATTGTAGAGCTTCAAGCTATGATGCTGTGGATGTGCAGCCGAGTGCTTCGCAGCTTTAGCGATATCTTTTGGTTTTTGCTGGTCTCGTAGGCGTTTTCGTTTGGCCTGGATCCGGAAGCTGGAATCTACAAGAAACACGTCGTAAATGTTCATTTCCTCGGGAGAATCGACGCAGACAACATAGCTGTGGCGAACCGAGAACCACTTTGGTCCATGCCGACCTGTGATCAATGAGGGTGTCCATAGTTTCCTGAAGTCCACCCCTTTCCCAGATTGGATGATCAACAGACCTTCTTTGCCATGGTAGCTACCCTCTGCGGCAAGACGGACACCCAAAGCAGAGAGCTCGAGAAACTTGCACAAACGATTACTCTCAGGACGGAAGATTAGATATCGTATCATTTGCTTAAGGTACAGCTCGAGCTTCTTCCTTTGCCTCTCTGGATATGGATCTCTACGTGCGGGTGCAATAGCAGCATCACCCCCCCGAGATGTTGCCACGCTGGACTTGCGCCTCGCAGCCGCGAGCGCAGGACGAATGGTTCTCTTTTTCTTCATCTTTCCCGACCGCTCGGCCCCACTTGTGTCACCACCGCTAGGTCCAGCCCCATCGCCATCTTGGTCATCCTCTTCTTCAGTATCGCTGTCAAGACCTCGAATTCCCCGCAGGTAAGGAAACGTGCTTCTGGGGAAATGAGGCAATTTCGTGCGAGCGTCCCCATTCTTCAACTGGATGTATTTCTGTGCACCAACTTGCAATTTGTACCGTGCATGCAGATTGGCAAAATCCCTCAATGCACGATGGATGACCCACTTCATTCGTGTGAGGCCGTTACCGTATTCCATCTCGATTCGAAAGATCATGTGGCGATCTCCGGATTTGGAGTCAACTTGCTTGCTATCTGTTAGCCGAACCTTCAATTGCTCCAACAGAATAGGTATTCTCTTGTTGCCGTGTTCATCTCTTTGGAACATGCTGGCAAGCATCAGCGCGGCGGGTACGCCAGCAGTAAGCTCCGCGAGCAATTCGGCAGATTTGGCATGATCTATTGTATTCTCGGCTTTCCTTCGTTGACCAATCATTCTCAGCCCAGACTTTAGCTGTCGCCATTTAGCTGCACTGACATTTGAAGCCCTTTCACCGCGGTGCATCCTCCATGGGGATTGAGACGACGTGTCAGGGCCGTCAGTACCTCCCCCCAAGCCTGTAAGGCGTCTGAAATGGCCTGGTCGGCGTTCCTCTGTGGCTGGCTGCTCACCCTGCTTTCTACTTCCACCGTAGCTCATCCCTCTAGGGGCATGGACCCAGGAGTTGCCCCTTCGCCATGGGCTATTGCGCTTCATTCTCTCGCGGCCTTCATCCTCAGACACACCTTGTGAGCTTTCCCGTCGGAGAGTTATCGTTGTCGCCCTCCGTGGTAAGAATGAAGGACGGGGTATTTGATTGGTACTAGCAGAGTTGCTTGTCCAAAACCCCGGCCTAGGCCCCCTTGGTCCGGCAGATTTGGGCGTTGACGGTGCTGTTTGTATGCCGCCCTCATGGTGTCGTTGGCCCCTACGTTTGCGTATGCGACCTGACGTGTCTCGCTCGCTTTCGCGGGTAGGACTCACTTCGTCACCACTTTCCTCAGCATCGGCATCTTCATCGCTGAGTCCGCGTGGCGATTCGCTTTGAACGATTGGGTCTTCAGGGTTCGAGCCAGGTGAAAATTGTATTTTTGGAGAACGCTCATCAATGGATTTACCCCCTACGGTGAAGCCGCTTGGAGTCCTCGTATGGGTGGGCACGCTCGACGCGCTTGCTATTGCTTTCAGCTTGGTCAAGAATGACCCGCCTCGTCGGTAATCTCCTTCAGAAGTATTACCACCTGATCCTGACCTGACATGGGAGCTACCTCCTGTTTCACTGAGAACTGGCCGAGCAAATTGAACGCTTGGGCGATTAGGGGGTGTAGAAGTCCCCGCACTGGTGATATTTGTTCCTCCACCCGTAGCCCAATCTCTACGTTCGGAACCTCCAAGCCCGCGTTTATGAAGTGCTTCTTTTGCACTGTCTTGTAGACCTTGATCGTCTATCCCTGCTTGGCTTGTCTCTCCGTTCGCTGAACCAGCGCCTTTGACTGTGAAGCCTACCAACCCTCCGTTGATCTGGGATGGAGACTCCGAATCCTCAAACCCGCTTTCCCCAGTGGAGCCGTCTGTCCTTTGCTGTTGACGCAAGGAAGCATAATTCAAGTACATTGAAGCATTAGAAGAGTCTTGCGGATGAGGGCGAGGTTTCAGCGACGCTTTACTGGTATCTATTACAGAGCTTGTGGAGTCGAAGGAGACGGTTGTACCCTCAGCTTCGGGCATATCTAGTTGGAGGCCGGAGCGAATGTAGCTTCGTCTCTTGAATTATGTCTGCCCATGGTCGGCCCTCATGGCAATCCAAGAACTCGGCGCGGGTTCCGTTACAGAACCAGGAAGAAGAACGATAGAGGTTTGCCTCGACGTGTTTCCAGGTTGGGGAATTAGGTTCTTGGGGAAAGTCGAGCAATCCCAGTGTCACCTGATTGACCTGCGGCTCCAACCAAGTAGTTGCTTTGACAGGCTCATGACCAGCAACATGAGACGATTGGCCTTTCCTGCTCGCTATGCGGTATCAAGGAATCCCAAAGATATGCAATCTGGCAATTCCAGCTTCGTGATGGCCTGATCATGTAGTGGATCTGATGTCCTCTCCAAGGTCGATTTGGATCATTAAGGTCCGCATGATCCTCGATCGATGCAATCTGGAGAAAAAAGAATCGCGCCGAGGTTTTGCCATAAGCTTAAAAAAAAAACATCATAGAGACAAGCTTCAATATTGCCATCAATTAAGTGACGCTCAATGACTTGGGCTCAATGAGGTTATGCTCAAGAGTTATGTGAATACCAAGGCCTTCCCATCTTGCCTCTACTCTTTTGGTTTGCCCTTTTTTGGTCGTGCCGTTTCGACCAACTCAGCAATCCATCGATCTCTGAGGAGGTCTTCTCATCGAGATGAGAATGCCCACCCTCGTTTCGAGAAAAGATCGAGCGAAGAGTCTCGGAGCTTGAGAAGAAGGTCATCCTACGAAGATGAGAATACACGCCCACGGTTTGGGAAGACCCTGGATCAGAGATCGACTACAAATTCCAGGGGCTCTAGGACGAGGCCACACTTTCAGGAGGAGAACACACGTCCTCCTTTTCGAGGACGCCGTATAGAAGAGTCTGAAAGCGCTGGTCCTCGAAGATTGTCGGCAAAGCCGGTCAACAGGTCGTTTCAAAGAGCACATGACACATCCAGTTCATTTAGAGCTCGTTCGAGACCTACCAGTGGATATGACTACTCGAGCAAGCCTGGGGGAAACCGAGAGGAACGCCGTGCTACCATGTTTGGAAAGGTCAAGGACTCTGCGGAGCCTGCCAGGTCAAATCGAGCGTCTAGCTTTGCGCCAGTATCTCGCTACAGATCAGAGGACGAAGACTCTGACTTCTCGTCCTTTTCCACTCCTGAACCAATGAAGCCTCGACAGCTAGCCCAACACCCGCCGTTTGAACGTCCGAGGAGGAACAGTGAAGCTCCACCTAGCTCATATAATACCCTCGGCGAGCGGAGTCCCAGATATCGTGACGGTGAAGGGTCAATTCGGCAAGACGGTTTCACACCACAGCAAAGCTTCCGGACTCACCATTCTACAGAGGAACGGTCCACTTCTTCGCGCAATGCAGAAGAAAAATCGGACGTTCCATTGACAATGCCATACACCACCCCGGCATCTGAATTTCTCTATGGAACGTCCGTTATTGTTGCGGCCCTCAAGTCTAGTCGAAGAAAGCTTTATAAACTGTACATGTACGATGGAGAGAATAGGGAGGTCCGGGAACAAGACACCGAAGTCAGGAAGTTAGCTTTGGATCGTGATGTACCTGTGGAGAGAGTCAAGCGACACTGGCTACGTTTGATGGACAAAATGAGTGGGGGCAGGCCGCACAACGTATGTTGAGGATTAGCCTCATGAATTCGGAAAGTCCCTGACAGTCTGAACAGGGCTATCTACTCGAAGCATCTCCACTTCCAAAGCAACCCATAACGGCTCTCGAGCGTGTTGAGGAGCGAAATGGACTCTTCAGTGTCGTTCGTGATCACCAATCGCTTGAAGATGAAGCAATCAACGGTACAGAAATTACTTACAAGAGCAAGATCGGCTTTTCGAGATTTCCCTTGGTGCTCCTCCTGGATGGTATTGTGAGTATTGAGATAAGCAGATATCGCAACGCATGCTAATCCACTGACAGCTTGACCCAGGAAACATGGGCGGAATTTTACGGACAGCCTTCTTCTTTGGCGTTGATTCCGTGGTCGTTTCAACTAGACACTGTGCTCCTTTTTCACCAATCACCCTCAAAGCGTCGGCAGGAGCGGCTGAGACCTTGTCTATAATGTCTGTCAACAAGCCTGAGGTATTCCTTGAAGCCAGTAAACGAAATGGCTGGAGAATATACGCTGCAGACGCTCCGAACGACACAGAAACAGGAAGTATCCCAAAGGGTCGACACAGAACCCTCTCAACATCAACATTAGGAAGTCCGTTGCAGAAAAATCCTTCAATTCTCATTTTGGGAGGCGAAGGTGAAGGCCTCCGACACAGTCTTCATAGGCAAGCAGACCATGACATAGGGATCTTGGGGCAAAGATTAGGACAGGGAGGAGTTGATAGTTTGAATGTCAGTGTGGCTGCTGGGCTGTTGTGTGAAGCATTTCTTCGCAGACCAGCTCCCGCTACCGCCAAGAACCAAGCTTCTGGCAACAGCGACGACATTGAGCGAAGTCGATTGTTCTGATTCATGATAAGTAGCCTTGGAACCCTGGCAAATAGTGTTTGAGGTCCATCGATGCTTCTACCATGAGCCGTGGTTGAACTATTTTCCCTCCTACTATTTGTTGAGAGTAGCATATTTACATCAAGGATGCGAGCTGTATAGAAGCTAGCCATTGATTATTTGTTTGGCTGTGCTTGGACTTTAACGATCTTGCGGAGCCATCTAGGCGGTATTGTCTGACGATTAAAATTCCTACAATTTTTTTCCACGAATGCTCAGCTTCCTATAAAATTGGACTCGTAGCTTGCATTTGTTTGTACAACCCTGGTGATTGCAATCTCACGCTAGCACTAAATTGACTTTTATTAGCGCTTGTATGGTAAGGTACCTAAGTAAATTTACACGTTTGAACGACGTCCCATCAATTCACAACAGCAATATAAGGCTCCCAACCAGGTGATCTCATTACCAGGGACTGTGTGGACTTTCGCTACCAAGACGTGGCCCAGCCAGTGTTCGAAATTGTTGGAAGGCCTGAAGTTGCCCGTGTCGGCAGCCATCCACGTTCACCTTCGCGACGGATCTGTCTGCGAGGGAGTGACACCGGAAATTCAAGATGGCGGCATCAACATGGTATATGTTCATGGTAAGATCTCTGACTTCGAATCGGAGTCGAACGCAGCTTGTATCAGCGATTGGCCCTACGTCGTCGTATGAATTACAACCGTTGTCTCGGCATTAGACCATGTACACAGGCCAGGAACACCAAATGAAGAGCAAAACTATCTCGTGCCGCTCTATCTTTGTATTTCCTTCATTCGAGTCGAGAATGTCGATGCCAAGAAAGCAGGCAGAAGAGGGGTCAAGGTAAGTAGCATAATGTTCCGAGATGCCATCTGGGCGGCTGGCACTGGAAGCAGGCATATCCAGCCGGGATCACACCCCACGCTGCTTCGGACCTTTAGATTGGACGATCTCGTATCCCCTTCTCTGCGAGATGGAAATTTAGACCCGGTTTGTTTTCTACCAACAACCTACCGATAATCACATTTCTCACGTCTAAAATAAAATGAAACTGGCTCTCGATATCCATGGGGATTGCCCTTGCATTGAAGAGAAAAAGGAGCGAATAGAAGAAGTCAAAGAAAAAGATGATGAGGGTAATGGTGACTGTATCACTGCCCTGAAAGCAGAGGAAATTTGCTCAAGCTAAACGGGGATTTCCCACGGTTTCGCATTTGCTTCGAGGATTGCACAACATCCGCAGCTTTAGATGGAGTTCGCATCTTTGGCCCTGTAATTATCGGCTCCGGCTCTTCTCATTGGCCTTCCCTTGCGATTGACAACGTAGTTGGCAATGCTCTCAATTACTGCGAAAAGCTGATTGCGAAGGAACCGCACGATAGAGATGCCCTGCTCGTAGCGGCAGCTGCGGGGAGCCCAGAATTCTCCTTCGGCAGCGACGCATTTCATCATTCTATTGGCGCAGAATGTGGTGGTGTGGATGGCAAAGCAAGCCGGCCACTGATAATTTCAGTGCGCCTAATGCCCCATCTCTACTTCTTGACGCTTTCGAAGAAGGCTGCATGCGGGGTCTCCTGCAGGCCCACCAGCTGACATCGGGAGCTATTGTAGGCTTTTTCGGAAGTAATTGGAGAGTCCTAGCGGAAGATTCAGAGAAGTCGGGAAGTTTTGATGAGACCCAGTCAGTTTGGCCTCATCACAGACAAATTGCTCACCGAAGATACTGATCAAGAGATTATGCCTTTCAGGTGCGGGCGGCGTACCAGGAGCCTGCAATGAATTAGCCGGGTGTTTGTCGGAAACATCGGGCTGCAAATTGCTGCAGTTGCCTTAACGCTTCTATACCAAGCGTGCTCACTCCGACTGACGTATAAACACAAATGTGATTCTTTGTCAAAGGTATCGGTCACTTGAAAGAGTATATAAAGTGCATTCAGCCTCCTCGTGCCGAACCGCTAGACAAGGCCTTCATTGGTATTGTATGCCCTTATCCGCTGACAGTGAAGATCAGGTGACTTTCCCCGTAATGTTTGAATATCTTGAGCTAGTGGCCAATGACTGCTTCTGCCTTAGCCCAATAGAGAACAACACTGTGTGAACTGGAGGAAGCCCGAGAAGTGGATAGCTGCCTGAGAAACCTTCACTACGGATGTGCTGGCCTGTAGGAAGCCTCAACGCGACTCCATCCCGCACAACACTCCTTCATCTCTTTATCGAAACACTCCTTGTCTCCTTGAAGGCCACAGTGAAGCCTCAAGAGTGGTAACGCTCTCCTTCGGCCTCTACACCTTAAATTCCTTCTCTCTACATCCGTCCCCTCCTTTCTCTCCATACCTCACACTGCAAGTAAGCACCCGACCTGCAGCTTGTGCTTAAGTGAAAGCAACAAAGCTTTATACACCAACGAGCTACCCATCATTTAACCACAAGCAAATACCTGATACTTAGCTTCAGCTCAAAAAGACCTACTGTATTCCTTCCCTGAGGGTTATCACTGCCTACATTCATCCTGATCAGAGGATAAAAATATCCTTCCGACACCCTCACGATACTCAATCATATTCTACAACACTATTGAGACAAATCTCAGCATCTCTCCAGCTCCGTATTACAGACGACACCTATCTCAAAACAACATCTTGGGTCTCCCGTAGTCTTCATGGCAAATCATCAACACGCCATGTCTCAAAACATGGATGAAGGCGAGCAAGTGGCCATGGGAAATCTTCCTCATCCGCACTACTTTGTTGTACGGCCCGACATGACATTTGTACCACTGATAGCGGTCGACGAAATCAATCCTATGGTGCGAATCATTGGAGTTCCACTATCGTTGACGAGCGACATGATTGACCAGTGGAGCATGGCTCGCTGCGGCGACCAAATTGCCCGTCACAAGAATTTTTACCGTCTCGAGATTGGCAGTCACACAGACAGCGAGCCTGTTCCAACACACGGTGATGGCTCGCAATCAGGCCAGCCTCGTCCGGTCATTCCCCATGACGATGGCAACGCTATTGATGCCAATGGTGGAAAGAACAACTTCGACATGAATGTTGATCAGTCATTTCGTCATTTGACGGCAAGTCGCGAGCATGCTCAGGTATGTTCTCTGCTAGCTCCCCCAAACTATTAGCTCATCTCTGTCCTCTAGGAGACCATTGACCACATGGTCAAGGAGAACAAGTGGGCCAAAGAAAACCATCCGTCCAAAACAAAGAATGCTGCGACCCCCGGTGTGTTTGGAAAGAAGAAATTCTGCACCTACTGGATCCGCACTGGCAATTGTGATTACATTCAAGAAGGGTGCAAGTATCTACATGTGATTCCTGATGAAGAGACTCGCTTGAACATCGGCATCCGAGACATGCCTCGTTGGGCTAGAGAAGAGCTGCCTGTTCCACGAACTGGCTTTCAAAGCGCCTTTGAGCGTCCAGACTTGAATCAGCACTGGCGTCGTCAAGTGCCCCTAGCTCAGAAAGCCACCATCCCGGAGCTATCACGTCCTCCACATCTCTCAATCCCGTCAGCAGCCACTCCACGACCCTTTGCTTCGGGGAAATGGAGTAACCAACCGCAGAATGGGATTCAACACAAAGGTGGCCAGCAAAACCACGTGAAGCTGAATGCCGTGGAGCAAAAGGATGACTTGCAGAATGGTGGCTTGCAGAATGCCCAATCCTTCCCTCCTTCTCTCAACTTTGCTGCAGCTCAGCAATACTTCCCTACACAAGCCGATCGTATGGCTCAACAGCAGGCTCGTACTCCATCTTCCGCAAGCCCATTTCCAACCCCTGCAACATCTACTGCAGCAGAATCATACCTGCGTCAGACGCAAGCCCACTTTGGGGTTACTCATACCATCCCTGCAACGCCAAATTCTGCTGCTAATAGATATTCGCCACCTGCGCAACCCCCAATCAGCCGTCCCACGCAGACTGTGTATACCGCCCCTGACAAAATGCCACAGATAAATCAGCCCGAGCAGCAATCTGCTTCTGCATCCAATGGCACTGTGAGGTATGGTTTTTTGCCACATGCGAATGGCAATGGGCAGAACCTCAATTCCGCGAGGGAAAATGTGACGATGTCTCCTTTGCCTGAGATACGCTACAACACTAGCACTTTCACGGAACCTGCTAAAAAAGAAGGCGGTACGTCGTTGAACGAGTCCGGATCCACAATTGGACATGATGCTTATATGTATCAAGGCCAGAATGCTCTTGGGTCTACTCCCACAGAGATCCACGCCAATAGCAATGGCAACTACAATGGCCAGATTGGATATCATACTCACATGCGTTCCATGACTCCTACCTTCCAGGGTACATTCGTGCCTACTAAATTCGCCTCTCAGGACTTTCGCTATAACAACATGGCCACAGATCTGTCTAGAAATGGCACTCCTAGCAGCCAGAACACTCACACCACTGCTACAAATGCGGCTGCAGCTGATGGAAACAACAATCAGAACGAAGACAATGGCAAAGGTCTTCGCAACTGTGTGGCCGACCAGTCCTCCCAGAAGCAACCTGGGGCAGTGCTGCACCAGCGTCGTTTCGTCCAAGCCGGCCAGCCGCCCTACATCTCGAACCCAGACGAAGATGGGAAAGTGTACTTCTCCAACTCCGCTGAAGGAGAGAAGTTCGTGAGTCGATCATCTTCAAAGCAGAGCGGATACAGCAATGGTCAGAACGGCCAAGCAAATGGTCAGAATGGACAAGCAAATGGCCAGAACGGCTATGGAAATGGTCACAATGGGCGGAACAACGGTGGTCCCAAGCGTCGTGGAAAGGGGAAGAACCACTTCGACGGATCCAAAGCCGAGTGAAAAGAGCCGATCTGTATACGGAGAAAAAGACGCATAGATGGCTGGCGGGACAATCTCGAGCGGGCAGGACATGGGATTCTGTCAGCATGACGCGGGAATTGGCAGTTGGCGGTGGAAGGCCGATCCTTTATGTTTTTGTTTTCACTCCACAGACATGCATGCACATCTTTTTGGTTTTTCACTCTCGGCTCGATGGGGTGTTCGGGCAGTCTCTCTTCAGCCATGACAAACAACACTCATTTGACATCCGAAGGGACATCTTCTCGACCTGAGCCCAACGAGCCACAACATTCCTCTTCTCTTCAGCCGGCCTTCTCCACTCAGAGACGGGGAGATCCTTCCGCCTCCACATCATCCATGGCCGCATTAGTGGTCTGGAAGATGTCGGAGGCGGATAAAAAAAAATATGCCGGCACGACTTTAGATAGATTTCTTTGATAGATTGCGAGCATGCATGCGAATGAGATTGATTTTCACAGAAAGCCACTCCGGCTCGAAGGACATGCTGCGGGACATGCTTACATTCACATTCCGTTCTATGTAGTATACGCACTCCACATCAGCCCCAAATTCATGACCTCAACCTTCTCTGCCCTCTCGTTGGCCGCCCCCCCCTCTGCTCAGACTCACCCACCATCCTAGCCTCCTCCCGTCTTCCCAACGCCAACAACGCACCCTGAACAACCCTCTGCCCATCCACCACCCTCCCACCCTCCACCCTCTCCCTCTCCTCCACTTCCCTCCTCTCCC
>JAABUQ010002940.1_pt1 | contig 32401 bp, 20 predicted proteins | sample 5560001 | NCBI WGS metagenome assembly JAABUQ01 (sample SAMN10711888, study PRJNA513371) | rock metagenome | isolation source: Antarctica rocks | place: Antarctica: Victoria Land, Finger Mt nord | collected 2015-12-18 | reverse complement strand
CAGGCCCGTGCGGCTATGCTGCCGCCGGGTGGTCGGGGTCCACATGGCGCTTCCAGGTCAGGCTTCAGCACCCTCCTGGAATCATCACGATCTCGACCACTCAACCCCTTTCCGGACGGGCTCTCAGAGGTGACGCATGAACGCCCACGACCGCGATCTCCCCAGGCAAGACCTCGCCAAGGTGGCCGCTTTCAGTTGGGACGATCCGCTGCTGGTCGACGACCAGTTGAGCGAGGACGAACGCATGATCCGCGACACGGCGCGGGACTATGCGCAAGGCAAGCTCCAGCCCCGCATCCTCGCGGCCTACCGCGACGAAACGACGGATCGCGCCATCTTCGACGAGATGGGTGCGCTGGGGTTGCTCGGCTTGACGCTGCCCGAGGATTACGGCTGCGCGGGTGCCTCCTATGTGTCCTACGGGCTGGTGGCCCGCGAGGTCGAGCGCGTCGATTCCGGCTATCGCTCCATGATGAGCGTGCAGTCGTCGCTCGTCATGTTCCCGATCTACAGCTACGGCAGCGAGGCCCAGCGCCGGAAGTATCTGCCGAAGCTCGCCACGGGCGAGTGGATCGGCTGCTTCGGCCTGACCGAGCCGGATGCGGGTTCGGACCCGGCCGGCATGCGGACCCGGGCCGCCAAGGTCGACGGCGGCTACCGGCTCACCGGCGCCAAGACCTGGATCTCCAACGCCCCCATGGCGGACGTCTTCGTGGTCTGGGCCAAGTCGGACACCCATGACGGCGCCATCCGGGGATTCGTGCTCGAGAAGGGTGCCAAGGGGCTTTCGGCCCCGCGCATCGCCAACAAGCTCTCTCTGCGCGCTTCCGTCACGGGCGAGATCGTGATGGAAGACGTCGAAGTGCCGGAGGACGCGCTGCTGCCCGGCGTGGCGGGCCTCAAGGGCCCGTTCGGTTGCCTCAACCGCGCCCGCTACGGCATCTCATGGGGCGTCATGGGGGCGGCCGAGGATTGCTGGCACCGGGCGCGCCGCTACACGCTGGAGCGCAAGCAGTTCGGGCGGCCACTGGCCGCCACGCAACTCATCCAGAAGAAGCTCGCCGACATGCAGACCGAGATCACGCTGGGGCTGCAGGCTTCGCTCCGCGTCGGTCGACTGCTCGACGACGGCCGGGCGGCGCCCGAGATGATCTCGCTGATCAAGCGCAACAATTGCGGTAAGGCGCTGGACATCGCCCGGACGGCCCGCGACATGCACGGCGGCAATGGCATCGCGGCCGAATTCCATGTGATGCGGCACAGCCAGAACCTCGAGACCGTCAACACCTACGAAGGCACCCACGACGTCCACGCCCTGATCCTGGGCCGCGCCATCACGGGCATCCAGGCTTTCGGCTGAGCCCGCCACGAGAAAGGGCGCCACTCGCGTGACGCCCTGCCTCGATCGGTCCGCGTCGAACACTCAGTAGGCGCGGTGGTATACCGTCCGGCTTCGTGACTTCGACACGTAGTGGCCGGCCGCGCAGCCCGCCGCCGCGCCCGCGACCCCGTGATGCGCGAAGTGGCCCGCGATGCCTCCCACGATGGCGCCCGTGATGCAGCCCGCCTGGGCCGATGCCACCGAACCCATCAGCGAAATCGCCGTGACGGCGACGAAAATCATACGCATATCGAAACTCCCTGGCTTGCAACCCCGCCCTTGAACGCGCGAGATCGTCGATCCGTTCGTCCGAGACCGACAGGACTTGCATCGTCCTTGCACGATCCTTTACGGGCCTCCCACCAGACGCGAGAGCGTGGCATCGCCCGACTTGTCCGGAAAACCCTGGGGGCCTAGAACGAATCGAGATCTTGGAGGACGTCATGAGCCAGAATTCGAACGGGTCCGCCGGGGCCCGCAAGCTGCGCTCGCAGCAGTGGTTCGACAATCCCGAGAACCCCGGCATGACGGCGCTCTACATCGAACGCTACCTGAATTTCGGCCTGACGGCCGGCGAACTCCGCTCCGGCAAGCCCATCATTGGCATCGCCCAGACCGGAAGCGACCTCAGCCCCTGCAACCGACACCACATCGAACTGGCCAAGCGCGTGCGCGACGGCATCCTGGCCATGGGCGGCGTACCGATGGAATTCCCGGTCCATCCGATCCAGGAGACCGGCAAGCGGCCCACGGCCGCGCTCGACCGCAACCTCGCTTATCTCGGCCTCGTCGAGACGCTCTACGGCTACCCGCTCGACGGCGTGGTGCTGACCACGGGCTGCGACAAGACCACCCCGGCCTGCATCATGGCGGCCGCCACCGTCAACATCCCGGCCATTGTGCTGTGCGGCGGGCCGATGCTCAACGGCTGGCACAACGGCGAGCGTACGGGCTCCGGCACCATCGTGTGGAAGAGCCGCGAGGAGATGGCGGCCGGCCACATCGACTACGAGGAGTTCATGGAGATCGTAACCTCCTCGGCCCCTTCGGTCGGCCACTGCAACACCATGGGCACGGCCTCGACCATGAACGCCCTCGCCGAAGCGCTCGGCATGACGCTGCCGGGCTGCGCCGCGATCCCCGCGCCCTACCGCGAACGCGGCCAGATCGCCTACGAGACCGGCAAGCGCATCGTCGGCATGGTGCACGAGGACCTGAAACCCTCCGACATCATCACGCGCGAGGCGCTCGAGAACGCCATCGTGGTCAACAGCGCGATCGGCGGCTCGACCAATGCCACGATCCACATCAACGCCATCGCGCGCCACATCGGCGTGCCGCTCGCCATCGAGGACTGGGAGACCGTGGGCCACAAGGTCCCTCTGCTGGTCAACATGCAGCCTGCCGGCAAATATCTCGGTGAGGAGTTCCACCGGGCCGGCGGCGTGCCGGCCGTGGTCAAGGAGCTGATGAAGAAGAAGCTCGTCCACGAGGAGGCCATGACGGCCAACGGCCAGACCTTCGGCCACAACAACAGCTTCGTCGCGACCCGTGACCCCGACGTCATCGCGCCGATCGAGACACCATTGCGCGAGGACGCCGGCTTCATCGTGCTGCGCGGCAACCTGTTCGACAATGCCGTCATGAAGACCAGCGTGATCTCGACGGAGTTCGCCGATCGCTACCTATCCGATCCGAAGGACCCCGGCGCCTTCGAGGGCCGCGCCATCGTGTTCGAGGGGCCCGAGGACTACCACCACCGCATCGACGATCCCGCGCTCGACATCGACGAGCACTGCATGCTGTTCATCCGCGGCACGGGGCCGATCGGTTATCCGGGCGGCGCCGAGGTCGTGAACATGCAGCCCCCGGCGGCACTCATCAAACGCGGCATCCACGCGCTGCCCTGCATCGGGGATGGGCGCCAGTCCGGCACCTCCGCCTCCCCCTCGATCCTCAACGCGTCACCCGAAGCGGCAGCGGGCGGCGGCCTCGCCATCCTGCGCACCGGCGACCGCGTCCGTATCGACCTCCACCGCCGCACGGCCGACATGCTGGTGCCGGCGGGCGAGTTGAACGAACGGCGGGCCGCATTGCAGGGGCAAGGCGGGTTCCCCTATGCCGGCAACCAGACGCCCTGGCAGGAGATCCAGCGCTCCATGGTGGACCAGTTCGACGAAGGCATGGTGCTGAAGCCGGCCGTCAAATACCAGCGCGTCGCCCAGACCATGGGCGTGCCGCGCGACAACCATTGAGGGGCCGAGAAGTCGGGACACCGTCGTCACGATGTCCGACGCGAGCGGGCGCACTGTCGTCCCTCCTGTGGACGACATCAAGCGAGGTCCGGCGCGCGACCGAGCGGCAGGACACCAAGCAATGAGCATGAACTTGATTGTGACAAGCGAATGAAGGAAGGCGGTTGGACGCTCAATTATCAGGGTTTCTCTGCAATGACATTCACTCACCCGCTCGCTCGTGACGCCAAGGTTTGGTCGACCGCGGGAACCAAGGGGAAGGCAAGGCGCCTACTCGTCATCGTCACTCGGCTCATCCTGGACAAAGAAGACGAGCGATACAAGCCGAAGCACATTGAACGCCTGTCTGTCGCGGCGAAAGAGTGGGTCGAGGCTGATGAAACCGGCATCAACGATTTCATGCTCATCAACAGACCCAAGAAGTGGGTCGGTGACAAAGATTGACCGCCGGAGCGCTTCGAGGACCGCGCGGCCTCAGAATATGCGGCTGAATACCAAGTATAGCGTGCCCGACAGCAAGATGGCGCAGGGCAGCGTCAGCACCCAGGCCATGACGATGTTGCGGATGGTCTCCGTCTGCACGCCCGAGCCGTTGGCCGCCATGGTCCCGGCGACGCCGGACGACAGCACGTGGGTGGTGGACACCGGCAGGCCGTACTGGTCGGCCGCCAGAATCGTCGCCATGGCGACGAGTTCGGCCGAGGCGCCCTGGCCGTAATTGAGGTGCGTCTTGCCGATCTTTTCGCCCACCGTGACGACGATGCGCTTCCAGCCGATCATGGTGCCGAGGCCGAGCGCCAGCGCTACCACGATCTTGACCCAGGTCGGGATGAACTTGGTCGAGGTATCCAGGTTCGATCTGTATTTGGCCAGCACCTTGCCGTCTTCCGAGCTGAGTTCGTTGTCCTGCACCTTCGGCAGCGTGCGCAGGGCTTCCGAGACCAGGTACATGTCGTTCCGGGTATTGCGGACCTTGTCGGCCGGAACGGCGGCGAGCGAGCCGTAGCCGTGCACCTGGGCGACGATGTCGCGCATCAGCATGGCGAGGGCCGGGTAGACGCCGCCCTCGAGTTTCCTGTCGCGAACGAAGCCGATCACCGTGGGCCGCGGGTCGCCGGTGATGGCGTAGCCGGCCGCCTTGGAATCGATGATCTTCGATGCCGCCGCGGAAGTCTGCTCGAACTGCGGGAGGAAGCTGTCCGGCACGGCGCGGTTCAGCGCGTAGGTGGTGGGCACCGTGCCGATCAGGATCAGCATGATGAGCCCCATGCCTTTCTGGCCATCGTTCGAGCCATGCGCGAAGGACACGCCCGTGCAGGTGAAGATCAGCAGTGCCCGCACCCACATCGGCGGCGCCTGGCCCGGCTTGGGCTCGGCATAGAGTTCCGGCTTCCTGACCAGGAATTTCATCACAAGGAGGAGCAGGCCCGAGAACACGAAGCCAACGATCGGCGAGATCAGAAGCGCTTCGCCGATGGTGACGGCCTGACCCCAGTCGACGCCCGACGTGCCATTGCGGCCGTTGAGCAGCGCGTTGGCGACTCCGACGCCGATGATGGAGCCGATCAGCGTGTGCGAACTCGACGCTGGCAGGCCGAGCCACCAAGTGCCGAGGTTCCAGACGATGGCGGCGATCAGCAGCGCGAACACCATGGCGAAGCCGGCATTCGAGCTGACCTGAAGGATCAGTTCGACCGGCAGCAGCGACACGATGCCGAACGCCACCGCGCCCGTCGAGGTCAGCACGCCGAGGAAGTTCCAGCACCCCGACCACACGACCGCGTAATTCGGGATCAGCGCATGGGTGTAGATGACGGTCGCGACGGCGTTGGCGGTGTCGTGAAAGCCGTTCACGAACTCGAAGGCCAATGCAACGACCAGCGCCACGGCGAGCAACAGGTAGACGAGGACCGATTGCCCCTGCTGGCCGGTGATCGAAACGTCGTGCCACACGTTCCCAGCCGCGAAGGCGAGCCCTACCGCGGCGAATACCAGGACGCCCATCAGGGTGTGCCGGCTCTTGGGATCGTTGAGTTTCGGACGCTCGCCCGCCGGTCTCGTTCTGGGGACGGCTGAAGTGCTGGACATGGCTGCTCTTCGGTAACGGTTCGTCACCGACTAGCGGTCATCCATAACGGTTTCGTGAATTGCGACCCGCCCCCCGGCACGCTCTTGCATCCCAAGCGCGCCCGGAGCCCGGTCAGTCGGGCGTGGCGGGGGCGGTGTAGCGCCCCTCGATGGCGGCGCGCATGAGCCTACGATCCTCGTCGATCGAGAGGTCGTGGTTGGCGGCGAAGTTGGCGACCTCGTCGGCGAGGTCATCATCCTTGATGGACGTGCGGATCCAGGTCTCGAAGTCGCCATTGCGCAGGTGGAACAAGTAGGTGTCGCGGTCGACCCCGTCGCCGACCTGGAGGAACATGGACAGGTTCTGGGCGCGGATCCTCATGGCGCCGTCCGGGCCGCGGAAGAAGAAGCTGCGATCCTCCCCCAGGGTCCCATCCGCATATTTGCGCGTGTGCCGCTTGACCGCGCCCTTGGGCTTGTTCACGGCGATCAGGGCGGGCGGCGCGTCGGTGCGACACTCCCAATAGACGGCTTCGCCGACCTCCGGCCCGCGGTCGGGCAGCGGGGGGCAGGGCCGGCCAAGCGCGCGGCTCAGCACGTCGATCAGGCCGAGGCTGTCGCGACCGATGATCAGCACGGTGCCGAGGCTCTGCAGAGTCCCGGTCGCCAGCGTGTCGGGATGGACCGTGATGAAGATCGAGGGCATCTGGCCGTCGAGATTGACCCCGTCGCCAGCATCCCGCCCGCGTGGCAGGACGTGGTGCGCCTCGTCGACCAGAACCCAGTGGGGCCGACCATATTTGGCGCGGATGTCCAGCACTGCCGGGAACAGGCTCGCCAGCACGTCGGGCCGCTCCTCGACGTTCGACCCGAGCAGGTTGACGATCACGTTGGTGCCGAGCTTGCGCACCGCATCCAGCACCGGCTCGGGCGTGACGGGCGTGTTGGCGTCCCCGAACGTCACCGCGTCGGCGAAGTTGCCGTAATCCCCCTCGGGATCGAACAGGCAGAGCTGGAACTTCGAAGCTGCCAACTGCTCCAGGATCGCGGTCGCGAGCGTCGACTTGCCGCCGCCCGACGTGCCCGTGATCAGCACGCTGCCACGGTCCGGCCGGAGCATCACCTCCCGCCTGTCGCCGAGCGTCGTGCCGATCGGCACGGAATGGCGGACGACCGCGGCGTCGAGCAGGCGGGATTCGCCGTCGATCCAGGTCTCGATCGCCTCCGCGACCCCGGCCCCGCGGAACGCCTCCGTCACCACGTCGGCCGCGGCCTTCACGGCCGGGAGCGCGTTGCCGACCGCGACGGCACAGCCGCAGGTCCGCATGAAGGCGAGGTCGTTCTCGGCGTCGCCCGTGGCCACGACGTTGTGGGCCGAGAGGCCGAGGTCCTCGAGCGCCGCCTCGAGGCCCGACGCCTTGTTGATGCCGTTCGGCAAAACCATCACGGCCCCCTTGTTGAAGATGATCTGCAGGTCGAGCCCCAGCGTGCGAATGGCCTCCAGAACCGCGATCTCGTTGGGCTCCCAGGTCGCCACGATGACGCGACCGACCGATAGAGGCTCCATGCCGAGCGCCTTCAGATGCGCCACGAAAGGTTCGGGCGGCGGCGGCCCGAGGGGACGCTGCTCCTTGGTGGCGGGCGTGTAGAGCAGGGCGCCGTTCTCCGCCACGACCCGGTCGAAGAGGTCGAGCCGCGGGCAGACGCGTTCGAGGTCGGGCAGTTCCCGGCCCGTCACCATCACGAGCCGCCGGCCCGTCCGCTTCAGCCGTTCCAGCGCCGCCAGTGTGTCGTCGTCGACGACCCCGTCATGGGCGATCGTGCCGTCGTAGTCGGTGGCAAGCGCACGGAAGTAATGCATGTCTTTGCCCGCCCTTTGGCTGCGGTAGCTCGTCCGCGGAAAGCTCCGGCAACCGTCTCAAAGGCGGTGACGGTAGGTTCACCTCGCGACGGTCGCGTGACACGGGCTGCCGGGCGGCGAGGTCCCGATCGGCGTCGGGCAGGTGCATGAGGCGGACATCCGTTGGTCGCCACCACGACGTCGGGCTGTCCTCGGTGGAACGGGTTCAGGCCGTCGCGGTCCGTCAAGGTCGGATCTCAGCGTGGTGCAACCGGCACCATGAGGCCGCCCTTGGTCCAGAGCGCGTTGATGCCGCGCGGCAGGTCCATGGCCGTGCCTGGCCCGACGTCGCGATCGTAGATCTCGCCGTAGTTCCCGACCGCCGCGATCGCGCGCTCGGCCCAGCCGCGGTCGATCACCTTCTCGTCGACGCCCGGCACCAGCCCACCGAGCACCCGCAGCAAGGGATCCTCGGTGGTTCGCAACACCGCGGCATCGGCCCTCCCGACGCCGGCGGCTTCGGCCATCAGGAGCGCGTTCATCGTGGCGTCCACCACCGCGGCCCATTGCGGGTCCCCGTCCGGCAGCGCCGGGGCCATCGGTTCGATCGACAGGCGGTCGGGCAGGACGACAAAGTCGTCAACCACTCCGTGGAAGCCGGACCTCGTATCGGCCAGGCGAGACACGCTGGAGACGATCGCGTCGCAATGGTTCCTCAGCAGGGCGACGTTCATCTCCCCGTCCTCCTCGAAGGGGAACGGCAGGACCTTGACGCCCCGCTTGGACGCCTGGCTGTCGAGGACATCCTCAGCCCGCGTACCGCCGATGAAGCACGCCGACTTTCCGGCGAGGTCGGCAAACGAAGCGATGCCGCCGCCTCGGCGCACCAGCAGACCTTCCGCGTCGAAGAACGTCGGGCGACCGAACCTGAGGCCGTGGGCGATCTCCGCAGACGCGGCGGGCGACGCCCCGAACAGGAGGTCGATGCTGCCGGCCGCGATGGCGTCGAACCCGTGCCGCTCGTCCGGATAGGCCTGGATCTTGACGGTGCCGCCATCGCCCGCGACGGCAGCCGCCACGGCGTGGCAGAGGTCCGCACCGAGGCTGACGAGCGACCCGTGCACATCGGCCTTGCCGTAGTCCTCGGGTACGGCCAGCACGCCGCAGTTGAGGGATTTTACGGCCTTGACGCGGTCGAGCACAGGCGCCGCCGCTGCCGGGATGACGTGGCCGAAGACCACGACCCCGGCGCACAGCCAGTAGGTCAACATACGTCGGTGCCACCGCAACGCCATGCTCGGCGTCCCCTCAGCCCTCCGTGCCCATCAAGGTGTCCAAGTCCCCGACGTCGGAGTTCCCGGCGTGGTGCCAGGGCGCGGGTTGAAATCGGCCGGGGGCGGGTCGGTGAGCGTCCCGTTGACGTAGTCCGTAGGAGTGACGCCGACGGTCTTGCAGCCGAGACCGCCGTAGTGCGGGAGCGAGGTGACCTGCCCCGGCGGGATCATCGCGAGGGACGCGGGAAGCGGCGGCTGCATCCCGAGCAGGCGGCTGTTGTCGAAGGCGATCGTGAGGTCGCCGATGCCCCCAACCTTGTGGTCGGCCGGCCCCAGGTTGTTCTGCCCGAGGGTCTCTTTGCCGATCCGGCGGCCCCGCACCTCGTCGGGGAGGTCGGCCAGCGGGACGAGGTTGAAGAGGCGGTCGACGAACTTGATGACCGAGCTGTGTTCGGAATACTGGTCCACGATGACGTGCGACTTGCCATAGGGCGAGATCACGATGGTCGGGATGCGCGGCCCTCCGGCCAGCGGATTGCCTTCCGGATCCAACGAGCGGATATGCGAGATGCCATGGTCGTAGAGACCATCCGTCTCGTCATAGGTGATGATAATGGCGCTGTCCTTCCAATAAGGGCTCTGCGCGATGGCGTTGACCTCATCGGCCACGAGGGCCTCGGAGATCTGGGCGTCCGAGTAACCCGGATGGTCGTCGTTGCCCTGGAAGGCCTTCTGCACCGCGGGGTTCTTGTCCACGGGGACGAGGAAATCGTTGTTGTTGTAGCCGCCGCGGAGGTAGAAGACGCCGCCCTGCTGGGGCAGCGATCTGGCCTCGATCGAGGTGAAGAAGTCGCCGTTACCGTGGAGGTGGAGCACCTCCTTGGTGTTGTCGGCGATGTAGCCGAAATACTGCGGCCCGTTGTGATGCGTGATGTAGCCCGAGTGCGACGCCGGCTGGTTCCCGTCGCTCGGCTCCTGGTCGAAGCCTTGCTGGTACCAGCCCCACTGCACCTGCTTCAGGTTCTTCGACGCGATCGTGGCGATGTCGTTCTGGACGTCGGCGAGGTCGACCGCCGGGTTCTGGTCGGCCTTGACGATGTTGGTGACTTGGGGCCCCATGAACGACAGCGGCAGGGTCGCGTAGGTCTGGTTGAAGGTCGGCTTGGCCGCGTTCTCGTTGCCGAACGTGATGGCCGGATGGGTCGGATCGAGGTTCGACCCGCCGTAGGGCGGCGGGTCGGCCACCACGGGTTCGCCGCCCGACGCAACGACGGCCGGATCGGACGTGTTGCTGCTGGCCTGGTTCTGGTGGAGGGCCCATTGCGTCTCGCCCGACTGGCCCGCGATCATGGCGATGGCATTGGGGGTGGACGGACCGAGCGTGGTCTGGTGGAAATTGTCGAACATCGCAAACCGGTCGGCATATTGCCAGAGGAACGGGATGGTGTCGCAGTCGATGTGGCTAACAACCAGCTCGGCGCGCTGCTTCTGCACGAGCGTCGGGTTGGTCGGAGCCGGCAGGCCCGTGGCGAGCGAGACGATCTGGCCTGCGGCGTTGGTGGTCAGGCCTTCCGCATTCAGCGCGTAACGGTCGTTCCGCGTCACGCCGGTCGCGGGGTCGACGTCGATGTCGTTCACGTAACCGGTGTGGCTGTGGTCGACCGAGTCCGTATCGGCGGGATAGAGCGGCACCGTCGCGCCGTTCACGGCCGTCACCGTCGACGTGATGAGGAAGGGCGAGATGCTGCCACTTGAGCCGTCCGTGTTGACGATGGGCTGGCTGATGCCCGGCTTCGGCGTGTTCTTGGGGAAGTACAGGCCCTCGGTGCCCGGGTACGTGCCAAAATAATGCTCGTAGGACCGGTTCTCCTGGTACAGGACGAAGACGTACTTCACCTTCTGTTGTATGAGGGCGAGTTGCGCTTCCGACGAGAGTTGCGGCTCGAGCGCGAGCTCCGTCGCCAGACTCATGGTGAGGTTCGAACTCTTGGGCTGACCGTGGACGCCGGCAGTCTGGGCCATGGCGGCCTGACCTTGCACCATCCCGATGACGGCCAGCATGGCGCTCGAGGAACGAAGGCGGTGGTTCAGCGTCATGAGAGGGTTCCTGGCCGACATGGCGGCCTGTGCCGCGTCACTCGGACGCTCTTTAAGCGCAGCAACATCACAGTTTTGTAACATTCGTGAGCCGCGAGGCGTCGTGCGAAGGGCCGGTGCTGGAATTGGCCGTGCACCCGGGTCGGCGCGGGAAGGTGCAGTCCTGAGCAGCCTCGCGTCGCCAAAGCTTCGATTGATCCGCAATCCGGCCCGATCGCGGCCGCCCGATCCTAGATCGCCACCTCACGGCCGAGTTCCACGGTGCAATCCTGCGGCAGGCGCAGGAAATCGCCCACGTGGGTCGCATTGCGCTCGAGGGCAGCGTAGATGGCTTCCTGCCAGCGCGGCAGACCTTGCCCGTCATCGCGGGGGATGATGGTCGAGTGGCCCACAAAATAGGTGACATCGCCCATATCGGCCCCGCAACCATGCTGTTTCATGCCGTCGATCACGGCCGGGATGTCGGGACGCTCCATGAAGCCGAAGGTCGCACGGGCCCGCCAGAAGTGCGGCGCCAGTTCCTTGACGCTCAGACGCTCGTTCCCGTCGGTCCAGGGCGTGGCCGAGGTGGTGATGGTCAGCACGACGAGGTCGGCGTGCAGTGCGCGGTTATGCGCGAGATGCCACAGGAGCACGGAAGGCACGTCGAGATCCTGGCGTGTCAGGAACACCGCCGTTCCAGGGACGCGGGGGGTCTGCTGGGCGACTGTCCGCGCCGTGAAGCCCTCCACCGGTATGAGGTTCTCGGCCAGGCGGGCCTCAACGGCCTTGGCACCGTGGTGCCAGATCCACATCACCCCATAGATCGCCGCCGCCAGCAGCAGGGGCACGTAACCGCCATCCACGACCTTGACCAGATTGGCCGAGAAGAATGCTGCGTCCACGACCATGAACAGGGCAGCCACGGCACCCGCCGCCGCGACGCTCCAGTTCCACACCTCGCGCATGGCAATGAACAGCAGCACGGACGTCATCAGCATGGTGAGCGACACCGCGATGCCGTAGGCGCTGGCGAGGTGATCGGACTTGCGAAAGCCGAGCGCCAGGGCGACCGTGACGATCATCAGTAGCCAGTTCACGCTGGCGACGTAGATCTGCCCATAGCCCTCGGACGAGGTCTGCTTGACAGCCAACCGCGGCAGCCAGCCGAGTTGGATCGCCTGGCGCGTCATCGAGAAGGCGCCCGTGATGATCGACTGGCTGGCGATGATGGTGGCCAGCGTCGCCAGCAGCACCATGGGGATCAGGAACCACCCGGGGCAGAGCCGGAAGAAGATGTTGCCTCCGGTGGGCGCCCCGTCCAGCACGATGGCGGCCTGGCCGGCATAGTTGAGGATAAGGCAGGGGAACACGATCCCGAGCCAGGACAGCCGGATCGGCTTGGGGCCGAAATGCCCCATGTCGGCGTAGAGCGCTTCGGCTCCCGTGACGCACAGGAACACGCCGCCGAGCACCAGGAACGCCGTGAAGCCGCCCGAAGCAATGAAGCGAAGGCCGTAGAGCGGGTTCACGGCGACGAACACGGATGGATTGTGCCAGATGCCGGTCAGCCCGAGAACCGCGAGCGCCAGGAACCAGAGACTCATCACGGGACCGAAGGCCTTGCCGATGCGCTCGGTCCCGAGCGGCTGGATGGCGAACAGGCCGATGAGGATCACGACGGTCGTGGGCAGCACGTAAGGCTGGAACGCGGGTGTGACCATGTTCAGGCCTTCCAGCGCGGACAGCACCGAGATCGCCGGGGTCACTGCGCCGTCGCCGTAGATGAGCGCGGCTCCGAACAGGCCCAACGCGATGATCAGGGGGCGGTGCTTCTTGATCCCGACTAGCGACATCAGCGCCAGGATGCCGCCCTCGCCGTCGTTGTCGAGGCTCATCGCCACAGTGACGTACTTCACCGTCGTGATGATCATCAAGGTCCAGAGGAGGAGGCTCAGGATGCCGAGCACGGTGGCGGGATCCGGCTTTCCCCCGGCCAGATCGAGCACGGTCTTCAGGGTATAGAGCGGGCTCGTGCCGATGTCGCCGAAGACGACGCCGAGGGCCGCGAGCCCCAGGCCGACGACGCTCCCCTTGGGGTGGCCGTGGATCGCGCCCGAGGCGCGGCTGTTGGCTGAAACGTCGGGGCTGGCCGGGGCAACTGGCTGATCGACGGTCGCTGGGCTAGGCACGCTTCGTCCTCCGGCGCGAGTGCGCGCCGGAGAGATGGACGAAAGCCGTCGTTTTGCCAATCATGGTGACGACGGCGGCTGCCGCTCGATTGCAGCCGCTCCAGTCGCATGGGAACGCGGCAAGTCTGCACGGCGCCTTCGTCTCGGCGCCGGTCTGAACGACGCGATCGTCGTGATGCCGGGCGGTCCACAGCCTGCGGCTGACGACCCCATGACCCGAGGGGCTTGACCGTGAGAGGGCGAGCGCCACGAAGCTGCCGCTCGGGTAGCGATCCAGATAGGCCCGCAGTTCAGTTTCACTGGCGCTGTCCTTTGCCTGCCTCTCAGACGGCAAGGCGCGGACCGTCACCCCGCCCATCGGGCTCTGCCAAGTGGTCGAGGACTTTCTGAGCTGGGGCAGCTGTGCCTCTTGGGTCTTGGTTCTGTTGCGGCAGCTCGGCTGGGACGCGTAAGGTGAACGTGGTGCCCCGACCTTCCTCGCTGACGACCGTGACGTCACCCCCGAGCAGGCGGCTGAAGGCACGGCTGAGCGCCAGTCCCAAACCCGTGCCGCCAAACCTGCGGGTGGTGCTCTCGTCGGCCTGAGTGAAACGTTGGAACAGGCGTTGCAATTGGTCGGGCGTCATGCCGATACCAGTGTCCTCCACCACGAAGGCAAGCCAATCGAGGCCTTCATCCGTCTCCCGCCGAACACGCAGGACGATGCGGCCGTTTTCGGTGAACTTGGCGGCGTTGCTGAGCAGGTTGAATACGCACTGACGCAGCTTGACCACGTCCGAATGCATGGCGCCAAGGTCGTCCGCGAGGTCCAGCACCAGCGTGTTCGATTTCTGGCGCACTAGCGCGTCGACCGTGGCAACCGCATCGCGAGCGAAGCACGCAATGTCGAAATCCTCGGCACAGGTCTCCATCCTGTCAGCCTCGATTTTCGACAGGTCGAGCACGTCGTTGATGAGGCTGAGCAGGTGCCGGGCGTTGCCCTCGATCTTGTGCATGTCGGAGGCGAGACCGCCAGCGTCGGCGCCGTCGGCCATCTCCTCTTGGAGCATCTCGCTGTAGCCGATGATCGCCGACAGGGGCGTCCGCAGCTCGTGGCTCATGTTGGCGAGGAACTGACTCTTGGCTTGGTTCGCCTGCTCCGCCGCGTCGCGGGCATCTTTGAGGGCTGTCTCGAACTCCCGCCGCTTGGTTATGTCCTCGTGCACCCCCACCCACTCGCGCGTAGTCCCGTCCCTGTTCAAGATTGGAACCGCACGGACGGAGAATATCCTATGAACCCCGTCCTGCCGCCATGCCCTGTGCTCGACCTCGAAGGCAAGCTGTCTGGAAACGGCCTCGCCCCACGCTTTCCTGGTAGGCTCCACGTCCTCGGGATGGATGGCGTTGATCCAGCCATGACCTTGGTACTCCACCAATGTCTGACCACTGAACCGGCGCCAATCAGGCTGCGGTCCGCACATCTCGCCTTGGGCGTCAGCCGTCCAGATGATGTCGCCTACGGCCTCGGCGGCGGCGCGGAAACGTTCCTGGCTGGCATGCAAGTCACGCTGGATGCGCTGCTGGTCGAGCGCAGAAGCGAACATGCCCAGGAACAGGATCGCGAAGGTCGCCCCGGCCACGTAGAGGGCCAGGTTCTGCTGCCCGAGCCCGACCGCAGCACCGTCGTATCCATCGGGGTGGACGGCGCGCATCGCCTCGGTGAACGTCGCGGCCTTCATGCCGGTGTAGTGCATCCCAGCGACCGCCAAGCCCATCAACCCCGCGGCGAGTGATTTCTGCCAGACGTTGTTCTCGCGAAACGTCAACCACAACGCCGCCGTCGCGGCAGTGACGGCGATCAGCACCGAGAGGGCAACCACGGGCGGGCTGTAAGCGAGGTTGCCCGGGGTGCGCATCGCGGCCATGCCGACGTAGTGCATGGCGGCGACCGCCATGCCCATCAAAGGGCCGCTCAGCAGCACGTCCGCGGCGCGCGCGTTCCGACGACCGACCCAGGCGAAGGCCGCCCCGGTTCCACCGACCGCGATGACGAAAGACAGCACGGTTAGACCGGCCTCGTAGGCGACCGGCAACGCCATCTCGAAGGCCAGCATGCCGACGAAATGCATCGACCAGATGCCCCCTCCCATGGCGAGCGAGGCCGCACAGATCCAAGCCCAACGGGACCCTGGCGCGGCGCCGCGCACGCGCGCGCCGAGGTCCAGGGCAGTGTGGGAGGCGAGCACCGCGATGGCGATGGATAGGACCACCAAGGTGGCGTTGTATCCCGTGTGGACCATCAGCCGATCGAGCTCCGTAGTGGTGCGCATCGGGATCTCTGTAGGGTGGTCCCAGGGCTCCGGGGCGCCGCACCCAGGGAACACATCGAGCGAGCGCGCGAGATCATTCGTTCGCCATGGAGAGGAGACTCATCTTCGTTCGGTTCACATGAGGGCACCGGCCATTGCCCACTCCCGCAACGTCAGCGGAAAGAGCCAGACCGGCAAGCTCTGTTTCTCGGAGACGGTTCGGCAACGATCCCGCGGCAGTTGATCGAGACACGGGTCTGGGGCGCGCAGATCGAAAGAATGCCTTCGGGATGGCGCGCCCATTTCGGCCATCCCATCCTCATGGACGGAGGACATCGAGCGATGAAGCAGCTAAGCGGGACGCGACAACGTCAAACACTGCGTGAAGGCCCAGCATGACCGGCTCAGCCCGATCTGCCCGATGTCCTTCGTGCCTGAACTCGCCTCGGCGAAGTTCAATGCCGGGGTCGCGCCAGCGACCTCCTTAGCCTGGACCACCGGCGATCGATGACGAGGCGGCTGAGTTGCACCCGATCTCGGCCGGACAGTTTGGCATAGCTCCCGGCACCTCGGTGTTTCGAGCCTGCATCGCCCGACGAAGGATTGCGAAAGATCCTCCGCCAGGACGTGACTTTAGCCGGAGGTGAGCACCACAGGGAGTCCGGGGTGGCGCCGGATTTCCTGCCTGAGCCGTACTAGGGTCAGCTCCAGAAGCTCGTTTTTGATTTTCTCCCAAGCGGGACACCTAATACGCAATTTCGAGACGCCGGGCAGGAGCCAGCCTTTCGCATCTCGGCGCTGAGCCGATTCGTAAAGGACGTTCAACCCGCGCGTTCGGCGAACCGGGTGCGGGCGGCCTGGAAGGACCGCACCTCGGTGATGACCCAGGTGAACAACGGTGCGATCTGGTTCAGCAGGTCTTTCCCGAGATCCGTGAGCGCGTATTCAACGCGTGGCGGCACCTGTGGGTAGAGCGTCCGAGTGATGAAGCCGTCGCATTCGAGCTGTCGCAGCGTCCGGGTGAGCACCTTTTGGCTGATGCCCTCTACGGCTTCCAGCACGCGCGCGAAACGCATCGGACCATCGGCCTGCCCGAGAACGTGCATGACCCACAGCGCCCACTTGCTGCAGAGGCGATCGAGAACGTCGCGCGCCAACGACTTATGATCGTCCGACAGAGGGACTTCCTGTGTTGCTCTGCATCCATGGACCGGCGGCTTGGTATCCTGAGTGTCAGTATGGATCATGGAGGTACCTTCTTTCCGATCGGTATCGCAAGCTTTAGCTCTGTGCCAATCAAGGGGAATGGCATGAGCGAGAGCGACAAGCACCACGACTGTACGGGGCACGACATCCCGAGCCAATCCGGTCGGGTGGCAGTCGTGACCGGAGCCAATTCCGGGTTAGGCTACGAGACTGCGCTCGCGCTCGCGGCGGCCGGGGGCGAAGTGGTGGTTGCAGCACGCAACGCCGAAAAGGGCCAACGTGCAGTCGAGCGCATTCGAGCCGCTCACCCCCGAGCGTCCGTCCTGTTCGAAGCACTCGACCTCGCCAGTCTCGACTCGGTGGCGGACTTTGCCGGCCGGATGACCGCCCGTGGGGGGCGCGTCGATCTCCTCGTCAACAATGCCGGCCTCGCCGCGCCCCCGCGGCGCATGACGACCACCGACGGGTTCGAACTTCAGTTCGGCACAAACTACCTGGGTCACTTCGCCCTTACGGCGCGACTGCTGCCGTTGCTGTTCGGTGCAAGAGAACCACGTGTCGTTACCGTGAGCAGCGTGGTGCACAAGGGCGGCCATATCGATTTCGAGGACCTGCAATATGAACGGCGCCGCTATTCTCCCGCCAACGCGTATCGTCAATCGAAGCTGGCCAACTTATTGTTCGCGTTCGAGCTGCAGCAACGCAGCGAAAAGGGCGGCTGGGGCCTGATGAGCGTTGCAGCCCACCCCGGCATGGCCCGAACCGAGCTGGTCGCGAATGGACCAGGGTTGAACAGCTTGTCCGGACGATTGTTTTCGATCGCGGTGAAGCCGTTCTTCACGCAGTCTGTCGCCGACGGCGCCTTGCCGATCCTCTTCGCCGCAACCTCGCCCGCAGCCATGAAGGGCGGATATTACGGGCCATCACGCTTGTTCGAATTCGTGGGCCCGCCAACCATAGCCAAGGTGGCCAAGCGCGCTCGAGACGTCGAAGTTGGCCGCAAGCTCTGGGACGTTTCCGAGGCGCTGGTCGGCATCGGCTTCGATCAGGCAGCATCGGGCCACGGGCAGCATAGATGAAGCGATGTCGGGTAGCTCCGGGTCTCGGCGCGTCGTCGATCAGAAGCGCTCGTCAACCTTGTCCTGGCTCGTGAGCCAAAGTGCCCTCCATGCTCAGGATCGAGGGCGTAGGCGCCTACGCCGAAGCCGGACCAGGGGTCATCGGCCAGCGACGTGTTGCGCGACGTCCCGATAGAGCAATGCGAGTTCGTCGGTCTGTTCCGACGCCATCCGGGGGAAGAACGGCAGGGCGGGCGAACCGCGATAGGTGTCCGGATCTGCATCGATCCGTTGCAACACCTCGGTCAGGGCGCGCGCGTCTTTCACGTCGATCACGTAACCGTTCTCGCCCGCCACCACGTCCTCGCCGATGGCGCCGAGATCGCTGACCACCACCCAAAGCCCCATCGCCAGGGCTTCGCGGGACACGAGGCCGTGACTTTCCGGCCAGATCGAGGGGGCCACAAGCACGTCGAGGGTGCCGTAGAGCTCCGCCATCCGGTCTTGATCCACGCCGCCGCGGATCAGCACGGGCGTCGTGCCCCAGGTGAGGCGGCGCTCGAAGCCCGGCGGCTCGGCATGGTCGACCACGACGGCTTCGAGATGGTCGAAGCCTCGTGCCGTCAAGGCGATCTCCAGCAAATGGGCGCCCTTGTGACGGGACCTACCCCCGATGTGCCCGATGCGGACCCGGCCTGCCCCGGACGGCCGGCGCCGTTCGACCCTCTCCAGGAACGCGGGCGAGAGTCCGTTCGACACGGTGCGGACGTTCGGAAAACCGGCGGCGCGATAGATCGCGGCGAAGCTTTCCGATACCGCCGTCACGGCCGCGGCCCCTCCGAGCTGGTCGGCGAGGAACCGCTTGCGATCGACAGCCGCGAGGCGGGGCTCGAGCTCGGCAAGGCGCTTCGATAAGTCCTCCGGGTCGGGCGGGGGCGCGGGCGCTTGCGGGTCATCGAGCCCCGCTTCCCGCGCGAGCCGTCGGAGCGGCTTCGGTGGCGGGGGGGGCGCCGCCGAAGGCTCGCGCGGCGGTTCGGACAGGGCCCGCGCGGCCGGGAGCCGCAGCAGCATGTCCTCATCGATGAGGAACTGGTGAGGCGAGATCCACCACGCGTCATGGAGCATGACGACATAAGGGACTCGCGCCTGCCGGCAGGCTTCGACGACCGAGCCGGTCAGGAATTGGATGCAGTGGAATTGGACGAGGTCCGGCTTCCAGCTCCGCAACACGGCCTCGAAATGCTTGGCAGCGTCATCGTCCTGGTATTCGAACTCCACCGACGTATTGCGGGAGCATCGGAATACCGGGATCCCCCGATAGGAACCGATACGGGACGAGGGGTGGGGCGCGTCGAAATCGGTCGTGAACACGGCCAGCTCGAACTCGGCGCCATACCGGTCGAGGAGGTCGTCGACATTGTCACGCACTACCCGCGTCGCCCCGCCCGACGTCTGCGGCGGAAACAGCACGTGGGTGACGAGGATGCGGGTCCGCCGGCATGGTCCGGCGGCGGTGGCCGGCGCATCCTTGAGGATCTCGCCGAGCTGGGCCGCCGTGGCGGCGAGCGAATAGTCGGATAGGGCGCGTTCGCGCGCTCGCGCGCCCATCCGGCGCCGCAGGTCCGGGTCGTCGACGAGGCGGAACAGGGCTTGCCGCCATTCGGCGGGCGACTGGGCCAGGGCGGCATCGATGCCGTCGCGCACCACCTCCCGATAGCGGGCGCTCGCGCTGACCACCGACGGCACGCCCGACACGGCCGCTTCGAGCCATTTGATCTCGCTCTTGCAATCGTTCATCTCGCCCGGGACCAGGACGGCAAGGTTGAGGTCGACCTCCGATAGGAGCGCCCAATAGGCCGCGAGGTCGCTGCTGAAGCGGAACCGCAGGATACGGTCGGCGAAAGCCTCGAAAGCGCGATCGAGGTCGAGGTAGCCCATGACCACGAGCTTGACCCGGGGGCGCGAGGCCAGAAGGGCCACGAGCGCGGGGCCGACCGTCTCGTTGAAGTTGCGGTTATGGGCCTTGGAGCCGGACCCATAGAAGATGAACACATCGTCGTCGACGGTTCGCGGCGCCTGCGGGACGGCGTCGAGGAAGCGCTGGTTGCGGCTGTCGAGACCATTCGGGACCACGTGGCACCGGCGGCCCCTCGTGAGCGGCTCGACGTGGCGCACCAGCGGCGTCGTGGACGTGATTCCGGCGTCGCACAAGGTGATGGCGAAGCGGATCAACGCGGTCCCGTACAACAGCCCGACGTAGTCTTCGAAGGGGATCTGCTTTTCGTAGACGTCGAAAGCGTCCGGGTAGTGGTCGGGATCGAAGATCAGGTCGTCGATGTCGTAAAATATCGGCACCCCTAACGCCCTCGCGTGGACAAGGAGCTTGATGGTCGCCGGGAAGGCCGGCTCGCGATACACGATCAGCGCCCGCGCTCCGACGAGGGCCTCCCGGGCCACCTCGGCCTCCTGGCTGTCGAACAGGCGATAGGACAGGCCCAAGAGGTCGAGCTGCTGGCAACGCTGCTCGATGCGGTAATGGCGGCACTGCGGCAGGGCGTGGTTGGCGAACATCACGACGTGCCCGCCTGTGGCGGGTCCGACGAAGCCGGGCAGGTCATCCAGGGCTCGGACCGCTTCGGTGAGACGCGTCAACGTGCCTTCCATCAGGGCGTCGGCATCCTGGCGCCTGCTGGTTTGGTAAAGCGCCCAAACCCGCTCGGCGGAGTCGGCGAAGTCGCGACCGATCGTGTCCTGGAGAGCCTGTCGCCAGGGTCTGAAGCCCGCGCAACGATCTTTCGACTGCGCGAGCTTGTCGTAAGCCTCCTCGAAGCCTCCCCGCCGGGACGCGAGATTGATCAGGTTGCAGTAGACCCAAACGGACTTCTGACCGAGGCGGAGGGCAGCCCGCTCGTGGTGCTCGGCCGCCTCCCAGTCCTCGATCTCGGCATAGCGATCGGCCGTGACATGGTGGAGCGCGCCATTTGCGGGCTCCACCTCCAAAGCTCTTTCCAAGGCTTGCAGGGCCGGCTTCCGGCGCTTTCGCTCCCAAAGCACGTGCGAGATCGCCAGGAGAAAGGAAGCCTCGCCCGGGGCTCTAAGGGGAATGTCGGCAATTCGCTCCAAACCGCATTCGACGAAATGTTCGAGCGCGCGGATCCTCGTCCAGGAATCTCGGTCAGGACTCGGCAGCGCCGCAGTGTAGCCTTCCCAATCGAAGGCCTTCGGGTAGTCGGACAAGCCAAGAAGGTTGCCGACCGCTTCCCGTTCCGAGCCCGGACGCCCGGCCTTGAGTCCCTCGAACAGCCACTGCCGATAGGCCTCGGCAGGCTTGAGGCCAGCCGCCTCCGGAAACCGCGCCCGGTAGAAGGACGGGTCGAATTCGATCTCGAGGGCCGAGGGCGCGAGCGCGTCGATGCCGCGATCGAGAAAGGCCGCGACCGCCTGCTCCCGCGTCTCGATGGTCCCCGCCAGATCGGGTCTGAGCGCGCGGAAGTCGCCCGGCTTGAAAACGACGGTCCAATCGCGGGGCGGCACGCGCGCCTCGATCGTCGGACCCGACACTTGGCCCGGCCGCGACGCGAACTTGTAGGGCCGACCTTCGCTCCGTCCGAGGGTCAGGTAGTGCAGACCGGCCTCATAGACCTTGCCGCGCAAGAACTCCAGGTCGGCATTCGCGTCGATGTAGATGTCGGCGTTGAAATCTGCCGGGAACTGCCCGTATTCATCGGTGTCGAACCGGTAGATCCGACCCTCCGAAGCTCCGACGGCACGGTAATGTGCTTCGGCCCGGCGCGGATCGTCCCCGAGAGCCGCCAGATCCGGATTGAGGCCAAGGTAACGGGCAGCATCGAAGTCCGCCGGAAGCGGCCCTGCGTCACCTTCAAACGTGTAAGCCCGACCCTCCGATCGTCCGGAGGCGAGATAGTGTGCCTCGGCCTGACGCGGGTCGTCCCCGAGCGTTGCGAGATCCGGGTTGAGGGCGAAATAATGGGCGGCATCGAAGTCTGCCGGAAGCGGCCCTCCGTCACCTTCGGACGGTTGCAACGGGGTTTCTTCACGACTCACTAACAGACGTTCAACGCCTATACGCTTCCAGGCACGGTCCAGAAATCTCGACAAACTTGACCTCGGGCCGCAGGCACACCGGGTTTAACCACGGCAAGGAAGCGGTTTCAACCCTGGCGGGGGTCGATCACAGTTGTAGCCGCGCGTCGAGCCGCGAAGGCCGTCGAGCGTGAGACTATATTGCAAAGAGCCATCGCCTGGGCAGGTGCCGGCCGGTCCGCTGACGTCCGAGGCTGCACCCCTACACCGCCTCGACGACCTCGACCTCCTCCGCCCGCGCCTCGGCTGCGTCGCGCATCTGCCCCTTGATCCAGATGCGCCTGACCCGGAGATCGCCCTTCGGCTCCAGGAGGTCTGCCGGGATCGCGATCTGGTTGTCGCGGACCGTCAGGCCCAAGATCGCGTAGGCGGCCGACAGCATGCGGGCTGCCGAGCCCGTGTACCAGCTCCAGCCGCCGCGGCCGCCATAGCTTTCCCCGTCATAGATGTCGGCAGGCTGCTGGTGCGGTGCCAGGCCGTAGACGCCAAGGGCCTCGCCCTCGGTCTTGCCAAGCGGCGAAATCGCCCGCCAGCACGCGAAGGCGTGCGCCTTGGCGGCTCTGGCGCCCGCCACATCGCCCTCGGCGCGGCAGCGATCCGCAATCGCCACATAGGCGTCCACCGTCCAGGATGCTCCGTGCGAATACTGGCCGCCATTCTCGCGCACGCCGGGCGGGTAGTCGGCGATGCGGCCCGGATAGGGGTCGGAATGCTCGTCGAAGGGCGGCGTCACGAGCAGGATTCGGTCCGGCCTTTCCAGGGCCGCCAGTCCGTGTTCGAGCGCTCGGCGGCCTTTGTCGAGCGGTGCTGCGCCGCTCAGCACCGGCCAGGCCGCCGCCATGACCGAGGGCGGGTCGAGCGGGCGGCCGTCATCGACGAAGTCGAACACGTAATGGTCGCCGGTCCACACGCCGTCGATGGCTTCCGCCAATCGCGCCGCCTCGGCCCGGTAGCGGTCGCCCTCCTCGGGACCTTCGCGGCGATCCGCCACGGCAGCGAAGCGCGTCACGATGTCGAAGAAGAAGCAGGCGAGCCACGTGCCCTCGCCGCTGCCCCCCGGCCCGGCCGCGTCGATGCCGTCGTTCCAGTCGCCCGTGCCGATCAGCGGCAGGCCGTGGGCGCCCATGCGGCCCATGGTGTAGCGAATGGCGCGGCGGCAATGGTCGTAGACGTCGCCTGTCTCGCGCGACAGCCGCGGCGCCAGCATGAGGTCGCCGGCGTGAGCCGGCACGGCGGCACCTTCGAGGTAGGGCTGCTGCTCGTCGAGCACCGACCAGTCCCCCGTGGCTTCGAGGTAGCGGGTCAACACGTAGGGCAACCACAAATGCGGGTCCGACGCCTTGGTGCGCTGGCCGAGGCCCACCCGGCCGTCGGTGGCGAGGTGCCACCATTTGAAGACGTCGCCTTCCGGGAACTGCACGCCCGAATGGATGACGATCTGCCGGCGCGTCAGGCTGGGATCGAAGAACAGGAACGGTAGCACGTCCTGCAATTGGTCGCGGAACCCGAAGGCACCGCCGCGCTGGTTCGGGCCCGTGCGGCCCCAAAGGCGCGAGGCCAGCACCTGGTAGGGCAGCCAGTGGTTGACCAGGCGGTCAAAACCCGGGTCGTTTGTCTCGACCCGCACCGCGCCGATGCGTTCGGCCCACCAGGCTTCGGTGGCCTTCAAGGCGGCGCGGGCCGCCGCGGGGTCGCGCAAGTGCGACGCCGCCGTGAGGGCCTCGCGCTTCTTCGCGAACTGGCCCATCACGACCACGATTTCGACCGCGGCACCCGCCGGGACTTCGACCTCGCCCGCGAAGGCCGCGACGCGGCGGCGGTCGTCCTCCTGCAACGCGTCGGGCCTGCCGGTCTCGACCATCACGGGGTCGGTCAGGTCGCGGCCCGGCGAGCCCAGGAACCGCGTCCGCACGGTCTCGGTCACGGCCGCCGTGAGGCTCGTGGCCACGAAGGCCCAGCCGCCCTGGAAATCGTTGTGGGGGTTGTTGAACAGCAGCGCTTCCGTACCCTGGTCGCGGACCGTGTCCAAAATGCCCAGGCTATCGCCGGGACTTTCGGCCAGCGCCATCTCGAAATAGGGCACCACACGGTAGCGCTTCGGCCCGGTGCCGTGATTGTGCAGCTTGAGGATGCGGACGTCGGCCGGAGCGTCGGTGAAGACGAACACCGTGAGTTCGATGTCGAGGTCGCGACGGCGATTGCGGAACGTGGCGGCACCCAGCCGGTATTCCACGCTGTGGACGGCGTCGGCGCGCCGGAACGGCACGAAGCCGGCCGCGTCGGCCTCCCCGGTGGCGAGGTCCACCACGTAGATCACCTGGCCCGGCAGCAGCGTGGCGCCGGACTCGAAGCGATAGGGCGTCAGCGCGTTCTGGCGTTCGTTGCCCTTGAAGGTATGGATCTCTCCCTCGTTCGACAGCACGGTGCCGAAACCGGTGGGGTTGGCCAGCACGTGAGCCCAGGGCCGCGGCGTGGCGGGCGTCAGTTCGAGCTTCGTGTCGGTGGCGAAGCGGAACGGCCAGGTCTCGGCCGGCGGCACGGGGCCGGGCGCAATGGCGCGCTTGCGGCGCAGCATGGCACGGAACCCGGCCTCGTCGGGCACCGGCCGGCCGAATTCATGGGCGATGACCCGTGCTGCTGCCATTTCGTCGGCGGCCCGCCCGGTCAGCAGCAGGATCTCGCATCGCCCCTTGGCGGGCAGGTCGACCGCAAAGGTGAGGCTCGCGGCCGGATCGAAGGTGTAGAGCGAGCCCTCGTCGTCGGGCGCCCGCCGTGTCTCGCACCCGAGGCCGCGCGGATCCCTGAGCCCGCCCGGGCCGATGAACCGCGAGCGGGAATCGTCGTAGCCGACCAGCCGTGCCCCTGGGCCGAGCGACGCCGCGTGGAAGCAGGTCTCGTGCGACATGCGATGGGTCGTAGGATCGCGCAGCAGCCGGTTGCGGGCCAGCACGGCGTCGAGCGACGCGACGAACCAGCTTTCGACATGCATGGCGTTGAAATCGGGGTCGCGCAAGTAGGCGCCGATCTCATGCACGGCCAGTTCGCGATAGCTGGTCACCTCGATGCGGCGCGGTGCGTCCCCGAGGTTGGTCAGCGCAAGTCGAGTGTATTCGAGCGGTGCAGCCCCGGCGAGGCTGACCCGCGCCTCGGTCCGGATCCCGGACACGCTGTTGCGCATCACGATCGTGGCCGGGTCGGGCTGCCTGACGGCGTAATCCGGGCCGGCGCGGCGCATGGGCTGGAAACCCAGGCTCCAGGTGTCGGGGTGGCCTGGCGCGACCGCGTCGCCGTGCGCGGGGCCGCCGGTGTCGCGCAGGAACAGGAACGGCCCCCGCAGGTCCAGCGGGTCGAGCGGGCGGCGCGTGATATCGATCCCGTGGCTGGCCCGCACGACGCCGGCCACGGCCGTGTAGCCGCGCCCATCGCTGCCGATCTCGGTCGTCATACAGCCGTTCGACAAGGAAAAGAGCTTGGGGCCCCGCACCATGCCGAGCGGCACGCCGGGCCGCGAGGGCGCGTCGGAGGCCCGCGCCCCGTTCCAGCGCCGGGCAATGGCGCGGAACGCCAAGGCCCCCGCCAGCAGCGCCAATCCGTAGACCGCGACCACGCTCCACACGGCCCCGGCCACGGGCGGGGAGGTGTTGCGGATGGTCTCGGCGCCCGTCCAGGCCTGGTCCCAGGCCGGGCCGTGCGGGATGTAGAAGGGAATGAGGAGCGGCGCCCAGGTGGCGAAACGCCGGATGCCCTCCGGAATGATGCGGGTACGGCCGGCATGGCCCGCGAACCGCGCCGCTGCCTCGTCGGCACGATCGCCGCCGATGAAGGTGAGGTTGACCAGCGTCGCGACCCTGAGCCCCATGTGGTCGAACCAGATCAGCACGCGCAGCCAATCATAGGCCAGGAGCCCGGTGAAGATCGCGAGACTCCAGGTCTTGAAGTCGCCGTCGGGCAGAAACAGGTTGGCCACCGTCGCGGCGCCGGTCCGCACCGCGCCGTCCTGGTTGTACCAGGATGGGTCCGGCGATTGGCGCAGGAAGGAGTTGATGACCGGCGCCATCCAGAGGCCCCAGCGCAGCACCCGCACGGCCTGCTCCACGAGGCTCTCGAAGCCGCGGGCACTGACGAGCTGCTTCAGCGGTGCCAGCGAGCGCTGGAACAGGGCCGCCAGCACGAAGAAGTTGATCGAGAACAGGGGCGCCGCGATGCCCCAATTGACCACGCCGGACAGCGATTCGTTGAAGAAGAGCCGCACCCCGTTGCTGCTCGGCCCGAGGTCCATGGTGCCGTATTTGTTGAACAACGGATAGATCGTGAAAGGCTCGATCTTGCGGCCGGACGCGGCATAACCGAGGTCGGCGTAGCTCCAGAACTTGGTCGCCACGACCGTGATCTGCGCAGCGTCGAAATACCAGCCGATGGCGCCCGCCACCACGCCGCCGAGCAACAGGCCGAGCCAGTAGACGCGCGAGCCTTCCATGACGACCCGCCGGCCCCGCGCCACATCGGCGACGTCGCAGCCGAGGTCGACGCCCGCATAGGCCACGGCGCCGAGCGCGAAGCCCGCGACGAATCGCGCGATCCCGCTCTGGCCGGGCAGATCCAGCATGAAGGCGAGCGCGATGCCGATGCCGACGACGGCCCCGCGCAGGTAGGAGCGCGGATCGCGGTAGCTCGCACGTAGCCGGCCGAAGAACGGCGGCGTGCCGTCGGCGCTGGCGATGAGCGTCTGAACGAGCGGGAACAGCAGCGCGCCGCCGAGCAGCCCCGGCCCGATCGGGAAGGCCCGGGCCAGGGGCACGACGCCCGGCATCGACACGACGGCCGCCAGCCCCACCACGATCGCCATGAAGACGCCGCCGTAGATGAGGCCCTTGGTGGCGCCGCTACGCCACTGCCCGTAGGCGGTGGCGTAGGTGGGCGGCGTGCCGTTGAGCGCGTCGATGGCGAGCCCCGTGGTCACATAGACGACCGCCCAGAGCCCGGCCTGCGCGGCGGCGGCGGCGGCGACCGCCACGATGGCCCGAATCGCCGAGGACCAGCCGAGCAGTACGGGCAGGTCGGCCAGATGGGGCGCCATCACGGCATGGAGGCCCGCGCCCAGCAGCAGCGCATGGAAGCGCCAGTCGCGCGTGAGCCGCCCGGCCACGAGGATCCGAAACAGGCCGAGTGCCACCTCGCAAAACGCGAACAGCACGAGGCTTCGGCCCACGACGAGGTTCACGGGCTCGGGCAGACTGACGCCGGCGGTTGCCGCGCCGCCGAGGTCATGCATCATTCCGCCGTTGCCGAGCGCCAGGACGAGGTTGAACATCAAGGGCAGCAGCAGCAGCGCCAGGCGCTCGCGTAGCGCCAGGCCGCGGCCGCCCGCGACCGCCACCGCCATGCTGGCGGCCGCGTAGATCAACACGGTCACGACCGAGCCCGTCGGCGTCATCCTGAGGAGGTCGGACCACTGCCCGGGCAATTGCCACACCGCGAACCTCGGGTCCCTGGCAGCCGCCAGCAGGCCCAGGACGACGAGATCGGACGCGACCGCGATCCAGTGGTCCGGCAGGCCGGCGAGCCGTCGCGCCAGGAGCAGGCTTCCTGCCCCGACCGCGGCCGTCAGCACGGTGGCGACGGGCCCCGGCAAAGGTGAGGCCGGGATCATTAGGGCCGCGAGCAGAAGGACGGCGGTGCCGATCTGCTCGGCCCCGCGCGAACTGGCGGGGGCCGCTGCGGCCAGTGTCGAATCCATCCATACCCCCGTGGCCGCGGTGGCTCCGCCCTATGGCACCGATGGCGGCACCGCTACAGCCGAAGTCTCCGCGTCGCTAGGCTAATCGTACAAACCCATCCCGAGGAAACCGGCCGGATCTACCGGCAGCGCTCCCGCGGCCTGTGGTGCCTGCAAGGCAGCATTGCATGAAACGAGGGTACCGCGCCCCGAAAAGGCCGCGCCGGGCCTCTAGGCCGTTCTGCGGCGCGGATGCCGGCTGGTTGAGCTTCTCGAAGCGAAATCAACGCTGCTCGGCAGTCTCAGCGTCGGAAGAGTGCCGAGGCGCCGCGGAGGCGACCCGGTCTTCGCGACAAATGTCGGATCACGGCGTTGCATCGTCGGATCCCCTATCGGCGCTGTCTCGACAAGCGAAATCCGACCGAGAAACATTAAGGACCGCCGCCGCTCTTTGCCGGCTTCAGCGTCCGTGACCCTCTGGAAAGCCTCAGCATGACGGCCATCGCCGCCCCTTATTCCCCTGCCAAGCCCGGCATGGGGTTCAAGCAATTCGTGGCCCTGATCGCCGCCTTGATGGCGGTGAACGCGCTGGCGATCGATTCCATGCTGCCGGCGCTGCCCGTGATCGGCCGCGCCATGGGCGTGTCGGACGAGAACCAGCGGCAGTGGATCGTCACGGCCTATCTGCTCGGCTTCGGAGCCGCGCAGATCGCCTACGGCCCGATCGCCGACCGCTTCGGCCGCAAGCCCGTGCTGCTGTTCGGCGTCGCGGCTTACGTGGTGTTCAGCACCGCCGCGGCCTTCTCGACGACGCTGCCCATGCTGCTCGTGGCCCGCGTGCTGATGGGGGTCGGGGCGGCGGCGACGCGCGTGCTGGCCGTGTCGGTGGTGCGCGACCGCTACAGCGGGCCCGCCATGGCCCGCGTGATGTCGCTGGCCTTCATCGTGTTCCTGGCCGTGCCGATCCTGGCGCCCTCGATCGGCCAGATCATCATGCTGTTCGGACCCTGGCGCTGGATCTTCGCCGCACTGGCGATGTTCGGGTCGGCCGTGCTGATCTGGACCGCCGTACGGCTGCCCGAAACCCTGCACCCGTCGAACCGGCTTCCCTTCGCGCCGGCGCGGGTATTCCAGGCTTTCCGGCTGACGCTCACGAACCGCGTCGCGGTTGGCTACATGCTGGCCATGACGCTGGTGCTGGGCGCGCTGTTCAGCTTCATCAACTCGGCCGAGCAGATCTTCCGCGACACGCTGGCGGCACCCGGCCTGTTCACCTCGGTCTTCGCCTTCATCGCCGGTTTCATGGCCCTGTCGTCCTTGCTCAACGCTCGCATCGTCGGGCGGCTCGGCACGCGCCGCGTGTCCCATGCCGCGCTGATCGGCTTCATCGCCATATCGGCGGCCCACGCCCTGGTGGCGCTGTCGGGCCACGAAACACTGGCGAGCTTCGCGGTGCTGCAGGCCGGCGTGATGTTCTGTTTCGGTCTCGTGGCATCGAACTTCGGCTCGCTCGCCATGGAGCCTCTCGGCCACGTGGCGGGTACCGCCTCCTCGGTGCAGGGCTTCGTCACGACCTTCGGGGGCGCGCTCCTCGGTTTCCTGGTGGGACAGCATTTCGATGGCACGACAGTGCCGCTGTTCGTCGGCTTCACGGTCTACGGCGCGCTGGCGCTGGCCGTGGTGCTGGTGGCCGAGCGCGGTCGGCTGTTCGGGGCTGTCCCGGCCGGTTCCTCACCCGGGGCCGCGGCCGAGGCCGCGCACTAACCGCCCGAGAGCAGCCCAGCATGGCGGCGGTGGGGTGGTCAGCCTCCCCGGCCGGCTTCGAGGACGACGGCCCGATTGCCCCTTCCCGGAGGAGCCGGTAAGACGGAGTTCGTCCTTCAGGGACATGCCCGGGAGAGACCGCAATGGCCGCCGCGATCGCCACCTATCCGAGCCTCGAGGGCCGCACCGTGCTGGTGACGGGCGGCGGCAGCGGCATCGGGGCCGCCATCACCCGGCGCTTCGCCGAGCAGGGCGCGCGCGTGGGCTTCCTTGACATCGCGGTCGCGCCATCGGAAGGCCTCGCGCGGGAACTGACCGGGGCCGGACATGCGGCTCGTTTCGTCGCGACCGACCTCCGCGACATCGAGGCGCTGCGGCGCGGCATCGCCGAGGTGCGCGAGCATTTCGGGCCCGTCACGATCCTCATCAACAACGCCGCCCACGACGAGCGCCACCCGACACCCGATGTGACGCCGGACTATTTCGACGAGCGCATCGCCGTGAACCTGCGCCACCAGTTCTTCGCTGCTCAGGCGGTGCTGCCCGACATGCAGGCGGCGGGCGGCGGTTCCATCGTCAATTTCGGTTCGGTGAGCTGGATGGTGGGCCAGGGCGGCATGCCGGTCTACACGGCCGCGAAATCGGCCGTGATCGGTCTCACGCGCTCGCTCGCCCGCGACTACGGGCCGTTCAACATCCGGGTCAACGCCATCGCGCCCGGCTGGATCATGACCGAGCGCCAGAAGACCCTTTGGCTCACGCCCGAGGGCGAGGCCGAGCTCATGCAGCGGCAATGCCTGAAGCGCCAGCTGCAGCCCGACGAGGTGGCGCGCGCCACCCTGTTCTTCGCCTCCGACGAGGCGAGCGCCTGCACCAACCAGCATTATGTGGTCGACGGCGGCTGGGTATGAGCCGGGACGCAGGCGTCGCGGCCGTATCCCGCCCCTTGGAAGAACCGCCCCGGCGGGACAAAGGCCATGACTGACGGCCCGCCCGCCTACGTCGCGGTCGACTGGGGCACCACCCGCCTGCGCGCTAGCCTCGTCACCCGTGACGGCGCGGTGCTGGAGCGCCGGCAGTCCGATACCGGCGTGCAGAGCGTTCTGCCGGGCGGCTTCCCGGCGGCGCTCGAGGCGGCCTGCGGGCCGTGGTTCGCGGCCGCGGGGTCCCCCGCCCTGCCGGTCATCATGGCCGGCATGGTGGGCAGCCGCAACGGCTGGCGCGAGGCGCCCTACGCGCCCTGCCCGGCCGGCGTCTCCGAGATCGCGGCCCGCATGGCGCCGGTTTCGGAACCTGGGCGCGACATCCGCATCGTGCCGGGCGTCGACTGCCGCTGGGACGACGGCGCCTATGACGTGATGCGCGGCGAGGAGACCCAGGCGCTCGGGACGGGGGTACGGGACGGCTTGCTGGCCCTGCCCGGGACGCACGGCAAATGGATCGAGATGCGGGATGGGCGGATCGCGCGCTTCGCCACCTTCGTGACGGGGGAACTCTTCGCCGCCGTCTCGGCCTCCTTCATGGCCCGGCTGGCCGAAGAGCCCGACGATGTCGCGGCCGGTGCCGCGATCGCGGCCGTGGCGGCGCGCTCTCCCGGCGGGTTGACGCGCCAGCTCTTCCAGGCCCGAGCCCGGGTGCTGGGTGGTGACCTGTCGCCGCGCGGCGTGCGGCCCTACCTGTCGCGTCTGCTGGTCGAGGCCGAGATCGCCGGCGCGCTCGACCTGTTCGGCCGGCCCGGCATGGTCCAACTCGTGGCGGCCGAGCCGCAACTCGGCATCTACCGCGCGGCGCTGGCCGAGCGTGGCGTCGCGGTCGCGATCCACGACGTGGCCGCCGTGACGCTGGCGGGGCTGACGATGCTGATGAATGCCAGGACCCTGCCATGACCGCCGAGACACCCTTCAAAGCTCATTTCAACGCCTGCTTCGGCGCCATGCCGATCGTCGCGATCCTGCGCGGGATCGAACCGCGTGAGGCCGTGGCGGTCGGCGGGGCGCTGGTCGAGGCCGGCATCACCATTCTCGAAGTGCCGCTGAACTCGCCAGAACCGCTCGACAGCATCGGACTGCTCGTGCGGGCCTTGGGCGACCGCGCCAGCATCGGAGCCGGCACGGTGCTGGATCCCGAGAGCGTCGACGCGGTGGCCCGGGCCGGCGGGCAGATCATCGTGTCGCCCAACTGCGACGCCCCGGTGATCCGGCGCACCCGCGAGCGCGGGATGGTGTCGCTGCCGGGCTGCTTCACGCCCTCCGAGGCTTTCGCGGCACTGAAGTGTGGCGCCCATGCCGTGAAGCTGTTCCCCGGCGAACTCGTCACCCCGGCGGTGGCCAAGGCCATGGCGGCCGTGCTGCCCCGCAAGACGCGGCTTCTCGTCGTCGGCGGGGTCTCGGCCGACACGATCGCGGAGTGGCGCGGCAGCGTCGTGCAGGGCTTCGGCATCGGCTCGTCGCTGTTCAAGCCGGGGATGTCGCCCGACGATGTGAGTAGGCGCGCCCGGGCTCTCACGACCGCCCTGCGCGGGTTCGCCGAACCGGCCGAGGATCGGGACGCCGGCAAGGGCCGATAGCCGCGTCCCTGGAACGACCCGACGGCTCGATCGCTTTCGAGCGATCGCGCTCACCGGACGTCAACCGCGGCCGGACTTCTCCGCGGCCGCTTCGCCCCGGGTTAACCGTGCGACAGTCTGTGCCGCTCCATGCTGGCCCCGGGATCGCGCCGCGGAGGATGGGCATGAGGGTGGTCAATCTCGCGGTCGGCTGTGCCGTGGTGGCCCTGGCGGCGGGCAGCCAGCTGTCGCGCCTGCCCGTCCAGCAACGCGGCGTCCTGCTGTCGGCGGCCCGCGGGCTCGCGGGCGGCGGCGCATCGGCGACTCCGGTCGTCGTCGCGGAGCCGGTCTCGGCCGCGCCTGCGCCCCGTCCGATGCTCGCCGAACCCGCGAGCCTTGACCCGACCGAGATCATCGACCCCGATCGCGGAGGACAGTTCCAGGCCTCGGTCGAGATCGACGGCCAGCGGCTGGCCGCCATGGTGGACACCGGCGCCACCTACCTGTCGCGTACGCGTCCGGCGGAGACCGCCTTGCGAGATGACGGGCGGAGGGTCGACCTTATGGGCTTACGGCTAGCCTAAAGGTCATCAGGTCGATGCGGGTCGAGATTCTGAGCGGGGTCGAGCGCCGGC